>JAESGM010000072.1_pt1 | contig 325579 bp, 324 predicted proteins | sample 9269721 | NCBI WGS metagenome assembly JAESGM01 (sample SAMN15720920, study PRJNA650825) | algae metagenome | isolation source: Komarekiella atlantica HA4396-MV6 and co-occurring heterotrophs from... | place: USA: Theobald House, Kauai, HI | collected 2009-07-29
CCCGCAGGAACTCGTCGTGGTTGCCGGGCAGGTAAATGATCCGGGCGCCCTTCCGCGCCTTGCGGAGTAGCTTCTGCACCACATCGTTGTGAGTCTGCGGCCAGTACCAGCCGCCCTTCAGCGCCCATCCGTCGATGATGTCGCCGACGAGATAGATCGTCTCGGCCTCGTGCACCCGGAGAAAGTCGAGCAATTCCTCCGCTTGCGACGAGCGCATGCCGAGATGGATGTCGGACAGGAAGAGGGTCCGGAAGGACCGCGTATCGATTTGTCCTTCCATGTCCATTTCGCGCCCCACGAACGATCCCGCCTTGGTGCGACAGCTTGGCTGTCAGGGAATCGGGACATGTCGCCCGCGAGGCAGGTTTCAACTCCCCCTGCGTGGCAAGGGAGCCAAAGCGGCACGATCGACCAGGCCTGGATGCGAAAAGGGCGACCTCTCGGGATGGAGAGATCGCCCTTGTCAGACTTGGTGCGGTCGAATGGACTCGAACCATCACGCCTCGCGGCGCTACCACCTCAAGGTAGTGCGTCTACCAATTCCGCCACGACCGCAATTGAGGATGGGGGCAGTTAGCAAAGGGGTGGCCGGCTGGCAACCCCCGCTTACGCCGAACTTCAGGAATCGAGACCGCTCGGACGCTTGATCAGCTCGCGCACCTCGACGGCGATGCGGTTGCCCTGGACGACGACGAGCCCGCGGGCGACGGGAAGATCGTTGGCGAGGATCTCCACCTCGTCCTCCTCGCCCGATTCGAGCTCGATCACAGCGCCGCGGCCCATGCGCAGCAGCTGATGAATGGGCATCCTGGAGCGCCCCAGAACCACCGAAACATCCACCGAAACCTTGTCGAGCGTCGCCACTGGCCGCATTTCCTTGTTCTTCGCCGGTCCATTCTGGCGATTGCCGAAGGACCATGGGTCGGAGTATCGGCAAACATGGTCAACGAGGGGTTAATGCGGGACGATCTCCGCAACCGGATGTTGCCGGTTGAAGGCTCGTCGCCCGTCGAGTGGGTTGTGGCCGACGGGCTCGTCTCCTATTCGGACGCCGTCGCGGAGATGGACCGGCTGGCGGCAGCGATCGCCGACGGCGCGGCGTCCGAGCGCGTCTGGCTCGTCGAGCATCCGCCCCTCTACACGGCCGGCACCAGCGCGCGTCCGTCCGACCTTCTGGAGCGACGGTTCCCGGTCTACGAGAGCGGCCGCGGCGGCCAGTTCACCTACCATGGTCCCGGCCAGCGCGTGGCCTACGCCATGCTCGACCTCAACCGGCGCACCAGGGACGTTCGCCGTTATGTCGCGGCGCTCGAGGCCTGGCTGATCGGCGCGCTCGCGACCTTCAACATCACGGCCGAGCGGCGGGAGGACCGTGTCGGGGTCTGGGTTCGCCGGCCGGACAAGCCGCCGGGCATCGAGGGCGCGGCGGCCGAGGACAAGATCGCCGCCATCGGCATCCGCGTCCGGCGCTGGGTCGCCTTCCACGGCATCGCGCTGAACGTGGAGCCGGACCTCTCGCATTTCGACGCCATCGTGCCCTGCGGCGTCGCCGAGCGTCACTTCGGCGTCACGAGCCTGGTGGACCTCGGACTGCCTGTCACGATGGCGGATGCGGACGCGGCGCTGCTCCAGGCCTTCCAGCCGATTTTCGGGCCGGTCGCGCCTCTCTGAGACGAAGGCGCCGCAATGAAAAGCCCCGCTCCCTCCGTCACCGGCGGAAGCGGGGCTCCAAGGTTGGACTGCCCACTTTTATTACACCGAGGATGGCTGAAGCCCTGCCCCTTCGCCAGTCCCGAAATCTCAGGATGGCTGGGCTTGCCGTGAGCCGCGCGCCTCGAAACCGATCAGGTCGAGCATGATCGCCTTGGCCACGGCCTCCGCCCTGTTCGCGGCCCCGAGCTTGGAGACGGCCCGCTCGATATGCGAGTTCACCGTGTGCTCGCTGATCGACAGGATGCAGCCGATCTCCCAGCTGGACTTCCCCGCGGCCACCCAGGAGAGCACCATCCGTTCGCGCTCAGTCAGTCCAGGAGCCACGCGGACCGCGTCGCCATCGAGCCGGCCCTGACGGGCCGCGCGCAGCATCCCGAGCTTGCAGAACATCTGCCCGGCGATGACCTGCAGCGCGGTCAGCGTGCTCTCCGTGACCCGAAAGGCGGCTCCGCTGGCGTTCAGGACCATGCCGCCGCTGACCTGCGCGCCGACGCGGTCGAGCACGGTGGCGCAGCAGCCGCCATGAACGCCGACGTCATCGCGGAGCTTGCCGATCTGGCGATGTGGCTCCAGCAGCGGGTCGTGGTCGTCGTCACCCCAGAAGAACGGCCGCGGCTCCAACCGCGCCCGGCGCGCCACCGGATCCTGCAGGAAATGCTGCGACTCGACGAAGGCCTCGACGAAATCGGGCGGCATCGTCGAGAATTCGAGCGAATGCACGTTGAGCGCGCCGGCGACGCGAAAGCTCGAGCAGGTGAAGCCGAGGAAGCCCAGCTTGGAGAGATGATGCTGCACGACTTGCGCCAGCGCGTCCTCGGACATCGTTTCAGCGATGTCTCCAATCGCGCGGTTCGTGATGTGGCGCGTTTCAGGCAAGGATGACCAAACGTTTGAAAAGGAAGAATGGCGTCTTTCTTGCAGAGCCCCAACGCCGCGTCCACTGCATTTTACGGCAACGGTACGTGCATCCGGCGTGACGGCAAGCGGTTAGCCGCGAGGCGAAGATCTTTCGCTGAGGAGAACGCTTGTCATGACATGCAACGCCGCTGCCTTGATCGCCTTAATCTTGCTGACCGCCGGCGCCGCCCCCGCCGCGGCTGCCGAAACCGACTACGGATCCTGGCCCGAACTCAAGAACCCGTTCGAGAGCACCGGCGGCGGCGGCGTCATGATCGACGGCTACCGGCCGGTCGTCGCGGGCCGCTCCTGCACGACGGACTTCACGGTCAGGATGCCGAATGGTGCCGCCTACGAGAATGCGATCATCTTCGACGCCGTTCCCATCCAGGGCGGCATCCTCTGCACCGCCGGCCGCTGGCGCGCCAAGGACGGCAGCGCATCGGGCACGACGCCGTTCGAGGTCTTCATCCGCGACGGTCAGGTGCGCCGGTCGCCGCCGGGCTGATCAGGGCGTCCACAGCCACTTCTGCCTGGGGGCCGCAGGCGCGGCCGGCGGAATGCCCGGACCCTTCGAGACCGGATTTGCTGGCTTGGCCGCGCCGTAGCGGCGCATCTCGTCGCGGTAGGCGGCCGGCAGTCCGGCCGCTTCCGCCGCGCGCAGCACATCTTCCAGATAGCCGGAGCGCGGCCGCCCGGGCTCGGTGCTGCGGCCGAGATAGACGATCGCGCGCCGGATGCCGGCGGCGGCAATGACGGGCTGCGTCACCTTGCGGTAGAGCCGCGGAACGTCCTCGAACCGGTCGAGGGCCGGCATGTCGCTGAGCGCGAGCTCCCAGAGCAGCCCCAGGACCTCGCGGCGCGGATCCCGCAGCACGTTGGCATAGCCGTCCGCCGAGATGATCCAGCGATGGCGCGGCAGGCGGGCGAGGCCGAGCGACCGCGAGGACGGGCAGCGCTTCGCCATCGCCCCGACATCCATGTTCGCGCCATAGGCGAAATAGAGCGGCATCGCGCCGTCTCAGACCCCGCGCGCCATGATGGCGCGCTCGTCGTCGGTGATGAAGTCGCGCAGCACGGGCACGTCGTCGCGGTTCGCGCTGATGAGGATCTGATAGATCATGTTGGAGCCGTGCAGGAAGCCGAGCTCCACCGAGATCAGGTAGAATTCCCACATCCTGGCGAAGCGCTCGTCGTACATGGCGACCGCCTGGTCGCGGACCTTGGCGAAATTCTCCCGCCAGGCCTTGATCGTCCAGTAATAGTGCAGCCGCAGGATCTCGCAGTCCGAAACCCACAGCCCCACCCGCTCGGTCGAGGCGAAAACCTCCGAGATCGCCGGCACATAGCCGCCCGGAAAGATGTATTTGCGGATGAAGGGCGCCGTCGTGCCAGGCGGCGACATGCGCCCGATTGCATGCACCAGCCCGAAGCCGCCCGGCGCGATCAACCGCTTCAGCGTGCGGAAATATTCGTCGAAATAGCTGATGCCGACATGCTCCATCATGCCGACGGACACGATGCGGTCGAACGTGCCCTCCATGGCGCGATAGTCGCGCTCCACGATCGTCACCAGATCGGAGACGCCCATCTCCGCCGCCCGCGCCTTGGCGCCCGCCGCCTGTTCGGGCGAGAGCGTGATGCCGGTGACCGTCACGCCGAAGCCCTTCGCGAGGTAGCAGGCGAGCGCGCCCCAACCGCAGCCCACGTCGAGCACGCTCATGCCGGGCTGCAGCCGCAGCTTCGCCGCGATATGGCGCATCTTGTCGATCTGCGCCTGCTCCAGGCTGTTGTCGGGATGCGTGAAGTAGGCGCACGAGTAGTTCATGCTCGGATCGAGCCAGAGCCGGTAGAAGTCGTTGCCGACGTCGTAATGGTGGCGGACGTTCTTGGCGGCGCCGCCCAACGGATTATTCTGGTGCAGCCGTCGCACCGCGCGCCAGGCCGAGCGCAACGCCTGCTGCACAGGATGGCCGCCGAGCGCCTTGCGGTTCACGGAGAAGAGCATCAGCAGGTCGAAGACGCCCGATCCCTCCTCGAAGGCGATCCGGTCGTCCATGTAGGCCTCCGGAAAGGCCAGCTCCGGATTGAAGAAGATCGCCCGCGCGACCGCCTCGTCCCTCATCCTGACGGTCACCGACGGTCCGTCGACGCCGCTGCCGAAGGCGTGGCGATTGCCGGCGACGTCGATCACGGTCAGACGGCCTTTCTCGACGAACTTGGTCAGCAGACCAGAGAGCAGGCGCATCGACATCGTGTCTGTCCCTCGCGGATCAAGTCCGGCGGTTGAGCATGAGGACAACGCGAGCGCAAGCTGCGACACGGGCGCGCTCCTTCTCCCCTTGCGGGAGAAGGTGGCCCTCGCGTCAGCGAGGGTCGGATGAGGGGTGTCGCGAAGCGAACCCCCTCAAATGTTTCCAGCTGTAGCCGGGGAATGGCTTCGCCATACCCCTCATCCGGTCGCCTGCGGCAACCACCTTCTCCCGCAAGGGGAGAAGGAAGGTGACAGTCCAGTCGATCACCCACGCACGAAGGCGAGCAGATCAGCGTTCAGCACATCGGCGTTCACCGTCAGCATGCCATGGCCGAAGCCCGGATAGACCTTCAGCGTCCCGTTCCGCAGCAGCTTGATGGCGGCGTGGGCCGACGGTCCGATCGGAACGATCTGATCGTCGTCGCCATGCATGATGAGGGTCGGCACGCCGATCGCCTTCAGGTCCTCCGTCTGGTCGGTTTCGGAAAAGGCTTTGATGCCGTCGTAATGCGCCTTGGCGTCACCCATCATGCCTTGCCGCCACCAGTTCTGCACCACGCCCGGCATCACCTTGGCGCCCTCGCGGTTGAAGCCGTAGAAGGGCCCCGAGGGCACATCGAGGAAGAACTGGGCGCGGTTCTCGGCCGTCGCCTTGCGGAAACCGTCGAACACCTCTCGCGGCAGCCCTTCGGGATTGCTCTCGGTCTTCAGCATCAGCGGCGGCACCGCGCTGACCAGCACGGCCTTCGCGACGCGGCCCGAAGGCTCGCCGTGGCGCGCGACATAGCGCGCAACCTCTCCGCCGCCTGTCGAATGCCCGATATGGACGGCGCGCCTGAGATCGAGCGACTCGGCCACCGCGAAGGCGTCGGACGCGTAATGGTCCATGTCATGACCGTCCGGGGTCGGCGACGAGCGTCCGTGCCCTCGCCGGTCATGGGCGACGACACGATATCCGTGCTGGAGAAAAAACAGGACCTGCGCATCCCAGTCGTCCGACGAAAGGGGCCAGCCGTGATGGAAAACGATGGGCTGCGCATCCTTCGGACCCAGGTCCTTGACGTAGATCCGCGCTCCATCCTTGGTGTCGATGTATGACATTCACATACCTTTCCTGTGGAAATTATTGAATGCCCCAGCGATCGTCCGACAATTCGGCGGGCTGGGCAACCGTCAAAGCTTCGCCGTTGCCTGGACCGGCAACACGAGACCGTGATGCGACGGGAAGAGGACGCGGGTTCTAGGCGCCGCGCACCCAGACCTTGTTGTCGTGGAACGGCGCCCCGCCGAAGGGCGCGACCTGGCCGCCGTAGGTCAGCACGTTGATGCCCTTGCCGCCCTTGTGCGCGCCATTGCGATGGATGCCCTCGGCGATCACGACGCCCTCGCGGACGCCGTCGAAGCGCTTCAGCACGAGCGCCGTTTCGCCGCGCGGCGAGCCGATGCGGACGTCCTGCCCCTCGGCGAAGGCCAGTCGCTCGATATCCGCGCCATGCATCAGCAGCACGGGTGCGCCCTCGCGCTTCTGCGAGCCTGGGGTCTCCGTGAAGGTGGAGTTGAGGAAGCTCCGCGCCGGCGAGGTCGCAAGCCGGAACGGATAGGTCTCGTCCGGCGCCTCGTTCACCGCCCAATGGTCGGGCAGCCGCGGCATCTCCTGCCAGGGCCCCATCATGCCGTCCTTGGGATAGGGCACCTTTTCCCAGTCCGGCTTGAAGCGGAACTTGCCGTCGCGATAGCCGAATCCGTTGATGTAATGCGCCGTCTCGAACGAGGGCTGGCAGTCGAACCAGCGGTTGCGCTCGAGCTCCGCCACGCCGCCCCAGCCGGACTTGCGCAGCGTCTCGTCGATGATCTGGCGGACGCTCATCGAGAAGCCGCGGTGCTCGGCGCCGACGCGTTTCGCCAGCTCGCAGATGACCCAATGGTTGTCGCGGCATTCGCCCGGCGGCTCGATCAGCTTGCCGCCGAGCATGATGTGCATGTGGCCGCCGCCTGTGTAGAAATCGTCGTACTCCATCGACATCGCGGCCGGCATCACGACATCCGCCATCATGGCGGTTTCCGTCATGAATTGCTCATGCACCGCAACGAAGAGGTCCTCGCGGGCGAAGCCCTGCCTCACGAGGTCCTGCTCGGGGCAGACGTTCACCGGATTGGTGTTCTGGATCAGCAGCGCCTTGACCGGCGGCCCGCCGCGCAGCGCGAAGCTGTCGCCGGTGAGCACGCGGCCGATCGCCGACTGCTCGAGCATGCGGACCTCGCGGTCCATCACGTCCAGCCCTTCGATCAGCGAGGTCTGAAGGTGGTAGATGGCGCCGTTGTTGTGGAAGGCGCCGCCGCCCTCATATTGCCAGCAGCCTGTCACCGACGCGATGCAGAGCGCCGCATGCATGTTGGAGGCGCCGTTGCGCTGGCGGGAGAAGCCGTAGCCCAGACGGAAGAAGGTCTTCTTCGTCGTGCCGACCAGCCGCGCGAAGGCCTCGATCTCGTCGACCGACAGGCCGGTGATCGCGGCGGCCCATTCCGGCGTGCGCGACTGGAGGTGAGCCTCCAGCTCGTCCGGGCAATCGGTGTGGCGCGCCATGAAATCGCGGTCGGCGAGTCCCTCCCGGAAGAGCACATGCATCACGCCGCAGGCGAGCGCCCCGTCCGAGCCGGGCCGGATCAGCAGCGCCATGTCGGCCTGCCGCATCGTCTCGTTCATGTAGATGTCGACCGCGACGATCTTGGCGCCCCGTTCCTTCCGGGCGCGCGTCGCATGCGTCATCACGTTGACCTGCGTGGAGACGGCGTTCGTGCCCCAGATCACCACGCAATCCGACTTCGCCATCTCGCGCGGATCCGGGCCCGCGAGCTTGCCGGTGCCGGCCAGGTAGCCGCCCCAGGCCGTGTTGATGCAGATCGTCGAATAGAAGCCCGAGTATTTCTTGGCGTGGCGCAGCCGGTTGATGCCGTCACGCTGCACCCGGCCCATGGTGCCGGCGTAGAAATAGGGCCAGACGCTCTCGGCGCCGAACTCGCGCTCAGCCTTGAGGAAGGCCTCGGCCGTCAGGTCGAGCGCCTCCTCCCACGAGATCCGCTCGAACTCTCCCGAGCCCTTGGGCCCTACCCGCTTCAGCGGATGCAGCAGCCGTTCCGGATGGTGGATGCGCTCGGCGTAGCGCGCCACCTTCGCGCAGATCACGCCCGCCGTGTAGCTGTTCGCCTCCGCGCCGCGCACCCGCCCGATCGTGCCGCCGTCGATCACCTCGACGTCGAGGGCGCAGGCGGAGGGGCAATCATGCGGACAGACGGAGGGGCGCGTTTCGACGCGGACGGGTGCGTTCATGACCCGAGGATAGGCTGCCCGATCGGGACGGTCAAAATCCTTCGCGCCGAGGAGGCTTTTGGACAATGCACGCCTCCACACCCTATATGGGCAGAGGGTCCACCGCCCCGGGCGCAATCCTTCGCCCTGGAAAACCACCGGACAGCGTGCTGAAGCGATCGAAACTCGCCGCCTTTGCGGCCATCCTGCTGCTCCTCGGCGCGCTGTCGGCGCGCCCGACGGTGCTCGTGGGGATGGAGAGCGGCGATTCGACGCCTTCTTTCCAGGCGCAGCCGCTCTTCCTCGCCCTGTCGCGGCCCCTCGACGTCGCAAAACTGCTGCCCGCGAAGGCGAAGCGGGACGCGCCGGCAGGTCAATCCGTCGATCCCGCACTTCCTGCGCCTGACCAGGCGACCGAAACAGCAGCGTTCGGCCTTGGGGCGGGAGGGCGTCCCCTCCTGCCCGAACCATGGGCGCCGCGGCTTGCCGCCTGGCCCCGCGGTCCGCCGGCCGTCTGATCCTCGACCGCAATCGACACTCATTGAAACGGATCGCCGGGAGCCGCGCCGGGCGCGGCCGCGCGATCATGCCTGCAGGATCAGACCCATGTCCCATCACATTCCCGACCAGACGGGCGAAACCAACGAGGACCAGAACCCCTTCGCTCCGAAGGTGCCCCACGAGACGACCACCGGCGAGCGCATCGCGCGCTATGCCGTCTGGATCGGCTTCGTGGTCGCTTCGGTGGTAGGCATCTGGTTCACGCGCAGCTGACACCAGGAAGGCGTCATGGACGGGCTTGACCAGTCCATCCACGTCTCGAGGCGCTTGACGGAAATGCGCATGGCCGGATCACGTCCGGCCATGACGTCGAGCCGGGATCATGCTCCCTTCGCCTCGCCGCTCGTGAAGCTGAACCCCTCGTCGGCCCAGCCGGTCATCCCGCCGATCATCACCTTGACCCGGAGGCCGAGTCCGCCGAGCCGGAGCGCCGCCTTGTCCGTGCCGTTGCAATGCGGCCCGGCGCAATAGACCACGAATAGCGTGTCCGCCGGCCATTCGCTCATCCGGCGCGCCGTCATCTTGCCGTGCGGCAGGTTGATCGCGCCCGGCACATGCGATGCCGCGTAGAGCGCCGGCGACCGCACGTCGATGAGAACGAAGCCAGGGTCGGGCCGGCTCATCGCATCATGGACGTCCCAGCAGTCCGTCTCGAAGCGAAGCCGCTCCGCGTAGCGTGCGGCGATGTCCGTCGGCTCCGCGAAAGGCATGGCGATCACATTGTTGGTCATGGAGCCTGTCTCCCCTCATTCTTGCGATCGCAAGCTGCCGCGCTTTGGCGATCCGTGCCGGAAAACGACTAAGGCCAACGCTCCCCTTCCGCGATTGGCTGAAATGCCATAAAGCGGTCAGATCATGCCAAATGTATCGTCCGATCCGCGCGGGCCGCTTGTCGTTGCGCTTGTCTATGACGGGCTCTGCACGTTCGAATTCGGTGTCGCCCATGAGATCTTCGGCCTGCCCCGGCCCGAGTTCGGAACGGACTGGTACCGCTTCGCCACCGCGGCCGTGGGCGAGGGCGCGATGCGGGCCGCTGGCGGCCTCGTCGTCGCGGCCGATGGCGGCGCCGACCTGCTCGAACAGGCGAGCCTGATCGTCGTCCCCGGGTGGCGCGGGCTCGACGCGCCGGTGCCCGAGGCGCTGCAGGAGGCCCTGCGTCGGGCGGTGACCCGGGGCGCCCGCGTCGCCACGCTCTGCTCCGGCGTCTTCGTGCCGGCCGCCGCCGGCCTGCTCGACGGCAAGCGCGCCACGACGCACTGGCGCTATGCGGAGGCGCTGCGCGAGCGCCACCCGCGCATCGCCGTCGATGCGGACGTGCTCTATGTCGACAACGGCGACATCCTGACCGCCGCCGGCAGCGCGGCTGGCATCGATCTCTGCGTCCACATCGTCCGCAAGGACTTCGGCGTCGCCGCCGCGAACAGCGTCGCCCGCCGCCTGGTGGTGCCGCCGCACCGGGACGGCGGCCAGGCGCAATTTATCCCGCAGCCCGTGCCGCGCCCACGCGAGGGCGAGCGGCTGGGTGCGCTGATCGACTGGATGGAGCGCAACCTCGCGGCCGACCTGTCGATCGCCGCGTTGGCCCGCCGGGCCGGCATGAGCGTCAGGACGTTCCAGCGCCGCTTCGAGGAGACGACGGGCCAGTCGCCCGGCGATTTCGTGGCGGCGGCGCGGACGGCCCGGGCTCAAGCCCTGCTCGAAGAACGGCCGGACGTCACGCTCGAGGAAGCCGCGGCGCTCGCGGGCTTCGGTTCACCGGAAACGATGCGACGCCATTTCCGCGAGCGCACGCGGACGAGCCCGCAAGCCTGGCGCGCGCGCTTCGCAGGCGACGCTCGGCGGTCGTTGAAGGGCGACGCTCAGGCCGCGATCAGAACGCCTTTGGCAATCCGGCCTGCTTGAGCACTTCGTTCGCGGTATGACGGCTCTTGGAGCGCGGCACGACGATGACGCGCCCGCTTGCGGGGTGAACCCACTTTTCGTGCGAGCCCTTGCCGCCACTGGTTTTCGACCATCCCGCCGATGTCAGGATCCGGGCAAGGTCCGGATAGAAATCCTTGGGCATTCAGGCGACGTCGAGCAGCAGGTCTCTCTCGGCTTGCACCTGCACCTTGTAGGGTCTCGCCGCTGTCGGCAGGTTCTGCGCGATGATTTCAGGAGCGAGCGCCCGCACGAGCTCCATGAATTCGTCGAAGGTCTCGGCCTCGATCACCAAGCCCGGGATCGTCGACTGCGAGACGAAAACGCCCGCCTCCTGGTCCCAGATGGCCGTGACATGATGGACGGAAGACACGATGAGGCTCCCTTTGCCGCGCTACTCTATCACTGTTAGGCAATGCCGTCCAAAGGCGCGGTCTATCCCTCGTAGACCACCCGTCCCCCGACGATCGTCGCCTTCACCCGGCCCATCAATTTGGCTTCGTCGAACGGCGAATTGCGTGACCTGCCGCGCATCGCCTCGCGCGTGAAGACCCACGGCTCTTCCGGATCGAAGGCGATCACGTCGGCGGGCGCGCCGACCGCGAGCGTGCCGGCCGGAATGCCGAGGATGCGGGCGGGCGTCGTCGCCATCGCCTCGATCAGGCGGGGCAGCGTCAGCAGGCCGGCCTCCACCAGCCGCAGGCCTGCCGAGAGCATCGTCTCGAGGCCGGCCGCGCCATGCGCCGCCTCGGCGAAGGTCAGCCGCTTCGTCTCGACGTCCTGCGGATTGTGGTCCGACACGATCACGTCGATCAGCCCCTCCGCCACCGCCTCGGCGAGCGCCACGCGCTGCGCCTCGTCACGGAGCGGCGGCGAGAGCTTGAAGAAGGTGCGGTAGGCGCCGATGTCGTTCTCGTTGAAGGTCAGGTTGTTGATCGAGACGCCGGCCGTAACCTTCAGCCCGGCCGCCTTCGCCTTCCTCAGGATGTCGAGCGAGGCGACGCAGGACACCATCGCCGTATGGTAGCGGCCACCCGTCGCGGCGAGGATGCGCAGGTCGCGTTCGAGGATGGTCGTCTCGGCGAGCTCCGGCACGCCGTGCAGGCCGAGCCTCGCCGCGAACTCGCCCTCGTTCATCACGCCTTCGCCGACGAGGTCGGGATCCTCGCAATGCTGGACCACGAGCGCGTCGAACATGCGGCCGTAGGACAGCGCCCGCCGGAGGACCTGCGGGTTCGTCAGGGCCTTGGCCCCGTCCGTGTAGGCGACGGCGCCGGCTTCCTTGAGCAGGCCGAACTCGGTCATCTCGCCGCCGGCGCAGCCCTTAGTGAGCGCCGCCATCGGATGCACCCGCACGATGCAGCGGTCCTGCGCCCTGCGCTTGACGAAATCGATGGAGGGCCCGTCGTCGAGCGGCGGCTGGGTGTTCGGCTGGCAGACGATGCTGGTGATGCCGCCGGCAGCCGCGGCCTCGCCGGCGGTGCGGAAGGTCTCCCGATGCTCCTCGCCCGGCTCGCCGACGAAGACGCGCATGTCCACGAGGCCCGGCGCGATGACGAGGCCGCGGCAATCCCTCACGGTCACGCCGCTCATGGGCTGGAGCTTGTCGAGATGCGGTCCGACATCGCGGATCAGGCCGTTCTCGATCAGGACGCCTCCCGGCTCGTCGCGCCCCGTCGAGGGGTCGATCAGTCGGCCCCTCGTGAGGAGCAGCGGCGGCGTGCGGTCATCGGACATGGCTGAGGGGCTGGATTAGGCCCCCCGCCCCGCGCCGACAATGGCGAAATGCCGGTCGGCGCGCGATTATCAACCGGCTTCGGTCCGGGGCGGGACCTGACGCATCTGCGGACCGCGGTTGGCGAGGTCGAGCAGTTCCTTCTCGTGGCGCACGAAGCGGATGCCCTTCCGGATCGCCTCCTTCGTCGCGAAATAGACAAAGATCCCGCCGGCGAGGCAGACGAGGAACGTCGCGCCGAGCCCGATCAGCCAAACCTCGAGCCAGGGCCGCGGACTGTCGTCCGTCAGCGCATGGAGGAGGAGCAACGGCGGATTGATCAGCGCGATCCAGATCAGCGCCTCGGCCCTGCGGCGGAATTCAAACCAGAAGGCAACATCGAGCATCGTGGCGGCTCCTAACGCAACAGGGAGGGCGGGCGGGCGGAGACTAGGCCGGGTATGCTTAACGCGGGGTTGCGGAGGCGCTCGCGCCGCGCCGCCTTTTTCTCCTCCCCCTGCAAGGGGGAGGCAGGGTGGGGGTCACGAGGGTCCAGGACAAGGCGCCGCGCCGGACCCCTCCCCGACCCTCCCCTTGCAGGGGAGGGAGTCCCGCCAGCTGCGAGGCCGGCTGTATAGCCGAAGTTTAGGACGCCCCCTCCCTCGCCTGCCTGATCCGCCAGTCGAAATAGAGAAGCGCCGCCAGCCAGCCGCTGGCCAGCGCCCAGGTCGTCCAGACCGCCGCCCCGCGCCACCAGATCATCACGCCGATCGCGATCACGCCGACGATCCACATCCAGGCGCGTTTCTGCGTCTTGTAGAAGGCGTACTCGGCGCCCGCCGCAAACGCTGCGAAGACAAGCTCGAAGAGCGCCGAGAAGACCAGCTCGAACAGCAACTCCAAGCTCCCCTCCCCAATCAGGCGTTCGGCAGTCTCCGCGCCAGCGCCTCCAGCACCGCCATGCGGACCGCGACGCCCATCTCCACCTGCTCGCGGATCAGCGATTGCGCCCCGTCGGCCACCGCGGTCGAGATCTCGACGCCCCGGTTCATCGGTCCCGGATGCATGACGAGCGCGTCGGGCTTCGCCAGCGCGAGCTTTTCGTCATCGAGGCCGAAATACCGGAAATACTCCTTCGTCGAAGGGATGAAGGAGCCGTGCATCCGCTCCCGCTGCAGCCGGAGCATCATCACGATGTCGGCGTCGCGCAGCCCCTCGCGCATGTCGTGGAAGACGGGGAAGCCGAATCGCTCGATGCCAGCGGGCAGGAGCGTCGGCGGCGCGACGAGCCGGACCCGCGCGCCCAGCGCCGCGAGGCAGATGATGTTGGAGCGGGCCACGCGCGAATGCAGGATGTCGCCGCAGATCGCGACGGTCAGACCCTCCACCCTGCCCTTCGCGCGCTTGATCGTCAGCGCGTCGAGGAGCGCCTGCGTGGGATGCTCGTGCGCCCCGTCGCCGGCGTTGATGACGGAGCAATCGACCTTCCGCGACAGCAGCTGGACGGCGCCGGCGGCGTGGTGCCGCACGATGATCAGGTCCGGCCGCATGGCGTTCAGCGTCATCGCCGTGTCGATGAGCGTCTCGCCCTTCTTGGCCGAGGAATTGGCGACGGACATGTTCATCACGTCGGCGCCGAGCCGCTTGCCGGCGAGCTCGAACGAGGCCTGCGTGCGCGTGGAGGGCTCGAAGAACAGGTTGATCTGCGTCCGGCCGCGCAGCGAGGACTTCTTCTTCTCGATCTGGCGCGAGAGGCTCACCTCCTCGTCGGCGAGCGCGAGGAGCGCCTCGATGTCCGGCCGCGAAAGGCCCTCGATGCCGAGCAGGTGCCTGTGCGGGAAGACGTAGCTCGATGGCGATTGCTGGGTCATGGTCGAGGATCAGCCGCTAGAGGCAAAAGGCATCCGCCGCAACTGCTCGTTTGACAGCGCTGCGGGTCTTCCCCATGTATCGCCCCCTGAATCCACGACCCCGAAATCGCGCCGGACTCCGCCGGCGTCCCGTCCTTTCGAAGGCATAGCCCGTGACCAATCTCGTCATCGTCGAGTCGCCCGCCAAGGCGAAGACGATCAACAAGTACCTCGGCAAGGACTACGAGGTCCTCGCCTCCTTCGGCCATGTCCGCGACCTGCCATCGAAGGACGGATCGGTCGATCCGGACAATGATTTCGCCATGCTCTGGGAGCTGGACGGCAAGGCCTCCAAGCGCGTCTCGGAGATCGCGGCGGCCGCCAAGGGCTCGGAGAAGGTCATCCTGGCGACCGACCCGGATCGCGAGGGCGAGGCGATTTCCTGGCATATCCTCGAGATCCTGAAGAGCCGGCGCGTGCTCAAGGATGTGAAGGTCGAGCGTGTGACCTTCAACGCCATCACGAAGCAGGCCGTCGACGAGGCGATGCGGGCGCCGAGGCCCATCGACCAGGCGCTCGTCGACGCCTACCTCGCCCGCCGCGCTCTCGATTATCTCGTCGGCTTCAACCTCTCGCCGGTGCTCTGGCGCAAGCTCCCCGGCGCTCGCTCCGCCGGCCGCGTTCAGTCGGTCGCGCTGCGGCTCGTCTGCGACCGCGAGATGGAGATCGAGCGCTTCGTCGCCCGCGAATACTGGTCGATCGTCGCCACGCTGAAGACGGACAAGGGCGAAAGCTTCGAGGCCCGGCTCGTCGGCGCCGACGGCCGCAAGATCACGCGGCTCGACGTCGGCACCGAGGAAGAGGCGAAGGCCTTCAAGGCCGCGCTCGACGCCGCGACCTTCGAGGTGACCCAGGTCGAATCGAAGCCGGCCCGGCGCAACCCCTACCCGCCCTTCACGACCTCCACGCTGCAGCAGGAGGCCTCGCGCAAGCTCGGCATGGCGCCCGCCATCGCCATGCGCGTCGCCCAGAAGCTCTACGAGGGTGTCGACATCGGCGGCGAAACCGTCGGCCTCATCACCTATATGCGAACCGACGGCGTGCAGATGGCGCCGGAGGCGATCGGCTCCGTCCGCAGCCTCATCGCCAACGATTTCGGCGACCGCTACCTGCCGGGCAAGCCGCGCGTCTATTCGACCAAGGCCAAGAACGCGCAGGAGGCCCACGAGGCCATCCGCCCGACCGACGTCTGGCGGACGCCGGACAAGATGCGGAAGTATCTCCCGAGCGACGAATTCCGCCTCTATGAGCTGATCTGGAAGCGCACGATGGCGAGCCAGATGGAGAGCGCCGAGCTCGAGCGCACCACGGTCGACATCCTGGCGAAGGCCGGCAGCCGCGCGATCGACATGCGCGCGACGGGTCAGGTCGTGCGCTTCGACGGCTTCCTCACGCTCTATACCGAGGACAAGGACGACGACGAGGAAGAGGATGGCGGCCGCCTCCCCCTCATGCGCCAGGGCGATCGCCCGACGCGCGAGCGGATCGCCGCCACCCAGCATTTCACCGAGCCGCCGCCGCGCTACACGGAAGCGTCGCTCGTGAAGAAGATGGAGGAGCTCGGCATCGGCCGCCCCTCCACATACGCCTCCACGCTGCAGGTCCTGCGCGACCGCGAATATGTCCGGCTCGAGAAGAAGCGCCTCGTCGCCGAGGACAAGGGGCGGCTCGTCACCTCGTTCCTGGAGAGCTTCTTCGCCCGCTACGTCGAGTTCGACTTCACGGCGAACCTCGAGAACGAGCTCGACCGGATCTCGAACAACGAGATCGAGTGGAAGGAGGTCATGCGCCGCTTCTGGGAGGAATTCTCCGCGGCGATCGGCGGCACGAAGGAGCTGCGCACCTCGGAGGTGCTGGACAAGCTCGACGAGCTGCTGGGCCCGCACCTCTTCCCGAAGAAGGCGGACGGCGGCGACCCGCGCGCCTGCCCGCGCTGCGGCGGCGGCAGGCTCGGCCTCAAGCTCTCGCGCACCGGTCCCTTCATCGGCTGCTCGAACTATCCTGAATGCCGCTACACGCGCCCCTTCGGCGTGCCCACGCCGGAAGGCGATGGCGAGACGCCGGGCGCGGTCGGCCAGGATGGCGCACGGCTCCTCGGCGAAGACCCGGCGACCGGCCAGCCCGTCACCGCGCGCAACGGCCGCTTCGGCCCCTTCGTGCAATTGGGCGACGGGGAGAAGCCGAAGCGCTCCTCGATCCCGAAGGGACTGTCCATTGCGGCGATCACGCTCGACGAGGCGCTCAAGCTCCTGTCCTTGCCGCGCGAGGTCGGCCGGCATCCCGAAGACGGCGAGCCGATCATCGCCAACAACGGACGCTTCGGCCCCTATGTGCAGCATGGCAAGACCTATGCGAACCTGACGGCGGGCGAGGACGTTCTCACCATCGGCCTCAACCGCGCGGTGGACCTGATCGCCACCAAGCGCGCCAAGGGCCCGGGCCGCTTCGGCCGCGCCGCGCCGCAGGGCAAGGTGCTGGGCGAGCATCCCGACGGCGGCGAGATCCAGGTGCTGGACGGCAAGTACGGCGCCTACGTCAAATGGGGGGACGTCAACGCGACCATCCCCAAGACGACGGCGAAGGACGCGGTGACGGTCGAGCAGGCGCTGGAGCTGATCCGCGCCCGCCAGGCCGCCGCTCCGGCGAAGAAGGGCGGCAAGGCGGCTGGGAAAAAGCCGCCGGCGAAGGAGAAGAAGCCGGCGACAACCAAGGCGCCGGCCAAGAAGGCGGCGAAGAAGGCCTAGTTTTCTCCTTCTCCCCCGGGGAGAAGGTGTCATGCGAAGCATGACGGATGAGGGAGACCCTCAGGTCGTCGTGTTTCGCCCTCATCCGACCGCCATCCGGCGGCCACCTTCTCCCGACGGGAGAAGGAGAGAGCGAGTGATGGCGCGACGGTTGAAAGGTTCGGGCAAGCGAGTCGCCGACACGGGCGGCGCCCTCCGCCTGCCGCCGGTCTTCTCGGCGGAGATCACCGGCCGCGACCGCGACGGCGAACTCCTCGCCAAGCCGCTCGATTGGCCGGATGACGACCGTCCGGTGATCGCCGTCCATGTCGGCCGGCGCGACCGCAACCCGCCCGGCGTGGGCGATCATGTGATCCTCAAGCTCGACCGCATCTCGAACGCGCGCGATTTCGCCGCGGTCCATGCCCGCGTGCTCAAGACGGTCGGCAAGCGTCCCCAGCAGCTGATCGGCGTCTTCCGCTCCCATGGCGGCGGCGGCGGCCGGCTCGTGCCCGTCGACAAGAAAGCGCTCGGCCGCGAGATCGACATCGCGCCGGGCGAGACCGGCGGCGCAGAGGATGGCGAACTGGTGGCCGTCGAGACGATCCGCGAGACGCGCCTCGGCCTGAAGATGGCGCGCGTGGTCGAGCGGCTCGGCGACGTGTCGTCCGAGAAGGCCGCGAGCCTGATCGCGATCCATGTGCACGGCATCCCGCATGTCTTCCCCGAGACCGTCATCGCGGAGGCGGAGGCCGTCCGTCCGGCCAGGCTGAAGGGGCGCGAGGATTGGCGCGACCTGCCGCTGATCACCATCGATCCCATCGACGCCAAGGACCATGACGACGCCGTCCATGCGGCGCCGGACGAGGATCCCGCGAACGCCGGGGGCTTCGTGCTCTCGATCGCCATCGCAGACGTCGCGGCCTACGTTCGCCCCGGCACTGCTCTGGACGAAGAGGCGCTCCTGCGCGGCAACTCGGTCTATTTCCCGGATCGCGTCGTGCCGATGCTGCCCGAGCGCATCTCGAACGACCTCTGCTCGCTGGTCCCGCACAAGGACCGCCCGGCGCTGGCGCTCCGCGTGGTCATCGGCGCGGACGGCCGCAAGAAGCGCCACTCCTTCCACCGCGTGATGATGCGCTCCCACGCCAAGCTGGCCTATGAGCGGGCGCAGGAGATGATCGATGGAGCTGGCGCCCCCCTCGCTGAAGAACCTCGGCAACGGGTCTCTCCCGGCCGGCAGAAGCGTGGTGCGTCCTTCGAGGCTTCGGCTCGCGCCGAAGCACCTCAGGATGAGGCAAGTCTTCGGTTGGCACCACCAGACATGCCCAACGCCAAGGTCCCTCATGCTGAGGTGCGAGCCACAGGCGAGCCTCGAAGCACGCGGGAAGGCGATGCAGCCGATCTCCTCGACGCCGTCCTCAAGCCGCTCTGGGCCGCCTACGCCGCCCTTCGCCGCGCCCGCGACGCGCGCGAGCCGCTCGACCTCGAGCTGCCCGAGCGCAAGCTCATCCTCGATGCGAACAACAAGGTGAAGGACGTCGTCATCCGCGAACGGCTCGACGCCCACCGGCTGATCGAGGAGATGATGATCCTCGCCAACGTCTGTGCGGCGGAGACGCTGATCGAGGCGAAGCAGGGTCTCCTCTTCCGCGTCCATGACGAGCCCTCGCTTGCGCGCATGGAGGTGCTGCGCACCTTCCTGAAGTCGCTCGACATCGACCTGCCGAAGGATGGCGCGCTGAAGCCGGCGCTGTTCAACCGCATGCTGCTCCGCCTCGCCGAGACCGAGCACGGTCAGCTCATCAACGAGATGGTGCTCCGCAGCCAGGCGCAGGCGGAATATGCGCCGGACAACATCGGCCATTTCGGCCTCAACCTGCGCCGATACGCGCATTTCACCTCGCCGATCCGTCGCTACTCCGACCTCGTGGTCCATCGCGCGCTGATCCGCGCGCTCGGGCTCGGCGACGATTCCGGCCCGGCGATCGGGATCGAGAGGCTGCGCGAGATCGGACAGGCGATCTCCGGCACCGAGCGGCGAGCCATGCTTGCGGAGCGCGATACCTATGACCGGCTGGTGGCCGCGCACCTGAAGGACCATATCGGTGCGAAGTTCGACGGCCGCGTCTCGGGCGTGACGAAGGCGGGCCTCTTCGTGAAGCTCACGAAGACCGGCGCGGACGGGTTCGTGCCGGCCTCCACGATCGGCGCGGATTTCTATGCCTACGATGAGGCCGCCCAGGCGTTGATCGGCCAGAGGACCGGCGAGGCCTTCCGGCTCGGCGACAATGTCGAGGTCAAGCTGGCGGAGGTCGCGCCCATGGCGGGCGCGCTCCGGTTCGAGATCCTGTCGAAGGGACGCCACATGCGCCCCGCCGACGGCAAGCGCGGCGTCAGGCGCCGCAGGGGCGACCAGCCTTCCTACCGGAAGCTCGGTCGCAGCGCGCGAGGACGATGACATGAATGCCGATGGGATGACCCAGAAGATGAGCCCCGGCGAGCGGTCGACCGCCGACGCCATGTGGAAGGGCTTTCGCTGCCGCTGCCCGCACTGCGGCAAGGGGCGGCTGTTCAGGAGCTTCCTGAAGCCAGTGGAGACGTGCGAGCGCTGCGGCGAATGGCTCGACGGCCACCGCTCCGACGACCTGCCGCCCTACGTGACGATCATGATCGTCGGCCATCTGGTCGTGCCGATCATCCTCGGCATCGAGATGGGTCTCAATCCCTGGCCGCTCTGGGTCTATTTCGCCGTGTTCCTGCCGGGCACGCTCGTGGGCATGCTGCTGCTCATGCAGCCCGTGAAGGGCGCGATCATCGGCCTGCAATGGGGCTTGCGCCTGCACGGATTTGACGCGAGGGGAGATTATCACTCCCAGCGCCTTCCCGCGCGCGGCCCCACTGGCGATAGATGACCGAACTCTCCCCGGAAGTCCTGAAGGCCCGCCTCGATTCCGAAACGCGCAGCCGCACCTCGGACTACATGCGTCCCGTCGACGCCGCGACGCTCGTCCTCGTCGACCGGCGCGCCAGGCGGCCGAAGGTGCTGATGGGCAAGCGCAGCCCGAACCTCAAGTTCATGCCCGGCAAGTTCGTCTTCCCAGGCGGCCGCGTCGATCCGGAGGATCGGCGCATGACAGCCGCCGGCGCTCTCTCGCCCCGCGCCGAGATGCGCCTGATGAGCCAGACCGTGCGGATGACGCCGCAGCGCTGCCGCGCCCTGGCGATGGCGGCGATCCGCGAGACCTTCGAGGAGACGGGCCTCATGATCGGCAGCGCAGAGTACGGCGCGCCGGAGGGCGCCCCGCCCGGCATCTGGAGCGAATTCGCGGCGCAAGGGCTCTATCCGACGCCGGACGCGCTGACCTACGTCGCCCGCGCGATCACCCCGCCGCGCCGTCCGCGCCGTTTCGACACGCGCTTCTTCGTCGCATCGCTGGAGAGCGTCGGCGGCAAGGTGGAGCGCGACATCGGCCCGGGCGCTGAGCTGACCGAGCTTGTCTGGATCGACATCGACGAGGCGGTCGGGCTCGACCTGCCCACGATCACGCAGGTGATCCTCGCCGAGATCAAGGAGCGTCTCGTCAACGGCGTCGCGGAGGATGCCCCCGTCCCCTTCTACTTCGAGCGCAACCGCCGCTTCCGGCGCGAACTGATCTGATCGGGCTGGCTGCTCAGGCCCCGCGCTCCACGCATCTGACGGCAGGACAATCGCCTGTGAACGCCGACAGCCCCTCGACCTCACGCCTCAAGCCTGTCGAAGGGTCGAGGTCGACAGCGCCGAGGGTCGATATCCTCGATCCTTCGACAGGCTCAGGATGAGGATTTTGGAGAAACACGCGCCATTCAAGCGCATATGCGATATCCCTGCATCCGACGGAAGGCGTGCTTGATGCGGGGGCAGCGCTGGTATAGGTCTCGCATACCGCAGCGCACAAAGTGCGCGGATGGACCACGATCCCTCCATCCTTGGCGGAAGGAGATGAGCGATGACCGCGCACACGAGCACCTTCAAGGTTGACGACAAGGTTCTGGACCTGCCGGTCAAACCGGGGACGATCGGCCCGCAAGTGGTCGATATCGGCAAGCTTTACGCCCAGACCGGGATGTTCACCTACGATCCCGGCTTCACGTCTACGGCGGCCTGCGAAAGCAAGATCACCTACATCGACGGCGACGAGGGCGTGCTGCTCTACCGCGGCTACCCGATCGAGCAGCTGGCGGAGCATGGCGACTTCCTCGAGACCTGCTACCTGCTCCTCTATGGAGAGCTGCCGACCGCCGCGCAGAAGGCGGATTTTGATTATCGCGTCACGCGCCACACGATGGTGCACGAACAGATGGCCCGCTTCTACCAGGGCTTCCGCCGCGACGCGCATCCGATGGCGGTGATGGTCGGCTCCGTCGGCGCGCTCTCGGCCTTCTACCACGACTCGACGGACATCTCGGATCCGCACCAGCGCATGGTCGCCTCGATGCGCATGATCGCGAAGCTGCCGACGCTGGCCGCGATGGCCTACAAGTACCATATCGGCCAGCCCTTCGTGTATCCGCTGAACGCCCTCGACTACACCTCGAACTTCCTGCGCATGTGCTTCGCCGTGCCGGCCGAGGAGTACAAGGTGAACCCGATCCTGAGCCGCGCGCTCGACCGGATCTTCATCCTGCATGCCGACCACGAGCAGAATGCCTCGACCTCGACGGTCCGCCTCGCCGGTTCCTCGGGCGCGAACCCGTTCGCCTGCATCGCCGCCGGCATCGCCTGCCTCTGGGGTCCCGCCCACGGCGGCGCGAACGAGGCCGCGCTCAAGATGCTGGGCGAGATCGGCTCGGTCGAGAACATTCCGAAGTTCATCGCCAAGGCCAAGGACAAGAACGACCCGTTCCGCCTCATGGGCTTCGGCCATCGCGTCTACAAGAACTACGATCCGCGCGCCCGCATCATGCAGAAGACGACGCATGAGGTGCTGAACGAGCTCGGCATCAAGGACGACCCGCTTCTCGACGTCGCGGTCGAGCTCGAGCGCATCGCGCTCTCGGACGAGTACTTCATCGAGAAGAAGCTCTACCCGAACATCGACTTCTATTCGGGCATCACGCTGAAGGCGATGGGCTTCCCGACTTCGATGTTCACGGTGCTCTTCGCCGTCGCCCGCACCGTCGGCTGGATCGCCCAGTGGAAGGAGATGATCGAGGACCCCGGCCAGCGCATCGGCCGTCCCCGCCAGCTCTATACGGGCTCGCCGCAGCGCGAATATGTGCCGGTGGCCCAGCGCCGCTGAGGCCAGCGCTTCAGAAGATAGAGCGACGCCGCCCCTCGGGGCGGCGTTTTCGTTGAGCGGTGACGCTCGGGAGCGTCTCTTCTCCCCGCTGGCGGTGAGAGGGAGAAGAACGACCTCGTCGCCGCATCCCGCGTCTACTCGGGCAGAAGGTTCTCACGCGATCCGAAGTCCTTCCAGGTCCGTCAACCCGCGAGACCCGCGCGCATGATCGCACGGCGGAGCGGCGGCAGCGCCTTGAGCGCCGCCAGCCCCAGCCCCCGCGCCGCCGCGACGGGCAGGAAGTCGGTCAGCAGCGACCGGTTGAACGCATCGACCCCGGCCGTCCTGAGGCCGGCGTCGCGTCGCCGGCCACGGTCCCAGGCCGCGAGCCGTGCCTCCGGATCGCCCGCGGACAATCCTTCGGCCAGCGCATCCGCCAGCGTGTCGGCGTCGCGGAAGCCGAGATTCATGCCCTGCGCGCCGATCGGCGGGAAGGCGTGGCCCGTCTCGCCGACGAGCGCGACGCCGGGACCAGTGAAGCGCTCCGCCAGCAGCCCGCCCATCGGATAGGCGCCGCGCGCGCCGGAGAGCGCCAGGCGTCCGAGGATGGAGCGGCAGGTCCGTTCGGCGGCGCGCGCGAAGCCCTCGTCGTCGAGCGCCATCAGCCGCTCCGCCTCCGTCGGATTCGTCATCCAGACCACGGTCGACAGGCGGTCGCCGGCCGGCACCAGCGTGAAGGGACCGTCCGGCGTGTGGAATTCGGTCGAGATATCTTCGTGGTCGAGCCCATGGCTCACCGCGAAGGTCAGCGCGGTCTGCGGATAGCTCCAGCGCCGCACGGCGATGCCGGCGGCCTCCCGCGACGGCGAGCGCTGGCCGTCGGAAGCAACGATGAAATCGGCTTCGAAGACCCGCCCCTCGTCGTCGGTGATCCGCCAACCGCCGCCGTCCCGCTCGACGCCCGTCGCATCGACCGGCAGCAGTTCGATCCGCTCCGTCGATTCGACGCGCTCGCGCAGGAGCGCCACGATCCGCGCCGTGAACAGGCTGACGCCGAAGACGTCGAGCCCCGCCTCGCTCGCGCGGAACGTCGTGGTCGGCGCGCGGAGCAGCCGGCCGGTCACGTCGATCATGCGCAGCGCCGCCATGGGCGCGCCCTCCGCCCGGAAGGCGTCGCCGGCGCCGACCGAATCGAGGATGTCCATGGATCGTCCGATCAGGGCCGCGGCGCGCCCGTCCTCGGGCGGCGAACGGCGTCCCGCCAGAAGGCGGATGCGCGCGTCGGCCGGCAGCCTGTCCGCCAGCAGCAGCGCAGTGAGCAGGCCGACAGGCCCGCCGCCGACGATTGCGATCTGGTAGGTGCCTTGTCCGGTAGCGCTCTCTCGAGTCATGGCCTCTTCCCTGTCACGCTTTGGCGGCCGACGCCATCGGACCGACGGTCGCGGTTCGGCCGCTCTATGCCGCCGGGCCGGCACGGTCTAGAAACCGGTCATGGCGGCGCAAAGCAACGCTCCGGACATCACGGCCGACCTGGTGCTGCAGGCCTATAGCTGCGGCATCTTTCCCATGGCCGAGAATGCGGAGGATCCGGACCTCCACTGGTACGAGCCGCGCCGGCGCGGAATCATGCCGCTGGAGGCCTTCCACGTGCCGCGCAGCCTGGCGAAGACCGTGCGGTCCGGGCGCTTCGAGGTCGTGGCCGACCGGGACTTCGAGGCCGTGATGGCGGGCTGCGCCGCGGCCGCGCCGGGCCGCGAGAAGACCTGGATCAACACCACGATCCGGCGCCTCTATCGCGAGCTCTTCGATCGCGGGTTCTGCCACTGCGTCGAGGCGCGGCGCGACGGTGAGCTCGTCGGCGGCCTCTACGGCGTCGCGATCGGCGGGGCCTTCTTCGGCGAGAGCATGTTCCACCGCGCCACCGATGCTTCGAAGGTGGCGCTCGTCCATCTCGTCGGGCGCCTGCGGCGCGGCGGCTACCGTCTGCTCGACGCCCAGTTCGTCACGAATCACCTCGCGACCTTCGGCGCCGTGGAGATCGACCGGGCCACCTACCGGCTCCTGCTGTCCCAGGCTCTCGCGAGCGACGTGGATCAGGCGACCTGGCGCGAGGCCATGTCCGGTGCGGAAGCCCTCTCCGCCGCAGACTAAACCGATCAGTTGCTGCGCGAGGGATCGATGAAGATGCCCGGATTGGCGCCGCCCACGCCGCGGCTGTTGCTCTGCGGGAAGAAGCTCTGGCTCGGCGCCGGGCGCGGCGGCGGAACGACAGGGCCTGTGTTCAGCGGCTGGCCGGGCAGGATCGGCCCGGCGGTCGTCGACCGGTTGAGCTGCTGCTGCCGGCGGCGCTCCTGCGCGGCGCGCTCGGCCGGATCGAGCTGCGGCTTGCCGTCGGGGCCGAGCGGGCGGGCCAGCGGCGTCTCTGCGACCGGCGGCGGGATGACCTCCTCCTCCTCCGGCTTCGTCTTGATCAGGTCGGCCTCGGTCGCGCCTTTGCAGCCTGTCAGCCAGATGTCGTAGACCGGATGCTCGATCGCGTTCAGCCCCGGGCTCGCGGCGAACATCCAGCCGTTGAAGAGGCGCTTGTAATCGTTGGTCACCGTCACCTCGTCGACCTCGACGAAGGAGGTGGTTTGCGGCCGCTCGGACACCGGCCTCGTGAAACAGACCTTCGGCGTCAGCTGCAGCGCGCCGAACTGGACCGTCTCGTTCACCGCGACCTCGAAGGCGATGATGCGGCCCGTGATCTTGTCGAGCCCGGCGAAGATTGCGGTCGGGTTGCGGTACTTGTCGGCCGCGGCCGGCGAAGCCTGCAGGAAGGCCGCGAGGGCGGCGGCCGTGGCCGCGGAAGCGATGAATCGGGCGTTGCGCATCATTCCGAGGGCCATAGCATGGCCCGCGGGGCCGAAAAAGGGCGTCGCCCCAAGGTCTCGGTCCTCGCGCCACTGGACAGGCGGACCCCGTGTCGCCATAAGCCGAACCAACGCTTACGGCGATGAGCCGGGGTCCGACAATCAGGCGCGCGGCATGTCGATCAAGACCTTCTTCCTCAAGACCTTCACCTGGTGGAACGGCTCGACCTGGGGCCTCGACCTCTTCACGCGCCGCATGGGCGAGAAGGTCGGCACGGACGAGTTCGGCAACACCTATTACCGGTCCAGGGGCGGCGTGAAGGACAAGGCGCTCGGCACCGAGCGCCGCTGGGTCGTCTACAACGGCGAGGCCGAGGCCTCGCGCGTGCCGCCGGGCTGGTTCGGCTGGCTGACCCACACGCACGACGTTCCGCCGTCGCAGGAAACCTACGCGCCGCGCGAGTGGCAGAAGCCGCACGAGCCGAACCTCACCGGCACCCCCTACGCCTATCGGCCGAAGGGCTCGGCGCTCGGCGACCAGCCGCGCCAGCCCACGGGCGGCGACTACAAGCCCTGGACGCCGGGCGGCTGATCCACAGCGGCTAACCGGGCCGGGTCAGCTCGCCATCTGGATGTAATCGCGCAGCGACCGGCTCTCCGCCTCGGCCTCCGCGATGCGCTGCTTCACCACGTCTCCGATGGAGACCATGCCCGCGAGCTTGCCGTCCTTGACGACGGGCAGGTGGCGGAAGCGGCCCTTGGTCATCTCCTCCATCACCTCGGCGATCAGGCTTGCCTCGGTGCAGGTCACCACGTTGCGCGTCATGTGCGCCTCGACCTTGTCGTCGAGCGCCGCCGCGCCGCGCAGCGCGATGGCGCGCACGATGTCGCGCTCGGACAGGATGCCCTTCAGCGACCCGTCAGGCGCGGCGATCAGCACCGCGCCGATGCGGCGCTCCGCCAGCAGGCGCGCGGCCTCCTGGAGCGAATGATGCGGCTCGGCGGTGACGATGTGGCGACCCTTGGCCGCGAGGATGGTGGCGACGGTCATGGCACGTTCTCCCCGTGCGAGCGGATTCGCGGTCCGCGACGCAGGCGGCCGCCTTGCTCGTCGAGTCAGTCTGGTCAGATTGCCGCGTGAAAGCAAGCGCGCGGCGGCGTGCAGGCCTCAGCGCGCCGGGAACGGGTCGAAAAGGGAGAAGAGCAGGAGCCCCGCCACGAAGCCGCCGACATGCGCCTCCCACGCGATGCGCATCCCCTCCCCGCCAAAAGGCGCGCCGAGGCCGGCAATCAGGTTGATGCCGAACCAGACGGCCACGAAGATCAGCACCTGCCGGTCGCGCAGCGCCTCCGCGAGCGGCGCCGCCGGTTTGCGCCAGTCGGCGCGCCCGCTGAGGAGGCCCGGACCGATGGCGAACCGCAGCGATGCCGCGGTCAAGCCGGAGACGGCGCCGGACGCGCCCACCAGCACCGCCACGTCGGTGGGATTGACGAGCGCGTGGAAAGCCGCCGCCGCGGCGGCCGTGACGGCGAAGAAGGCGAAGAAGCGCGCCACGCCGAAGCGCCTCATCACCGGCGACCCGAAGGCCAGCATCCACAGGCCGTTGACGATCACATGCTCCCAGCTCCCGTGCAGGAAGGCGTAGGTGACGAGCGTCCAGGGCGCTGCGCTTCCCGAGGCGACGAAGAGCTGGTGGAGGACGCTCCGCAGTTCCTGCGCCTGCCGGGACCCTTCCCGCAGCGTCTCCAGCACGGCGGACGGGTCGGTGAGGCCGACCCACAGCGAGAAGCGCGCCGGCACGAAGGCCGTGACGTCGAGCAGGCGGATGTCCTCCTCGTCGTAGAGCCCGAACACCAAGCTGCGGATGGCGTGGATCGCGATCAGCAGCCCGATCAGGACGATCAGCGGCGGCGGCGCGAGCAGGATGGGTTCCGGCCGCGGTTCGGGGCCCGGACGATCGGTGAACATGAGGGGGCGGTTATCACGGCTCGACCGGCGGCGGATAGCACCCCCTGCGCAGCGCGCAAAAAAATGGGAGGGCGTTGCCGCCCTCCCAGGGTCTGAAGGAGTTAACGACCGGCCGCCCCGTATCCGGGTGCGCACCGGCATCGAACCCCAAAGGCCAGTGTTTGGAGCATTTTCCACCGCTCGCACGGCGAAACCAGTGAGGGAACCTTGCCAGAAATCGCCAAAAGCTCAACGATAAGGTCCGGTTAAGGTTAAGATCGGTCTGGCACGCTCCCTGCTGTTTCAGGGGTCGGAGCGGCCTCGTGCGGCCGATCCGTTTCGTGGCGGCACTCCGGAGCGGGCGCGGCGACTTTGATGATTTTGCAGGTTGCGTTGAAATGAGACAAGTTGCGTCGAAGACCTTGTACACCCACTGGAGCGACGTGAAGCGCGGTCAGGCCTCGCCCGACCGCAACGACCTCGATCCGAGCGCCTTGGGTGCCATCCTGCAGGACGTCTTCATCCTGGGCGCGGAGCCTGGCGGACCCTGGCGCTACCGCGTCGCAGGCACGCGCCTCGCCGGCTTCGCCAACCGCGAGTTGCGCGACGAGCCGTTCGAGCGCTGGTGGAACGCCGGGGACCGGCGCGATCTCGGACGGATGCTGCAAAGCGTCGTCGACGAGGATGCGCCGCTGGTCGGCGGCGCCTACGGCACGTCGACCGACCAGCTGCGCTATGAATTCGAGCTGGTCCTGCTGCCGCTGCGTCATGGCGGCCGTTCAGGGCTCAGGATGCTGGGCGGCTTCTTCCCGGCAACGGGCACCCTTCGGCGGCACGGCCTGCTCGTCGACGAGATGGGCCTCGTCAGCCTCCGCGCCCTGCAACGCCAGGGAGAAGGCGCGATCACCTTCGGCAGGGCTGCGCCGTCCGGCGACATGGCGGCCGAACGCCGGCGCGCCTTCAGAGTGATCGAAGGTGGAATGACCTGCTAAATCGAGGGATTTTGCTGGGCCGACGATGTAATGCGTAAACTTCAATCGGATCTTAAGACCTTGCGCCAAGAGTGACCGAGGTCAAAGGCCGAAAATCGCTACAGCATCCCATGTTCGGTTCCGTCGCACGCATCCACGCCAAGCCGCTCGAACGCCGGCGCCATCAACGCGTCGCGGTCCAGCTCATGGGCCGCTACATGCTGGAATCGCGCCGCGAGTTTCCCTGTCAGACCGTCAACATCTCGCCGGGCGGCCTCGCCCTGCTCGCACCGGTCCCCGGCAACCTCAACGAGCGCGTCGTCGTCTATCTCGACCAGCTCGGCCGCGTCGAAGGCACCGTCGTCCGCCATTTCCAGAACGGCTTCGCGATCGCCTTCTCCGCGACGGTCCGCAAGCGCGACAAGCTCGCATCGCAGCTGACCTGGCTCGCGAACCGGGCGGTGCTGGGCTTGCCGGAGGATCGCCGCCACGAGCGCGTGCAACCGCGGATCCCGCGCACCGTCATCACGCTCGACAATGGCCAGAGCTTCGTGGCTCGCCTCATTGACGTTTCGACGTCGGGCGCCAGCCTCTCGACCGACATCAAGCTGGCAATGGACAGCCGCATCATCGTCGGCAAGCTGCCCGCCAAGGTCGTGCGCATCTTTGACGGCGGCGTGGCGGTCGAGTTCGGCCGCATCCTGTCGATGCCCGAGATCGAGAGCGACGTCTCCGTACCGATCTAAGCCTGCCTTCACGCTGAGTCTCGCAACCGCTCCGTCCTCCGCGACGGGGCGGTTTTCGCTTGCGCCGGCCGCCACTGTTGCGCGCATAAGACACGTTAACCCTTTGTTAAGGAGATAGTTGCCGCCGCGGCCGAGCCTGAACTACAAATTAATGGTTCGTTAATCATCCGGGCCTCGGGACGATCCAAAAATGCGCGTCGCGGCACTTGTCGGTCTTTATGTTGCGCTCAGCGTCGCCTCGCCTGTCGCCGCCCAGACCCAATCCCTTCCCCAGATGGCGTCTGCAGCGATGGTGACGACCGAAACCCTGCCGCCCATCGGCTGGGTGCAGTTCTGCGCCGAGGCGCCGCAGGACTGCGAGGTTCCCGCGCTCGCCGCACAGCCGGCAGCGATGGACGAGCGGCGCTGGAAGCAGCTGCTGCGCATCAATCGCGACGTGAACGACGAGATCGAGCCGGTGTCCGACCTCGAGCATTGGGGCATGCTGGAGAAGTGGTCCTATCCGGACGATGGCCGGGGCGATTGCGAGGATTACGTGCTGGAGAAGCGCCGCCGCCTCATCGAGGCCGGCTGGCCGCGCCAGGCGCTCCTCGTCACGGTCGTGCGGGACCGCAAGGGCGACGGCCATGCCGTCCTCACGGTCAAGACGGAGCGCGGCGACTTCGTTCTCGACAACCAGGATCCGCGCGTCCGCGCCTGGAGCGACACGGGCTACAAGTTCATCAAGCGTCAGTCCGAGACCCATCCGAGCAAGTGGGTTTCGCTCGGCGGCCCCGACCAGGGAATTCTCACGGCCAACCGCGGCAAGTGACCCCGCCGGCCACGAGCTGACGCTAGGGTCACCTGCCGCTTAAGGCGCAGCATGAACCGTTCGTTGCAACTGTAGCGTGAATGCCGTTCGTTCAGGCCGCGGACCGGGCGAGGCTCCGCCGGAAATCAGCGGCTTAGCTGGTTAACGCGGCCGGGACCGAATTTCTTAAACTTAGCCAAGTCCTTCCAAGACTTTGCGAAAGCGTGAATCCGGCGCCGGTCTTTGCGCCCATTTCCGCAAAAGCCCGACAAAGAGCCGCTGCCATTGTCGCCTCAACAACGGAGGCGATTGTGAAGTCGCGGAAACTGATCGACATCGCGGGTGCCGGGTTTATCGCCGCTGGCGCCCTGCTGGGTTCGACGACGGGTGGAGCGTCACAGGCGAAGCTGGCGGCCTATGCCGCGCCGGGCGAGGAATCGTCCGCGCCGATCGGCTGGCACATGTTCTGCCGCGAGTCGGAAGGCCGGGGCGATTGCAACGTGGCCTCGCTCAGGGCGGCGAACGCCGATCTCGACGAGCGCCGCTGGCGCGAGATGCTGTCCATCAACAACCGCGTCAACCGCGAGATCGAGCCGGTGACGGACATGGACCATTGGGGCATGCCCGAGAAATGGTCCTACCCGACCGACGGCAAGGGCGATTGCGAGGATTATGTCCTGGAGAAGCGCAAGCGGCTGATCGCGGCGGGCTTCCCGCGGCAATCCCTGCTCGTCACCGTCGTGCGCGACAAGAAGGGCGACGGCCATGCCGTGCTCATGGTGCGCACGGATCGCGGCGACTTCATCCTCGACAACCAGGAGCCCAAGGTCCTGCTCTGGACCGAGACCGGCTACAAGTTCGTCAAGCGCCAGTCGCAGGAGAACCCCAACCGCTGGGTCTCGCTCGGCAATGTGGACACGATGCTGGTGACGGCGGCGAACAGGTGACCGTCAGCGGCCGAGCCCGGCCGCGTAGCGCCGCCAGTTGCGCACGTAGCTCTCGGCCGAGAACCTGAGCCTCGCCACGGTCTCGTCGTCGAGCGTCCTGACGGCGCGCGCCGGCGATCCGACGATCAGCGAGCGATCGGGGAAGCTCTTGCCCTCCGTGATGAGGGCGCCCGCCCCCACGAGGCAGGAGGCGCCGACGCTGGCGCCGTTGAGCAGGATCGCGCCCATGCCGATCAGGCTGCCGTCGCCGATGCGGCAGCCGTGCAGGATGGCGCGATGGCCGACGGTGCAGCCGGCGCCGACCACGAGCGGATGGCCGATATCGGTGTGGAGCATCGCATGCTCCTGGATGTTGCTGCCTTCCCCGACGCTGATCGGCTCGTTGTCGCCGCGCAGCACCGCGCCGAACCAGATTCCCACATCGCGCGCGAGGCGCACGCGCCCAATCACCTGCGCATCGGGCGCGACCCAATAGGCGCCCTCCTCCGGCATCTCGGGCGTCACTCCGTCGAGCGAATGGATCGGCACCTGTCGTCTCCCGCTGGTCGCATGGTCCGGATGGCGGGGCGTGGCCCCGTCCGGAACGGATGTCACGCCAGGAAATAGCCCGCAAGCTTGAGCAGCGTCGCGCCGGCCGCCATGCCCCAGAGGCAGGCGATCACGGTGGCGAGCCAGACGAAGATCATCGGCCGCTGCTCGTAGCGCCGGCCACGGATCGTGTTGCGGAGAATGATGAAGGGCGCCGTCACCATGACGAGCGGCAACGACAGCAGCGCGCTCCAGCCGCCCCGGTTCAGGAGCTCGAAGCTCGGCGGGCGGTCCGTCAGATAGCGGAAGGCGCTGAACGCGAAGCCGGCAAAGGCGAACCCGAAGGCAAGGGCCCTCAGCGCATCGATCTGATGAGGCTGGAACGCCACCATGACGCAACTCCGTGGCACGCGGGGACTATGGTTATTCAACCATTAACGACCTGGAAACCGCAAGTGGCTGAGATCGGGACACACCGGCGAATCGGCCGACATGGTGAACGGCAGCGGGGAATGGATCGGATGGGCTGGCTGAAGCTGTCTTGTCTGGTGATCGTCACGGCGGTCTGCGGGATCGGCGCCGGTCTCGGCGCCCATGCCCTGATGCTGAGCCAGAACCCGCGCGCCGCGCCGGAGCCCGTGGTGGCCACGATCGGCGGGTTGCCGCTCGTCGTGCCCGCCGACATCGTCCGCGGGAGCGCTTCCAGCCCCGGGAACAGGCTGAATCTCGTCATGCGCTATCCCGGGATGACGGCCGTCGAGGCGCGGAGCCGGCCTGACGCAGCCAGCCTCATCTTCATGGCCATCATGCCGGCGGACGGAGCGATGGATCCGTCGCAGCGCATCCAGGACCTCTACGGACGCTTCTTCGAGCCGGACGCCTGGCAGAATCCGGGCGGCCTGCTGATGCGCCGCTTCCAGGCCGGCAGTCCCTACGAGGACGAGGAGCTCTATCTCGCGCCGCCGGATGGAGGCGCCTTCTCGGCCCGTTGCCGCAAGGCCGGGCGAGCTGGCGACAGGGCGGCTGAGCTGGTCGGCGAAACGTGCCTCTGGCGCTTTCGGCGGGCCGGCGCCGACATTCTCGTCCGGTTCTCGCCCGAGCGCCTGCCGGACTGGGAGGGGGTCGCTGCCGAAGTCAGGGGGCTCCTCGATCGCTGGACGACCGTGGACGCCCGCTGAGGGTCAGTCGAGATCGGTGTCGAGAATCGACATCGTGAAGCTGTAGGAGCGGTCGCCGTCCTCATCGTCGAGGAAGACGATGCCGACGAACTCGTCGCCGATATAGACCTCGGCGGAATCCGTTTTCTTCGGCCGCGCCATCACCTTGATGGCGGCGTTGCTGAATGTCCGCCGCAGGTAGCTCTCGACCTTCTGCAGTTCCGCCTTGTCCACTGGGCTCGCCTCTTGAAGCTTCGGGCCGGCCCAAGTGCCATGGACGGGGAGTCGAGGCAAGTCATATGGTCGCCAGCGGTGGGGCGGCCGAGCCGCCTCCCCGGCTTTCGGTCACGCCCTCGCTATTTGCGCACAAGCACGAACGCGTAGGTCGTCAGCAGGCGCACGTCGAGCTTCGCCGCCGTGCGGTTCACGAAGGCGTCGATTTCGCGCGCGACCGGGATCCGGTCGAGATAGCCGTGGCCCCAGAACGGCATTATATGGACCTCGGAGAAGCCGATCGGATCGAGCATGCCGCGCAGCTTGCGCTTGCCGGTGACGCAGTGGTCGTAGAGCGCCGGGAACTTCGGATCGCCGCCGCCGTCGGCCCGGTTCGGGAAGAGCGCATGCACGAGAGCGCGCGAGGCCTTCTCCGGGATCACGTAGTTCAGGAGGAACGGCCAGGCGTAGAGCGTCGGGAAGAAGGCAAGGCCGATGCCGCCCGGCCGGAGCAGCCGCTGGATGTTGGCCCAGGCCTTTGGCACGCCGTCGATATGCTCGAACACCATGCGCGAGATCATCATGTCGTAGAGGTTCGACGCGCCGCCGAGCTCCGACAGGTCCCCCGCCACGTCGAATTGCGCGGTGCGCAGGCCCGGCGCGGTCAGCGCCAGCTCGTTCGCGTCGATATCGTTGACCACGAGGTCGAGACCATGCGCCTGTGCGGTCGCCGCGTCGAACATCGGGTCGCGGCCGCCGCCGATCTCGCAGACTTCGCGCAGACCGAGCCGCTGCGACAGGTCGACCACGAGCTTCTCGTAATTGTCCCAGGCCCATTGCGAATGCCAGCGCGGGCTCGTCTCGTCGCCGCGGTAGGATTCGATGACCTGTGCCAGAGCGGCACCCTTGCGATCCGGTTCGGCGATCCGGCGGAAGCCGATGTTCGAAAGCGAGACGTCGATGCTGCTCATGAGGCAATCTCCCTGGTGATGTGCCAGGGAACTGCAAACGCCGGGCCGATCGGGTGGCAGGTCCTGATGGACTCACGTCGATCCAACTAGGCAAGCTCTGGATCGACGCTAGAACAGGTGCTTGCGCCTCTTTCCTAATCCGGAAGCGACTCGAGGATCTGGATCATGCTGCGCGCCGGCTCGGCGCAGCCGGCCTCGCCCACGACGCGCGCCGGCACGCCCGCCACGGTCGTATTGTGCGGCACGGGGGCCAGCACGACCGAGCCCGCCGCGACCCGCGCGCAATGGCCGACCTCGATGTTGCCGAGGATCTTGGCGCCTGCGCCGATCAGGACGCCGCGTCGGATCTTCGGGTGCCGGTCGCCGAGTTCCTTGCCGGTGCCGCCCAGCGTCACGTCCTGCAGAATGGAGACATCGTCCTCGATCACCACCGTCTCGCCGATGACGATCCCGGTGGCATGGTCGAAGAACAGGCCCTTGCCGAGCACCGCGGCCGGGTTGATGTCGATCTGGAAAACGGCGGAGGACCGGCTCTGCAGGTAGAGCGCGAAATCGCGGCGCCCCTGCCGCAGGAGATGATTGGCGAGCCGGTGCGTCTGGATCGCATGGAAGCCCTTGAAGTAGAGCACGGGCTCGATGAGCCGGTTGGCCGCCGGATCACGGTCGAGCACCGCAAGGATGTCGGCGCGGATCGCCTCCGCGATGCCGGGATCTTCGGCGAGCGCCTGGGCGAAGGCCTGGCGGATCAGTTCCGCCGGCAGGTCCGCATGGTCGAGCCGCTGCGAGATCCGATGGACGACCGACGCCTCGAGGCTCGGCTGCTGCAGGATCGTCGCCAGGATGAAGGAGGACAGCGCCGGCTCGGCGGCGAGCAGCGCCTCGGCATCGGCGCGCAGGCGCGTCCACAGCGGGTCGACGCTCTGGATGGCGGCGCGGCGGCTCACGGCATTCGTGATCATGGGTTCTCCCGCGGGCTTGAGGCTCGGGCTCGCGGAAGGTATGCGCGCCAGGCGACAAAGTGAAGACCGGAGCGGGAATGACACGTGTGTTCGAGACCGCCTCTCCGCGCCTCCTGGCGTCCGCCGAGGGTTCCGTCGCCACCGTGACGATCAACGCGCCGGAGCGGCGCAACTGCATCGATCTCGCGACCTGGCGCGCCTTTCCCCCGCTCTTCGCGGCCCTCGACGCCGATCCCGACATCCGCGTGGTGGTGCTCCGGGGCGCCGGCACGCAGGCCTTCTCGACCGGCGCCGACATCGCGGAATTCGACACGGAGCGCGCCACCGCCGAGGGCAGCCGCGCCTACGAGGCGGAGAATGTGCGCGCCTTCGACGCCGTAGCCGCCGCGGCGAAGCCGGTGATCGCGGCGATCCATGGCTTCTGCTTCGGCGCCGGGGTCGGGCTCGCGGCAGCCTGCGACCTGCGCATCGCCGCCGACGACGCCCGCTTCGCCGTGCCGGCCGCGCGGCTCGGCGTCGGCTATCCGCCGACCGCCCTGCGCTCGCTCGTGGCGCTGGCGGGACCGGAGACGGTCAAGCGCCTCTTCTTCCTCGCGGGGCAGCTCGACGCGCCGCAGGCGCTCGCCGCCGGGCTCATCGGCGAGATCGCACCGAAGGATGCGCTGGACGCGCAGGTCGCGGCCGCCGCAGCAGCGATCGCCGCCGGTGCGCCGATGACGATTCGCGCGGCCAAGCGCGCCATCGATGCTGCCGCGGGCCTGATGGACGTCGCGCCAGAGACGCTGCAGGAGCTGGCCGACGCCTGCTTCCGGAGCGAGGATTACGCCGAGGGCCGCGCCGCCTTCCGCGACAAGCGCAAGCCGCTCTTCACAGGTCGTTGAGGTCGGGGGTCGCGGAGGAACGGGAACGGTCAAGCTTGCGTTGGGGTGCCAGCTTCGTCCGGTGCGGCGCGGCCGGATCGGAGTTTATCCTTGCTCGCCCTCGCCACGACCGACCATGAGGATCTCCGGACCGAGAGCCTCCCCTGGTCCTCAATCCCGGACCTGCGCTCCGGCCCCGCCCCCCGCGCCTTCACCTGCGATGTCCTCGTGGTCGGCGGCGGCATCACTGGCGCCCTGATCGCCGAACATCTCTCCGCTCTCGGACACGATGTCGCGCTGATCGACCAGGAACCGCCGGGCCGCGGCAGCACGGCCGCCAGCACCGCCATGCTCCAGTGGGAGATCGATGCGCCCTTGCTCGAGCTTGCCGACCTGCACGGCTTCGAGCGGGCGGCCGACGTCTATCGCCGCAGCCTCAAGGCGGTCGAGGGGCTGAGCGAATTGATCGCCGCCCTTGCCCTGCCCTGCCGCCACCGGCCGCGCTCCACGCTTTACCTCGCCGCCGGCGAGGCGGGCTTCAGCGAACTCGCGCGCGAGCATGAGCTGCGCCGGCAGGCCGGTCTTCCGGGCGAGTTGCTGACCGCAGGCGACCTGCGGCGGCATTTCGGCTTCGACCGCCCGGGCGCCATCTGGTCGCCGGGATCGGCCGACGCGGACCCCGTCTGCCTGACCGAAGGGCTTCTCCGAGTCGCCCGCTCGCGGGGGGCGCGCCTGCTGGCGGCCGAAGCCCTGGGCGTCGACAGCGACGCCGGGGGCGTCACCGTCGCGCTGGCCGGCGGCGGCGAGGCGCGGGCGCGCCATGTCGTGCTCGCCACGGGCTACGCCATGCCGCATGTCCTGCCCCAGGACCTGCACAAGGTCTCGACGAGCTGGGCGCTCCTGACGGAGCGGCAGGACCCCGGCGTGCTCTGGCGCGACGAGGCGCTGCTCTGGGAAGCGTCGGCCGGCTACAGCTACGCGCGCACCACGGCCGATGGCCGCATCGTCTTCGGCGGCGAGGACGAGAGCTGGCACGACGCTGACAAGGCGGCGGCGCTCCTGCCCGAAAAGACCGAGACGCTGCTGCGCAAGCTCGCCGACCTCAGGCCCGGCGCGCGGCTCGGCGTCTCCGCCGCCTGGGCCGGCGCTTTCGGCGAAACGCTGGATGGGCTGCCGCTGATCGGCCGGGTGCCGGGCCAGCCGCGGGTGCTCGCCGCCTACGGCTATGGCGGGAACGGCATTACCTTCAGCTTCATGGCCTCCCGCCTGCTGGGCGCGCTCATCCAGGGGGAGGAGCGGCCATGGTTCGAGGCCTTCGCTCTGGATCGCCGGGTCCAGGCGTAAGGAGGATCAGGCCGCAGGCACCGCGAGCGTCTCGCGCAGGAAACCGAGGACGGCCGCGGTGAAGGCCTCGTTGCTGTCGCCGGCCACCATGTGGCGCGCGCCGCCGACATCGGCGAAGCGCGCTCCTTTCGCCAGGGCAAGATACTCGTCCGCCTGCTCCTGCGTCACCAGTTCGCTCGATCCGCCGCGCACCAGCAGCGACGGGATGGCGAGCGCCGCCGTCGCCTTGAGCGCGGCCGCCTCGATCGGGCCGCGATGCACGCCCACGGGATGCGGCCCGTCGATGAAGTCCCGGTCCCAGTGCCAGTAGAGCCTGCCGCCAGGCCCCGGCCGCAGGTTCTTGCGCAGGCCATCGAGCGAGCGCGGCTTCGGCCGATGCGGCAGGTAGGCCGCGATCGCTGCGGCCGCCTCCTCGACCGTGGCGAACCCTTCCGCCGCCTTCTCGCGCATGAAGCCCTGCACCGACTCGACGCCGCGCATGTCCATGCGGGGCGTGACGTCGACGAGCACGAGCGCGGAATAGGGCGTCTCCGGCGGCATGTCGCTGGCGATCAGCGACGAGAGCCCGCCGAGCGACGCGCCGACGACGGCTGGCTTCGCGCCGAAAAGCCGCCTGATCTCGAGCGCGAGCGCCCGGCTGTCCGCCGCGAAATCGAAGAAGGTGTAGCGCCGGTCGGGTGCCCGGCCGCTGTCGCCATGGCCGCGCTGGTCGAAGGGCAGCGCCCGGAAGCCCGCCTCGGCGAGGGCCCGCGCCGTGCGCCGCCAGCTATGGCGCGTCTGGCCGCCGCCGTGCAGGAGCAGCACCGGCGGTCCCGACTCGCCATAGAGGTCTCCCACCAGCGTCAGGCCCGGCGCGGTTTCGACAGAAAGCGTTCCGTGCTTCAAGGCCGCTCCTCGAGGAAGGCGAGGACCGCCTGCTTGTAGACCTTGTCGCCCACCGCGAGATTATGGTCCCGGCCGGGGATGTCGACGGCGCGCCCTTGGCGGAAATGGCTCGCCAACTCGTGCGGGTCGCCGGCGATATCATCCTTCGTGCCGACGCAGACGAGCACCGGCGCCTGGATCGCGGCGGCACCGGCGGGCTTCAGCGTCTGCCGCGTCCCGCGGATGCAGGCCGCGAGCGCAGCGAGATCCTGGCCGTTGGCGTCGGCGAAGGCGCGGAACATGCGGCCCATCGGATCGGTCACGTCGGCGAGCGAGGGCGCCTCCAGCGCGTCGGCGATGCCGGACGGCAGGCCGACGCCCTGGATCAGCCGGATGCCCAGCCCGCCAAGGATGGCGGAACGGACGAGGTCCGGCCGGCCGAGCGCCAGGAACGCAGTGATCCGCGCGCCCATCGAGTAGCCCATGACGTCGGCGCGCGGGATGCCGAGATGCTTCAGCAGCGCCGCCGCGTCGCCTGCCATAATGTCGGTGACATAGTCCTTCGCGTCGCGCGGCTTGCCGGAGCGGCCATGGCCACGGTTGTCGAGAGCGATGACGCGCCTGCCCGCGTGGGTCAGCGTGCGCACCCAGGCGGTGTTGACCCAGTTGACGGCGTGGGTCGAGGCGAAGCCGTGAATCAGGAGGATGGGCTCGCCCCGGTCCTCGGTCGTCGGCGGCACGTCGATATAGGCGATCTCGACGCCGTCATGGTCGAACGAATGCATGGCCATCGCCTAACGCGTGGCGCCGGCCTAGACAATCGGCCAATCGAGGGCAGTCGATCACGGAGCTGCGGCCATGTTCCTCTTCCTTCTCCGGGGCCCAGTTGCTAGACCAGCGCGCGAACGAGGGATTTGACCCATGGCTGCGCACGCCACACCGCATTTCCACAATGACGGCGGCCATCGCCTGATCGAGATCGGCGCGAAGGAATTCATGTGCATCGGCGCCCTGGCGCCGTTCGATCACCCGCACATTTTCATCGACATGGGCGACGAGACCGAGGCGGTCTGCCCCTATTGCTCGACGCTCTTCCGCTACCGCGCCGACCTGCACGCCGACGAGACGGAGCCCAAGGGCTGCCTGCTGGTCGAGCACGCCTGAGCCGGCGGCACGGATCTGGCAACCGCCCACGCACCCTTCCTTATCGCCGGCGGCGGCATCGCCGGCCTCTCGGCGGCCCTCGCGCTGGCGCGGCGGGGCTATCGATCCATCGTGGTCGAACAGCGCAGCGGCGGCGGGGAATCCGGCGCCGGCCTCCAGCTCTCGCCCAACGCCAGCCATATCCTGCTGCGCTGGGGCCTCGGCAGCGCCCTGTCGCAGACGGCCGTCGCCCCGGCGTCGCTGGCGATCCGGCGTTGGACCGAGCCGCGCGCCTTCGCGACGATGCCGACCGCGATGGCGGCGGACGGCTCGCCCTTCTGGGTGGCGCTGAGAGCCGACCTGCATGCGGCGCTGCGGTCGAGCGCGGCGGCGACGGGCCTGGTCGAGGTCCGCGAGGGCGTCGCGGTCGAAAGCCTGCGCGAGACGGACGACGGGCTGGCAGTCAGCCTGTCGGGCGGCGACGGCGGGATGATCGACGCCGCCGGTCTGATCGGGGCCGACGGACAGCGGTCGATGGTGCGGCGGCTGCTCGGAGACGCGCGCGATCTCGACCGCCCCGGCTGGGAGGCCTGGCGGACGCTCATTCCGGCCGAAAGCACCGTCGATTTCATCCGCGCCCGTGCGACCAACCTCTGGCTCGGCCGCGACAGCCATGCCGTGCATTATCCCGTGGCGGCAGGCCGCCTCATCAACCTCGTGCTGATCCGGCGCAGCAGCACGGCCGCCGAAGGTTGGGCGCGCCAGGGCGATCCCGCCGCACTGACGCCGCTTGTGCGTCTCGCGGCGCCGGTGCTGCAGGACCTGATCGGCCTCGCGCCGCGCTGGGACGTCTGGACCTTGCGCGACCGCTCGCCCTCGCCGCGCCTCGCCAGGGGCCGCGCGGCCCTCGTCGGCGACGCCGCCCACCCGGTGCTGCCGTTCCTCGCGCAGGGCGCCGCCATGGCCATCGAGGACGCGGCGGTGCTGGCGGCCTCCCTGCCACCGCCCGAAGCGCTGACGCCCCCGGCCCTGGAGCAGAGCCTCGCCGCCTACGCCCGCGCCCGCGCGGCCCGGGTCGACCGCGTCTACAAGGCGGCGCGCGACAATGCCTTCAACTATCACCTGCCGCGGCCGCTCGCGCAGCTCCGCGACTGGCGGATCCGCCAGCTCGGAGCCGATGGGATGCGTCAGCGTTATTCATGGCTCTACGACTGGCGCGCCCCGCCCGAGACGCATTAACCTAGGAGTCGGTTGCGCCACGACGTCGGTCAGGCGGACCGGGCAACCGGACATCATGACAGAGACAGCGCAGCAAGGCGGCCCCATCAGCATGCAGAGCGCCGCGAAGGAGCGGACGGCGCGCCTGCATGGGATCGGCCTGATGCTGATGGCGTTGCTCTGCTTCGCCTGCCTCGACACGACCGCGAAATGGCTGACGCCGCAGATCGGGCCGATCGCCACGACCTACGCGCGCTACCTGTCCAGCGTCCTCCTCGTGCTCGCCGTCATCAATCCCTGGACGCAGCCGGGCGTGCTCGCCACGCGCAAGCCCTGGATGCAGTGGGCGCGATCCTTCCTGCTGTTCGGCGCGACGATCCTCAACTTCTTCGCCATGCAGCATTTGCAGCTCACGCAGACCATGAGCATCATGTTCCTGGCGCCGCTGATCGTGGCGCTGCTGTCGGGCCCGATCCTCGGCGAATGGGTCGGCACGCGGCGCATGATCGCGATCGCCGTCGGCTTCAGCGGCATCATCCTCGTGACGCGGCCGGGCTTCGGAGGCATCCACCCGGCGGCGATCCTGTCGGTGGCGGGCACGCTCTGCTACGCGCTCTATTCGATCCTGACGCGCATCCTCGCCGCCCACGACAGCTCGAGCACCACGATGGTCTATTCAGGCCTGGGCGGCCTGCTCATCCTGACGCCCTTCATGCCGCTCTACTGGCAGACGCCGCCGACCGGCTTCAGCTGGGCCATGACGATCCTCCTCGGCGTCTTCGGCGGGTTCGGGCACTGGCTGCTGATCCAGGCGCACAAGCGCGCGCCGGCGCCGGTGCTGTCCCCCTTCATCTACAGCCAGATGGTCTGGATGATCCTGCTCGGCTGGCTCGTCTTCGGCGACCTGCCCGATGGCTGGACGCTGGCCGGCGCTGCCATCGTGATTGCATCGGGCCTCTATCTGCTGCATCGCGAGCGGATCACGGGGCGCGCGGTGACGGAGCCGGCGAGGACGAAAACGGGGATTTGATGAAGATCGATCTCGAGGCCGAATACAACAACCGGGCGCGCGTGCCCGAGCATCCCGAACTCATCGCCGGCTGGGCGCGCGACGCCGAGGCCTACCGCACCGAGGCCGCAGACCGGATGCAGGTCATCGAATACGGCCCGTCGGATCGCCAGAAAATCGATTTCTTCCGTCCGGCACAGCCCGATCCGAAGGCGAGGATCGTGCTCTTCGTCCATGGCGGATACTGGCAAGCGCTCGACCGCAGGATGTTCAGCCACATGGCCAAGGGGCTGAACGCGCAGGGCGTGCCTGTCGCGGTCGCGAGCTACGATCTTTGCCCGGACGTGCAGATCGGGCAGATCATCGAGCAGTTGATCGCCGCCGGCGAATTGCTCTTCAAGCTCTCGGGCCGGCCCATCGTGGCCTGCGGCCATTCCGCCGGCGGGCATCTCGCGGCCTGCCTCGCCGCGACGGATTGGACGTCGCTCGATTTCAGCTATCCGGAACGGCTGGTGCGGGCGGGCCTCGCGATCTCGGGCCTGTTCGAGCTCGAGCCCCTCGTGCCGACGAGCGTCAACGAGAAGCTCGGGATGACGCTCGATTCCGCCCGCTCCTATTCGCCGCGCCTGTGGCCGCCGCCGTCCGGCGTGATCTTCGACGCCTGGGTCGGCGCTGACGAAAGCGCGGAATACCGCCGCCAGTCCGCCGGCATCGCCGCCGTGTGGCAGGCGGCCGGCAACGACACGCGCCTGGTCGAGGTGCCCGGGGCCAACCATTTCACGGTGATCGCCGGCCTCGCGGATCCGGACGACGCGATGACGCGGCGTCTGGCGGACATGGCCAAATCCTGAAGAAACACGACTCGACTCCGCGCGCGCCTGCCCCAGATTGATGCCGACGCAACCAGCGTGGCCGTCAGAGCTTGCGCACCGGCGCGAGTTGGTCTGAACTGGTTTCATGGCGCTGCGGCGCATCCGGGAGGTAAGTATGACGAAGTCGTCGTTTCTGGTGGGCCTCAGCCTCGCCGCGCTCTGCTGCGCGCCTGCGCTGGCGCAGGACAAGGTGAAGGTTGGCGTGCTCGTGACGCTCTCCGGGCCGTCGGCCGTGCTGGGCCAGCATGCCCGCGACGGCTTCAATCTCTTCGTGAAGCAGAACGGCGGCAAGTTTGGCCCTGCCGCCGCCGAGGTGTCGATCACCGACGACGAGCTGAAGCCCGACGTCGCCGTCACCAAGGTGAAGGGGCTCGTCGAGCGCGACCAGGTCGATTTCGTGGTCGGCCCGATCTTCTCGAACGTGCTGCAGGCGATCATGAAGCCGGTGACCGATTCGAAGGCGATCCTGATCAGCCCGAACGCCGGCACCTCGAACTTCGCCGGCAAGCAGTGCAACGCCAGCTTCTTCGTCACCTCCTACCAGAACGACCAGAACCACGAGGTGCTCGGCAAGCACGCGCAGGACGCCGGATACAAGCGCGTCTTCCTGATGGCGCCGAACTACCAGGCCGGCAAGGACGCGCTCGCCGGCTTCAAGCGCCACTTCAAGGGCGAGGTTCTGGACGAGGTCTACACGCAGCTCGGCCAGCTCGACTTCTCCGCCGAACTGGCGCGCATCGCCTCGATGAAGCCGGACGCCATCTTCACCTTCATGCCGGGCGGCATGGGCGTGAACCTCGTCCGCCAGTACCGCCAGGCGGGCCTGCAGGGCATTCCGTTCCTCTCCGCCTTTACCACCGACGAATCGACGCTTCCTGCCCAGCAGGATGCGGCGGTCGGCTTCTTCGGCGGCGCGAACTGGGCGCCCAACCTCGACAATCCCCAGAACAAGGCCTTCGTCGCGGCTTTCGAGAAGGAGTACGGCTACGTCCCGGGCTCCTACGCCTTCCAGGCCTATGATGCCGCCGCCCTCATCGACAGCGCCATGAAGGCGACCGGCGGCAAGACCTCGGACAAGGCCGCCGTGCAGGCCGCGCTCAAGAAGGCGGACTTCAAGTCGCTCCGCGGCTCGTTCAAGTTCGCCAACAACAATTATCCGATCCAGGACTTCTATCTCGTCAAGGTCGCGAAGCGGCCGGACGGCAAGTTCCAGACGGAGATCGAGAAGAAGATCTTCGAGAACTACACCGACGTTTACGCAAAGGAATGCGACATGAAGTGAGCCGGGGGGCACGCCGGTCAGGATGGCGGCAAGGCACGATCTCGCCGCCATTCCGGCCAAAACGATAACTTGCGTTAATGGACCACGCCCAATTTGGTCCTGCAGACTTTAACCCTTTCCGAATACTCCGGTTTACCCGCGGTGTTCTTGGGTGTCACAAAGTCAACGATAAGCGGCAACGGAAATCGAGTCTCATGAAGACCGAAACGGCAGGCATCACGAGAGCCGCAACCGGCATCGACGGCATCAGCTGGAGCATCCTGGGGCAAACCTATGTGCCCAAGCAGCTGACCGACAATTCCTTCGCCTGGCATGCGACGCTGCCGGCGGGCACCTTCGTGCCGCCGCACATCCATCCGACGCAGGACGAGTACATCTACATGTTCGAGGGCCGCCTCGACCTCATGCTCGACGGGCGCGATTTCGTGGCGACCGCCGGCGATCTCGTGCGCATGCCGATGGGTCTGCCCCACGGCATCTTCAACAAGTCGGACCACACGGCGAAATGCCTGTTCTGGGTGACGCCGACGCGCAAGCTCTACGACCTCTTCTGGGGAATCCACTCCATGAAGGAGCAGAAGCCCGACGAGGTCGTGGCGCTCTCGGCCAAGCACGAGGTGATCTTCCTGCCGCCGCCGGCCTGACCGCGGCCGATTGACAGTCCCCGGCGTCGCGCCTTCACTGCATCCTGCAGGAGCCCGACGCCATGACGAACACCCTATCCCGCCGCTTGCTGCTTGCCGGAGGCGGCGCGCTCGCTGCGACGGCCGCCGCCGCGCAGCACAATCACATGCCGCACCAGCACGGCCAGTTCGAGCGGCTGAACCAGCCCGGCCGCATCGATCCGCCCGACCTGCATTACCAGCATGCCGTGCGCGACAGTCCGGCGCCGAAGGCGTCGGCGCAGGGCAGCTGGTCGGCGAAGGCGCCGCTCCCGATTCCCCGCACGGAGATGGCCTGGGCGGTTTCCTTCCGCGACCGCATGCATCTCGTCGGCGGCTATGCCGAGCAGCGTGTCGACAAGCCTTACCACCATGCCTACGACCCGAAGGCGGACGCCTGGGAGGCGCTTCCGGAAATCCCCCGCGGCGCGAACCATGTCGGCGTCGTCACCCATGGCGACCTGCTCTACGCCTTTGGCGGCTTCATCGAGCAGAACCGCATGCCGCATGACGGCGCCTTCGTGTTCGATGGGCGGGCCTGGAAGTCGCTGAAGCGGCTGCCGGAGGCCTGCGGCGCCATCGCCTGCGTGTCGCATGGCGGCCTGATCCACCTCGTGGGCGGCGCCATCGGCTCCGACAACCGCCGATCCATCGACTGGCATCTGACCTACGATCCGAAGAGCGACAGCTACGGCCGCCGCCAGCCGATGCCGCTGGGCCGCGACCACACCGGCATCGTCGCCGCGAACGGCCGCATCCACGTGGTCGGCGGACGCGTCGACAGCTTCCACACGAATTCCAACCTGCACCATGCCTATGATCCGCAGAAGGACGAGTGGACGATGCTGACGCCGATCCCCACCGCACGGTCGGGCCACGGTTGCGTCTGGTTCAACAACCGCATCTTCTGCATGGGCGGCGAAGGCACGAACCGCGTCTACGGGCAGAACGAATCCTTCGATCCCGCGACCGGCCGCTGGGAGAGCCACGCCCCGATGCTGACCCCCCGCCACGGCATGGGCGCGGTCGTGCTCGGCGACGCGATCTACGTCGCCGGCGGCGGCCCGCAGATGGGCGGCGGTGTGAAGAGCGCGGTGAACGAGGCGTTCCGGCTGGGGTGAAGGCCCCTCATCCGTCTCGGCCATCGCTCGACACCTTCTCCCGCAAGCGGGAGAAGGGGATCACCCTTCCTTCTCCCGCTTGCGGGAGAAGGTGCCCGAAGGGCGGATGAGGGCTTTTGCTACACCACCCCGTTCCTCAAGTTCGCCTCCCCGCGCCACAGCCGGTCAAGGTTCTCCTCCAGGAGGTCGATGACGTTCCGCTCGTAGAGGCCGGTTTCGCCCGCGCTGTGCGGCGTGATGATGACGTTCGGCATCGCCCAGAGCGGCGAATGCGCGGGCAGCGGCTCCTCGACTGTGACATCGAGCGCCGCCGCGGCGATGGCTCCGGCGCGCAGCGCCTCGATCAGCGCCGGCTCGTCCACGACGGCGCCGCGCGCCACGTTGACGAGGGAGGCCGAGCGCTTCATCGCCCCCAGGGCCGCTGCGCCGATCAGGCCTTCCGTCTCTGGCGTCAGCGGACAGGTCAGCACGACGACATCGGCCTGCGGCAGGACGCGCATGAGCTCGGCGATCGAGACGACCTCGTCCGCGCAGTCCGGCGCCGGCCGGGGATCGCGCCGGACGCCGATGACGCGGCAGTCGAGCATCCGGGCCAGCCGCCCGAAGCGCTGGCCGATGCGGCCGAAGCCCACGACCACGACCGTCCGGCCGCCGGATTCCTGCTCCCGCGCCCCAGGATCCGACAGCATCGGCCGCCAGAAGGCCTCGCGCTGCCGGTCGCGCGCGAGATGGAGGTGTCGCGTCAGTGACAGCATGAGAGCCAGCGCATGCTCGGCCACGGCCTTCTCGTTCGCGCCCTGTGCGCTCGCAAGCCGCACGCCCATGGCGCGAAACTGCGCCTGGTCGAAGAGGTTCATGCCCGCGCTGACCGACTGGACGAAGCGCAACCGTTGCGCCTGCTCCAGCAAAGCGTTCTTCCAGAGGCCGGAGACCACCAACACGTCGCAGGCAGGCGCGATCGACTGAAGCTCGGCGCCGTTGAGCGCATGGAGCGTGCGGATGTCGCTGCGGCGGCGCTTGAACTCGGCCTCGAGCTGGTAGGCCGGATGGGCAAAGCCGATGGTGAGGGACTCGGGCGGCGGAAGCGGGGCTATCGTCATGCGACGACCTTGGCACGCCCCGCCGGCGCCCTCAACGCCCCGGCAGCACCACCATCGTCGGCTTGTCCGGCAGGCTCTCGCGCGAGAAGACCGCTGACGGCGTGTCGCGGCGATCGATCACGTACCGCTCGGACCCCGTGCGGATGAAGCGCTCCAGTGTGTGCTGACCGAAGAAATGCATGGGGATCACGATCCGTGGCGAGAGCTGCGCCAGCACCTCCATCATGCCGTCGGCATCCAGCGTGTAGCCGCTGTCCACGGGCGCGAGCACGATGTCGGCGCGGCCGATGGCGCGGATGTGCGCCGGCTCCAGCACATGGTGCAGGTGGCCGAGGTGCACGACGCAGAGATCGCCGAGCTCGAAGATGAAGATCGAATTGCCGTCATACTCCGTCTGTCCGCCACCCCACATGCGGATGTTCGTGGGGACGTTGCGCACGCGCAGGTCGAGGAGCGTCAGGTCATGCTCCGCCCGGCCGCCCGCCGGATTCCAGCCCGGCAGGAGATGGGTGATTCCCGCCTCCGGCTGGCGCGAGAAATGGGTGGAATGCGCCTTGTTCATCGTGGCGATGTCGGGGACGACGCTCGCCCGGATGTAGTCGTTGTAGTCCGTCACCGCCTTCACGTTGCGCGGCGTCTCGATCAGGAAGCTCGCGTGCCCGACAAAGGTGAGCCGCAGTTCCTTTTCCGAGAGGGCGGCCGGGATGATCCGCGCCTCGCCACGCGCCATCTCCGGCCGGCAGCCGATCTCCGCCGCCGAGGCCGTCCTGGACGGGACGAGAGCGAACAGCGCCAGCCAAACGGCGATGAACCGGAACGCCGCCATGGGCCTCACTCCTTCCAACGAAACCGTCAGAGGCAAAAGGTAGGCCGAATCGGCGAACTGTCGAGGGGTCAGTCCCGCGGCTTCTTGCGCTTGGCGAAGCCGGCGCGCGCCTGCTGCTTGCCGATCTTGCCGAACGGCTTGTCGCCGCGAGGCTTGCCGTCCGGCGCATTCTTGCCGAAAGCCTTCTTCGCAAACGTGTTCTTCTCGGGCCGCTCGTGCCGGGGCGCTGCGGCGGGCCTGGGAGCCTCCTCCCGCGCCGGCCGATCCTGCTCCTGCTTCTTCCAGCGCGGCTTCTTCTCGCGCGGCGCCCGCTCCGGTGCAGCGTCGCGCTCGAAATCGCCGCGGTGCCTCGGCCGCGCGCCGCGCTCGGGCCGGTCGTCGCCTGCGGGCAGGATGCGGATGTTGTCCTCGTCCTTCTGGCGCGCATGGAGGGCGAAATGCTCGGCCGCCGCGCGAGAAACCTCGAACTCCGTCGTCTCCTCGAAGATCCGGATCGTGCCGATCTCCTTGCGGTTGACGTTGCCGCGCCGGCAGATCATCGGCAGCAGCCATTTCGGATCGGCCTTCTGCCGCCGGCCGACATCCATGCGGAAGACGACACGGTCCGGCGCGTCGCTCAAGGCGTCCGGCTCGCGGTCGACGCTGTCCCGCCGCCCCCTGGACCGGGGGTCTCGCGGCCGCTGCTCACGCGAGAAATCCTCGCGCTCGCGGCCGGAGCGCTCGGCGAAGCCGCGGTCGCGCTTGTAGTCCCGGTCGCCCCGCGGCGGATGCATCGGCTCCGGCTCCGACAGCTCCTCCGGCGCGGGCAGTCCGAGCCTGTAACGCCTGGCGAGCAGCGCGGCGATCTCCGCCGGCTCCTTCCGCGCAAGCAGGATCTCGCCAAGCGCCCGGTCCTCTTCGGTCAGCTCCTCGTCGAATTGCGGGTCGGCGAGGAAGCGCTCGCGATCGAGGAGGCGGATGTCGTCGGCCGTCGGCGGATCCATCCATTGCGGCTTCAGCCGGGCGTCGGCGATCAGCCGCTCCGCCTTGCGGCGGCGCGAATGCGGCACGACGAGGACGCTGACGCCCTTGCGCCCCGCGCGCCCCGTCCGCCCGCTGCGGTGCTGCAGGATCTCGGCATTCAGCGGCAGGTCCGCATGGATCACGAGGTTGAGGTTCGGCAGGTCGATGCCGCGCGCCGCGACATCGGTCGCGACGCAAATGCGCGCGCGCCCGTCGCGCAGCGCCTGGAGCGCCTGGTTCCGCTCATTCTGCCCGAGCTCGCCCGACAGATAGACCGCTGAGAAGCCGCGCTCCGTCAATGTGGCCTGCAGATGCCGCACGGCGTCGCGCGTGTTGCAGAAGATGATGCTGGCGGGCGAGTCGAGCTGGCGCAGCAGGTTGACGATCGCATGCTCGACTTCGCGCGGATGCGTCCGGACGGCGCGATATTCGATGTCCGCATGGCCCCGCTCGCCGTCGGTCGCGGCGATGCGGTGGGCGTCCCGCTGGTATTTGGCGGCGAGCGCCACGATCGCCTTGGGGAGCGTCGCGGAGAAGAGCAGCGTCCGCCGCTCCGTAGGCGTCGCCTCGAGGATGAACTCGAGATCCTCGCGGAAGCCGAGGTCGAGCATCTCGTCGGCCTCGTCGAGAACGACCGCCCTCACCTCCCCCAGGACGAGCGCGCCACGCTCGATATGATCCTTGAGGCGGCCGGGCGTGCCGACCACAAGATGCGCGCCGGACTCGAGCTGCCGTCGCTCGCGCCGCGGATCCATGCCGCCGACGCAGGCGACGACGCGCCCGCCGGCCGGCGCATAGAGCCAGTCGAGTTCGCGCTGCACCTGCATCGCAAGCTCCCGCGTCGGCGCGACGACCAGGGCCATCGGGCTGCCGGCCGGCGGCAGGCGGGCCTCGCCGGCGAGCAGCGTCGCGCCGATGCCGACGCCGAACGCCACCGTCTTGCCGGAGCCTGTCCGCGCCGAGACAAGGAGGTCGCGCCCTTCGGCCTCGGGCAGCAGGACGGCCTGCTGGACGGGCGTCAGGTCGGCGTAGCCACGCTCGGAGAGAGCCTGGGCGAGCGGATCCGGTATCGTGAGGGAGGGCAAGGGAGGCTTTCTGCCAAGGGTCGCGCGGCCCGTCCCTTAAACCAAGTTTGCACTCCGTGCCACCGGCCAGGGCGAAAACGCACTATGTCTCTCGCCGGGGAGAGCTTGTCCACGCGGTCGGCTTGGCATTTGATGCAAGCCCTCTGATTTTTGATGGGGAAAGTTTCACTATGAAGGTGCTGATCGCGGGAGGAGGCGTAGGGGGCCTCACGCTCGCGCTGATGCTAAAGCGCCGGGGCATCGACGCGGAACTGTTCGAACAAGCCTCGGAGATCCGCGAACTGGGCGTCGGCATCAACACGCTGCCGCACGCCATCCGGGAGCTGGTCGAGCTGGGCCTGCTGCCCGCCCTCGACCGCGCTGCCATCCGGACCCACGAGCTGATCTACCAGAACCGTTTCGGCCAGGAGATCTGGCGCGAGCCGCGTGGGCTGGACGCCGGCTTCGAGGTCCCGCAATTTTCGATTCATCGCGGCCGCCTGCAGGCGATCGTGCATCGCGCCGCCGCCGCGGAGCTCGGCGAGAGCCGGATCATCACCGGCAGCCGCCTCAATGCCTTCGTGCAGGACGAGTCCGGCGTCCGCGCCTGGTTCTTCGACCGCGACGGCCGACACGTCCGCACCGCCACCGGCGACGTGCTGGTGGGCGCCGACGGCATCCACAGCATCGTCCGCCAGCGCATCGCGCCGGGCGAGGGGCCACCGAGCTGGAACGGCATCATGCTCTGGCGCGGCGCGGCGGACTGGCCGATGTTCCTCGACGGCCGTTCGATGATCATCGCAGGCGGCATGGAGGCCAAGGCGGTCATCTATCCGATCGCCGAGGGCCGCCGGCCCGACACCCGCCTCACCAACTGGGCCATCGCGGTCAGGCTCGGCGACGGCACGGCGCCCCCGCCCCGGCGCGAGGACTGGTCGCGGCGTGGACGGCTCGAGGATTTGATGCCGCACGTGCGCCGCTTCGGCATCCGGGAGGTCGATATCCAGTCGCTCATCGTCGAGACGCCGGAATTCTGGGAATATCCGATGTGTGACCGTGACCCCCTGCCCCGCTGGACCGAGGGCCGCGTGACCCTGCTCGGCGACGCGGCGCATCCGATGTATCCGGTCGGCTCCAACGGCGCGAGTCAGGCAATCCTCGACGCGCGCTGCCTCGCGGATCATCTCGTCTCGGCCGACACGCCGCAGGCCGCGCTCGCGGCCTACGAGAGGGAACGCCTGCCGGCCACGGCCGCCATCGTGCGCCTCAACCGCAAGGGCGGACCGGAAGGGGTGATCGACGCCGTCGAGAAGCTCGCGCCGGACGGCTTCGCCGACATCGACGAGGTGCTGGGCTACGAACAGCGCAAGGCCATCGTCCGCGGCTATGCCGGGACGGCCGGCTTCACGCAGGAGAAGGTCAACAAGCCGCAGGCGGCCTGAGCGCGGTTCCCTTTCCGGTTCCTTAACGGCTCTGCGCCAGAATGGCGCGCATGGATATCGGCGCGGCGATCAGACAGCAGATGCTGAGCGTGCTGATCGATGCGATCGGCAGGCCGGCGGGCGCATCCTCGTCCGCCCCGGCTCCCGGCGTTTCTCCACCCGGTCCCGTGGCCTCGACGGGGACGCCTGCCGGCGGCCTCGCTACGGGCGCCGCCATGCCCCTGCCGCCGCTGCGGCCGGGTGCCGAGATCTTCGCGCGCGTCGTCGCAGTGACGCCGGAGGGGGACGCCACCATCGCCATCGGCGACCGCCTGGCCCTCGCCCGGATCGCCGGCCACGCGTTGCCCGACGCTGCGCGGCAACCCGGCGCGACGCTGCTCCTGAAGGTCGAGGCGACCGGCGAAACGCCGCGCTTCACGCTGCTGCAGGTGGCCCCCGCCCCGCACGCGCCTGTCCCTAACGCTCCGGCCCCGAATTCACCCGCACCGGCCGCGCCGCAACGTCCGGGCCCGGACGCGGCCACACCGGGCCTTACGCAGCGCACGCTCGTGCCGACCGTTGCGAATGGCGCTCCCGAAGCGATGCGCACGGCTCCGGCCGCCATCCTCGACGTCCCCGACCCGGCCCGCGCCGAGGCCCTGCGCCCAAGGGCCGAGACGCCCGCGCTGCCGGCGATCATGCAGGCTGCCGCGGCGGCCGCGGCTCCGCGCCAGGCGAGCGCTGCGCTCCTCTTCGCCGAGCTCGCGCCCCTGCTCGGGCGGGCCGACGCGCCGCTGCCCCCGGCGGCCGCCGCGACGGCCCGCATGCTCCTCGACTCCCGGCTCGATGGCGAGAAACCCATAGCGCCTGAGGCGTTGAAGCAGGCGCTCCAGCGCGCCGCGGTGCCGGCCGAGGCGCTCGTGGCCCGGGGCGACCCGGCGATCGCCGACGTGAAGACGATGATCGTCGCCTTGCGCGGCCTCCTGGCGCTCGCCGAGCGCCATCCCCCTGCGCAGGCGCCCGCGCCCGACGCCGAGCCGCCGCACAAGGATGGCGGCCCCGCCGCCATTCGCCCGGCTTCGCCGCGCCTCGACTTGGACGCCGAGCCGCAGGCCGTCGTTGCGACGCTGGCGCGCGAGGCCGATCAGGCCGTCGAGCGGACGCGCCTCCACCAGATCGCCTCGCTCCCCGATCCGCGCCCGCTCGAGCCCGCGCGGCAGCACATGAGCTTCGACCTGCCGCTCGCTCTCGGCCAGCAGACCGCCATCGCCGGGTTCCGGATCGACCGGGAGAAGCGCGGCGGCAAGAATGCGGCGGGCGGCGCGATCGACAGCTGGGGCGTCCGCTTCGCCATCGATGCAGATGGGCTGGGACCCGTGCAGGCCCATCTTCGCCTCACCGGGAACGCCGTCTCCGTGTCGCTCTGGGCCGAGGATCCGGCGACCCGCCAGCACTTCCTCGACTCGCTCCCGACGCTGGAGGCGGCGCTCGCCGAAAGCGCGCTCGACATCGGCGAACTCGCCGTTCTCGCCGGCCGCCCGGTGGAGCCGAAGCCCCAGGCCGGCCTCTTCCTGGACCGCTCCTCATGAGCGCAGCGGAGTCGAGGGAGCGTGATTTCGCGAAGCGCGTCGCCATCGCGCTCGAATATGATTTCGCCGGCGCGCCGCGCGTCACGGCCAAGGGCCGGGGACACGTGGCCGAGTCGATCCTGCGGATTGCCCGCGAGAGCGGCGTCGCCATCGAGGAGAACCACGCGCTGGCCGAGGCGCTTGCGGGCGTCGACCTCGACCAGGAGATCCCGGAGGCGCTCTACCGGGCCGTGGCCGAGGTCCTGACCTTCGTCCTGAGGGCCCGGAAGGCCCTCCCCCGCGACTGAGGGACCGCATTTCTCCTTGTCATCCGTGACAAGGCTCGCTATGGCCCTCGCCAGACCAAACGGGCATCGCCCGTCCCACGGAGAGGTGGCAGAGTGGTCGATCGCGCCGCACTCGAAATGCGGAGTACGTGCAAGCGTACCGGGGGTTCGAATCCCTCCCTCTCCGCCATTACCCTGCCGTTTTTCCGGTTTTTGCGTGCAGTTGCCAAAACTGCTCGCCGATAGACTGCTCGCCGGGCATCGCGGCCCCGAAACCCGGCCTGACGAAATCCGCGGTTTGCCGTCAGCAGTGGCGGAACCGCAGCATGTCAGAAGTCCCAGAATCCCGGTGCGACTTCGTAGAGCTCGTAGACATAGGGAGACTGGCTATAGTTCTCCTGGCTCTGGGAAAAGTAGATCAGGACGTCATCACGATCGGCCGCCCCGCTATCGAGCAGATTGACCCAGTAGTTGAAGCCTGCCGGGTCAGGATCCCGGCTCAGAACGTTATCATACATCGCGTCGACGAAAAACTCGGTCTCGATCGCGTAAGCTGGCCCAAATTCGATTGTGAATTCTTCACTTGCTAGAAAATTATAAGCGATCACGTCGATCGGCGTGTATTCATACGTGTCGATCCAATAATTAAGGCCGGCATCGTCATATTGCCGTCCAAGTCCGGCCTCATAGAGGAGAGCGATGTCGATAACTTCGTCTTGATCAACGTGCATGACGAACTCCCGCATTGATTGTGACGTAGAGGTTATTGGCATTAGGCTGAATGCACTCTGAATACCTTGGCCATAGTCACTGCCAAGGCTTTGATCAGCGCCAAGATCAACACATCTCTGACCACCGAGGTTCCCAGGCGTTTGAGCGCTGAACTGAACGGTTCTTCAGGCGACGGCGCCGGCGGATCAGGCGTGGAAAAGCCTTCGGTGATGCGCCGAACCGCTCCTGAGAGGTTGCAGGACGGGCTGCACATGGCGGGACTTCCCTGGCCGCAGAAGCGGCGGGCGTCTCCGCCATCCATCCGCGATCGCGCTGCGTTTCACCGCAGCGCGCAATCGCAGCTGCATTGCCGCTTCATTTCGGTCGCGGCGTGACCCAGGGCGCGATGTGCCAGTCGATCCGGATGCTTTCGGCGCAGGAATTGTCGAAGCGGCGCTTCGGGTCGTCGATGAAGGCGACGCCCATTTCTCCGACGCAAGGCTGGTAGATCAGCGCCCCGTGCCCCGCCTCCGGGATCATGAAGGCCTGCGCGTTCGACAGCTTCTCGATCGCGGCCTTCGCCCAGCTCGGCGGGGTCTGGACATCGAACAGGCTGCCGAACGAGAGGGTCGGGATGTCGGATTGCACCGGAACATGCCAGTTGTCGCGTGGTTGCGGCCTGAACTGCGCGCAGGCCTCGAAGAAGCCCTTGGCGAGCTGGTCGGTGAGCGTGCCGATGCGCGGGTACTTCAACGCGATGCTGGCGGCCTGATACCCTTCCCAGGACGAGAAAGGCATGTCTTCCTGGCAGGCGTAGACGTCCAGGAAGAACTGGTTGAAGAACGGCATCAGCGATTTGCCGCTGTCGCGCCGGATGATCGTGAAGGAGCCCTGCAGCTCCTTGTCACTCATGCCCGCAATCAGGCTCGACAGCCGCGATCTGGCCGCGCCATCCGTATGCTTGTCGACAAAGGCCTGCAGGATCTCCCGGCCGGGTCGGGCCGTCTGCATGGCCGTGTAATCGGCCAGGACCGACTGGGCCTTGCTCCTGTCAGCGCGCAGGACCTCGCGCAGCGTGATGGACAGTTCCTGATCGAACAGACGCACCAGCGGGCCGAGATCGCGCGTGCTTTCGCTGGCGTCGCGAAGGGCCGCGATCGCGCGCGCCGATCCCGCGGCGGCCCGGTCGGTGATGGCGACATTGTCGAGAAGCTGCTGGATCAGCGCCTGCTGGCCCGCGTCAAGCTTGCGGGCGGCCGCGAGCACCGCAGCGTCATCCGGCTTGGGCGTATCGAACTTGGCATTGTTCAGGAGTTCCACGGTCGGCATCTCCTTGCCGCGCCAGAGCTCGTAGACAAACGCCGGAATGTAACGGGTGATGGGCGAGGAATCGTATTTTCCGTTGCGCGAGATGATCGGCATGGCGACAGCCTCGACGGGCAGCTTCTGGCCCTGGAAGACGATTTCGCCCCTGGCAGCCTTGTCGAGCGTTTCATTGAAGATGCCGCCGAGGTCCGGATAGGCGTCGTTGCACGCCTTGTCGGCCGCACATTGATCGACGACGATCTGCACGGCCTCGTCGTTCTTGAGCGCGAATGAATTGTAGAGGTTGATCCAGGACGGGGCGACGCCGTCGATGATGACTGAGCGCACCCCTTGCGGCGCGACCCGCATCACCTCCAGCGCCAGCTTGCTGCCGTAGGAGATGCCGTAGAGATTGTACTCGCCGTAGCCCAGCGCCTTGACCACCAGCGGCACATCGAGCGCGTTCTGCGTGGTGTTGTAGACGGCGAGCGGAACCCCCTCTTTCTCGAGCTCAGACACGCACTGCCGGGCGAGGGCCGGCCCTGTCGTCGCGGGATCGGGGCGGACGATGTCGGAGGCGTTGGACGCAAGCATCTGCGTGCAGCTGGTTGACAGCCCGGAGAGTCCGGCCGAGCGCTGATCGAACATCACGATGTCCCGACGATCGCGCCAGGGCCGGAAGATGCGCTCGATCAGGGGAATTTGCGCCACGGCGCTGCCGCCTGGACCGCCCTGCAGATAGATGACCGGATCTGCCTGCGGGTAACGCGACGTCGCCTTCAGCACGGCGAACGCCAGCGGTATCGCCTTGCCGCCCGGTTTCGAGCGATCCTCCGGGACCTTCACCCGGCCGCAAAGCAGCGTGACGCCTTCGATTTCATGGGCGGGCAAGGGACGGGGGCATGGCTCGACGCTGACGAGAGCATCCGGCCTCGCGGCCGCGGCGCGCAATGGCGCAAATGGATCGGCCTCCGGCGCGCCCGAGAGCGCCCCGATCAAGGCTAGAATATGCGCGTGGTCCATGTTGAAGCCCCCCGCGCCACAATAGCCATGTGCCTCCGCTGAAATCTACACTGTCACCGTCTGGCAGCAGCAAACTGACTTTTTGCTGCATCTTGCATGCGACAGACGAGGGCGAGTCAGGTGCTGCTGCTTTTGTCAGCGCGCCAAGATGAACGATGCGCCACCCTGCGTTGCATATTGATGCCGGGAGCTGAAACGCACCGACCGATCAAATGCCAGGCCTCGTCCCGGAGCATCGGCGCCACATGGGATCGGCGCCTCAGGTTCCGCGCTAGAGGGCCGCTGCGAGTGTCGCCTCCTCGGCGGCGACGCACCGCACGAACCGGCTCGTCCCGAACGTCACGACGGGCGGCGGTGCCTCCGTGCAGCGCGGCCGGCGGATGGCGCAGCGCGGCGCAAAGCTGCAGGCCGTCGGCGGCTCATGGAGCGCCGGCGGCGCGCCGGGGATCGCATCGAGGCGCTGGCCCTTCTGGGCCCCATGCAGGTTCGCGGCGAGCAGGCCCTTCGTGTAGGGGTGCGTCGCCTGGCGCAGCACCTCGCGCACGCTCCCAGTCTCGACGAACTGGCCTGCATACATCACGGCCAGCCGATCGGAGACCTCGACCGCGGCCCCGATGTCGTGCGTCACGAAGATGACGCTCATGCCGAGCTCACGCTGCAACTCGCGCAGCAGCAGCAGGATCTGGATCTGGACCGTCGCGTCGAGCGCGGTCGTCGGCTCGTCGGCCAGCAGGAGCTTGGGCCGGCAGGCGAGCGCCAGCGCGATCATCGCGCGTTGCCGCATGCCGCCCGACATCTCGTGCGGATAGGCGTCGAGCCGGCGGCGCGCGGAGGGTATGCGCACGCGCTCCAGCATCTCAAGCGCCCGCTCGCGCCCAGCGGCCATCGTCACGCCTTCGTGGCGCACCACCGCCTCGGCGATCTGCTGGCCGATCGTGTAGACGGGATCGAGCGCCAGCGCCGGATCCTGGAAGATCATCGACGCGGTCGCGCCGCGATAATCCGCGAGCGCGCGACCGGACAGCGCCACGACGTCATGGCCCGCGACCGCGATCGTCCCGCCGATGCGCGTGCGCTTCTCCGGCAGGAGCCGGAGCAGCGTCTTCAATGTCACGCTCTTGCCGCTGCCGGATTCGCCCAGGATGCCGAGCACCTCGCCGGGTGCCAGGTCGAACGAGACGCCGTTCACCGCATGGACATCGGGCTTGCCGGTGAAGGTGACGGTCAGGTCCCGGACGGAGACGATGGGCGCGCTCATGCTGCGGCTCCAGCCTTGCTGTGGCCCGACGCTGGCTCCCCGATATGGCAGGCCGCGAGATGCGCCGGGCCGCGCACCGTCGGGGTCGGGGCCCTGGCGCTGCAGACCGGCTCCGCGAGGGCGCAACGCGTGTGGAAGCGGCAGCCCGGCGGCGGGTTGATCGGGTTCGGCGGGTCTCCCGAGAGCGGCGGCTCCATGGTGCGGCGGTCGGGATCCATCGACGGCATGGCCGACAGCAGCGCCCGCGTGTAGGGGTGCCGCGGCCGTGCATAGACCTCCTCGACCGGCCCGATCTCGACGCATTCGCCGAGATACATGACCATGACGCGGTCGGAGATGTAGCGGACGACGTTCAGGTCGTGGCTGATGAAGAGATAGGTCAGGTTGAACTCGGCCTTGAGGTCGACGAGTAGGTTCAAGACCTGCGCCTCGACCGACTTGTCGAGCGCCGACACCGCCTCGTCGAGGATGAGCACGCTCGGCCGGAAGGCGAGCGCCCGCGCGATGTTGACGCGCTGGCGCTGGCCACCGGAGAGCTCGTGCGGATAGCGGCCGGCGAAGCGCGCCGGATCGAGCCCGACCTTGTCGAGCAGCGAGTAGGCGAGTTCCTCGGCCTCCGCCTGGCTGACGCCATGGACCTTCGGGCCGAAGGCGATGATGTCGCGCACGATCATGCGCGGATTGAGCGAGGCGAAGCTGTCCTGGAACACCATCTGCACGTGGCGGCGGTAATCTTTGGGCGAGAGCTGCTCGCCCATCGCCATGCCCTTGAACAGGATGGCGCCCTCGTCGCGCGCGATGAGGTCGATGATCAGCCGGGCCGTCGTCGACTTGCCGCAGCCTGACTCGCCGACGATGCCGAGCGTCTCGCCGAGGATCACGTCGAAGCTGATGCCGTCGACAGCGCGCACGACCTGCTTCTCGCGCGAGATCAGGCCCTTGCCCGGCAGCTTGAAATGCTTGCGCAGGCCCTGAACCGACAGGATGGCGTCAGGGGTCATGCGGTCAGTCCTTCACGTCGAGCGCGGTGCGCAGCCCGTCGGAGAGCAGGTTGAAGGCGATCGAGGTGATGAAGATGAAGAGCCCCGGCAGCGCCGCAACCCAGGGCTGGACGTAGATCGCGGTCCTGAGCGTATTCAGCATCAGGCCCCACTCCGGCTCCGGCGGGCGGACGCCGAGACCCAGGAACGATAGGCCGGAGGCGAGGATCATCGAGACGGAGATCAGGCTCGTCGCATAGACGAAGATCGGCCCGATGACGTTGCCCAGCACCTGCGTGCGGACCACCGTGAAAGCCCCTGCCCCCGACGCCCGCGCGGCCTCGACGTAATCGAGCTTGCGCACGCTCGTCGTCACGCTCTCCGCGATGCGGGCGATGGGCGGGATGAAGACGACGGTCAGCGACAGGAGGCCGTTGAAGATGCCGGCCCCCAGCGCGCCCGAGAGCGCGATCGCGAGCAGCACCGACGGGAAGGCGTAGAAGATGTCGATGATGCGCATCGTCACCATGTTGAAGCGCCCGCCAATGTAGCCCGCGGCGATGCCGATGAAGGATCCGACGAAGAAGGCGATGAAGACCGGCACGACGCCCATGAAGAGCGACAGCCGCGCGCCGTAGATGAGGCGCGAGAGCATGTCGCGGCCGAGCTCGTCCGAGCCGAGCGGGAAGCCCGGCGTGCCGATCGGCCGGAGCCGGCGCAGCATGGCGCCGACGGTCGGGTCCTTCGGCGCGATGAGCGGCGCGAAGATGGCTGTCAGCAGGATGAGCAGAAGCACGCAACCTGCGGCAATCGCCAGCTTTTCCCGGCAGAAGCGGCGCCAGACGTTAGCCCAGTAGCCGGGCGAGCGCTCGAACGGAAGGACGGCCGCGCTCATCTCATGCCCTCTGGATGCGCGGATCGAGCAGCGACTGCACGATGTCGACCACGAGGTTGAGCACGACGAAGAACATCGCGAGCACCAGGATCGTGCCCTGCAGCAGCGGCAGGTCGCGCTGGAAGATCGCATTGCTGAGCAGGAAGCCGGTGCCCGGCCAGGAGAAGACGGTCTCGATCAGGATCGAGCCGCCGAGCAGGTAGCCGAATTGCAGGCCCATGACGGCGAGCGCCGTCGGCGCGCCGTTCTTGACGACATGCAGGAAGACGCCGCGGTCGAGCAGCCCCTTGGCGCGCAGGCCGCCGACGAACTCCTGCGACAGGATGTCGGCCACCAGCGCGCGGATGGTGCGCGCGACGATGCCCATCGGGATCACGCTCATGGTAACGGCGGGCAGGATGACATGGCGCAGATGCGCCCAGTCCCAGCGCCAGTCCGACGAGCCGCCGGGCCCGGCCCCCGTCGCCGGCAGCCAGCCGAGCTGCGCCGAGAAGATGATCACGAGCACCATGCCGAGCCAGTAATGCGGCACCGAGACGCCGATGACCGAGATGAGCGAGGCGATCCGGTCGATGGCGGAGTTGCGGAAGTAGCCCGCCACGAAGCCGAAGAGCGTGCCGAAGAAGAACCCGATGAAGGTCGCGAAGGAGGTGAGAATCAGCGTGTTGCCGAGCGCGCGCGAGAGCTCGGACATGACGCCCCGGCCAGTCGCGATCGAGGTGCCGAGATCGCCCTGGAGCGCCCGCCCGATCCAGCGCAGGAACTGCTCGTGATAGGGCCGGTCGAAGCCGTAGATCGTCATCAGCTGGAGCTTGAGGTCCTGCGATGCGTCGGGCGGCAGCACCGACACGAGCGGGTCGCCCGGCGCGATATGGACGAGCGCGAAGCAGACCACCGCCACCCCGAACATCGTGGGCAGCGTGAAGACGAGGCGGCGCAGCAGGTAGAGCAGCATCGGTCCCGCCGCTCAGGCCATCGTGACCGGCGTCAGGTCCTGGTACCAGTTCTGCGCCTGCCGGAAGCCCTTAACGCGCGGCGACATCGCCCGCGGGCCGACATCATGCGCGACGAACAGGAAGAGCGCGTCGTCGACGAACTTCTCATGCACCTTCTGGATGGCCGCGAGCTGCTGCGCCGGATCGAAGGTGTTGCGGATGGCGGCGAAGCCCGCGTCCATCTCGGCATCGACATAGAAGCCCCAGTTCGTGCCGCGCGGCGGCAGCAGCCCGCCGTCGAGATGGCGGATCAGCGCGGTGAACGGATCCTGGCTGAAATAGGAGCTGTTGGTCGAATGGGCGCCGCGCGACGAGGCGTCCTTGGCGCCGGCCCGCCAGGAGGAAAGGAGCGCGTTCCACTCCATCACCTCGAAATCGACCTTGATGCCGATCTCGCCGAGATTCTGCTGGATCAGCTCGTTCATGGCGAGCGGCTGCATCTGGCCCGAACCGGAGAGCGAGATGATGGCCTTGACGGTCAGCGGCTTCGCCTTGCTGTAGCCGGCTTCCGCCATCAGCTTCGTCGCCTCCGCTAGATCAGTCTTGATGTCGAACTTCGGCTTGCCGAACCAGGGCGAGGACGGCGGCACCATGCCCTTCGCCGGCACCATCAGCCCGCCGAGCAGCTCGGTCATGGCGACGCGGTCCACCGCGAGATTGGCGGCCTTGCGCACGCGGATGTCGTTCCAGGGGCTGCCCTCGACCCGCGAGAAATGCCAGGTCCAGTTGTGCGGATAGACATTCTGCGTGATGACCATGCCGCGCGACTTCAGCTGCGGGATGGCGTCAGGCGCGGGCGCCTCGATCCAGTCGACCTGCCCCGAAAGCAGCGCGGCGGTGCGCGCCGCCGGATCCGGCAGCGGCAGCAGCACGACGCGCTCGAGCTTCGGCCGCCGCGCCGCGTCCCAGTAGGCGGCATTCGGCACCAGCTCGGCCCGCTCGCGCGGCGTGTACCGGTCGAGCTTCCAGGGGCCGGTGCCGGATGGCGTCTTGAGGAAATTGTCCCAGCTCTTGCCGACCGTCTCCCATTGGCGGGGCGAGGACATGAGGATCCAGGCGATCTCGAACGGGAAGAGCGCGTTCGGCGCGTTCGTCGTGAATTCGACCGTCATCGGATCGACCACGCGATAGGCCTTCACGGACGGGATGCGCCCCCTCCCCTGCGCGGCCTGCCGCTGGTCGAACTGTGGCACGTCCTGCTTGAGGATCTTGTCGAAGTTCCAGACGACGTCGGCGGCCGTGAAGTCGGAGCCGTCGTGGTACTTGACGCCGGGCCGCAGCTTGAAGGTCCATTTCGTCCTGTCCGACGCATCGACCGCCCATTCCGTGGCGAGGCCGGGCACGAGCCCGCCGGGCTTGTCTGTGCTCTGCAGGTCCCAGTTGATGAGCGCGTCGAACAGATTGTAGCCGATGAAGCGCATGCCTTCGGCGCCCTGGTCGGTCTGGCCGTTGGGCAGCGGGATGTCCGCGGCCGTCATGCCGATCCTGAGCGCCCCGCCGCCCTGCGCGCTGACCGAGGAGAGGTCGAAGCCGGTGAACAGGGCTGCGCCGGCGCCCGCCATCAGGGCGCGTCTCGACATCGTCATGGGTGCGGCCTTTCTGCCGCCGGCGCATCGGCCGGACGGATCAATTGAAAAATTGGAAAGAGGGGCGGCGCGCGGCCGCCCCGGTCGCCATCGTTTAGTCGAGTGACATCGGCGCGATATCGATGAACCAGCTCTTCGGCTGCACCACGCCCTTGACCTTGGTGCTCATGGCGCGCGGACCGACGTCATGCGCGATCCAGACGAAGGGCGCCTCCTCGACGATGCGCTTGTGCAGGTTGGCGAGGGCGGCGTCGCGCGGACCATCCTCGAAGGTCGAGCGCGCCTTGGCGATCAGCTCGTCGAACTCCGCATTCCCGAAGAGGCCCCAGTTGTTGGAGACCGGCGGGAAGGTCTTCGTCGAGGTGAAGCGCACCATGGCGAAGAACGGGTCCATCGCCGCGAACGAGACGTTGATGGCGTTGGCGCCGCGCGCGCTCTCGTGCTTGGCGCCGTGGCGCCAGTTCGTGAACAGCGTGTTCCACTCGATCACGTCCAGCTCGACGTCGAAGAAGCAGGCCTTGAGGCCCTGCTGGACATATTCGTTCATCGGGATGGGCTGCATCTGGCCCGAGCCCGAGGCGGAGATCTGCACCTTCACCTTGAGCGGCTTGGCGGCCGAGTGGCCGGCCTCCGTCATCAGCTTGCGGGCGGCGTTCGGATCATACTTGATGTCGAACGACGGGTTGCCCCACCAGGGGTGGCCCGGCGGCACGGTGCCCTTCGGCTCGCCCATCATCCCGCCGAGAAGCTCCTTGAGCTCGGTGCGGTTGACGCAGAGGTTGGCGGCGTGGCGGACGCGCTTGTCGAGCCAGGGCGAGCCTTCCGCGAAGGAGAGCTGCCAGGGCCAGACGTGGGGCTGCGGGTTCGAGTAGATCGTGAAGCCGCGGCTCTTGATCTGCGGCATCGCGTCGGGCGACGGGGCCTCGATCCAGTCGACCTGGCCGGAGAGCAGCGCCGCGGTCCGGGCATTCGCCTCGGGAATCGGCAGCAGGACGACGCGGTCGACCTTCGGCACGCGAGCGGGGTCCCAGTAGCCCTTGTTCGCCACCATCTCGAAGCGCTCGCGCGGCACGAGGCGCGTGCCCCGGAACGGGCCGGTGCCCGAAGGCTCGGCCGCGAAAGCGGCCCAGGCCTGCTTGGCGCGCTCGGCCGGATCCGTCACCGAGGCCGGCACGGCCGCGAGCTTCGCCGCCCAATGGGCCGGCGAGGCCATGAAGAGGTTCGAAAGGTTGATCGGCAGGAAGCTGTCCGGCTCGGACGTCGTCAGCTCGACCGTGAGGTCGTCGATCTTGCGGGCGCTGCGCAGCGTCGGCATGCGCGAGGCGGTCACGCCCACCTGATCGGCGGCGAAATGCGGCGCGTCCTTGTCGAGCACCTTGCGCACGTTCCACACCACGGCGTCGGCGGTGAAGGCGGAGCCGTCGTGGAACTTCACGCCGGGGCGCAGCTTGAACACCCACTTCGTCTTGTCCGTGGCATCGACCTGCCATGAGGTCGCGAGACCGGGGATCAGGACCGACGCCTTCTCGACGGACGACAGATCCCAGTGCGTCAGCGCATCGAACATCGGGATGCCGGTGAAGCGGTTGCCCTCGAAGCCCTGGTCCGGCTGGCCATGCGTGCGGGGAATGTCCGCCGCGGTCATCGCGATGCGCAGCACCTTCTCCTGCGCCAGCGCCACGCCCGTCAGCATCGAGAATGACAGGCCGGCCGCCAGAGCCGCCCGCAGAATTCCTTTGTTCATGGTCGCCCACCCTCTTTTGTCACGACGTTCCGGAAACGTTTCGGCAAGTTCCATGCCAGAACCGTCGAGCCCGGAATTACGGCACCGCCCCTCAAGCTTGGCCGTAGCAAGACCATCAAATGGAGCAGTTACTCATTTTTCAAGCAGCGACTGCGCATGAATTGGGCAATCAACAGTCGAGGGCTCGCAATAGTGTGATCACGCGCTGCCGCTCTTCTGTCGCGATCGACTGGATTATGGCCGTCACGACGGTAGGTTCGCCCACCTGAACGCTCAAGTTGTGACACCGTTGGACTTTCAAGGAGATCGCATGACAGCAGCCTTCGATCGCCGCCGCCTTCTCGCCGCCGGCGGCTCGCTTGTGGCGCTTGGCGCCTCGGGCCTCCTCGTGCCGGCCCGCGCCATGGGCCTCGCACCGACCCCGACCATGCGGGGCGGCGCCAACAACTACCGCCCCGGCGCGCCGATCGTGCAGCGCATCGGCAAGGGCGGCTTCTGGATGTCCGGCACGGTGCGCAGGGCCGGCGATGGCGCGCCGCTCGCAGGCCAGCGCATCCAGATCTGGGCGCACACGACAGAAGGCCAGGAGCACGAGCCGCAGAGCCACGGCGCCACGCTGACCGACCGCGATGGCCGCTTCCGCCTCGAGATGCCGCAGATCATCCCGATCTTCGGCCAGCCGCACGGACATCTCGCCTTCGACAGCGGCGGCTTCAAGCCGGTGTTCCTGCGCCCCATCATGAAGAGCGCGAAGGACACGAGCCTCGAGGCGCATTTCGTGCTGGAGCCGGCCTGACGCGGAGAGGCCTCGCGTCATGGGGACCTCTCGTGCCGCCCTCGTCTGGGCGGTGGTGATCGTCGCGGTAGCCGCGCCGCTGGCGCTTGCGGCAGGAAGCCCGCTCAACGCCTACCGCACCATCGTCTACACGGTTGCCGCCTTCGCCGGCATCGTGGCGCTGGCGCTCCTGCTGGTCCAGCCGCTGCTCGTCGCCGGCCGCCTGCCCGGCCTGGAGGCCTATCGCGGGCGGCGCGCGCACCGCTGGACCGGCGGCGCGCTGGTGGCGGCCGTCGCGATCCATGTCGCGGGACTCGGCTGGTCGAGCCCGCCGGACATGGCGGATGCGCTGCTCTTCGCTTCGCCGACGGCCTTCACGCCGTTCGGCGTCGTGGCGATGTGGGCCATCCTCGCGGTCGCGATCCTGGCCGCGATCCGCCGCAGGCTGGGGCTGCGCACCTGGCGGCTCGTCCATCTGTCGCTCGCGCTCGTCATCGTCGGCTGCAGCGTGGCCCATGGCATGCTGATCGAGGGCACGATGGAGACGATCTCCAAGGCGGCCCTGTGCCTGCTCGTCGTCGCCGCGGCCGTGAAGGCCATCCTGGACACTCGCCTTCAGCGCAGGCGCAGTGCATCATGAGCGGCGGCAGGCGAGGGAGCGTGCGTTGCGCCGAGTGTTGGTCGCACTGGTCGGGCTGGTCGGCGGCTATGCCTTGGGGGTCGCCGCAGGCCTCCTGCTGGTGTCGATGGGCTCGTCCAACACGCACGACCGGTCGCTCGAGATGGCGATGACAGCGGCTTTCGTCACCGGCCCACTTGGCGCGATCCTGGGCATTGTCATGTCTCTCGTGCGCTCGCGCCGCCAACGAGCCGAAGGCTGAGCACGCCCGCTCCAGGACCGGCTCGCAACATTCGAAACAGACCCGCCGCCGCCCATCGCACGGGCGAAGGGCCTCTTCGCCAGAACGGCCGTCGTCGCAAGACGGCGACCGATCGAAGGAGAGCCATCATGAACGTCAGGTCCCAAATTCTCGCCGCCGCCCTGCTGGGCCTGTCGGCCTTCATCGCCCCCGGCGGCGGCGCACAGGCGGCCGGTTTAACGACCATGGCCGCGATGCCGAGCGACATGCTCGCCGCCTCGGCCTTCGGAGTCAGCGTCGGTACGGGACGCGGCGTGCGCGTCGGCGTCGTGGTCGGCGCGCCGAAGGCCGTCGGCAAGCGCCGGGTGCTCATGCGTCGGGTCCACTGAGGCTCGACGCTTCTGCATGGCTGAGTCGCGCCCGGGAAATTTCTCCGGAGAACGCCTCGACGGCGCATGCCTGCTCTGACAGGCTGTCGTTCTCAGCGGGGAACAAGCCATGAAGCAGATCACGCGCCGCAGCTTTTCGACGGGACTCGCACTCGCGGCCGCCTGCGGCCTCGTTCCCGGGGCGCAGGCACAGCGGGCGAAGCTCCTGCGCTTCGGCCTGTCGGCCTGGCCGCCGAACCTGCAACCTTGGGTTTCGACCGGGGCGTCGGCGGGCACCGTGAAGATGCTGATCCACGCCCGGCTCGTCGCCTACGACGCCAGGGGCGAGGTCACCGGCGAGCTGGCCGAGAGCTTCGGCCGCGAGGCGGATGGCGCCTGGGTGTTCAAGCTCGTGCCCAACGCCGTCTTCCACAACGGCGAGCGCGTCACGTCCGCCGACGTGAAGCACACGATCGAGCAGATCGCCGGCGAGAAATCGACGGCCTACATGCGCAGCCAGTTCCAGGAGGTCGAGCGGGTGGAGACGCCCGACGACCGCACGGTGCGCATCCACACGAAGGCCCCCGTCGCGACGCTGCCCACCTGGTTCGGCAACTACAACATGCCCATCGTCTGGCGCGGCTCGCCCGCCAACGAGCCGGTGGGCTGCGGCGCCTTCCGGCTCGAGGCCCAGGAGCGCGGCACCTCGCTCGATCTCGTGGCCTTCGACCGCTATTTCCGGCCGGGCCTGCCGAAGGTCGATCGGCTGCGCTTCGTCGTCTACGCCGACGAGAACCTGCGCTTCGCTGCGCTGAAGTCCGGCGACATGGACATGATCGAGTACGTGCCCTGGCAATCCATGGCCGCCGTGGAGAGCGATCCCAGGCTGAAGCTCGACACCCAGTACGGCCCCTTCATGGACATCCTGTTCAACGGCGCCAGGGGCCCCTTCACCGACCCCCGCATCCGCCGCGCCGTCGCCCACGCGGTGAAGCGCGAGGACATCGTGCAGGCCGCCTTCTTCGGCCGCGGCCGGCCGCTTGAGGGCGTTCCGATCGTCGAAGGCACGCCCTGGTGGGACGCCGAGCTGTCCCGCGGCTGGCGCTACGATCCGGCGGAGGCGAAGCGCCTGCTCGCGGCGGCCGGCCAGCCGAACGGTTTCGCCTGCACGATGCTCGCGACGGCGCAGTTCGGCATGCACAAGGACACGGCGGAAGTCGTGCAGCAGCACCTCGCGGCCATCGGCATCCAGGCAGAGCTGCGCCTGCCCGACTGGTCGACGCGCGTCAGGCTCGGCACCACGGGCCAGTACGAGATCGCGATCCACGGCGTCTCGGCCGACAACAATGATCCAGACGGCCTGACCGTCATCATGGACACCTCGCTCTCGCCCACTCACGGCCGCTCCTTCGGCGTGGCCGCGCCGCGCACGATCGATCTCCTGCGGCAGGGCCGCTCCGAGTTCGACACCGCGAAGCGCGTAGCCATCTACAAGGACATGCAGCGCGCCGCGCTGGAGGAGGTGCCGCTGGTCGGCCTTGCCTGGCGGGCGCAGGGCTACGGCATGGACAGGCGCGTCTCGGGCTTCGTGCATATGCCGGGCGCGCTGTCGACTTCGTCGGGCTCATACCTGGCAGAGACGACCATCGGCTGATGCTGTTCGTCGCGGGCCGCGTCGCGAATGCCGCCCTCCTGGCGATGGCAGTGGCGACCATCGTCTTTCTCACCCTGCATCTCGTGCCTGGGGATCCGGCCGAATTGCTGCTCTCGACCGGCGGCATCTCGCCCGACCCCGCCGCCGTGGCGGAGCTGCGCGAGCGGCTCGGCCTCGAAAGGCCGATCTGGCAGCAATATCTCGCCTATCTCGGCAATCTGGCGCGCGGCGACCTCGGGCTGTCGCTGGTCGACGACCACCCGGTCGCCGCCGAGATCGCGCTCAGGCTGCCGCGCACGCTGGAGCTGATCGCGGCCGGCACGCTGATCGCGCTCGCCGTCGGCATCCCGGCCGGGCTGCAGGCGGCGCGCAACCCCGGCGGCTGGTTCGACCGGACCTGTTCGGCCGCGGCGGCCCTGCTCCTCGCCGTGCCGGTCTTCGTGCTCGGCACCTTGCTGGTGCTCCTCTTCGCCGTGCGGCTGAAATGGCTGCCGGCCGGCGGCTACACGCCTTTCGCGCGCGATCCGCTGCAGCATCTCCTGCTGCTGTCGCTGCCGGCCATCGTCATCGGCAAGGGCCTCGCGGCCGTCATCTTCCGCATGACGCGGGCGAGCGTGCTCGACGTGCTGGGCCGCGACCATGTCCGCACTGCGCGGGCGAAAGGCCTCACGGAGCGGCGCGTCCTCGCATGGCACGTCCTCTACAATGCGCTTGGCCCGGTCCTCACCGTCGTCGGCCTGCACATGGGCGCCTTGCTCGGCGGCACGGTGCTCGTTGAATATGTCTTCAACTGGCCGGGCCTCTCGACGCCGCTGATCCGCGCCGTCGAGGGCCGCGATTATCCGATGGTCGTCGGCATCGTGCTGACGATTTCCGGCCTGTTCCTGCTGATCAACCTGATCGTGGACCTGCTGCGCGCCCTGCTCGACCCGCGGCTGGGGGCAGGCTGATGGGAAACATGATCGGGCGGCTTCCGCCACGACTTCTCTGGCCGGCGGGCTTCGTGCTGCTGCTCGTCGCCCTGGCGCTGGCGACGCCCTTCCTCGGCCTGCCAAACCCGATCCGGCAGGATATCGCCAACCGGCTGGCGGGCCCCCTGCCCGGCTCGCCGCTGGGGCGCGACGAATTCGGCCGCGACGTGCTCTCGCGGCTGCTCTGGGGCGCGCGCACGAGCCTCTTCGTCGCCTTCGCCTCGGCCTCGATCGCGGCGCTCGCCGGCACGCTGATCGGCGTGGCCTCGGCCTGGCTGCGCGGCCTGCCGGAGTTCCTTGGCGTGCGCCTCGCCGACATCATCCTCTGCTTCCCGCCGATCCTGCTGGCGCTCCTCGCGGTAACGGTGATGGGGCCTGGCGTCGCCACGCTCGTGGTGATGCTGTCCATCCTCTACACGCCCGGCTTCGTCCGCGTCTCCCACGCGGAGACCTCCGCCGCGCGGTCGCAGGACTATGTCGCCGCCGTGGCGGCGCTGGGCGCCGGCCCGTTGCGCATCGCCTCCCGCACGCTGCTGCCGAACATCGCGAGCCCCCTGCTTGTCCAGTATTCGCTCACCGTCGCCGCGGCGATCGTGGTCGAGAGCGGGCTGTCCTTCCTCGGCCTCGGCGTCATCCCGCCGACGCCCTCCTGGGGCCTGATGATCCGCGGTGGCCGGGCTACGATGGAGCAGGCGCCGCTGCTGCTGCTCTGGCCCTGCCTCGCGCTCACGCTTACGATCCTTGTCTTCAACCTGTTCTGCGACGCGCTGCGCGACCATTTCGATCCGAAATCGGCGGCGGCCCGCATCCGTCCGCATCCGCTCGACCGCCTTCTGCCGGGCCTCCTGCCGCCGCGGGAGACGCCGGCGGCGGGCCTCCAGGTCGAAAACCTCACGCTGGAGATCGCGACGCCCGCGGGCGTGATCCGGCCGGTCGAGGATGTCGGCTTCGCCGTGGCGCCGGGCGAGACGCTCGCCATCGTCGGCGAAAGCGGTTCGGGCAAGTCGCTGACGGCGACGGCGCTGATGGGGCTCCTGCCCCCGGCGGCGCGTCCCGTCTCCGGACAGGCGCTCCTCAACGGAACCGACCTGCTGCGGCTGGAGACGGAGGCCCTGCGCCGCCTGCGCGGCGACGCCATCGCCATGATCGCTCAGGATCCGATGAGCAGCCTCAACCCGTCGCACCGTGTCGGCGCGCAGGTCGTGGAGGCGATACGCGCCCATCGTCAGCTTTCGCCCGGCGCCGCCCGCGCGGAGGCACTGGCGCTCTTCCGCCGCGTCGGCATCGCTGATCCCGAGCGCAGGCTCGACGCCTGGCCGCACGAGATGTCCGGCGGCATGCGCCAGCGTGTGATGATCGCCATGGCGGTCGCCAACCGGCCCGGGCTCCTCATCGCCGACGAGCCGACGACGGCGCTCGACGTGACGGTCCAGGCGCAGATCCTCGACCTGCTGGCCGATCTCCGGCGCGAGACCGGCTCGTCGCTGATCTTCATCACGCACAATCTCGGCGTTGTGGCCGAGATCGCCGACCGCGTGCTGGTCATGTACGCGGGACAGGTCGTGGAGTCGGGTCCCGCCGCGGCCGTGTTCGCGGCGCCGCGGCATCCCTACACGGCCGCGCTGCTCGCCGCCGCGCCCGACGGCGAGGCCCCGCCGGCGCCGATACCGGGCGCGGCGCCGCCGCCCCATGCGTTCCCGAGCGGCTGCCGCTTCCGCCCGCGCTGCCCTCTCGCCGCATCGCCCTGCGAAGCGGAGCAGGCGCTGCATGTGCTGGCGGCGGATCGCGCTGCGCGCTGCTGGCGCGCCGTGGAAGAAACGCCATGAGCGCCCACCCGCTCGTCGAGGCCCGCGACGTCTCGGTCACCTTCCGCCGCCGCGGCCTGCTGCGGAGGGGCGCCGCCGTGCGCGCGGTCGATGGCGTGAGCCTCGCGATCCCACCCGGCGAGGCGCTGGGCGTCGTCGGCGAAAGCGGCTCCGGCAAGAGCACGCTGGGCCGGCTCCTGCTGGGCCTGCTCGCGCCGACCGCCGGCCATGTCGCCTTCGACGGCCGGCGGCTCGACGGCCTGCCGGCGGCCGAGTGGCGGCAGCTCCGCCGGCGGATGCAGATCGTCTTCCAGGACCCCTACTGCAGCCTTGATCCGCGCCGCCGCGTCGGCGCGCAGATCGGCGACGGATTGGCGATCCACGACCTTGCACCGGCGGCCGAACGGGCATCGCGCGTGGCCGAGTTGCTCCGGACCGTCGGGCTGGATGCGACCCATGCCGAGCGCTTCCCGCATGAATTCTCGGGCGGCCAGCGCCAGCGCGTCGGCATCGCGCGGGCGCTCGCCACAAAGCCCGATTTCCTCGTGGCCGACGAGCCCGTCTCGGCCCTCGACGTCTCGATCCAGGCGCAGATTCTGGACCTGCTCGGGCGGCTCCGGGGCGAGTTCGGGCTCGCCATGCTGTTCATCAGCCACGACCTTGCGGTCGTCCGCCATCTCTGCGACCGTGTCGCGGTCATGTATCTGGGGCGGGTGATGGAGGAAGGCCCGGCGGCGACCGTGCTGGAGCGGCCGCGCCATCCCTACACCCGCGCGCTGGTCTCGGCGACGCCGCGAATCCGCGCCGGCGCGCGCCGGCAGCGCATCATCCTGCCCGGCGATCCGCCGAGCCCCTCGGCGCCGCCCTCGGGCTGCGTTTTCCGCACCCGCTGCCTGCATGCCGTCTCCGCCTGCGCCGGGACGGTCCCGCCCCTCCTGGACGCCGAAGACGGCGTCGCCGCCGCCTGCATCCGGCTGGGAGAGATCGGATGACGGCAGCGCCCTCTCCTTTTGACCTTCCAGACCAGCCAGGACGACCGCGACCATGACGAGCCTCACCAGTCCCAAGGTCCACATGGGCCAGATCACCGGAGGCGAGGCGCGCGAGCTCTACGCCTCCAACCCCGTGATCCTGCTGCCGATGGGCAGCCACGAGGATCAGGGCCCGCATGCGCCGATGGGCGACTATCTCCTGGCCGAGAAGATCGCCGAGATCGCCGCGCTGCAGGCGACCGCCGCCGGCACGCGCACCGTCGTCGCGCCGGTGCTGCCCTTCGGCGGCGCCGACTTCTTCGGGCCCATGATCGGCGGCATCGCCGTCTCGCCCGAGACGCTGACGGCCGTGATCGGCGACATGGTCGCCTCGCTCCACCGCAACGGACTGACGCGCCTCGTCGTGATCAACGGCCACGGCGGCAATGTCGGCCCCATCCTCGAGGTCGCCCGCAAGGTGAAGCGCGAGAAGGGCTTCGTCATGCCCAGCCTCTATCTCTGGCGCATCGCCTATGCGCTGATGCCGGGGCTCTACGGCGCCGAGTTCGCCGCCAAGGTTGCCGGTCATGGCGCCGACCCGCTGACGAGCCTCGGCCTGCATCTGATGCCGGAGATCTGGCGTCCGGATCTCATTCCAGGCGCGACGCCGCTGAAGCGCGATCCCCTGCTCGACCTGCCCTTCACCGGGCTCGGCACCGCGAGCTTCGACGGCGCCGAGGTCGGGCTGCCGAACGACTACGATGATGTTTACACCGAAGGAGTCGGCAAGGGCGATCCGCGCCTCTGCTCGCCCGAGAACGGCAAGCGCCTCGCCGAGGCACTGGCGGGCATCGTCGCCCGCTTCGCCGCGCATTTCGCCGCCCGCACGGCCTGAGAGGACAATTATGGGAGATTATCGCATCGGCCCCATGCCGGCGCAGGTCGCCCCGGCGATCCTTGCGAAGCTCTTGAAGGTCGAGACCGCGACCGTGGGGCACAGCCGCCACTGGGGCTTCATGGACAGGGGCATCCAGCCGCTGCTGCGCACGAAGCGCGTGGCGGGCACGGCGGTGACGCTCGCGATCCCGGGACCGGATTCGACCCTTCTGCACCATGCGCTCGGCCTGCTCCGGCCGGGCGACATCCTCGTCGTCGATCGGCTGGGCGACGACCGTCACGCCTGCTGGGGCGGCGGCGTCACCATCGCCGCCAAGGCGGCCGGCGCCGTCGCCGGCATCGTCGACGGCCCCTGCACGGACCTCACCGAGATCCAGGACAGCGACTTCCCCATGTGGTGCCGCGGCATGGCGCCGATCACCACGCGCATCTACGATCTCGGCGGCATGCTGAACATGCCGGTGAGCTGCGGCGGCGCGGTGGTGATGCCGGGCGACGCGATCCTCGCCGACGAGTCGGGCGTGCTGGTGCTGCCGCCGGACGAGGCCGAGGCGGTGGCCGACGCCGCCATCGCCCGGCAGGAGCGGGGCGAGCAGAACCAGCACAAGGTGCGCGCCGGGGCCAAGCTCGGCGACCTCTCCGGCGCGACGGCGAAGGTGCTGGCCTTGCTGCCGAAGCCGCCGGGATAGGCCGGTCGAAGATGCCATCCTCGACCTTCCTCATCCTGAGGTGCTTCGGCGGCAGCCGAAGCCTCGAAGGACGCACCACGGTTGTGCGTCCTTCGAGGCTCGCTGACGCTCGCACCTCAGGATGAGGGAGGTTGGCGGCTGGCATATGATCTGACGCCGAGACAAGACATTCACACGAGGGACGGAACCCATGACCTTCACCATCGCCGTTCTCGACGTGCTGGCCGAGGGCCGGCTGAACCAGATGCGCGCGCTTCTCCCCGAGGGCTTCACGCTCGTCGGCGGCAAGGCCCCTGGCGACGAGGCGATGAAGGCGCTGATCGCCGATGTCGATTTCGCCATTTCCGGACAGGTCGGCGTCAGCGGCGACGTGCTGCGGGCGGCGCGGCGGCTGAAGCTCGTGCACAAATGGGGCGTGGGCGTCGACAACATCGCCGTCGAGACGGCCCGTTCGCTCGGCATCAGGATCGCCCGCACGACGGCGAGCAACGCTCTGCCGGTGGCCGAATTCACGATCGGGCTGATGCTCGCGACGCTCCGCTTCATCCCCTACGGCCACCACAACCTGAAGCACGGCGAATGGCGCGGGCCGGGCAAGCTGCCGGGCGAAACCTTCCTGCTGTCCGGCAAGACGGTCGGCATCGTCGGGCTGGGCGCGATCGGCGCCAATGTCGCGCGGCTGCTGAGGGGCTTCGGCTGCACCATCCTCTATGCCAAGCGCACGCCGCTTACCGCCGCCGAAGAGCAGGCGCTCGGCGTCCGCCACGCGAGCCTCGACGCGATCATCGAACAGGCCGACGTGATCTCGCTCCATTGCCCTCTGACGCCCGAGACCACGAACCTCATCGATGCCAGGGCGCTGTCCCGCATGAAGCGCAGCGCCGTGCTGATCAATGTCGCGCGCGGCGGCGTGGTCAACGAGAGCGACCTCTGCGACGCGCTCCGCAACGGCGTGATCCGGGGCGCGGCGATGGACGTGTTCTCGATCGAGCCGGCGCCGGCGGATCACCCGCTCTTCGCGCTCGACAATGCCGTCGTCACGCCCCACCTCGCCGCCGTGACGGCCGACACGTTCGAGCCGACGGTCCGGCGCATGTTCGACAACATCGCGAAAGTCTCGCGCGGGGAGCCCGTGCGCCCGGGCGACGAGGTGGTTTGATCGCGACCTAGCGCCCCACGACCTTCGTCAGTCCCGCCATGCGGTCGACCAGCAGCACCACGGCGAGCGTGCCCGCGACCAGCACCACGGAGAGCGCGGCGACCAGCGGATCCGTGCGGCCTTCGACATAGCGGACCATCTCGACGGGCAGCGTCGAGGCGCGGGGGCCGGAGAGGAAGAGCGAGATCACGGTTTCGTCGAACGACAGCAGGAAGGCGAGGCAGGCCGATGCGCCGAGGCCCGGCAGCGCGAGCGGCAGCGTCACGCGCCGGAAGACGCGCCAGGGCGTGGCGCCGAGGCTCGCCGCCGCCGCCTCGACCTCGCCAGGCAGCGTCGCGAAGGTCGTGGTCATCAGCCGGATCACGAAGGGCACGGTCACCACCAGATGCCCGAGCGCGAGGCCGGGCAGCGTCGCCGTCAGCCTGAGCGGCTGCAGCGCCATCAGGAGCGCGAGCCCCAGCACGAGCGTCGGCAGCACCAGCGGCGCGAGGAAGAAGGTCCTGAGCGCGCGCGCCGCCGCGCTGTCGCCCCGCGCCAGGGCCAGCGCCGCGGGCACGCCGACAAGCAGGGACAGGACCGTCACGACCGCGGCGAGCAGCAGCGACAGCCTGAGCCCGCGCATCAGCGCCTCGTGGCCGAGCAGCCGCTCGTACCAGCGCAGCGAGAACCCCGACGGCGGGAAGACGATGAAGCTGTCGGCCGAGAAGGAGATGAAGACCACCACCACGACCGGCCCGAGCAGGAAGAGATAGACCACGGCGGCCATCCCCTTCAGCCACGGGCTCGGCCCCTCCCTCACGCCTCGACCCTCCGCGTCAGCCAGGCGTAGAGGCCCACCAGGAGCATCACGAGCACGAGCGAATAGAGCGCCAACGCGGCCGCCGCCGGCCAGTTCACGCTGGTGACGGCCTGGTCGAAGATCTCGGTCGCGAGCAGGAAGACACGGCCTCCGCCGAGCAGCTTCGGCGTCAGGTAGGCGCTCATGGCGAGCACGAAGCAGAGCAGCCAGCCGAGCACCACGGCCGGCGCGGTGAGCGGCAGCGTGACGCGCAGGAAGACGCGGCGCGGCCCCGCGCCGAGGCTCGCCGCCGCCTCTTCGAGCGCGTGGTCGAGACGGCCGAACCCCGCGAGCAGCGCCAGGATCATGTAGGGCATCAGGCTCTCGGCGAGCCCGATCGCCACGCCGAAGTAATTGTAGACGAGCCGGACGGGAGCGCTGATCGCGCCGATCTGCAGGAGCAATGCGTTGATCAGGCCCCGGTCGCCGAGGATCGCCAGCCAGCCGAAGACGCGGACGACGCCGGACACGAGCATCGGCGCGACCGCCAGCACGGTGAGCAGCGCCTTCCAGCGCGACGTCGTGCGGTGCAGGTAGAGCGCCAGCGGATAGGCGAGCGCCAGCGTCAGCGTCGTCGAGACGAAGGACAGCCAGAGCGAGTTCCAGGTCGTCTCCAGCGTGAAGGGATCTTCGAGGAGCGTCCGGAAGCTCTGCAGCGACAGGGCCGGCACCATGGCCCCGGTCGGGCCCGTTTCGTTGAAGGCCATGCGGCCGAGACCCAGCATCGGCCAGAGATAGGCGAAGCCGAGGAGCAGCAGCGCCGGCAGCACGAGCGCCGGAAGGACGAGGGCCGCTCGGCCGCTCCGCGACGGGCTCATGCCGCGGGCCTCGGGAAGACGAGCGTATCCTCCGGCTTCCAGAGGAGGGAAACGGCCTCGCCTTCCCCCGCCGCGACGCCGCCCGAGGGCGCCTCGGCGGTCACGCGGCCGGCGTCGGTCTCGACGACGATCTCCAGCCGGTCGCCGACGAAGACGGTGCCGCGCACCACGCCCGCCAGCCGGTTCATCTCAGGCGCGGCTGTTACGCCCGGCTCGGCAAGCGTCATTCGCTGCGGCCGGACGAAAATCTCGACGGGCCCCGCCGCCGGACCGGGCGCGGCCGCGCGGACCGGGACGCCGGCGACCGAGAGGCTGCCGTCGGTGTTCCTCTCCGCCGGCAGGATGGCGCTGCGGCCGACGAAATCGGCGACGAAGCGCGTGGCGGGCCGGTCGTAGATTTCCTGCGGCGTCGCCACCTGCTCGATCCGGCCGGCGTTCATCACCGCGACCCGGTCGCAGAGTGTCAGCGCCTCCGTCTGGTCGTGGGTCACGAACAGCGTGGTGATTCCGAGCGCACGTTGCAGGTCGCGGATCTCGAGCCGCATCGCGTCGCGGAGCTTGGCGTCGAGGTTGGAGAGGCTCTCGTCGAGGAGCAGCACGTCGGGCTCGATGACGAGCGCGCGGGCGAGCGCCACGCGCTGCTGCTGGCCGCCGGAGAGCTGCTTGGGCCGCCGTGCGGCGAGGCCTTCGAGCCTCACCTGCGCCAGCGCCGCCGCGACGCGCCGGTCGCGCTCCGCCCGGCCGACGCCGCGCTCGTCGAGCCCGAAGCCGACATTCGCCGCCACGTCCATGTGCGGGAAGAGCGCATAGGACTGGAAGACATAGCCCATGTTGCGCCGGTGGGCGGGTTGGTCGGTGACGTCCCGCCCCGCCACGCCGACGCGGCCGCCGCTGGGCGCCACGAGGCCCGCGACCATGCGCAGCGTCGTGGTCTTGCCGCAGCCGGACGGGCCGAGCAGCGCCACGCTCTCGCCCTTGGCGACGGCGAGGCTCACGTCCGCCACGGCGAGGCTGTCCCCGTAGCGCTTCGACAGCGCGTTGAGGGAGAGATGGATGGTCAAGCGGCGGCGGTCATCGGGCTGCGATGACCTCGCGCCGCCAGCGGTTGTTCCACTGGTCGCGGACCTTGGCGATCTCCGTCCAGTCGACCGGGATCATCCGCGCCCTGTTCTCCGGCGAGGAGGCCGTGCGGGCAAGCGCAGCCGGCGCGATCTCGGCCTTCACGTTCGTCGGCGCATAGAACATGCGCTCCGTGAAGGCCTTCTGCGCCTCGCGTGAGAGCGCGTGATTGGCGAAGGCGAGAGCCGCCGCCTTGTTCTTGGAGCCTTCCGTCACGTTGATCGTGTTGATCTGGAAGACCGAGCCCTCCGGCGGCAGAAGCACGCCGAGCCGGCCGTTCGTCTCGTCGCTGTAGAGCTGCGCGCGGGCATTCCAGCCGGTCGCGACCCGCACGACGCCGTTGAGGATCAGCGTGTAGCCGTCGGGGTTCGGCTCGAAGGTCTGCACCGACGGCGTCAACTCCTTCAGCTTGCGGATGGCGCCGTCGATCGACTTCGTGTGGTCGCCGCCCTCCATCTTCGCGACCATCGCGGTCAGCGCGAGGCCCTGGATGTTGGGGGGCGCGGCGAGCGCGACCAGCCCCTTGAGGTCCGGCCGCCACAGGTCGCCGAGCTTGCTGAGCGGCGGATTGAGGTTCTGCTTGTCATAGACCAGCACCAGATGGTCGAACGTCACCGCCGGCCCGAAGGCGCCGCCGGCCGCCCGCGCCTGCGGATCGAGATCGTTCAGCGACGGCACCGCGTCGGGAGACATGCGCGCGAACAGCCCCTCGATGTTGCCGATGCCGGAGGTCGTCACGTCGAAGATCACCACGTCGACCTGCGGATCGGCCTTCTGCGCGCGGATCGTGCCCAGCATCTGCGCCGAGGTGCCGCCCGGCGCATAGACGACCTTCACGCCGGGATTGGCCCTGAGGAACGGCTCGACGACGGACTTCGTGTAATTGTCCTGGAAGATGCCGGCATAGGACATCAGCGTGATCGTGCCGGAGAGTCCCTGCGCCCTGAGGATACCCGGCGCCGCGACGGTCGCGGCTGCGGCGGCGACGAACCTGCGCCTGTTCCAGTTGGCTTGCACCGGCATCGGGATGTCCTCCGTGAGTCCAGCAGAATGATCGCCTTTGCGCTTTGGTGGCAACCCCCGGCCGCCGCATGGCAGCGGGCGTGGGAGCGGCATGCCGGGCTGTCGTCCCGATGCGGCTGGCGGCGGAGCGAATTTTCGTCGTATCGTCGGAGCGGGACTCGCACGGCTCGTGGTCGAGAAGCGCACCCTCCTGGAGGCGCCCGACGACTTCGCCGGGCTCCCCGCCAACCTCATCGGCCTCCTGGTCGAGAACCTGATCTTCCGCACGGTCGAACGCCGCATCGTGCCGTGCAAGGGACTGCAGAGCTGACCGACATGACCGACAGAAAGCCCATCAAGAAGCCGGAAGACCTGCGCTCCGCCCGATGGTTCGTGCCCGATGACCTGCGCTCCTTCGGCCATCGCAGCCGCATGAACCAGATGGGCTACGACGTGGACGAGTTCCGCGGGCGTCCGATCATCGGCATCGTCAACACCTGGTCGGACTTCGCCCAGTGCCACGCGCACTTCAAGCAGCGTGTCGAGGACGTGAAGCGCGGCGTGCTGCAGGCCGGCGGCTTCCCCGTCGAGCTTCCGGCGATCTCGCTGTCGGAATCCTCCGTCAAGCCGACGACGATGCTCTACCGCAACTTCCTCGCCATGGAGACGGAGGAGCTCATCCGCTCCCATCCCGTCGACGGCGTCGTGCTGATGGGCGGCTGCGACAAGACCACGCCGGGCCTGATCCTGGGCGCGACCTCGGCGGGACTCCCGTCGATCTTCATGCCGGCGGGGCCGATGCTGCGCGGCAACTGGCGCGGCAAGGTGCTGGGCTCCGGCTCCGACGCCTGGAAATACTGGGACGAGCGGCGCGCCGGCAACATCACCGAGAAACAGTGGGGCGAGATGGAGACGGGCATCGCCCGCTCCTACGGCGTCTGCATGACCATGGGCACGGCCGCCACGATGACGGGCCTCGCGGACGCGCTCGGCATGATGCTGCCCGGCGCCTCCGCGATCCCCGCGGCCGATGCCGGCCACATCCGCATGGCTTCCGCCACCGGGCGCCGCGCGGTGGAGATGGTCTGGGAGGATCTGACGCCCGCGAGGATCATGACCCGCGAGGCGTTCCAGAACGCCATCATCGTGGCCATGGCGATGGGCTGCTCCACGAACGCCGTGATCCACATGATCGCGATGGCGCGCCGCGCCGGGCATGCGATCGGGCTCGACGATTTCGACGCCGCCTCGCGCCGCGCGCCGGTGATCGCCAACATCAGGCCGTCGGGCGAGAAATACCTGATGGAGGATTTCCACTACGCCGGCGGGTTGCTCGGCCTGCTCTCGCGGCTGAAGCCGCTGCTCGACCTCGGCCAGATCAACGCCGCAGGCGAGACCTGGGAGGAGAGCCTGAAAGACGCGGTCGTCTTCGACGACGACGTGATCCGTCCGCTCGACAACCCGATCTACGCCGAGGGCGCGCTCGCGGTGCTGCGCGGCAACATCGCGCCCGGCGGCTGCGTCATCAAGCCGTCGGCGGCGGGCGCGCGCTTCCAGCGCCATTCCGGCCCGGCCCTCGTCTACGACAGCTACGCCGATATGAAGGCGAACATCGACCGCGACGACCTCGACGTCACGCCTGATACGGTGCTGGTGCTCAGGAACGCCGGCCCGCTCGGCGGTCCCGGCATGCCGGAATGGGGTATGCTGCCGATCCCGAAGAAACTCGTGAAGCAGGGCGTGCGCGACATGGTGCGCATCTCCGACGCGCGCATGAGCGGCACGAGCTACGGCGCCTGCATCCTGCATGTCTCGCCCGAGAGCTACGTCGGCGGGCCGCTGGCGTTGCTGAAGACCGGCGACATCGTCACGCTCGACATCCCTGAGCGGAGCCTCAACATGGAGGTCTCTGAGGCCGAGCTCGAGGCCCGCCGCGCCGCCTGGACGGCGCCGGAGCCCCGCTACGAGCGCGGCTACGGCTGGATGTTCTCGCGCCACATCGCGCAAGCCGACCAGGGCTGCGACTTCGACTTCCTGCAGACCGATTTCGGCAAGCCCGTCGGCGAGCCGGCGATCTATTGAGCCTGATCCCGCCGGGGTGTCATTCCCGGCCGAGCGCAGCGAGGGGAAGGGAATCCAGCCTCGCGGCGCTTGATTGCTTGTCTGGATCCCCTTCCCGAACCGCCTGCGGCGGTTCGCCGGGGATGACATGAAGGTCCCACCGATGCCTCTTTCCGCCGATACCCGCGCCGCCCTGATGAAGGTGTCCGTCGCGACGCTCTGCACCGCGCTCTTCAAGCGCGGCTTCCGCAGCCAGTTCATCCAGGACGTCAGGCCGCTGAATCCCTCGCTGCCGAACATGGTCGGCGAGGCCTTCACGCTGCGCTACATGCCGGCGCGCGAGGACCGGAACGGCCTCGCCGTGTTCCAGAACCGCGCCCATCCGCAGCGCAAGGCGGTCGAGGAATGTCCGCCGGGCGCGGTGATGGTGATCGACAGTCGCAAGGACGCGCGCGCAGCGAGCGCCGGCGGCATCCTCGTGTCGCGCCTGATGAAGCGCGGCGTCGCCGGCGTCGTGACGGACGGCGGCTTCCGCGACAGCCCCGAGATCGCGGAGCTCGCGATGCCCGCCTACCACAGCCGCCCCTCCGCGCCGACAAATCTCACCTTGCACGAGGCGATCGAGATCAACGGGCCGATCGGCTGCGGCGACGCGCCGGTGTTCCCCGGCGACGTGATCGTCGGCGACCGCGAGGGCGTGATCGTCATTCCGGCCCATCTCGCCGATGAAATCGCGGTCGAGGCCACGGAAATGACGGCCTTCGAGGATTTCGTGCAGGAGAAGGTGCTTGAAGGTCGCTCGATCCTCGGGCTCTATCCGCCGACCGACCCGCAGTCGAAGATTGACTTCGACGCCTGGCGGGCGGTCAACAAGCGTTGAAGACGAAAAGACCCGCGGAGGATCGCATGAGCCAGCATTTCGCCAACATCATCGCCGGCGAGGCGGTCAAGGCCGCGAACGCCAGCCGGAACATCAACCCGTCGAATCTCGACGACGTGATCGGCGAATTCGCCTCCGGCACCGCCGATGACGCGCGCAAGGCCATCGCCGCCGCGCGGGCGGCCTTCCCGGCCTGGTCGCGCACCACGCCGCAAGAGCGCTACGAGGTGCTGAAGAAGGCCTCGGACGAGGTGCTCGCCCGAAAGGAGGAGCTCGGCCGCATCCTCTCGCGCGAGGAAGGCAAGACGCTGCCCGAGGGCATCGGCGAGGCGATGCGCGCCGGCCAGATCCTCGCCTTCTTCGCCGGCGAGACGCTCCGCCTCAACGGCGAGATGGTCTCTTCCGTCCGTCCCGGCGTCGGAATCGAGGTGACGCGCGAGCCGATTGGCGTCGTCGGCATGATCACGCCCTGGAACTTCCCGATCGCCATCCCCGCCTGGAAGATCGCGCCGGCGCTGGCCTACGGCAATTGCGTCGTCATCAAGCCGGCGGACCTCGTGCCGCATTCGGCCTGGGCGCTCTGCGACATCCTCCAACGGGCGGGGCTGCCGAAGGGCGTCCTGAACCTCGTCATGGGCAAGGGCTCCGTCGTCGGCCAGGCGATCATCGAGAGCCCCGACGTCGATGCCCTGTCCTTCACCGGCTCCGTATCGACCGGCCGGCGCATCGCCGCGCAATGCGTGGCGGCGACGCCGATGAAGAAGGTGCAGCTCGAGATGGGCGGCAAGAACCCCCTCGTCGTGCTGGACGATGCTGACCTCAAGACCGCCGTCGAATGCGCGGCGAACGGCGCCTTCTTCTCGACCGGCCAGCGCTGCACCGCCTCCTCCCGCCTCATCGTGACGGAGGGCATTCACGACAAGTTCGTCGCCGCCCTGACCGATCGGCTGAAGGGCCTCGTGGTCGACGACGCGCTGAAGAGCGGCACGCATATCGGCCCGGTCGTGGACCAGGGCCAGCTTGATACGGACGAGAAATACATCGCCATCGGCCGCGACGAGGGCGCGACGCTGCACTGGGGCGGCGAGCGCCTGAACCGCGAGACGCCGGGCTTCTATCTGCAGCCGGCGCTCTTCACCGGCGTCAGCAACCGGATGCGCATCGCCCGCGAGGAGATCTTCGGCCCGGTCGCAGCCGTGATCCGCGCCAGGGACTACGACGAGGCGCTAGCGGTCGCCAACGACACGGAATTCGGCCTTTCCGCCGGCATCTGCACGACGAGCCTGAAGTATTCGACGCATTTCAAGCGCAACAGCGAGGCCGGCATGGTGATGGTCAACCTGCCGACGGCCGGCGTCGACTACCACGTGCCGTTCGGCGGCCGGAAGGGCTCCTCCTACGGCCCGCGCGAACAGGGCGCCTACGCGCGCGAATTCTACACGACGGTGAAGACGAGCTATACGCTCGCGGGGTGATTGGCCCCTTCCTTCTCCCCCTGCGGGAGAAGGTGGCCTTCGCGTCAGCGAAGGTCGGATGAGGGGTATCGCGCGAGCGAGCCCTCCACCCTCTAAGCAAGCGGATGAGGGGGATGGCTGACGCCATTCCCCTCATCCGTCATACTGCGCATGACACCTTCTCCCGCAAGGGGAGAAGGAATGCACCCTCTCCACCCATCATTGACAACAACCACCCCGCAATGCTTCGTATCATCGCATTTCCGAACAATTGTTCGCATTCCGATCAAACGACATGAGCCGCGCGGCATTGCCGACGATGGCCTTCCTGGGGAGGATCAGAGATGTTGAGGCGTGAATTCGTGATCGGCCTATCGGCCGCCGGCGGCCTTGCCGCGAGCGGAGCCCGCGCGCAGGCGGCCTGGCCGCAGCCCGGCCGCACCATCAAGGTGATCGTGCCCTGGCCGCCGGGCGCCGCCAACGATGCGCTCGGACGGCTGTTCGCGCAGCGCCTGCAGGAGACGATGGGCGCGACGACGGTGGTCGAGAACCGCGTCGGCGGCGCCGGCCTCGTCGGCACAAACGCCGTGATCCAGGCTGAGCCCGACGGCTACACCTTCCTCGCGAGCGCCTTCAACACGGCCGTGATGCCGAAGGTGCTGAAGGCCGCCACCTTCGATCCTGAAGTCGACCTGGAGGCAGTGGCCCGCACCGCCGTGGCGCCGCTGGTCTGCGTGATGTCGGCCGCCCGCCCCGAGAAGACGCTGGCCGAGGTCATCAAGTCGGCGAAGGAGAACCCGCGCAACTTCACCTTCGCGATCTCGTCGCTCGGCTCCGCCGGCCATCTCGCGACCGTCGAGTTCCTGCGCAGGACCGGCCTCAAGATCGACATGGTGCCCTATCGCGGCACCGCGCCTGCCCTGCAGGACCTCATGGGCGGCAGCGTCCAGCTGCTGATCGACCCGAGCTTCGCGCTGCTGCCGGCCGCCGCCGACCCGACCAAGGTCAAGGCCCTCGCCATCGCCTCGCGCCAGCGCTCGATGCTCGCCCCCACCGTTCCGACCTTCATCGAGAGCGGCGTCGAGGATTACATCTTCAACTCCTGGTACGGGATCTGGGCGCCGAAGGGCACGCCGCGCGAGATCCAGGAGAAGGCGAACGCCATGGTGCAGGCCACGATGAAGGACCCCGCCATCGCGCAGAAGCTCACGGCGACGCTCATCGAGCCTGTCGCCGAGGACATCGCTGCGACGCGCGCCTTCATCAAGAGCGAGGTGGAGCGCTCCGGCGCCCTGCTCAAGAGCATCAACTTCGAGCCGACCTGATGCGTGAAATGGGCCGACTGGCCCTCGTCACCGGCGCCAGTTCCGGCATCGGCGCAGCGATCGTCCGGCGGCTGCTTGACGACGGCTGGCGGGTCGTCGGCGCGGCACGGCGGGAGACGAGCTTCGACGCACCCGGCTATCGCGGCGTGAAGGCCGACCTCGGCACGGCGGAGGGCTGCGCCGCGGCAGCTGCGGCGGCCGAGAGCGCGTCGGCATTCGTCCATGCGGCTGGCTTCATGGAAGGCGGCCGCCTCGGCCAGCTCGCCGCATCGGATCCTGCCGACATGTGGCGGCTGCACGTGCGTGCGGCTGAAGCGCTCGCCGATACGCTCGTCCCGCGCATGGCTGCGGGCGGGCGGATCGTGTTGATCGGCAGCCGCACCGCTGCGGGGGCGCCCGGCCGCAGCCGCTACGCCGCGACGAAGGCCGCGCTCGTGGCGATGGCGCGCTCCTGGGCGGCGGAGCTCGCCGCGCGCGGCGTCACGGTGAATGTCGTCGCGCCTGCCGCCACCGAAACGCCGATGCTCCAGGATCCGCAGCGCGCCGGCGTGGCGCCCGTCCTGCCGCCGATCGGACGCTACATCCGGCCCGAAGAGGTGGCGGCGGCCGTCGCCTTCCTGCTCTCGCGCGAGGCGGACGCGATCACCGGCCAGACCCTGACGATCTGCGGCGGAGCCTCGCTGTGACGATGCCTGAGGAGAATCCGAAGAACCTTGTGCAGTCCGTTGCCAAGGCCTTCGCCGTGCTCAGGGCCTTCGACGCGAGCCTGCCGGAACTGACCGTCAGCGAGGCTGCCGCGCGGGCGGGGCTCGACCGCGGTACAGCCTTCCGACTGATTCATACGCTGGCGCAGCTCGGCTATCTGGCGCCGGTCCCGCGCGGACGCCGCTACCGGCTGACACTGAAATGCCTCGAGCTCGGCTACACGCCGCTGGCGCGCGCCGACCTCAAGCTCCTTGCCCGCCCCCTGTTGCGGGAGCTCGTGCCCGACGTTGCCGACGCGGCCTCGCTCGGCATGCTCGATGGGACCGACATCGTCTATATCGAGCGGGCGCAGGGCGACCTGCCGCAGCTCAATCTCGACCGGCGCATCGGCAGCCGCACGGGCGCCTACGCTGCTGCCCTCGGGCATGCCATTCTGGCTCAACTGCCGATCGAGAAGCAGCGCGAGATCGTGCTCGCCTCGAACCGCGTGCGCCTGTCGGAGCAGACGCTCGTCGATCCCGACGCGATCCTGCGCCGCCTCGCCGAGGTCAGAGCGCGAGGCTACGCCATTTCGGACGGCGAGAACGCCTATGGGCTGCGCACGGTCGCGGCCGCCATCCTCGACATCGACGGCGCCCCGGCCGCCGGTGTCAGCCTGACCATCCATGCCGACCGCATGCCCATCGCCGCCTTCGCGGAGCGCGCGGTTCCGGCCGTCCGGCGCGTCGCCGACGAGTTGACGCGCGCCATCGCGCTCAGCTTCGGCGCGCTCGCGGTCAACCGATAGCAGGATCTTTCGCAGGAGCCCCTCATGTCCCAGCATCCCCGCAATCTCTTCAAGGCCCGCCTCGGCCAGAAGCAGCAGATCGGCGTCTTCGCCACCATGGGCTCGCCGGGCCTGACCGAGCTGATGGCGGGCTGCGGCTTCGACTGGGTGCTGATCGATATGGAGCATTCGCCTGTCGAAACGCCCGACCTGATCGGGCATCTGCGCGCGATCCATGCGCCGGACGTCGCGACGCTGGTCCGCCCGCCGTGGAACGACACGGTCACGATCAAGCGCGTGCTCGACCAGGGCGCGCAGACGCTGCTCATCCCCTATGTCGAGACGCCCGATGAGGCGCGCGCGGCCGTCGCCAGCATCCGCTTCCCGCCCAACGGCCTGCGCGGCGTCTCGGGCTCGTCCCGCTCCTCGAACTACGGGCTCGACAAGGATTACTTCGCCGCCGCCGAGCGCGAACTCTGCCTGATCGTGCAGATCGAATCGACGGGAGCGCTGGACCGCATCGAGGAGATCGCCGCGGTCGACGGCGTGGACGCGGTCTTCATCGGTCCGTCGGACCTCGCGGCCTCCATGGGCCATCTTGGCAATCCGATGCACCCCGAGGTCCAGGCCGCCATCGACGAGGGCTTCCGCCGGCTGAAGGCGGTCGGCGCGAAGCGGGGCTATCTCACCGGCAACGAAGAGGAATTCCGCCGCCGGCTCGGGGATGGGATCGACTTCATCAGCTACGCGACCGACGCCGTCATCGTGCGCAACGCGACGCTGCAGCTCCTCGCCCGCCTGAGGGGCTGATTGCGATGAGCATGACCGATGATCCGATCGCCGGGCTCATGGACGGCCTGTTGCGGCCGGGCGAGCGGCCGGGCAGCCGGGAGGCCTACCTCGCCTCCCCCTCCGTGCAGAACCATGCCGCGAACCTGATGCTGCTCGGCGACGGCTCCCTCGGCTGCGTCTGGTTCGGCGGCACGCAGGAGGGCAAGGCCGACATCTCGGTGCATATGGCCCGGCTGGCGCCTGGCGCGGATCGCTGGAGCGAAGCGATCCGGCTCACCGACGACCCGACGCGCTCCGAGCAGAACCCGATCCTCTTCCCGACGCCCGGGGGTCCGCTCTGGCTGCTCTACACCTCCCAGAAGTCGGGCAACCAGGACACGGCGGTGGTGCGCCGCCGCGTCTCGCACGACCACGGCCGCACGTGGTCCCCGCCCGACACGATGATCGCGGACGCCGGCGTCTTCGTGCGGCAGCCCGTCGTCGTGCGTCCCGATGGCCACTGGCTGATCGGCACCTTCCTCTGCCGCACGACGCCGGGCGTGAAATGGGTCGGCGACGACGACATCAGCGTGCTGCGCCTCTCCTCCGACCGGGGCCGGAGCTGGCGCCCGGTGGAGGTGCCGGAGAGCCTGGGCTGCGTGCACATGAACGTGGTCGAGGCAGGCCCCGGCGAATGGCTGGCCCTCTTCCGCAGCCGCTGGGCCGACTTCATCCATGCCGCCCGCTCCACCGACGGGGGCGAGAGCTGGTCGCGGCCCGTGCCGACGCCGCTGCCGAACAACAATTCCTCGATCCAGGCGACGCGCCTCGCGGACGGGCGAATCGCGCTCGTCTACAACCATGCGAGCGCCGCCGACGCGGCCGGGCGCCGGCTGTCGCTCTATGACGAGATCGAGGACGATGACGCGCCGTCGGCGCCGGCGGCCGCCGCCCCAGCCCGCGCCCGCACCGCCTTCTGGGGAGCGCCGCGGGCGCCTCTCTCCCTTGCGATCTCGGAGGATGGCGGCCGGAGCTGGGGCGCCCGCATCGATCTCGCGACCGGGGACGGCTATTGCATGACCAACAATTCCGCCGATCGTCTGAACCGCGAGCTCTCCTATCCGAGCGTCCACCAGACGCCCGACGGCCGGCTTCACGTCGCCTTCACCCACCATCGCCGCGCCATCCGGCATATCGTGCTCGATCGGGTCTGAGGGCGGCAACGGGGGGCGGCGGCGCTGACCCTGCTGACCCGAAGTCATTGTCGAGGCGTCTTTCGACTGGCTGGGCACGATGATCCTTGATGATCCCTGCGGCTTCCGCAGATGCGCTTAACCGTCCCGAAAGACGCCTTATGCCCATGATTTCGGCGAGGCTCGCCGGGTCGGCGCAGCGTGCGGAAGCCGTTCATGCCGATCACGAGCAAGACGAGTGTCACGAACCAGGCGGGGGCAAGCCCGGCCCACGTCGCCCTGCTCATCGCGAACACCGACTACGCCTTCCAGCAATGGGCGAAGCTGCTCAGCGGCAACGCGACGATCGAGATCAACGTCAACATCGTGAACGATCTCGGCGGCGCGACGCTGGCGCAGGCCTCGTCGACCGAAAGCGTCCTCCTTGGCAAGGTGGCGGGGCGAGACGTCTATCTCGAAGGCGCGATGGCCGAGATCCTGAGCGGCGTCGATCCGAACGGCGCGGTGGCGGACATCGCCATCGACATCGATTACGGCGAGATCCGCTCCGGTACCCTGGTGCTCGACGCCACCCCCAACGACAATGGGACACCCTTCGGCAAGTACGATGCGATCACGCTGCTGATGCACGAGATCGGCCATGGCCTCTACATGAACGGCTGGTCCTGGGAGAGCGACTACGCTTCCCTGGGCTATCAGTCGGCCTTCGACCGCTACGTCAGCGGCGGCACGACCTTCGTCGGGCCGAACACGCTGAAGGCCTATGGCCGCGCCGTCCCGCTGGCCGGACCCCACCTCGACGAGGTCCGCATGGGCGACCGCTTGATGGACCCCTACGCCCCCCTGCAGGATCGCGTCCTGCCGGACTCGATCGACCTCGCGATGCTCTCCGACAGCAACGCGCCCACCACGCTGGGCGACCGGCTCATGCTGCTGCCGACGGGTGGACGCACCGACACGGGTGCCGGCATCGACACGGTCGTGATGTCGCAGGCGCGCTCCGCCTTCGGCGTCACCGTGGACGCGACGGGCGCCACCCTGCGCATGGGCTCCGTCAGCTGGCAGGTCTCGAACGCGGAACGCGTCCGCTTCGCGGATGGCACGCTGGCGGTGGACGTGGCGTTGCCGGGCGCCGGCGCGTCGAGCGCGGGATCGGCCTATCGGCTCTACGAGGCCGCCTTCAACCGCACGCCGGACAACGCGGGCCTCACCTTCTGGATCAAGCAGTTTGATGCCGGCAAGAGCACCCTCGACGTGGCCCGCGGCTTCACGACGAGCGCCGAGTTCAAGCAGGTCTACGGAGCGAATCCAACCTCGGCCCAGTTCGTCAACGGCTTCTACCAGAACATCCTCGGCCGCGCGCCGGAAGCGGCCGGCTTCAACTATTGGAACGGCTTGCTCTCCGCCAATGCCGCTCGGTTGCCGGAGGTCCTGGCGGGAATCGCCAACTCGGCCGAGAATCAGGCGCAGCTCGTCGGCGTGATCGGCAATGGCATCTGGTTGCCCGGCGATCTGATCGCCTGAGCGTCCTACCCCCACCAGGCGTGGAAATGATGCGCGGGGCCATGGCCCCGGCCGATGCTGAGACGTGACGAGGCCGCGATGGCGGCCGTGACATAGGCCTTGCCCTCTTCGACCGCCTCGGGCAGCCGTTTCCCCCTGGCGAGCCCGGCCGCGATCGCCGAGGACAGCGTGCAGCCGGTGCCATGCACGTTCCGCGTGGCGATCCGCGGCACGGCGAACCGCCGGACCTCGCTCCCCGTGACCAGCAGGTCCACGCTCTCCGGTCCCTCCGCATGGCCGCCCTTCACGAGCGCGGATTGCGCCCCGAAACCGAGGATCAGGCGCGCCTGCGCCGTCATTTCCTCTTCGTCGCGGGCGACCAGCCGGCCGGTGATGAAGGCCGCTTCCGGCAGGTTGGGCGTGACGATGGCGGCCAGAGGCATCAGGCGGGACCGGAGAGCCTCGACCGCGGATTCCGCCAGCAGCGGATCGCCCGAGGCCGCGACCATCACCGGATCGAGCACGACCGGGATGCCGGGATGCTCCGCCAGCACGTCCGCCACCGCTTCGATGATGGGCGCGCTCGCCAGCATGCCGATCTTGATCGCATTCACCGTGAGATCGGACAGGACGGAGCGGATCTGCGCGGCCACGAAGTCCGGCGGCGCCTCGTGGATCGCCTGCACGCCGACCGTGTTCTGCGCGGTCAGGGCCGTGATGGCGCTGGCGCCATAGACGCCGAGCGCCGAGAAGGTCTTGAGGTCGGCCTGGATGCCGGCGCCGCCGCCGGAATCCGAGCCTGCGATGGTGAGCGCGATCGCCGTCATCTCGCCTCCGCCCGCTGCCGCTTGTGATGGCGGATCGCAGTCGCGAAGGCCGCCGCCGCATCTTCCGGGTCCGCGGCGCCGGCGATGGCCGCCACCACGGCGACGCCCTCCGCGCCCGCGGCGATGACCTGCGGCACGACGTCGACCGTCATGCCGCCGATGGCGACGGCCGGCCGCTTCGCCAGCAGCACGCAGGCGCGCAGGCCGTCGAAGCCGATGGGCTTGTCCGCGTCCGGCTTCACGCCGCGCGACACCACGGGCCCGACGCCGATATGGTCGACGACGCCCCAGGGCACCTGCGCGAGCTGGTCCGGCCGCGTGATCGACAGCCCGACGATGGCCTTCGGACCCAGGATCGCGCGCGCCGCCTCGGGCGGCAGGTCGCCCTGCCCCACATGCACGCCGGCCGCGCCGACGGCATGGGCGACGTCTGGCCGGTCGTTGACGATGAGCGGCACGCCGGTCGGCTTCAGGGCCTCGACCAGCGCCCTTCCCTGTTCGACGAGCCATCCCGCCTTGGCCAGCGGATCCCGCAGCTGCACCAGCGTCGCGCCCCCGCGCACCGCCGCAAGCGCGGTCTCGATGAGCCCGCGGCGCGCGCTGAGCGGCGAGTCCGTGACGAAATAGAGGCTGAGATCGACCGGGCGCATCGGGCTTGGCATCGGGCTTGGCATCAGGCTCCCGCCAGCGCGTCGATCAGGTTGACGGCGAAGCTGCCCGGCCCCTTCGCGCCCGTCGCGGCCTTCTCCGCCGCATGCTTCATGAGTTGCAGCGCGGCCAGGGCCGCCTCCTGGGGCGGCGCCACGGCAAGGAACGCGCCGACCAGCGCCGTCGTCATGCAGCCGGTGCCCGTCACCCTCTGGCTCAGCGGATGCCCGCCCTCGACCGCCGCCACCTCGTCGCCCGCCACGACGAAATCCGTCTCGCCCGTGACGGCCACGACCGTCTTGCGCTTGGCCGAGAGCCGCTTCGCCGCCTCGATGGCCGCGCTGCTGGAATCGCCCGAATCGACGCCCTTGCCGGAAGCCTCGCCGCCGGCGAGCGCCATGATCTCGCTGGCGTTGCCGCGGATCACGGCCGGCCTGAGCCGGGCGAGATGCCGGGCGACGCCGTTGCGGAACTCCGTCGCGCCGACGCCGACCGGATCGAGGACCCAAGGCACCTTCTTCTTCCGCGCCCGCCGCGCCGCCATGTCCATGGCCGGCAGGAACAGGCCGTCCACCGTGCCCATGTTGATGACGACCGCGTTCGCCATCGCGGCGAAGTCGCGGACCTCCTCCAGCGCATGCGCCATGACCGGCGACGCGCCGACCGCGAGCAGGGCGTTGGCCGTGGGATTCATCACCACGAAGTTCGTGATGTTGTGAATGAGCGGCCTGCGGGCCCTGATCTCGGCGAGCAGGGGCGCGAAGTCTTGTGTCGTCCTGGCAGGCATCCATCCCTCCGCCGGCATGATCCGGATCAGGTTCGTGAGGGTTCGGCGAAAGCCGTCTCAGCCCGAAGGCACCCCTTGGTCGGGGCCGGTTATAGCGGAGCGGTCGGCGGCGGCAAGGTGGCGCTGGCGAGGTCGAAGGTCGTCAGCGTCGCCATGTCACGTCCGAACCAGGCCTTGATGCCGGCCTGGCGCCGGCCGACATAGCGCGGCTCGTCGCCGTCGAGCACCATTGGCAGGTCGTGGCCCGGCACCAGCAGCGTGCCGGGGCGCTGCCGCCAGAGCCGCCAGATCATGGCGATCGAGGCGCGGCTGACCGCGGGATCGTAAGTCATGTCCGTGTCGCCGGAGATCATTTCGGCCCGATTCTTGGCGGCGTCTCCGGTGAAGATCACGTCGCGCTCCGGCGTCCGCCAGTGGAAGACGAGGCAGCCCGGCGTGTGGCCGGGCGCAATGTGGGCCGTCATGCCGGGAAAGACCTCGGCCCCGTCCTCGACCTTCTCGCAGGTCGCCCACTCGTCGAGAGCGCGGACATAGAGCTCCGGCACCGGCGTCTCACCCCAGGGCTCGTTGAGCGCCCAGGCCATCTCGGTTGCGCCCACGACGATGCGGGCGTGGCGGAAGAGCGTCCAGTTGACGGAGTGGTCGTAATGGGAATGCGTCAGCAGCAGGTCGGTGACGTCGGCGGGCTTGAGGCCACGGCTCGCCAGTTGCTCGATGATCGGCTTGCGCATGCCGAAATTACCGGCATCCACGAGCGCCACGCGCTTGCCCGAACGGATCAGCGCGACCGAGCTCCAGCCCATGCCGCCATGGCAGGTGGCCTTGCCGGGGAAGCCGCAGATCAGGAGATCGACAGGATCGCTGCTGCTCATCGCAAGTCCGGGATCGACGATTCGTTTCAGGAAGGTGGTGCGGACAGCGGGGGTCGAACCCGCACGATGTCGCCATCGAGGGATTTTAAGTCCCTTGCGTCTACCAGTTTCGCCATGTCCGCGGCTGATGCAGGGCTAGCGGACCTGAAGCGTGGCGGCAAGCCGCTGTGGACCACAGGGCTGAAGCTTGGCCGCGGGCTTGACTCTTGGAGCCGATGGAGTCCTTCTATGAGAACAAAACAGGAACTAAGGGCGTGTCGTGTCCCCCGATCTGTCGGCGTTGCGTGAAAGACTGTCGCGGCTGGAAACAGGCGCCGGCGCCCGCGCGCAAGCCGGCCTGGACGCCTCTTTCCCGCTCGGCCCCGCAACGGACGGGGAGGAAGGCCTCCTCGCGCTGGCCCGCGGCGCCTTGCACGAGGTCGTCGCGCCCGGCTCCGCCGATGCGGCGGCCGCGGCCGGATTCGCGCTCGGCCTCGCGCTCCGCGCGGCGGAGGGCCGGCCCCTGCTCTGGGCGCGTCAGGATTTCATCGACGGCGAGGCGGGCCTGCTGTCCGGCATGGGCCTTGCCGCCTTCGGCCTCGATCCCGGCGCGCTCGTCGCCGTCCGGGCGCGGGACGCGACCGGCGTGCTCCGCGCGCTGGCCGAGGGCGGCCGCTCCCCGGCGCTGGGCGCCGCGATCGGCGAGATCTGGGGCGATCCGCCCGTGCTCGACCTCACCGCCAGCCGGCGGCTCAGCCTGGCGGCGCGCGGCTCGGGAGTCACCCTGATCCTGCTGCGTCTCGCCGCGGCGTCGGCGCCCAGCGCGGCCGAGACGCGCTTCGAGGCGAGAGCCGCGCCCTCCTCTTCGCTGGAGGCGAACGCGCCGGGCGCGCCCGCCTTCGCCGTGACCCTGCTGCGCCAGCGGGCCGGCATCCCCGGCCGTCGCTGGCATCTGGAGTGGGACCGTGACCATCGCACCTTCCGGCCGATCGCCATCGGCGCCAGCCTCGCCGCGCCGCTGCCTCGCCCTGTGGCTCCCCTTCCTGCCGGCCGACCGGCTGGCGCGGGAGGGTCGCTCAGGAAGGCAGGTTAGCGGCTGCCAGACTGGGAAGAGCTCGTCTGCGAACGGACCTCATGCTGAGGAGCCGCCGCAGGCGGCGTCTCGAAGCACGCAAAACCGTTGTGAAACCCTCATCCCGAACCCATCGAAGGACGAGATGCCCGCTCTGCGGGCTCCCCGGGATGAGGAGGGTCGGCGCTCCGGCAGGCATGGCTGCACCCTTCCCGACCCACCCCTCGCCATCGTCGCCAAGGCGAAGGGCGCGCTGCGCATCGAGGCCGTGGACCGCGCGGCGGCGAAGCTCGGCATCGGCCCCGGCCTGACGCTCGCCGACGCCCGCGCCCGCGTTCCCACGCTCAGCGCCGCCGCGGCGGATCCGGCGGCGGACGCGCGCCTGCTTCGGGAGATCGCGCTCTTCTGCGGCCGTTTCACGCCGATGGTCGCGGTCGAGCCGCCCGACGGCCTGACCCTCGACGTCACGGGCTGCGCCCATCTCTTCGGCGGCGAGGCCGCCTTGCGCGACCGCGTCGTCGCCGCCCTCGCCCGGCGCGGCGTCGAGGCGCGGGCCGCTCTCGCCGACGGGCCGGACGCCGCCCGCGCCTTCGCCCGCTTCGCGCGGGTCGGGATCGCTCCCTCCGGCGAAGCGCCTGCGCTGGCCCGCCGCCTGCCCCTCGCCGCGCTGGAGCTGCCGGCGCAGACCGCCCTCGCGCTCGCCCGCGCCGGCCTGAGCCGGGTGGGCGATCTCGAGGCCCTGCCGCCCGCCACGCTCAGCGCCCGCTTCGGCGCGGGGGTGCGGCTGAAGCTCGATCGCCTGCTCGGCCGCGAGGAGCGGCGCATCACGCCGCTGCGGCCGCCGCCCGATTGCGTCGCGGAGCGCCGCTTTCCCGCGCCGCTGCTCGAATCGGCGGCGCTCATGGAGGCGCTCGCGCGCCTCGTCGCCGACGTGTCCCGCCTGCTGGAGAGCCGCGGCCGGGGCGGGCGCCGGTTCGTGGCCGCCTTCTTCCGCACCGACGGCGCGGTCCGGACCCTACGGGTGGAGACGGGCCGCCCCTGCCGCGATCCGGCGCTGCTGCTCCGGCTCTTCCGCGAGCGGATGGATGCGCTCGCCGACCCGATCGACCCCGGCTTCGGCTTCGATGCGCTGCGCCTCGAGGTCCCCGCGACCGAGGCCCTGGCATCGCAGGAGCCGGATTTCGACCGCCGGGCGGCGGGCGATTCCGATCTCGATGCGCTCGTCGACCGGCTGACGGCCCGTTTCGGCCGCGACCGGGTGCAGCGCTTCCGGCCCGTCGACAGCCATGATCCCGCCCGCGAGGCCCAGCGGGTGGCGGCGCTCGATGCGGCGGGCCCCGCGAGCGAGCCCTGGCGGCCGCAGGACCCGCATGAGCCGCCGCTCCGCCCCTTGCAGATGTTCGACCCGCCCCAGCCGGTCGAGGTGCTGGCCGAGGTGCCGGACGGGCCGCCGCTGCGCTTCCGCTGGCGCCGCGTCCTGCACGAGGTCGCCCGCGCCGAGGGACCCGAGCGCATCGCCCCCGAATGGTGGCGCGCCCCGGTCTCCGCCGCCGCCCTGAGCGAGCGCGACTATTACCGCATCGAGGACGCGGCCGGCCGCCGCTTCTGGGTCTTCCGCGAAGGCCTCTACGGCGGCGCGGTGACGCCCCGCTGGTTCCTGCACGGGCTCTTCGCGTGACGAGGGCGATGCTTGGCCTCTATCATCCCTCCCCCTTGCGGGGAGGGTGGACGGCCGCAGGCCGGCCGGGAGGGGGTCTTGCAAGCCTCGACTATGAGCGTTGCGCAACCCCCGCCCGACCCTTCGCTGACGCGAAGGGCCACCCTCCCCGCAAGGGGGAGGGAGAGGCGCTCCGTCCCGCTGGCGTCACGCCATGAAGTACGCCGAGCTCGCCGCCGCCACGAACTTCTCCTTCCTGCGCGGCGCGTCCCATGCGCGCGACATGGTGCTGACCGCGATGCTGCTCGGCCAGGCCGGCCTCGGCGTGGCCGACCGCAACACGCTGGCGGGCGTGGTGCGGGCCCATGCGGCGCTCGCCGAGCTGAAGCAGGCGGGCCAGGCCCCTCCCCTGAAGGTGCGCGAGGGCTCCGGCCCCGGCGAATACCGCATCCTCGACAGCCCCTCGACCGCGCCGCTCGTCGATCCGGCGGCGCTGCAGGCGCTCGCCCGGCGCTTCCGCCTGGCGGTCGGCGCGCGGCTCGTCTTCGCCGACGGCACGCCCGACATCATCGCCTATCCCGCCGACAGGGCGGGCTGGGGCCGGCTTTGCCGCCTGCTCACCGCCGGCAACCTGAAGGCCGCCAAGGGCGACTGCATCCTGACGCTGCCCGATCTCCTGGCCAGCGCCGAAGGGCTGCTGCTGATCGCCATGCCCGGCCGCCGGCTGGAGGGGCTGGAGACGCTGCTGCCCCGGCTCGCCGAGGCCGCGCCCGGCGCGGTCTGGCTCGGCGCGGCGATGCACCGGCGCGGCGACGACCGGCGGCGTCTGGCGAAGCTCGGCCTCGCGGCGCGGGACGCCCGCCTGCCGCTGCTGGCCGTCAACGACGCGCTCTACGCCAATCCGGAGGACCGCGACCTGCAGGACGTGCTCACCTGCATCCGCGAGGGCGTGCCGATCCACGCGGCCGGGCGGCGGCTGGAGATGAACGCCGAGCGTCACCTGAAGCCGCCGCGCGAGATGGCGCGCCTCTTCCGCGATGCGCCGGAGGCGATCGAGGAGACGCAGCATCTCCTCTCCCGCGTCGAGTTCTCGCTCGACCAGCTCCGCTACGAATATCCCGACGAGCCCGTGCCGCCGGGCTGGGACGCGCAGGCCTGGCTGACCGAGCTCACCTGGCGCTGCGCCCCCATGCGCTATCCCGACGGCGTGCCGGAGAAGGTGCGCAAGCTCCTCGAGGATGAGCTCGCCCTCATCGGCAAGCTCGACTACGCCCGCTACTTCCTGACGATCCACGACATCGTGCGCTTCGCGGAGGAGCGGGGCATCCTCTGCCAGGGGCGCGGCTCCGCCGCCAATTCCGCCGTCTGCTACGTGCTCGGCATCACCGCCGTCGATCCGGCCGCGCATGACCTGCTCTTCGCCCGCTTCATCTCGGAGGAGCGCAGGGAGCCGCCCGACATCGACGTCGATTTCGAGCATGAGCGGCGCGAGGAGGTGATCCAGCACATCTACCGGAAGTACGGCATCCACCGCGCCGGCATCGCCGCCACCGTCATCAGCTACCGGCCGAAGAGCGCGATCCGCGACACGGGCAAGGCGCTCGGCCTCACCGAGGACGTGACCGGCCGCCTCGCCTCCACGCAATGGGGGAGCTGGGGCAGCGACGTCACCGATGCCCATGTCCTGCAGGCCGGCCTCGATCCCGCCAACCCGATGATCCGCCGCGCCGTCGGCTTCGCCACGCGGCTGCTCGGCTTCCCGCGCCATCTCTCGCAGCATGTCGGCGGCTTCATCCTGACGCGGGGGCGGCTCGACGAGCTCGTGCCGATCGGCAACGCCGCCATGGAAGCCCGCACCTTCATCGAATGGGACAAGGATGACATCGACGCGCTCGGCCTGATGAAGGTCGACGTGCTGGCGCTCGGCATGCTGACCTGCATCCGCAAGGCGCTCGTGCTGCTGAAGGAGCACGAAGGCCTCGACATGGGCCTTGCCGACGTGCCGCGCGAGGAGCCGGACGTCTACGACATGCTCTGCAAGGGCGATTCCATCGGCGTCTTCCAGGTCGAGAGCCGGGCGCAGATCAATATGCTGCCGCGGCTGCGCCCGCGCGAGTTCTACGACCTCGTGATCCAGGTGGCGATCGTGCGGCCGGGGCCGATCCAGGGCGACATGGTCCATCCCTACCTGCGCCGCCGCTCGGGACTGGAGCCCGTGACCTACCCCTCCCCCGCGCGGGAGCATGGCCCGCCGGACGAGCTCTACCAGGTGTTGAACAAGACGAAGGGCGTGCCGCTCTTCCAGGAGCAGGCGATGAAGCTCGCCATGGTGGCGGCGAAGTTCACCGACGTCGAGGCGAACCAGCTCCGCCGCGCCATGGCGACTTTCCGCAACGTCGGCACCATCGGCCAGTTCGAGGCGCTGATGGTGGAGCGCATGACGGCGCGCGGCTACGACCGGGAATTCGCGGCTCGCTGCTTCGAGCAGATCAAGGGCTTCGGCTCCTACGGCTTCCCGGAGAGCCACGCCGCCTCCTTCGCCAAGCTCGTCTATGTCTCCTCCTGGGTGAAATGCTTCCACCCCGCGGTCTTCGCCTGCGCGCTGCTGAATTCGCAGCCCATGGGCTTCTACGCCCCGGCCCAGATCGTGCGCGACGCCGAGGAGCACGGCGTCGAGGCGCGTCCGATCGACGTCAACCACAGCACCTGGGACAACAGCCTGGAGCGACGGCCGGACGGCCAGCTCGCCCTCCGCCTCGGCTTCCGCCAGATCGACGGCTTCCACGAGGCGTGGGGCCGGGCGATCGAAAGGGCGCGGGGGGCGGCCGCAGGCGACGAGCGCCCATCCCTCCCCCTTGCGGGGAGGGTGGCCCTACGCGAAGCGGAGGGTCGGGAGGGGGTCGCGCCGGGCTCGCCGGAGAGGGTGGCGCGACCCCCTCCCGGTTCGCTCCGCTCACCACCCTCCCCACAAGGGGGAGGGATGGGCGCCCCCTTCCCCGACCCCGAGCGGCTGATGCGCCGGGCCGACCTGCCCGCCCGCGCCATGCGGTTGCTGGCGGATGCCGACGCCTTCCGCTCGCTCGGCCTCGACCGGCGCGAGGCGCTCTGGGCCGTGCGACGGCTGCCCGACGACGAGGCGCTGCCGCTCTTCGCCGCCGCGAGCGCGCGGGAGCTCGGCGAGGAGCAGCCGGCGGCGCTTCCCGAGATGCGCCTGGCCGAGCATATCGTGGCCGACTACCAGACGGCGCGGCTCTCGCTCAAAGGCCATCCGATGGCGATCCTGCGGCCGCTCTTCAGGGCCGAGGGCGTGAAGAGCGCGGCCGAGACCGCGGCGGCGCGGGACGGCGCCTGGGTGCGCATGGCCGGCGTGGTGCTGGTGCGCCAGCGGCCGGGCAAGGGCAACGCCATCTTCATCACGCTCGAGGACGAGACCGGCATCACCAACCTCGTGCTCTGGGCGCGCCTGTTCGAGCGCTACCGCCGCGAGGTCATGGGCGCGCGGCTCATTCTCGCCGAGGGCCGCGTGCAGCGCAGCAAGGAGGGCGTGATCCACCTGATGGCGGAACGCATCCACGACCGCACCGAGGCGCTGCGCCGCCTTTCCGAGACGCACGAGCCGGCGATCGAACTCGCCCGCGCCGACGAGATCCTGCGCCCGCAGAACCCGCGCCACCGCCATCCGCGCGACGTGCGCATCCTGCCGAAGAGCCGGGATTTTCATTGAGGCACGTGTGATCCCTCCCCGCTTGCGGGGAGGGTGGACGGCGTAGCCGGACGGGTGGGGCCCCCTCAGTCACGGCTACGCCGTGCCAGCTCCCCCGCTTGGCGGGGGAGCATCAAGCCCCGCCTTTCTTCGCCTCGCGCAATCGCCTAAGAACCCCTCCCCGACACGACAGCAGGCGCCCCATGGCCGAGATCATCGACGGAACCGCCCTCGCCGACACCCTGCGCACCCGCATCGGCGCGGCGGTGAAGGACTTCGTCGCGGCCGGCAGGCGCCCGCCCGGCCTCGCCGTGGTGCTGGTCGGCGACGATCCGGCGAGCCGCGTCTACGTGACCTCGAAGGGCAAGCGCACGCTTGAGGCCGGCATGCGCTCCTTCGAGCATGTGCTGCCGGAGGAGACGTCGGAGCATGACCTCCTCGCCATCATCAAGGGCCTCAATGCCGACCCCGCCGTCGACGGCATCCTCGTGCAGCTGCCCCTGCCGAAGCAGATTTCGGCCCTTAAGGTGATCGAGGCCATCGATCCGGCGAAGGACGTCGACGGCTTCCACGCCGTCAACGCCGGCCGGCTGGCGACCGGGCAGGACAGCCTCGTGCCCTGCACGCCGATGGGCGCTCTCATGCTGATCAGGTCCGTCCGTCCCGACATCGCCGGGCTGGAGGCGGTCGTCGTCGGCCGCTCCAACATCGTGGGCCGGCCGATGGCCCAGCTCCTCATCAGCGAAAGCTGCACGGTGACGGTCGCCCATTCGAAGACGCGCGACCTCCCCGCGGTCTGCCGCCGCGCCGACATCCTCGTCGCCGCCGTCGGCAAGCCCGAGATGGTCCGCGGCGACTGGGTGAAGCCCGGCGCGATCGTCATCGACGTCGGCATCAATCGCGTGTCCGCCGACGGCGGCAAGACGAAGCTCGTCGGCGACGTCGCCTACGCCGAGGCCACGACGGTCGCGGGCGCGATCACGCCCGTCCCCGGTGGCGCGGGGCCGATGACCATCGCCTGCCTGCTGGCGAACACGCTGAAGGCCTGGTGCGCGCGCGAGGGCGTGCCGATGCCGGAGCTGGGACAGGGCCCCCCTCCCTCCCCGCTGCCCGAAAGCGTGAGGCCGCCGGGGAGACCAGCCTAGAGCGCCAGGACCATGATCCCCGCCGTCGCCGTGGCGAGGATCGTCAGGGTCGCGGCGGCGAAGACCGCGAAATGCCGCCAGCCCACCGAGAAGATGGCGGTGAGCGAGGTGCCGAGCCCCAGCGCCGCGATGGCGATCAGCAGCCCCCAGCTCGACAATGCGCCGAGGAACGCCTTGATCGGAAGATAGGCCGGTGTCAGCGCGGGCGTCGCCATGGCGACGCTGTTGACGGCGACCAGCGCCAGGAACACCAGCGCGAAGACGGGCACCGGCACCTTCGCCTCCCCCGCGCTCTCGCCCCGGCGCAGGAACCACCAGCCGATGGCGAGCACGACGGGCAGCAGCAGGAAGACGCGGAAGAGCTTCACCACGACCGCCGTATTGCCGGCCGCGTCGGAGACGGCGTAGCCCGCGCCGACGACCTGCGCCATGTCGTGGATCGTGGCGCCCAGCATCAGGCCCGTCTCGCGGGAGCTCAGGCCCAGCCAGATGCAGAGCGGCGGATAGAGCAGCATGACGATGGTCGAGACGGCGTTCGCCATCACCACGGTGAAGGCCGTGTCGGCGTCCTTGCGCGGGTAGTTTGGCACGACGGTCGTGGTGGCGAGGGTCGCCGAGGCGCCGCAGACCGCGTTGGCCGCGCCGGCGAGCGCGCCATAGCCCGCCTCCTGCCCCATCAGCCGCGCCAGCCAGATGCTGACCGTGATCGTGATCGCCATCGATGCGACGACCGTGACGAGCGTGCCGAGGCCGAGCCCCAGGATGTCGCCGAAGGCGATCCGCAGGCCAAGCAGGCCGATCGCGATGCGGAGCAGTGACTTCACGCACCAGGTGATGCCCGGCTGAAAGCGCGGATCGGACGCCAGCCGGTTCAGCGCGATGCCGATGAAGAGCGCGATCACCATGGCCGGCAGCCCCAGCCCGCCGGTGGCGCGCTTCAGCAGCGGCTCCGTCGCATAGGCGGCGACGGCCACGGCGGCGGACAGCGCCACCCCGGCGCCGTTCTTCTTCAGGAAGGTCGATGGATCGAAGGCCGGCACGTTGATCACCCCGACGGCCCCCGCCGTCGCGAAAACGGCATAGACCCGCGCTGCGCCGCTGCGCAACAGAGTGTGGCGCGCGGCGAGCGATGGCGCTTGCGCAAAACCGGGCCCGCGCGGCAGGATGAATCGCTCGATTTCCACGGAATCGCCCGGTTGAACGGCCCAAACGAAAAAATTGGCGATGACGGCGATATTGCCGTGATCGGCGGCGGCCTGGTGGGCCTTGCGCTCGCGCACGGCCTCGCCGGCGCGGGACTCGCCGTGACGATTCTCGACGAGGGCGACGTGGCGCATCGCGCCTCGCGCGGCAATTTCGCGCTCGTCTGGGTGCAGGGCAAGGGAAGCAGTGGCAGCGGCGGTGGGACGATCTCGCCGCACTATGCCGACTGGACGCTTCGCTCCGCCGATCTCTGGCCCGCCTTCGCGGCCGAGCTCTCCGCCGAGACCGGCATCGACACCGGCCATGCGCGTCCGGGCGGCTTCGCCCTGAGCCTCGACGAGGCCGAGCTCGACGCCCGCGCGGCCGAGCTCCGGCGCCTGCACAACCAAGCCCCGGCTTCGGCGCGAGTCGAGGTGCTGGACCGGCAGGCGATCCGCGCCGCCCTCCCCTTCGTGGGCCCGGATGTCGTGGGCGGCACCTTCTGCGCCGCCGACGGCCATGTGAACTCGCTCCGCGTCTTCCGCGCGCTGCACGAGGCGGCGCGTCTGCGCGGCGCAACATACCGCCCCAACGCGGGCGTCGAGTCGATCCGCCCGGTCACCGGTGGGTTTGCCATCAAGACCGCGGCCGGCGAAATCCGCGCCCGGAGGATCGTGCTCGCCGCAGGTCTCGGCAACGCGCGGCTCGCGCCGATGGTCGGTCTGCACGCGCCGGTGCGGCCGGAGCGCGGGCAGATCATGGTCACGGAAAAGCTCGCTCCCTTCCTGCATCACCCGATCGTCAACATCCGACAGACAGACGAGGGCGGCGTGATGATCGGGGATTCCAAGGAGGATACGGGCTTGGACGATCGCGGCGGCCTCGCTGTCATGGCCGCCATCGCCAACCGCGCGCAGCGGCTGTTCCCCGTGCTGGCGCAGGCGCGGATCGTGCGGAGCTGGGCGGCGCTCCGGGTCATGAGCCCCGATGGCCTACCGATCTACGAGCGCTCGGCCACCCATCCCGGCGCGTGGCTCGCCACCTGTCACAGCGGCGTCACGCTGGCGGCGGCCCATGCGCGCCTGCTCGCGGCGGCCATCGCGGCCGATACCTGGCCGGCCGCCCTCGCCCCCTTCACAGCCTCGCGGTTCGCGGATGTTCCGGCGGCTGCGTGAGCCGACCGCACCCGTGCGTCTGACGGTCGACGGCCGGCCGGTCGCGGCCGCGCCGACAGACAGCGTCGCGGCGGCGCTCCTCGCCGCGGGAAGCCTGACGTTCCGCCGCAGCCCCATGAGCGGCGCGGCGCGCGGCCCTTATTGCGGCATGGGCGTCTGTTTCGACTGCCTCGTGACGATCGACGGCGCGCCGAACCAGCAGGCCTGCCTGACAGCCGTGCGCGACGGCATGACGGTCGAGACAGGCGGGGCCCGTCCGGCACTGAAGGCACCATGAGCGGGACGCCCTGCGACCTCCTCGTCGTCGGCGCGGGACCGGCCGGCATGGCCGCCGCCATCGAGGCCGCGCGGGCCGGCCTCGCCGTGACGGTCGTCGACGAGGGCGGCGGTCCCGGCGGGCAGATCTACCGCGGCATCCTCGACGGCGACACGGCCTGGCGGGAGCGGTTGGGCGCGGATTACGCGGCCGGGCGCCCTCTGGCGGAAGCCTTCATGGCGGCGCGGGTCGAGCGTCACTTCCGCACCTCGGCCGTGATGATCGAGCGACAGCCCGAAGGCTTCGCCGTCGCGCTCTCCGGCGGCGGTCAAGCGCAGCTCGTGGCAACTCGCACTATCGTGATCGCCGCCGGCGCGCTGGAGCGCCCGTTCCCCGTTGAAGGCTGGACGCTGCCCGGCGTGATGACGGCCGGCGCCGCCCAGACCCTGCTGAAGGCGAACGCGCTCGTTCCGGAGGGTCCCCTGGTGCTCGCCGGCACGGGGCCGCTCCTGCTGCTGCTCGCGGCGCAATTGGCGCGGCTCGGCGTCAGGCCGGAGGCCCTGCTGGATACGACGCCGGCAAGCAACTGGCGCGCAGGGCTGCCGCACCTGCCCGCCTTTCTCGCGGGTCCCTCCTTCGCCAAGGGGCTCGGCCTCCTGCGCGAAGCGAGGAAGGCGACGCCGATCATCCGCGGCGTCACGGCGCTCGCCGCCGAGGGCGACGGCAGGCTGGCGGCCGTCAGCTTCACCGCGAACGGTCGGGAGCGCAGAATGGTCGCGCGCGCCCTGCTGCTGCACCAGGGGGTCGCGCCGCAGCTCAACCTCGCAATGGCCTCGGGCGTCGCCTATCGCTGGAGGGAGGAGCGCCTCGCCTTCGAGCCGCACCTCTCCAGGACCGGGGAAAGCGCGATTCCGGGCCTATTCCTGGCCGGGGACTGCGCTGGCGTCGCGGGAGCCGAGGCCGCGCGGCTGTCGGGCGCCCGCGCCGCGCGCGCGATCGCCTCCCGCCTCGGTCGCACCGTCGCGCCGGACGGGCTCGAGGCGCAACACCGGCGGGCCTTGCGGGGACGCCGCTTCATCGACGCCCTCTACCGCCCCGCCGCCGGCTTCCGCAGCCCCGCGGACGATGTCGTCGTCTGCCGTTGCGAGGAGGTGACCGCGGGCGAGATCCGCCGCATCGCGCGCGCCGGCGCCCAGGGGCCCAATCAGGCGAAGGCCATGAGCCGCGCCGGCATGGGCCCCTGCCAAGGCCGGCTCTGCGGCCTCACCGTCGCGGAGATCATGGCGGACGAACGCGGCCTTTCGCCCGGCGACATCGGCCATTACCGGCTCAGGCCGCCCGTGAAGCCCATGACCCTCGGCGAGATCGCCATGCTGGTGGAGCCGGAGAACTGAGGGTGGGCCGCCGGCATTGTCGGCCTTCCGGATGTGTGGCAGTCAGCCCGGCTTAAGCTCCGGAGCCGCCATGAACCGCCTCGTCTACGTCCTCAACGGGCCGAACCTGAACCTGCTCGGCAAGCGCCAGCCGCATATCTACGGCGCCGAGACGCTGGCCGACGTCGAGGCCGCCTGCCGCAAATATGGCGACGCCAACCGGCTGGAGCTGCGCTTCCACCAGTCGAACCGCGAGTACGAGCTGATCGACTGGATTCACGAGGCGCGCGAGTCGGCGAAGGCGATCGTCATCAACCCCGCCGCCTTCACCCACACCTCGGTCGCGATCCTCGACGCGCTCAACACCTTCGAGGGCGTCGTGATCGAGGTCCACATCAGCCAGGTCCACAAGCGCGAGAGCTTCCGCCACCATTCCTACGTCTCGCACCGTTCGGACGGCATCATCGTGGGCTGCGGCGTGCAGGGCTACGAATTGGCGCTGCACCGGGTCGTGAAGCTGCTGGAGGGGTGAGCTCGCTTCTCCCCTTGGGAGAAGCTGTCAGGCGGAGCCTGACTGATGAGGGAGAAGCCCGGCAGTGGTGGTTCTCCCTCATCCGGCCGGCATCCGCCGGCCACCTTCTCCCGAGGGAGAAGGAAGGACGACCTCACCTTACATGCAGCTCGCTGTGCCGCGGCTCCGGATGGCCGGGCAGCAGCTCGGTCAGGCGCCAGGAACTGCGGTTGTTGAGCGTCTGCCAGCGGCGCTCGGCCGCGATGTAGTTCTGCAGCCGGTCGTTCTGCCAGTAGATCTGGCAGCCGCCCGTCTCCACCACGGAAACGATCGTGTTGTCCTGGTAGTTCGCAGGATCGATGTCCGTGATCGCGCTCTGCGCCATGTCCGAATAGGCGAGGTTCAGCGCGGACAGCAGGTCGTCGATCCGCGTCGACGCCCGTTCCACGGTCAGCCCCATCCGCAGCGCCTCCTGGCTGGTGATCGGATAGGAATGGGCGGGATAATCGTAGTTCAACGAGCGGCAGATCCGCTCGGCCTCCTCCATGTCCGTCGCATGATAGGCGAGCGCCTCCATGCAGACCTTCATCGAGAGCGACATGGACCGGTCAATGGCACCGATCACCAGCGGATGGATGTACTTGAAGACCTCCTCGTAAGCATTGGGATGGTTGTCCCTTTCGAGCTTCCGCCAGAGATCGACGATGCGGCGGAGTTCGTCGCTGCTGACGCTGACCCGCGCGTTGTTGATCTCGTCGACCGGCGAGAGCTGATGCGTCAGCGACGAGTCGATCGGCGTGAGGTAGGAGATCGGCGTCATGACGATGCGGTTGCAGCCGAGCGCCACGATCGTCGCTGCGGAGGCGCATTCGAGCGGCAGCAGCGCCACAACCTCGTCGGCGTACTGGCGCAGCAGATGCACGATCTTCAGCGCCGAGACGACGAAGCCGCCGCCCGACTTGATGACGAAGCCGAGCCGCTTCATCCGCCCGCGCCGCTTCAGGAGCTCGTGCAGCACGACGACGTCGTTGTCGCAGATGTTGGTGTTGGCCGCGCCCCAATAGGCGATCACGGGCATCCGCAGCGACTTCTCGAGTCGCTGGAGGAGCTTCTGCGTGTCATGGAAACGGGCGGGCGGATGTCGGAGAGACGAACCGTCGCCGGCGGCCGCGCCGCCTTCCCGCAGGTTGCTGGCTGGAAGCTCCGCCGTGCTGCCGTCCATCGACGCGCCCTCCTCTGGTTCTGAGGGCTAGATCCATAGGGGGCGGCGATCGGCCAAGCTTGCATGCCATGATGTCGCAGACGGGAACCGGATGCCGGTTGGCGCGTGCGATGGCGTCTCACAGCAGCGAGCGCATCCCCGCCACGGTCTCCTGCGTCTGGGCATAATCGATCTTGCCGGAGCCCAGCACCGGGATCTGCTCCAGCACGAGGATCGCGCGCGGCACCCAGAGCTCGGGGAAGCCCTGCGCCTTGGCATGGGCGAGGAGCGCCGCGCGGTCGGCATCGCCGCGCTCCGTCACGAGCACGATCTGCTCGCCCTTGCGCGGGTCGGGCAACGACACCGCCACGTGATTGACCCCTGGCCAGAGGTCGGCTGCGACCGTCTCGATCGCCGCCAGCGACACCATCTCGCCGCCGATCTTGGCGAAGCGCTTGGCGCGCCCCTTGATGGTGATGCAGCCGTCGTCGTCGATGGTGACGATGTCGCCCGTATCGTGCCACCCGCCCTCCGGCGGCTGCACCACGCCCGGCCGGTCGGCGTGCATGTAGCCGGCCATGACGTTCGGACCCTGCACGATCAGCTTGCCGCCCTCCTCGATGCCCTGGACGGGGTCGAGCCGCCAGTTGATGCCGGGCAGCAGCTGGCCGACCGTCCCGTTCTTCATCATGGCGGGCGTGTTGCATGCGAGCACCGGCGCGCATTCCGTGCAGCCGTAGCCTTCGAGGATCGTCGTTCCGAACGGGTCCCAGAGCCGACGCGTCTCCTCCTTCACGCGCTCGGCCCCGGTGATCACGAAGCGCACGCTGGCGAGATCGTCCTTTTCCGCCGCCCGCGCATAGCCGACGAGGAACGTGTCCGTGCCGAAGAGCACCGTCGCCTTCGTCTTGCCGATGAGGCGCGGCACCTCGCGATAGTGCAGCGGGCTCGGATAGAGCACCACCTTCATGCCGCTCAGCATGCCGAGCATGAACCCGGCAGTGAAGCCGTAGGAATGGAACATCGGCAGCGGATTCATCACGATGTCCGCCGGCGAGAGGAAATCCCGCCCCGTCGCGGCGATCTGTCGGACGTTGGCGATGATGTTGCGGTGCGTCAGCACCACGCCCTTCGGCTTGCCCTCGGAGCCCGAGGTGAAGAGGATCACGCCCCTGTCGTCGCCGCGGGAGCGCCGCGCGAGCGATCCGGCCCTGAGCTTGGCGTCGAAGAGGCCCATGAGCTTGTCGAGCAGGGTGATTTCGCCGCGCACCTCGTCCAGCCAGACGATTCGCCGCCCCTCGCTGAGAGCCGCCACCACCTCGTCGAGCTTGGCGTTCTCGATGAACCGGCGCGCCGTAACGATGGTGCGGACCTGGGCCGTCTCGCAGGCGGATTTCAGGTTCCTGATCCCGGCCGAGAAATTGAGCATCACCGGCGTGCGGTTGCGGAACAGCAGGCCGAAGAGCGCGACGGCGCAGCCGTTCACGTTGGGCAACAGCAGCCCGACGCTCTCGCCCTCCTCCGTGCCGGCCGCGAGCTTCCGGCCGAGCACCATCGCGCCGAGGATCAGCCGGTCGTAGGTGAGCGTGGCGCGCTCCTGATCCTCCAGGATGATCCGGTCCCCGCCATGGCGGGCGCGTGCGGCGAGCAGCGCCTGCGGCAGGGACAGGTCGGCGGGCGGCGCCTCGAAGGCGTCGAAAACGGGCTGGGCGTGCATCGAGACCCTTCTGCGGGGTGGCGTTTCCTCACTTCGGAAGATGGTCCGCGCCGCCTCCCCTGTCGAGTCGCCCGCATTCAGGCGGCCAGGACCAATCGCGATATCGGAGGACGACGATGACCGGCCGAAGGACCGGTATCAGAAGCCGGGATGCGCTTTCGCCAGCGCGTCGCAGCGCACGGCATCGACCCGGCGCAGGTCAAACACGCGGTCCGCCGGCCCGAAAGCGATGGGGACGTTGCGAGCACGGATCGCGCCCGTTTGCTGCATGACCATGGAATCCTGGATGTGGATGCGGAGGCCGCGTCCTCCGTCAAGCAGCTCGTAGCCGGCCGTTCCCCCCTCTTCGTCGAGATTGGCTGTCGTCATGATGCAGGTAATTGCATCGCGCCGCTTCATGGTCGGGATGACCAGCCCCTCACCGCTGCCAAGCACGTTGCTGTTGGGGTGGCCGCTGCAATCGCCGAGCGCCGAGAAACGGCTCTCCCGTTGGCCGCGGCGCGCGACCTCGATGCGGAGGATCGCGCCGTCGCTACGCGGTTTCGCAAGGCTGGCACGGATGGACGTCGTCTGTTGAGCGGAATTCCGGCTCAGATGGGCGCCGTCGTATACCCGTTCGTAACAGGCCTCCGCCGACAACTGTCGGCCTTGCGCTTGGGCAACGGCTCCGCCGGAGGCCGTCGCCGCGCAGGCAGGGACCAGCAGGATCGCGCGGACAAATGATCGAAGCGTGCTCATGCAGCCCGATTGGCCGGCTCAGGCCCGCTTTCGAAGGGCGGAGCTTCAAGCCTCACCGCGCAGGACCGCTGCGCCTCGCGTCAGGCTCCCGCCATGGCCTCCCGCGCGGAGACCATGCGCCGCTCGCTCTCGTCCCAGAACCGGAGCGGGATGCAGGAGAGGCTCTCGATGAAGCCGAAGCGGCGGATGTTCGCGAGCTCCGGGAAATCCTTCAGCACCTGCTGCAGCTTGTAATAGGGGATGCGCGCGTAGAGGTGATGCACGTGGTGGACGCCGATGTTGGCGGTGAGCCAGCGGAACGGCTGCGGCAGGTCGTAGTGCGACGCACCGTAGAGGGCCGCCTCCTCCGCGCTCCAGCTCTTCTGGTCCGCCCAGTAGGTGTCCTCGAACTGGTGCTGCACGTAGAACAGCCAGACGCCGATCGAGCCCGTCAGCAGGCAGATCGGCAGGTGCACCATCAGGAAGGCCTTCCAGCCCACCAGCCACATCATCAGGCCGACGAGCGCGGCGATGCTGAGGTTGGTGCCCATGGCGCTCAGCCAGAATTTGGCGCCGGCGCGCATGAAGCCGAAGGGCAGCCGCTGCTTGATCATGAAGATGAAGGCGGGGCCCACGCCGAAGATCACCGGCGGGAAGCGGTAGATGCGGTAAGCGATCCGCTCCCAGCGGCTCATGGCGCGATACTCCCGCACCGTGAGCGTGTCGATGTCGCCGAAGCCGCGGCGGTCGAGGTTGCCCGACGTCGCGTGATGCTTCGCGTGGCTGTGCCGCCAGACCTGGTAGGGCGTCAGCGTCAGCACGCCGATGACGCGGCCGACCCAGTCGTTCGCCTCGCGGCGCACGAAGAAGGAATGATGCCCGCAATCATGCTGGATCAGGAAGAGGCGCACGAGGAAGAAGGAGGCGCAGACGACGAAGACGCCGGTCAGCAGCCAGTGCACGGAAAGGGAAAGGTAGGCGAGCGCCCAGAAGGCGACGAACGGCAGCGCCGTCACCACGATTTCCAGGAGGCTGCGGGCGGTGTCGGGAGTCCTGTAGGGCGCCAGAAGCGTGGCCCAGTCGCGCGTCTCGGGAGCGGGACCATCGGCAAGCGGTTTGTCGAGCACGGTCGAAATCCTGTGATTTGATCGTTTGAAATAGCCCAATACGCGCCAAGCTCCAAACGCCGGCGCATCAATCCGAGGTTACCCCCTCGCCCCCTCGCGGATCGGCGGCTGGAAAGTGAAGCCCATGTCCCAGGGGAAATAGATCCAGGTGTCCTGGCTCACCTCCGTCACGAACGTGTCGACCAGCGGCCGTCCGGCGGGCTTGGCGTAGACGGTCGCGAAATGCGCCTTCGGCAGCATGTCGCGCACGACTCGCGCCGTCTTGCCCGTGTCGACGAGGTCGTCGACCACCAGCACGCCCTCGCCGCCGTTCGAGCCGGCAACGACATGGTCGATGCCCTTCAGCACCTTCAGTTCGCCCTGCCCCGTGTAGCTGTGGTAGCTCGCGATGCAGACCGTCTCGATCAGCTTGATCTCGAGCTCGCGCGCGATGATCGCAGCCGGCACCAGCCCGCCGCGCGTGATGCAGACGAGCGACGTGAAGGGTCCCTTGTCCGCGAGACGCCATGTCAGCGCGCGCGTGTCGCGATGGAACTGGTCCCAGGAAACCGGGAACGCTTTATCCGAGGATGCCGTGGCCATTCTTCCCCCTCTTCCGATTGCGTGTGGTCACGCCGGCGCCCGATCCCCCGTGAGGCCGGCGATGGCCGTGCGGATCGCGGCGACGGCGGCCGCAAGCGCGGCCTCGTCCTTGGACCGCACGACGATCTGGTTGCGGAATCCGCCATCGACGAAGGACGGGTAGGACCCGACGCTGACCGCGGGATGCGCCGCGGCTATCTCGCCGATCGACTTCGCGTAGATGCCTTCCGGCAGGCCGCCCGCGTCGATGCTCTCCGAAGCCATGCGCCGCCCCGTCGCCAGCGTCGGCGCGACATTGTCGAGCATCGCCTGCATGATGCTGGGCACGCCGGCCATGACAATGACGTTGCCGATCCGGAAGCCGGGCGCCCGCGAGATCGGGTTCTCGATGAGGTCGGCGCCTTGCGGGATCCGCGCCATGCGCAGCCGCGCCTCGTTCAATTCGCCCGGCTGGTAGCGCTGGAGCATCATCTCCACGGCCCTGGGGTCGACGTCGATCGGCACGCCGAAGGCCGCCGCCACGCAATCCGCCGTGATGTCGTCGTGGGTAGGGCCGATGCCGCCCGTCGTGAAGACATAGGTGAAGCGCTGACGCAGCGCGTTCAGCGCCTCGATGATCTCTTCCGCGACGTCGGGAACGACGCGCACCTGACGCAGGTCGATGCCGATATGCGTCAGATACTCGGCGATGTAGCCGATGTTCTTGTCCTTCGTGCGTCCCGACAGGATCTCGTCGCCGATCACGAGGATGGCTGCGGTCACGTCGGAGCGTTCGGTGGCGGACATGCCGCTCTGTAGCGGTCGGCGGCGGTGCAATTCAAGCGGGTGGGCGCCAGTTTAGTGCCGACCTTTGGTTCATGGGGCCGCGCTGTTGCCGCACCGCATCGCCGGCGACGGCCCCGTCTGCGGCAGGCATCTGGCCGCCAAGCCAATGGAAACAGTGACTTGGGGGCCGAAATTGAATCAGGGCGACAGCAGTGCTGCTGCCGCAAGCCGGCTCTGGCGTCCGGGCGCGAAGCAGTTTATGCGGCCCCATCCGAGGCGCGGTTCGTCTCCGGAACACGGGGGCGCATCGGAAATGGCGCGGAAGTCCGAGAATCTGACCGGTGTCTGGCACGGCCTCTACACCTACCAGCTCTATCACGAGCCGGTCTATTTCGTGGCGACGCTGATCGACACGGGCAGCTTCATCAGCGGCACGACGCACGAATCGGAAGTGGGCCAGACGGGCGCGCCGCTGACGCTCTTCGCCTCGATCGAGGGAACCGCCGCCGAGGGCGACGTCGTCTTCACCAAGACCTACGACGGCTCGAACGGCTGGATCCACAGCGTCGCCTATGTCGGCCGACTCAGCGCGGACGCCTGCGAGATCGAGGGCCGCTGGACCATCGGCCGCAAGTCCGAGGGCCGCTTCCTGATGATCCGCAATGCGGGTGTCACCGAAAGCGTGGTCCGCGAGGCCTTCGAGAAGGTGTGACGCGCTAGGGCGAACGGAAGCGGGCTCAGCCCGCCAGTTCGTAGATCACGTTGTTCTTCGTCTCGCAGACGGCGCGATAGCCGTTCTGGGCGAGAAGCGCCGGCAGGTCGACGTGCCAGCGGTTGTTGCCGCGCTCCATGATCAGCGCTCGCGGCCAAAGCGCCTGCGGGGCTTCGGCGAAGAAGGTTTCGAGGATGATGTCCTCCGCGCCTTCCGTGTCGAGCTTGGCCACGTCAACATGGTTGTAGCCTTCCTCCTCGATCAGCGTCAGCAGGCGCTTCGCCGGCACCTTGATGCTCTCGGCGCCGGCATTGCCCGACATCACCTTGACGCTCGATTCACCCCGATTGCCCGAATCCACGAAAAGCGTCAGTTCGCCTTCCTTGTCCGCGACGGCGCAGGCGACCGCCTTAACCGAGGCGAAGGCGTTCAGCCTGAGGTTGAACACCAACCGCCCGTAGATGTCGGGCTGCGGCTCGATGGCGAGCACCTTGACGCCCGGCCCCGCATGGGCGGCCACGAACAGCGAATAGCCGCCGATGTTGGCGCCGATGTCGAGGAAGACGAAGCCCCCGCCTGCCGCGGCGCGCTTCTCCTCCATCCGCCGGCGGATATAGGCCAGTTCGTCCGGATCGAAGAATTGCGGGGTGAACAGGATGCGCTTCTCGCAAACGTTGCCATAGGGATGCAGCCGCATTCGCGCCCCGAGCGCCTCGACGTCGACCGGCTGGCGCGACAGGCTGGCGATCGCGATGCGCCTGAGGAGGAACGCCAGGCGCCGGCTCAGCCAGCCGGGCCCCGCGGCGCGCGTGCTCTGCAGCACGGTCCGCACCAGGCCCCTGGGGGCGAATGCGCCATAATCGGCGGTGGTGGCCTTCGGGTCGCTCAAGAATCTTCCCATGAGACTGGTGGGTCCGTCATCATCCGGACCGGCGCAAATCGCCGCGCGGGATTGGATCGCGCGACGCGGTCGGCTATATGCGCCCTTGAGCCCGTTGACAAACCACCCTGACGTTCGGACGGACCGCCCAGACATCACATGACCCTGACCGACACCCAGACCGCCGAACGCCGCAAGCCCGGCCACATCAAGCTGCATGGCCCCGAGGCTTTCGCAGCCATGCGGCGCGCCGGTCGCCTGGCGGCGGAGGCGCTCGACGCGATGGTCGAGCTGGTGCGCCCTGGGGTCACGACCGAGGCGATCGACAGGGCCGTCTTCAGCTTCGCGATGGATCACGGCGCCTATCCGGCGACGCTGCAGTACCGCGGCTACACGAAATCCTGCTGCACCTCGATCAACCACGTCGTCTGCCACGGCATTCCCGACGACAAGCCGCTGCGCGAGGGCGACATCGTCAACATCGACATCACCCTGATCGTCGACGGCTGGCACGGCGATTCGAGCCGCATGTACTGCGTCGGCGAAGTGCCGCGCCGGGCGGAGCGGCTCGTCGAAGTGACCTACGAGGCGCTGATGCTCGGCATCGGGGCCATCCGCGCGGGCGCCCATCTCGGCGACATCGGCGCGGCGATCCAGGATCACGCCGAAAAGGAGCGCTGCTCCGTGGTGCGCGATTTCTGCGGGCACGGCGTCGGTCGACTGTTCCACGACGAGCCGAACATCCTGCACTACGGCCGCCGCGGCGAAGGCGCGGAATTGAAGGCCGGCATGATCTTCACCGTCGAGCCGATGATCAATCTCGGCCGCCCGCACGTGAAGATCCTCTCGGACGGCTGGACCGCCGTCACCCGCGACCGGTCGCTGTCGGCGCAGTTCGAGCATACGGTCGGCGTGACCGAGACGGGCTGCGAGATCTTCACGCTGTCGCCGAAGGGCTGGGACAACCCGGCCGTGTCCCGCCGTGGCTGATCCCGGCGGCGCGGACGGCCACCGGGAAAGACTGCGCGAGCGATTTGCCTCGGCCGGCGCCGACGCTCTCCCCGATTACGAGCTGATGGAGCTTCTGCTCTTCCGGTCGCGGGCGCGCGGCGACGTGAAGCCCGTGGCGAAGCGCCTGATCGCCCGTTTCGGCTCCTTCGCCGAAGCGCTCGCCGCGCCGGTTGAGCGGCTGGTCGAGGTCGAGGGTGTGGGCCGGACCACGGCCGTTGAGCTGAAGATCGTGGCCGCCGCGGGACAGCGCATGGCGCGCGGCTCCATCGCCAAGCGGCAGGTCCTGTCGTCCTGGAGCGGCGTTCTCGAATATTGCCGCGCCGCCATGGCTTTCGCCGAGCGCGAGGAATTCCGCATCCTCTTCTTAGACAAGCGAAACCAGCTCATCGCGGACGAGGTGCAGCAGCGCGGGACCGTCGACCATACGCCCGTCTATCCGCGCGAGATCGTGCGGCGCGCGCTCGAACTGTCGGCCACGGCCCTCGTGCTGGTGCACAACCACCCGTCCGGCGACCCCTCGCCCTCCCCCGCCGACATCCGCATGACGCTCGACATCATCCAGATCGCCAAGCCGCTCGGCATCGCGATCCACGACCACATCATCGTCGGTCGCGTCGGCCATGCCAGCCTGAAAGGCCTCGGCCACATCTGAAGTCACGTTTCCGGCCACAGAAAGGACTCTCGCGCCGAGATCGCAAGTCCGGCCGTCCTGCGCAATGCTTGAGTAACTTCTTGCTGGCAACGTGCCGACATCCTTTGACGCAGTGCTGGGGAATGCCGGAGAACAATTACAAGAAGCGGGCCCGGCGGTTGGCCTCGACATCGGTGCTGCCTTTCGCGGTCCTGCTGTTCGCGATCCTCGGCGCCGTCGTGCTCACCGTCGTGGCCATGGCGCAACGCGCCAACGAGGCGGCGGAGGACCGTGCGCGCTTCAATCTCGTTTCGGCGCTCGCCGAGGAGGTCAACGAGACCGCCCGCCAGCTCAATGCCATCATCACGGTCGCCAGGACGAATTCCGTCGCGGGTGTCGGCACGGGCCCCGGAGCCGTCGATACGGTCCTCGAGCGCATCCGGCTGCTCGGCGAGTTCGACGCGGTCGCGATCATCGGCGGCGACGGCGGCGTGCATGCAGCCGTCACCCGGCTGACATACGGGCAGGCCGCGGCCGAACAGCATTTCTCCGGCGGGTTCGGCTGGGCGGGACGCGAGTTGTCGGCTCGTCCGCGCAACGGCGCCGACGCCGGCACCCGTCTCATCGGCCGCTACATCGTCGAGCACGGATCGCTCGTGCTGCTCGCGGCGGCCTTGACGCCCGTCCCGGATGCGCAGGGCGCGATCGGCGTCGTCGCCAGCCGCTCGCTCGATGCGGAAGGCGTGGCCAAGCTCGGCGTGCGCCTGTCGATCCGCGACCTCAAGCTCACGACCGAGAACGACGGCAACGCGAACTCGGTGCCCGTCCCGGTCGCCGGCGGGGCCGAGCTCGCCCATCTCGTCTGGGCGCCCGAGCGTCCCGGCGACCCGATCCTCGCCCGACTTCTGCCGATCGCCATCTTCAGCGCGCTCGCCATCGCGATCTTCGCCTGGCTTTCCTACGCGCACGTGGCCCGCGTCACCGCTAACATGCTGCACAGCGAGGAGAAGGCTCAGCATCTCGCTGGCCACGATACGCTCTCCGGCCTGCCGAACCGGCTGCGCTTCACCGAACATCTGCACGCGCTGCTCTCGCGGATCGACCGCGAGGACGCCGGCCTCGCCGTGGTCTTCGTCGATCTCGACAAGTTCAAGGAGGTCAACGACACCTACGGCCACGCCGCCGGCGACCTGGTGATCGTCGGCTGCGCCGAGCGCATGGCCTCGCAGCTGCGCGCCAACGACGTGCTCGCCCGCTTCGGCGGCGACGAGTTCGCGATCATCCAGACCGGCGTGAAGTCGCCCCGCGACGCCGAGGCGCTGGCGCGCCGCATCATCGAGTCGATCCGCCCCGCCTTCCAGATCGGCGAGGCGGAGGCCTATGTCGGCGCCTCGATCGGCATCGCGCTCGCGCCGGAGAACGCCTCGGACGCGGCCGAGCTCATGCGGCTCGCCGACATCGCCATGTACCGGGCGAAGAACAGCGGCCGGAACCGTGCCTGCTTCTTCGAGCAGCGGATGGATGACACGCTGCGCATCCGCAAGGTGGTCGAGGACGATCTGCGCCACGCCATCGCCCGCAACGAGCTCGAGCTCCATTACCAGCCGCAGGTCTCCGCCGACGGTTCGCGAATCCAGGGCATCGAGGCGCTCGTTCGCTGGCGGCACCCGGTCTACGGGCTCATTCCGCCGCTTGAATTCATCAGCATCGCCGAGGAGCGCGGCCTGATCGTGCAGCTCGGCGAATGGGTCATCCGCCAGGCCTGCCGCGACGCCTCCCGCTGGGGCGATGTCACGATCGCCTGCAACGTCTCGGCCATCCAGTTCCGCCAGACGGATTTCGTCCAGTCCGTGGCGAAGGCCCTCGCCGACACCGGCTTCGACCCCTCGCGGCTCGAGCTCGAACTCACCGAGAGCGTCGTCGTCGAGGACGCCGACCAGGCCGAATCCTCGATCATGGAGCTGCGCTCCATGGGCGTGAAGCTGGCGCTCGACGATTTCGGCACCGGCTACTCGAGCCTGATCTACCTGCGCCGCTTCGCCTTCGACAAGATCAAGCTCGACAAGTCCTTCCTCGACTCGCTGGAGGACACGGGCGAGAGCGCGATCCTCGTCCATTCCGTCGTCCATCTCGGCCGGGCGCTCGGGCTGACCGTGACCGCCGAGGGCGTCGAGACGACGGAGCAGCAGCGCTTCCTGCAGGCCGTCGGCTGCCATCTGCTGCAGGGCTACCTCTTCTCGAAGCCGGTCGAGGCGGCCGCGATCGACGAGATGCTCGCCCGCCCGCGCCTGGACGCCGTGGCGGCCTAGCGCCCCGCGTCCTGCCGAATTCCTGCAAGCTGCGTGGAATCTCGCCGGAACGGCGTATCGAATTTGCTCCGATCGAAGACGATGGCAGCCGCTTCTTTGGACAATCATCTGGGCGCCAAAGCCTCAAAGGTCAGACCGCGCAGGGCGCCTGACCGCCGCGCTGGCACAGATGGTTGTTCAGGCCGGGAAGCGGCGCCGATGGCTACAGCGGACGACGAAGCCTGCGGCGATGCGGCGGACCGTCATCGACGGCGCCGGGGACAGAGGCCCGGCGTCAATGACCGCTGAGGACGAGCGCTTTCACGGGCAGCACGAGAGCCTGCAACCGCAGCAGCGCGGCATGCACGACCCCCACCGCATCGACAGCATGGAGCGCGATCTTCCGGGCTGTGCCGATCCCGGGTGAGGCCAACTTGTCGTGGTTGTTCGAATAGGCGTTCGCGATGCAGCTGCTGCCAGGCGTCAGGCCTTCGAGTCCGTTTTCGTACAGCGGCTCGAGGAAGACCACGAGAGAGCCGGGGTTCCGCAGGTTCTGCGGATCGATCAGCTGGTCGCCTCCGCGGACCTGCCCAGCAGCGATGAAGTCCTGCACCTGGGTGACCACCATCGGGATGACTGTCCAGGGCTTCGAGACGCAGGTCACCTCGGCCAGCATGCCGGGCCTGATCACCTGGGCCTCCAGCTGGGAGAAGCCCGCCTGGATGGCGCGACGCCCGGCGCCCTCCGGGATGAGGACGCCGGCCGGGCGCATCATGGGGTTCACGATGTCGCCCGCGCGCAGGACGAACTGCTCGACGCGTCCGGTCACGCCTGCACGCACGGTCATCTTGTCCAGCTCGACCTGCGCTTGCGCGAGCCTGGCCTCGGCGGTCATCCTTTCCGCGGGCAGGAGGGCCGAGACGCGCATTTCGGCCGATTGCTTGGCCGCCTGCGCGGCCGTGACGGTGCCGGCGCGCTGCTCGACCGCGACCTCGAGCTTCTCGATGTCGCGCCGCGGGACCAGCGCCGCGTTGCGCCGCGCCAGCTCCTGCTTGGTTTCGAGTTCGTCCAGGGCTTGCTGATAGGCGCCCCGCGCCTCCTGGATCAGCCCCTCGCTGGCGACGATCTCGGTGCGCGCCAGCATCAGCGCTGCGTCAATCTCGGCGATCTTCCGCCTGGCGGCCTCGACCTCGGCCTCCTGCTTGGCGCTATCGAGCCGGAACAGGGGCGCGCCCTGGGCCACCTTGTCGCTCATCCCGACATAGACCTCCGCGACGCGGCCCGACGCTTCGGGGGCGATGGCGATCGTCCTGAAGAAGACCGCGGCATTGCTCGTGGTCGGATGGTTGTAGAAGATCACCGTGATCAGCCCGACGGTGAGCATCAGGCAAGCCACGATGCCGTACCTCAGTTCGAACCAGACCGAATAGATCGTAATCTCGTGGCCGAACCGCTTTCCCTGCCGGAAGCGCCGGTAGAGATAGTCCGGGAAGATGGTGACGAGGGAGCAGATGATGACTTCAAGCATGGACGGGATCCTGCCGGTCTTGGCCGTCTTTGCCGTGATCGCTCGGGACGGCAGGTGACGACGGGCCGTCCGCCGCCTGCACGGCCCGTGTCTCGGCGGCTGCCTCCCGCTCTTGGGAGGCCGGCCGCTGCGCGATGTCCTCGAGCGCCTTCGCCATCCGTCCAAGCGGGGATCCGAAGTCGGGAATTTCGATCAGCGCGAGCAGCAGGCCCGCGACCCAGAACAGATGGATGTGCGTGAAGAGCGCCAGCAGGCAGAGGACGGCCACGATCTCCAGCTGCAGCTTGTGCCTCCGGTGGGCCATGCGTTCCGGCAGCGTGTGCAGCCACAGGAACAGGATTCCGAAGCCGAAGACGGACAGGATGATGAAGACGGCCATGACCGTCATCAGCGTGTCTGACCCATCGGGCGCGGCGATGAACGGGGGCAGCTCGTGAGGGGCTGCGGGGTGGCGCGTGCTCATGGCGTGCCGATCCGGTCAGAAACAGCGACGGTGTCGCTCCCTTGCGGGAAAAAATGGTTGAAAGGCAATAGCTTGCCTGCCGTTCCCACACTTCGCGGAAACGGTCAAGCTTGTCGGGTGGGTGGCGTGGCGGTTTGCGGGCGACCTTGGCGCCTACGGCGCCTTCGAGACGGGCGCGCTCCACCGCCCGAAACGCTGGCTCGCAAGCATTAGGCCCCAGGTGAGCCCGAGCAGCACGTAGAAGTGCCGCCAGTGGTCTGTGTCGATCTGCAGCCCCTGCAGGATCAGCAGGAACAGCGAGGACCAGATCGCGATCGACTCCTGCTGCCAGGGCGTCTTGCGGAACACCAGCGACCAGCCGACGAGGAGCGTCGAGGCGGTCAATCCCAGGTAGCAGAGGCCGCCGAGCCAGCCATAGGAGGCGAAGGCGTTCAGGAAGGTGTTGTGCGGATCCTCGGGGAAATGCTCGCGGAATTGCAGGGGGCCGAAGCCGTTCGGCAATTCGAGGAGCAACGGGATCGACCGGCGCTGGTTGCCGAACCGGCCCGTCTCGCCTTGGTCGTAGGCCTGGTCGAGAGTGGCGCGGACCTCGAAGGTCGAGCGGATGGCCTCGAACTGCAGCGCCACCGTCAGGATCGCCGCGAAGAGCGCCACGCCGGCGATGACGATCGCCACCATGCGGATGCGCTGCCTGTTCGACTGCGAGGTGACGAAGGTCAGCAGCGCGCACAGCATCGCGGCGGCGGCCGCGACGGCCCAGGCGCCGCGCGAGAAGGACAGGAACAGTCCGAAGGCGATGATGAGGAGCGCCGTGCCCGCGATCAGCGGCCGCCGGTGCGTGCCTGTGAAGAAGCCCTGCACCAGCATGACGAAGGGCAGCACCAGGAACGTGCTGAAGACGTTCGGGTCCTTGAAGGTGCCCTTGGCGCGGCCGTAGAGCGTGAGCAGCTCGCTCGAGCCCGCGATGTCGAAATAGCCGATGATGCCGGCGATCGAGGCGATGACAGCCGCCAGCGTGTAGCCGCTCCGCATCAGCTCGAGCCGGCGCTTCGTGTCCTCGGCGAAGATGCAGGCGATCACGACCGCCATCACGGCCATGTAGCAGGAGATCACCACGAACCAGATCGAGCGCGGATCGTCCGCCGCGCCAATCAGCGAGAGGCCGCCGCCGATGTTGTAGCCGATGAGCAGCAGGATCATCGGCAGGAAGAGCATGCTGATCGTCAGGCCGGTCAGCAGGAACACGGCGAAGACGATCGCGAAAGCAATCTCGAAGGGGGCGGGCTCGATGAAGACGAGCCAGCCCGTGGCGAAGAGCATCCAGACGGACGCATTGCGCAAGGCGCGCGTGCCGAGCACGCGACCGCGCGGCTGCATCGCATCATGGGCGAGCGCGGCGCTCAATAGGCGTTCTCCGTCCGCAGCAGCGACAGGGGCGTCCGGGCCAGGATCACGAGATCGAGCCAGATCGACCAGTTCTCGATGTAGTGGAGATCGTGCTCGACGCGCCGCTGCAGCTTCTCCTCGGTGTCGGTCTCGCCGCGCCAGCCGTTGATCTGCGCGAGGCCCGTGATGCCGGGCTTCATGCGGTGGCGCGCGAAATAGCCGTCGACGACCTGGTCGTAGAGCCGGTCCACCGCCTTCGCGTGGACGGCGTGGGGCCGCGGGCCGACGATCGAGAGATTGCCCTTGAAGACGACGTTGAAGAGCTGCGGCAGTTCGTCGAGCGACGTCTTGCGGATGAAGCGGCCGACCGGCGTGACGCGCGGGTCGTTCCGCGTCACCAGCCGCGCGGCCGTGGCGTCGGTCTGCTCGACATACATCGAGCGGAACTTGAACACCTCGATCAGCTCGTTGTTGAAGCCGTAGCGCTTCTGGCGGAACAGCACCGGACCGCGCGATGTCAGCTTCACGGCAAGCGCCACCGCCAGCATCACCGGCGCAAGCCCCACGAGCATCAGGCTGCCCACGATCTTGTCGAACAGCCACTTGAGCACGACGTCCCAGTCGGCGATCGGCTTGTCGGCGATGTCGAAGACGGCGAGGCGCCCGACATAGGAGTAGTTGCGCGGCCGGAACCGCAACCCCTGCGTGTGAGCCGCCAGGCAAATGTCCACGGGCAGGACAGCGAGCTTCTTCAGCATCGAGAGGATCCGGCCCTCGGCCACAACCGGCAGCGCGAAGATGACGAGATCGAGCCGCGAGTGGCGGCTGTATTCGACGAGGTCGTCCACGGAGCCGATCTTGGGATGGCCGGCGATCACGTCGGGCGAGCGCTCGTCCCAGCGGTCGTCGAAGATTCCGACCACGCGGATGCCGCTGTCGGGGTCGGCCTGCAGCGTCTTCAGCAGCCGCTCGGCCGGCTCGCCGCCGCCGACGATCGCCGCGCGCCGGTCGAGCAGGCCCGCCCGCGTCATCCGGCCGATACACCAGGCGAGCGCGAGACGCGCGGCGAACAGGCCCGCGAGGCCGCCGGCGTACCAGCCGAGCATGAACACGCGCGAGAAGACGCCCTCAAGCTTGAGGAAGAACACCGCCGCGAAGCCGATGAGGAAGGCGATCGTCCAACCTGCGACGAGGCGCATCAGGCTGGCCGCGGGAGCGCGCAGCGCGCCGAGCGCATAGAGTTCGAACGCCTGCAGCGATATGACGACGAGCATTGCGACTGCCGGGACGGCGACGGCATAGGCAGGCTGCCAGCCAAGCTGCGGATGGATGTAGATCGCGTAGACGACGCCGCCGGCGAGGCAGGTCAGCAGCGCTTCGAAAAGCCGCCAGAGACCCGCCAGGACGACCGGCGAATGGGCTGTCTTCGGCTGCAGGCCGAGCATCGCCTCGGCCAGCCGCACCCGTTCGACCGCGGCGCGAGGCCCGGCGTCGGGCTCGGGCGGCGGGGCGGTAGCCCCTGCTATGTCACCCGGCCTTGCCATGAACCGCCGCTTTGTCGATCCGGCCCGGCCCGCCGCGACGCGCGGCGGCCTCGGCATAGGCCTCAAGCCCGACGACCGCCATGTTGGCCACTGAGAAGTTCTCGCGGATATGGAGCTGCAGGCGCTCGGCCGGAGCGGCGAGATCGGCCAGTGAGGCCGCTTGCGCCGAGGCCATCGCCGTGGCGAGGGAGCCGACGTCCTCCGGCGCCAGGAGCCGGTGGACCTCCTCGCCGAAGATCTCGGGGATGCCGCCGACATTGGTCGAGATCATCGGCATGCAGGCCCCCGCCGCCTCGATCACCACGTAGGGCATGGATTCGAAGCGCGACGGCACGACCATCACCCGCGCCAGCCTGAAGGCGTCGCGCGCCGCCATGGGCTTGCGGAAGCTCACATGCTCGTCGAGCCCCAGCTCCATGACCCTGCTTCTGAGCGCCGTCTCCTCGGGTCCTTGCCCCACCATCACGAGCGTGGGTGGCCCCTCCGGACGTTCGGCGAGCTTCGCCATCGCGTCCAGCAGCGTGTCGAGTCCCTTCGCGAAGCGGTACTCGCCGATGTAGAGGAAATCGCGCGCGCCTTCTGCGGGGTGCACGCGCTCGAACTCGTGCGGATAAAGGCCATTGAGGACGACGCGCTGCAGGCCCGACGGCTCGCACACGAAGCTGCGGTAGCGCTCCGCGATATATTCGCTTTCGAAGAGGAAGAGGTCGGTCCCGCGCTCGAGCACGCGCTCGATGCCCATGTAGAGGCGATGGATCGGCGTCCCGGGCTTGTAGTTCAGGCTGCCGCCATGCGGCGTGTAGGCGCGGACCGGACCCCTGGCCCCCATCACGGCGCCGAGGCGGGCGTAGAAGCCGCCTTTGGAGCCATGGCCGTGCAGCACGTCGGCGCGGGTGCTCTGGGCGAAGTCCCTGAGGCCGGTCAGCGCCTTGAGGTCGCTCCCGTTGGGATTGCGGTGCATGGGCACGCGAACGAGCCCGAGCGAGAGATGCTCCGACAGGTCCTCCAGCAGGTTCTCGTTGCGCTCGCCGGCGAAATGCGCGTCGCAGAACACGCCCACGTCATGGCCGAGCGCCACCTGCTCCTTCACCAGATCCATGACATGGCGGAACAGGCCGCCGACCGGCGCACGGAAGACGTGGACGATGCGCATCAGAAGAAACGCTCGCGGATCGTGATCGTGTCGCCCGGCCGGACGGGCGTATCGAGCGGCACGCGGCCGGTCACCACTTCGCCGTTGAAGTGGCGCGTCACGTCGGCGACATGGCGGTCGGCGCGCGGCTGGAAGCCGCCTGCGATGGCGACGGCGGTCTGCACCGTCATGCCGTTCACGAAGGGATACTGGCCCGACTGCGTGACCTCGCCGAGGATGAAGAAGGGCCGGTATTGCTCGACCTCGACCGAGACCTTTGGCTCGCGCAGATAGCCGTTGCGGAGCCTCCCGGCGATCGCGCTTTCCAGCGAGCGGGTCGTCTGACCATGCGCCACGATGGTGCCGATCAGCGGCATGGAGATCTGTCCGGCGCTGTCGACGCCGTAGCTGTTGGAGAGGCTGTCCTGCCCGAAGACGATGACGCGCAGCCGGTCGCCGTTGGCGAGCGTGTAGGGCTCGTGCACGCTCGCGGCGAAGAGCTCGGAATGCGCGATCGGACGATGCTGGACGCATCCCGACAGCCAAAGGGAAGCGGCGACGAGTGCGATGGAGATACGCTTCATGACACGCGGGGACCGTTGTTGAACGCGCGCACTCAACACCAACATGGTTAAGGATTGTTTTCGCACACGAAGTCCCGAATTGCGGTTAACCGGACGGAAACCACAATCTGAAACAACCTTGCGGTGTCCGCCTGCGCGTCTTCCGGCGCCCGAGCGTGGGGTTTGTGGTGATGGGTCAAACGTCTTCCGGCTATGCCGCCGTTCAGACGCCGCTGTCGGCGGCCGACAGGGGGGAGATCGACCTCGTCGCGCTGGCCCGCGAGATCGGCCGCAAGAAATGGATCATCGGCGCCGTGACTCTCGGCATGCTGGTGCTCTCCACCGTCGCCGTGAATATCGTGAAGCCGCGCTTCACCGGCGAGACCCGGGTCTTCCTGGAAAGCCGCGACACGGAATACACGCGCATCGGCCGCGACGGCGTCCCGTCGTCGGGAGCGGTCTTCGACCAGGACGCGGTGCTGAGCCACGTGCAGATCATCCAGTCGCGCGACATCGCGCGCGCCATGATCCGACGCTTCGACCTGGGCCAGCGGCCGGAGTTCGACGACCTCCTGGGCGGCATCGACCCGCTGACGCGGATCGCCGTCCTGCTCGGCTTCATCCCGAACCCGGCTTCGATGTCGCCGGAGGAGCGGATCCTCGACAAGTACTTCGACAAGCTCAAGGCCTTCGCCATCGCGCGTTCGCGCGTCATCGCGATCGAATTCCAGAGCAAGGATCCCGTGCTCGCGGCCAAGCTCGCCGACGCCATCGCGGAGGAATACATCGCCCATCTCGAGGCGGCGAAGAAGGGCTCCGCCCGCGCCGCCGGCTCCTGGCTCGGCCGCACGATCGAAACGCTGCGCGAGCGCGTGGCCGCGGCGGAGTCCAAGGTTGAGGCCTATCGCATCCAGAACGGCCTGTTTCTCGTGGGCGGCGGCGCCGACAGCGGCAACATCTCCGCCCAGCAGCTGTCCGAACTGAACACGCAGCTCGCCGCCGCGCGCTCACAGCAGGCCGAGCTGTCCGCCAAGGCCCGGAACATCCGCGAAGCCATCCGCCAGGGCCGGATCTTCGAGGTGTCCGACGTCGTCAACAACGAGGTCGTGCGCCGCCTCATCGAGCAGCGCGCGACGCTGAAGGCCCAGATCGCCCAGGAGGAGCGCACGCTCCTGCCGCAGCATCCCCGCATCAAGGAGCTGCGCGCCCAGCTCGGCGGCCTCGAGGAGCAGGTCCGCGCCGCCGCCGAGCGTGCCGCCCGCGCGCTGGAGAACGATGCCCGGGCCGCCGGCACCCGCGTCGCCGCCAGCCAGGCCGAGCTCGATCAGCAGAAGCGCGCCAGCGGCACCGCCAGCGAGCAGGAGGTCATGCTCCGCGCGCTGGAGCGCGAGGCCAAGGCCGAGCGCGAACAGCTCGAGACCTATCTCGCGCGCTACCGCGACGCGTCCGTGCGGGACGCCGACAACGCCGTCGCCGCCGATGCGCGCGTCGTGTCGCGCGCCATCGTGCCGACCAATCCGAGCTTCCCCAAGCGGCTGCCGATCATCCTCGTCGCCACGCTCGCCGGCCTCACGATCTCGCTCTTCTGGGTGCTCACGCGCGCGCTGCTGAACGAATCCGTCTATCTGCGCCGGCGCGACGGCCTCGCCGAGCCGGCTCCCGTCCAGGGGGCCTGGGCACCTCAGGGCCAGCCCTATCAGGCCATGGCGGCTGCAAGCCAGGCCCAGGAAGACCCTCTCGCCCCGCGACATCCTCTCACCACGCAAGCCGACCCGGCAACCGCCCAGCCAGAGTTGGCGCGGGCGTCAGAGCCGGCGCTTTCGGACGCGACCCTGACGATGCTCAAGTCCCTCGACCGGGTCGCGGACTCCCTCGCGGGCCGGAGCGCGGCGGTCGGACCGGCGACCGGCGCGGCGTCCCTGGTCACGGACGCCCCCGCGACCGGGGCGGACGATCCAGCGCTCTTTGGAGGTGCCCCGCCCTCGCCTCTCGCAGCCGGTCAAGGCGCGCCCGCCCTCTCGGCTGACGGCAGCGCGTTCGACCACACGCGGATCCAGCCGACGTTCCTCGCCCCCGCGGTCGACGGCCGGCCGATCGATCCCGATCACCCGCTTTTCGAAGTCGTCAACGAAATCGAGGCCGCCATGATCCGCGGCCGGCCCGTGTCGGCGCTCGTGCTGTCGGTGGACAGCGTCCGGCACGCGGCACCGACGGCGGCGCTGCTCGAGCGGATGCTGCTGCAGCGCGGGTTCTCGGTCGGCACGATCGCCGAACGGCCCGCCTCCGCGCTCGAGGTCAAGGCGCTCGTCCGCGGCGCCGACCGGCACATGGACTGCCTGATCCTCAACGCCGGTCTCGTCCCGGCGGACGCCGGCGCGATGGCGGGCGCGGCGACGCTCGCCATCCTCGTCGCCTCGGACCAGCCGGACGATGGGCGCACCGAGGATGCCTGCCGCCTGCTGGCGGGTTGCGGGTATTTCATCATCGACGCGGAGCCCGAGGTTCTGGAGCAGGCGTGAGCCGGCGCGCTGTCGGTCCGGACGGCATCGTCCAGACGACGGGAGGGCGCGCGGGCCGACGCCTAGCCGCGCCGCAGCTGCGCCTTGGCCCGGCGCAACCGTTCGATCGCACGGACGGCCCTGGGATTTCTTTGCATGGCGCCCTTCACCCGAAGCGCGGACGACAGCGCGAGGGCCGCCACGCGACCTTTCGGGGTCATGGGCAGGACGCTGAAGAACAGCGGCTTCGGCATGGGGCAATAGTCCTTCTTGTAGGGCCCGTCGCCCGTGCCGAGGTCGAAGTTATCCAGACCCTCCTTGCAGCTCACGCGGATCACATGCTGCAGCAGCAGCTCGCCGGGGCTGCACCGAGCCACCGCGGGGTCGGAATCATAGGACATGAACATGCCCGTCCGGCGCCCCGCATGCGTGGCCGCCGCGAAGACGGCGGTGACCCTCTCCCCGGCCTTCAGGGCCCAGAGCGAGACCGGAGGGTTCCGCCCCTCGCGCGGCTGCATGGACCGGTGCAGGAACGAGCGGATTCCGGCATCGTCATAGGGATCGGAGACGCCCATGCGCCGGAACTGGTCGCCTTTCTGGGCCAGGAAGGCGGCGAGGAGCGCGGCGATGCTCGCCGCATCATCCGCCTGCACGTAGCTCAGCGGACCGATCTCGCCGAGCTTGCGGGCCTTGGCCCTCAGCTTCTTGAGACTCTCCGACGATCGCAGTTCCCGGATCATCGCCTCGCCATCCGCCTGCAGCTGGGTGGTCCAGCAGCTGATCGGGCAGGCGATGGTCGGCAGCAGCGCGAGCGGATTGTCGAAGCCCTCGTACGACAGCGGCTGGTTCCTCAGCCGATAGAAGTCGACGCCCCTCGACAGGGCGGCCTGCCGCAGCATGAACGCGACGTCGGTGCGCGTGAGCCGGGGCATCGCATGCCGATCGAACAGGCCCAGATTGATGTTGGAATGCTTGTCGCCGAGGAAGGAGGCGACGGCGAAGCCGGCCTTGCGGCGGATGCCGAGCGGGAGGATGGCGACGATACGCCCGCTGCCGTCCGCGCCCGCGACCAGCAGCGGCTCGACGCCGGTGGCCGCGCCGGCGGTCTCGGCGTAGGTCCGGCTCCAGTCGAACGTCTGATACGGCGTTGCGACGCCGTTCGCCTCGAGCTCCAGCCACTGGGGCGCGAGCGCCGCGAACGAGTCGCCGCAGCTCACCCGCTCGATCGGCGAGTGGGCGACAGTCCTGGCTATGGTCCCGCAGGTTTCCGCGGTCATCTCGATGAAGGCCACGCTCGCACCCTTGGCATCCCCGAGATACAAAGGGGTCGGCGCAAGGAAGCGTCAACGCAAAGCGAAGAAGAACGTTGACGAAAAGAGTATGACGCAACCGGAGCTTGCATGAACGCCCGGCATTTCGCCTATAGGTTTGGCCTCGGCGCTCTTTCTGCCAGCGGAGTCGGCCGCCTGTTGCAGCCGGTCACGCAAGGGTTGGGGGCGATCCTGATGTTTCATCATGTCCGACCCTGGCATCCGAAGGCGTTCGATCCCCACCGCGGACTTGAGATCGAGCCGGCCTTCCTCGACGCCACTCTCAATGAACTGAAGGCGCGGGGCTGGGACATCGTGCCCATGGACGCGGTCCCCGGCAGGCTGCGTGCGCCGACCGGGCGACCCTTCGCTGCGCTCACCTTCGACGATGGCTATCGCGACAATGTCGAGCACGCCCTGCCGATCCTGCAGCGCCATGGCGCGCCTTTCACGATCTACGTGACCTCGGGTTTCGCCGACGGCGAGGCCGCGCTCTGGTGGCTCGACCTCGCGGAGAGCGTGGCGCGCGAGGAAAAGCCGTCGCAGGCCTTCGCCGCGCTCTACCGGACCTGGCGCGAGCGGCCCGACTTGGTCGCCCGCATCGCGGCCCGCGCCGACGCCGCGGCGTCGCGGGAACGGACGCGCGCGCTCTGCCTCGACTGGGAGGCACTCGCGGCTCTCGCCGCCGAGCCGCTCTGCACGATCGGGGCCCATACGCTGACCCACCCGATCCTCGGAAGCCTCGATCCGGCGGCGGCCGAGGCCGAGATCGCGGGCTCGAAGGCGGCGATCGAGCAGAGGCTCGGGCGGCCCGTCCGCCATTTCGCCTATCCCGTCGGCGATCGTGCGGCCGCGGGCGCGCGCGAGTTTGCCCTCGCGCGTGCCGCAGGCTTCGAGACTGCGGTCACCACGCGGCCGGGCATGCTCTTCGCCGGCCATGCGGCGCATCTGCACGCCCTCCCCCGCCTCTCGGTGAACGGCTGGCACCAGTCGCTCCCGGCGCTCCGCGCCCTCCTCTCGGGCGCGCCCTTCGCGCTGCTGAACCGGGGCCGGCGGCTCGACGTCGCTTAGGGAGCCCGGAAAGCTGCGGCTCCGGGACCTTGCGCGCCGCGCGCCGATCCGCCACATGCCGCCCATGACCGCTCCAGCCGCCCGACACGACGCCTACGACGACAAGCTCATCCGCTCGATCCTGACCGCGACGCGTACCATCGCGATGGTCGGCGCCTCGGACAATCCGGCGCGGCCGTCCTACCTCGTCTTCAAGTACCTGAAGGAGCGCGGCTTCCGGGTCATCCCGGTCAATCCCGGCAAGGCAGGCCAGATGTTCCTGGGCGAAACCTTCGTGGCGCGGCTCGCAGACATCGCTGAGCCCGTCGACATGGTCGAGATCTTCCGCGCCTCGGAGGCTGCCCCCGGCGTGGTGGCCGAGGCGCTCGCTATGAGCCCCCTGCCGAAGGTGATCTGGATGCAGCTCGGCGTCCGGCACGACACGGCGGCCGCGAGCGCCGAGGCGGCGGGCGTCACCGTCGTCATGAACCGTTGCCCGAAGATCGAGTACGGAAGGCTGTCGGGCGAGATCAGCTGGCAGGGCGTCAACAGCCGCATCCTCTCCTCGAAGAAGCCGCAGATGGCGCTGAAGGGCGTGCAGAAGCTGAAGATTTGAAAAGAGGGCTATCCTTCTCCCCCTGCGGGAGAAGGTGTCATGCGCAGCATGACGGATGAGGGGTCTTGCGAAGCAATCCCTCCCTATCCGCCAAGTGATGATCGCTGCGCGATTCCCCTCATCCGACCTTCGCTGACGCGAAGGCCACCTTCTCCCGCAAGGGGAGAAGGAACACCCTCACACCGGCCGCTGCGGCCTCGTATCGTCCCGCCCGCCTTCCATCCACCGGATGAGCACCATCAGCGGCGGTACCCAGGCGAGGCCTGCGACGATGTAGAAGATCGCTTCGACGATGCGGTTCGCACCGGTGAGGATGGGCGCCGCGATCGCGTTCACGACGAGCGCATAGACCATGACGAACACGAGCATCAGCAGCGTGCCCACGAATTTCCGCATCCTGCGGCTCATGCTTCCACTCCGGAGACCTGCGGCGACGGCGCCAGTTGCGGCGCCCCGCGTCGCGCCTTAACTGGCGGCTTCGAGGCCGGACTTCAACCACGCAGAGGATGCGCCGTGACGGCAGCCGCGATCGACGAGGGCAAGGACAGGGGCGTCGCCGCCGGGCGGACGGCTGCCGACTCCTACGCCGCCGTGCGCGCCTGGCTCTGGACCGTGGCCTTCCTCGTGCTCGCCATGATCGTGGTCGGCGGCGCGACGCGCCTCACCGGCTCCGGCCTGTCGATCACGGAATGGCGGCCGTTCATGGGTGCGATCCCGCCGCTCACGGAGGCCGCCTGGCTGGCCGAATTCGAGAAGTACCGCGCCATCCCGCAGTACCAGCTCCTGAACAAGGGCATGAGCCTCGGCGACTTCAAGTTCATCTACTGGTGGGAATGGGGCCATCGCCAGCTCGGCCGCCTCGTCGGCATCGTCTACATGCTGCCGCTCGTCTGGTTCCTGGTGCGCGGGACCGTCAGGGGCAAGCTGGCGCTCGGGCTGATCGCACTCGGCGCGCTCGGCGGCTTCCAGGGAGCGATCGGCTGGCTGATGGTCGCGTCCGGCCTGAAGGAGGGCATGATCGCCGTCGCGCCGATCAAGCTTGCGCTGCATCTGACGACGGCCTTCCTGATCCTCACCTTCCTCGTCTGGACCGCGCGCCGCCTGCGGCCCGCGCCGGTCGTGCAGGACAATGCGCCCCGCCGGGCCACTCGCACGATGGCGCTCGCCGCCAAGGGCCTCGTCGCGCTCTTGCTGCTGCAGGTGGCGCTGGGCGCGCTCGTCGCCGGCTCGAAGGCCGGCCTCACCTACAACACCTGGCCGCTCATGGACGGCAACCTGGTGCCGCCCGCCGACAAGCTCTTCGCCGGCACGCCCTGGATAGAGAACCTCGTCGACAACCCGACGCTCGTCCAGTTCAACCACCGCATGACGGCCTACCTCCTGCTGGCGCTCGCCATCCTGCATTGGCTGGCCGCGCGGGGCACGCAGGTCGCCTGGGGCGCCGGGCATCTCGCCGCCGCGATCCTCGTGCAGGGCGCGGTCGGCGTCCTGACGCTGCTGCTCGTCGTGCCGCTCTGGGCGGGGCTCCTGCACCAGCTCCTGGGCGCGCTGCTGCTGATCTCGGCCGTGATCCATGCCGAAAAGGTGGGGAGAGCGGCCGCCGCGCAGCGTGCGTGAAGCTTGCTCCGAATCGCCTGATTCTCTAGTGCTCGCCTCTCAGTGAGGTGAACAATGGGCGAACACACGCCACCCCCCGGCGACGGCAGCGGGATCGAGAACGTCAGCCTCAAGGCGGCGCTCGAGGAGCGCTACCTCGCCTACGCCCTCTCCACCATCATGCACCGCGCGCTGCCCGACGCGCGCGACGGGCTGAAGCCGGTGCAGCGGCGCATCCTGCATGCGATGCGCCTGCTCAGGCTCGACCCCGCCAACGCCTACAAGAAATGCGCCTCCGTCGTCGGCGAGGTCATCGGCAAGTTCCACCCGCACGGCGACCAGGCGATCTACGATGCGATGGTGCGCCTCGCGCAGGATTTCGCCCAGCGCTACATGCTGGTCGACGGCCAGGGCAATTTCGGCTCGATCGACGGCGATAATCCGGCCGCCTACCGCTACACCGAAGCCAAGCTGACCGAGGTCGCGGCCCTCTTGCTCCAGGGCATCGACGAGGATGCGGTCGATTTCCGCGCCACCTACAACAACGAGAACGAGGAGCCGGTCGTCCTGCCCGGCGCCTTTCCCAACCTGCTCGCCAACGGCACGACCGGCATCGCGGTCGGCATGGCGACCGCGATCCCGCCGCACAACGCGGCCGAGCTCTGCGACGCGGCCCTCTACCTGATCGACCATCCGAAGGCGACGCCGGAGCAGCTCGTGACCTTCGTGCCCGGGCCCGACTTCCCGACCGGCGGTATCGTGGTCGAGCCCGCCTCCTCGATCGTCGAGACCTACCGGACGGGCCGCGGCGGCTTCCGGCTCCGCGCCCGCTGGCACAAGGAGGACACGGGCCGCGGCACCTACGTGATCGTCGTCACCGAAATCCCCTACCTCGTGCAGAAGGGCCGGCTGATCGAGGCGCTCGCGGACCTCATCAACGAGCGAAAGGTGCCCATCCTCGCCGACGTGCGCGACGAATCCGCCGAGGACATCCGCGTCGTGCTGGAGCCGAAGTCGCGCGCCGTCGACGAGAACATGCTGATGGAGTCGCTGTTCAAGCTCACCGAGCTCGAAACGCGCATCTCCATGAACATGAACGTGCTGGTGGACGGCCTCGTCCCGCGCGTCATCGGCCTCGGCGAGGCGCTGCGGATCTGGCTCGACCACCGCCGCGTCGTGCTGCAGCGCCGCTCGCGCCATCGGCTGGCCGAGATCGAGCGCCGGCTGGAGCGGCTTGGCGGCCTGCTCATCGCCTTCCTCAACCTCGACGAGGTGATCCGCATCATCCGCGAGGAGGACGAGCCGAAGCCCGCCCTCATCAAGCGCTTCGACCTGACCGACCTGCAGGCCGAGACGATCCTCGACACGCGCCTGCGCCAGCTGCGCAAGCTCGAGGAGATGGAGCTGCGCAAGGAGTTCGACGACCTGACCGTCGAGAAGGGCCAGATCGAGGAGTTGCTGGGCTCCGACAAGCAGCAGTGGAAGACCATCGCCTGGGAAATCCGCGAGGTGAAGAAGAAGTTCGGCCCCGGCACGAAGCTCGGCAAGCGCCGCACGACCTTCGCCGACAAGCCGACGGGTTACGCCGACATCGACCTGAACGAGGCGCTCGTGGAGCGCGAGCCGATCACGGTCGTCCTCTCCGAGAAGGGCTGGATCCGCGCGTTGAAGGGCCATGTCGCGGACCTGACGTCGCTGCAGTTCAAGGGCGACGACAAGATGCGGCTCTGGTTCCATGCCGAGACGACCGCCAAGCTGCTGATGCTCGCCACCAACGGCAAGGTCTTCACGCTCGACGCCGCGAAGCTGCCGGGCGGCCGCGGCTTCGGCGATCCGGTGCGCCTCCTCGCCGACATCGACGAGGGCGCCGAGATCGCCGCGCTCTGGCCGCACCAGCCCGGCGCCAAGCTGCTCATGGTCGCGACCGGCGAACATGACGTGCGCGGCTTTCTGGCGGGCTCCGACGAACTCCTGGCCACCACGAAGAAGGGCAAGAACGTGCTCGGCGTGGAGGGTGGCTGGAAGGCCGTGATGGCCGCGCCGGCGGTCGGCGACCATGTGGCGATCATCGGCGAGAACCGGAAGCTCCTTGTCTTCCCGCTCTCGGAAGTGCCCGAGATGACTCGCGGAAAGGGCGTCCGCCTGCAGCGCTACAAGGACGGCGGCGTGGCCGACGTGAAGGTCTTCGACGCCGGGGTGGGCCTGACCTGGACCTCCGCCGACGGCCGCACCTACACCGTGGCGCGCCCCGAGCTCTACGACTGGATCGGCCACCGGGCGGAAGCCGGCAAGCTGCCGCCGAAGGGCTTTCCGAAGAACGGGAAGTTCGTGGGGTGAGGCGCCGATCCGCCTGACGCACCCGGACATCGGTGCTAGAATAACGCCATGCAGAGGGCGGGAAAGATCGACAAGAAGACCGCGCGCGCGGCAGGGCTTTTTGCCGAGCGCGTGCGACAAGGGGAGCCGACGGCGCGGCTCGTCCTCTTCGGCAGCAGGGCGCGTGGCGATCACGGGCCTGAAAGCGATCTCGATGTCGCCGTCGTCACGGACCGGATGGTCGGCGGGCGAGCCGCGATGGCCGGCGCGCTGGCGGACCTGGCGTTCGACATTCTTCTCGAGACGGGCGTACTGGTCGCGCCCCTGCCCATCACGCAGGCGGAATGGAACGATCCCGCCAGATTCTCCAATCCCCGGCTGATCGAAGCGATCCTGACCGAAGGTCGGGCGGTGTGACGATCCAGGCGGACGCTCTCCTCGGCAAGGCTCACCGGGCGCTGGAGAGCGCGAAGCTCCTCCTGGAGGCTGGCGATCCCGACGGCGCCTGCAATCGCGCCTATTACGCCATGTTCGACACCGCCCGTGCGTTGCTGGTGGCGCTGGACGAGCCTTTACCCAAAACACACTCGGGTCTGGTTTCCAGTTTCGGACTGGTCGTCGTTGCGAGGGGAATCGTGCCGAAAGCGCTTGGGATGGCATTCAATCGTGTTCAACGCATGCGTGAGATCGCCGATTACACGGGCGAGGGCATCGCTTTCTCGGACGCGGATCGGGCGTTGTCGGCCGCCGGCGAAATGCTTTCGGCAGCAACCATGTTCATCCGGAACGACCATGAGTCCTGAATCGAAGGCCCTCCCCCGCCTGTTCTACTTCGCGGACGCCATGTGCTCCTGGTGCTACGGCTTCGCGCCGGAAATGGACCGGGTGCTGGCGGCCCTCGATGGCAGGGCCAAGCTGATCGTCCAGTCCGGCGGGCTCCGGCCCTTCCACAAGGAGCCGATGACGGATGAGGACAAGCCGCGCTTCCGCGGCTACCGCGAGCAGGTGCAGGCTGCGAGCGGCCAGCCCTTCGACTGGTCCTTCTTCGACCGCGAGGGCTACGTGATGGACACCGAGCCGGCCTCGCGCGCCGTGGTGACGCTGCGGGCGATGGACAAGGACGCCTACGGCTACATGCACGCGATCCAGAGGGCTTATTTCGCGGCCAACGAGGACATCCGTCAGGCCGACGTGCTGGCGCGCCATGCCGCCGCGTTCGGCGTGGCCGAAGCCGATTTCCATGCCTGGTTCGACTCGGACGCCGCGCGGGACGCAACCCTGGCCGATTTCGAGCTTGCCCGCCGCTTCGGCGTCGACGGCTATCCCACCCTGGCGCTGCTCGCGGGCGGCAGGGCCTATGGCGTGGCGATCGGCTACGCGAAGGCGCAGACCGTGCTCGCGAACATCGACCGCGCGCTGGCGGTGGCCTGGGGCGACGAAGCCTGATCCCTCCCCGCGTGCGGGGAGGGTGGCGCTCGTTCTTGTCATTCCCGGTCGGAGCGGCGAAGCCGCGGATGGGAAGGGAATCGAGCCTATTCTGTCTGAAGAAACTGGATCCCCTTCCCGGCCCTGCGGGCCGCCGGGGATGACGCTCAGGCTTCCACCCGCGTCCAGCCTTCCGGCATCAGCCGCTCCTGCGGCAGGAAGCGGCCCTTGTAATCCATCTTGGTCGAGCCCTGGACCCAGTAGCCGAGATAGAGATACGGCAGGCCCATCACCTTCGCCCGTTCGATATGGTCGAGGATCATCAGCGTGCCGAGCGAGCGGTCCGCGGCTTCGGGGTCGAAGAAGGAATAGACCATCGACAGCCCGTCCGAGAGCACGTCGGTCAGCGAGGCCGCGAGCAGGGGCCCCTGCCCCCGCCCGTTGATCGCGGTGTCCGGCCCGCGCCGCCTGTATTCGACGACCGCCGTCTCGACATGGCTGTCCTCCACCATCATGGCGAAGTCGAGCACCGTCATGTCCGCCATGCCGCCCTCGCCGTGGCGTGCGTCGAGGTAGGAGCGGAACAGCGAATAATGCTGGGACGTCGGCTTGTTGATCTTCATCTCGCCGACGAGGTCCGCGTTCGCCTTCCACACGCGCCGCATGCTGGCGGTCGGCCGGAAATCCGCGACGCAGACGCGCACCGAGACGCAGGCGCGGCAGCCCTCGCAGGCGGGCCTGTAGGCGATCGTCTGGCTGCGGCGGAAGCCGCCCTGCGTCAGCACGTCGTTGAGGTCGCGCGCCCGCCGCCCGACCAGATGCGTGAAGACCTTCCGCTCCGTCTGGTCCGGCAGATAGGGACAGGGCGTCGGCGAGGTCAGGTAGAATTGCGGGGTGTCGCGGGGGATTTGGCTCAAGTCGGACGGCCCGTGCGAAGCGTTTTGGACAAGGAAGATAGCATCGCCGCAGCGCCCTGCAATGCCGAGGACGGTCGATGCACGACTGTCATGCGGCCGGAACCCTTGTCGTCGCCTCGACGAAGGCCTGCCGCTGCTCCGGCATCGCCAGCCCGCGCGGCTCGAACACATGCCGGTCGAGGAAGAAGCGCGTAAGCCGGAAGCCGTCCGTCAGCGCCTGCGGCGACAGGTTGTCGCCGCTCCGCCCCGCAAGGAAGCCGGGCAGCGGCAGCAGCTTGTCGCGCCACGCTTCCCCTGCCTCCCGGCTGACCGCGCGGCCCGTTTTCGGGGAGACATAGACCAGGTCGTCCGTCACGCCGCTCGCGCCGCAGCGCTCGAGATCGAGCCCAAAGCCGAGCGCGGCCAGCATGGCGATCTCGAAGCGGATGACGAGGGGTGCCGCGACTTCGGGCGCGTCGAGATGGTCGAAGATGATCGTCAGCGCCTCGTGCAGGCCCTCCTGCACGTCGCGCTCCGGCAGCAGCCGCACGAGGCTCGCGACATAGCCGGTGGCGTAGAGCGCGGGGCCGCTCTCGATCAGCGCGCCCGCGCGCAGCACCTCGCCCTCGACGCGGTAGGCGCCGAGCGCCTCCTCGATGCGCGCCGACCAGGTGGCGACGACGCTGTTGCCCGGCTGCAGCACGGCGGCGAGCCGCTTCGACCGCCCGCCCCGCACGAGGCCGAGGTGCCGCCCGTGGCTGCGGGTCATCAACTCGAGGATGACGCTCGTCTCGCCATGCTTGCGCGCGCCGAGAACGATGCCGGAATCAGTCCATTCCATGCTCGGAATATTGGGTTGGACGGCAGCGGTTGCTCGCGGAGGTCGCGGGAAAATTGCAAAGAGTCATGCCATCTCCCACGCTCCTCATGCTGAGGAGCGGCCGGAGGCCGCGTCTCGAAGCACGCACGCCGGTCCTGCGTCCTTCGAGACGCCCGCTTGCAGCGGGCTCCTCAGGATGAGGAGCGTCGAGGGAAGCCATGGCGAGATTCAATCCGCCCGCCGAACCCGCCGTGGCGCATAGCCGTCGGCGCCGAGCGCGGCCATCACTTCGGCGGTGTGGTCCGCGCCCCGCGTCTCGATCGTGACGTCGAGCGAGACGCCCTTGGCCGGCACGTCGAGCAGGAGCCGCTGGTGATTCACCTCGAGGATGTTCGCGCCGAGCGCGCCGAGCCGCGTCGCGACCCGGCCGAGGAGGCCGGGCTGGTCCGTCGTGGTCATCCGGAAAGAGACGACGCGCTCCTCGCGCTCGAGCTCGCGCAGCATGACGCTCGCGAGGATGCGCGCGTCGATGTTGCCGCCGCAGAGGATGAGCCCGACCTTGCGGCCCGTGAAGAGCGCGGGCTGCGTCAGCATGGCGGCAAGCCCGGCGGCGCCGGCCCCTTCCGCCATGGTCCGCTGCAGCGTGGCGTAGCAGGAGACGGCGCGCTCGATGGCCGCCTCCTCGACGAGAACGATCTCCGACACCAGCTCCCGCACGATGGGCAGCGTCCGCTTGCCGACATTCTTGACCGCGATGCCTTCGGCGAGCGTCGGGCCGCCGATCGGCCTGTCCTCGCCCGTGATGGCGTTGTGAAAGGAGGGATAGAGCGCCGCCTCCGCGCCGATCACGCGGGTTCCGGGCGACAAGGCCCGCGCGGCGATCGCCATGCCCGAGGCGAGGCCGCCGCCCCCGATCGGCACCACGATCAGGTCGAGGCCCGGCGCATCCTCCAGCATCTCGATGGCGGCCGTCCCCTGCCCCGCGATGATCGCGTCGTCGTCGTAGGGATGGATCAGCGTCAGCCCCTCCTCCGCGACGCGCGCCTCGACCAGCGTCTGACAGTCCGCGAGAGTCGCGCCGGACAGGATCACGGTGGCGCCGAGCTTGCGGGTGTTCTCGGCCTTCACATGCGGCGTGCCCTCCGGCATCACGATCGTCGCCGGGACGCCGAGCTTCCGCGCCTGCCAGGCGACCGCCTGCGCATGGTTTCCCGCCGACATGGCGATGACGCCGCGCTCGCGCTCCTCCGCGCCGAGCTGGCGCATCCGGTTGAAGGCGCCGCGCTCCTTGAAGGCGCCCGTCGCCTGCATGTTGTCGTACTTGACGAAGACCTCCGCGCCGGTGAGCGCGGACAGCTTCGGGGCCGGCAGGGTCGGAGTCCGCACGATCTCGCCGGCCATCAGGCGGTGCGCCTCTGCGATATCGGCGAACTGGACGGCCATCACACGCGCCTCGGCAGGCCCTCGCCGAAGCCGAGCAGGCCGCCGGGCCTGAGGACGAGGAGCAGGACGAGCAAGCTGTAGACCGCGATGTCGGCATGCTCCAGCGGGAAAAGCGCGGACCACAGGGCTTCGAAGGCGCCGATCGCCACGGCGCCCAGGATCGCGCCCGGCACCGAGCCGATGCCGCCGGCGATGGCGCCGATGAGCGCCTTGAGACCGATCGAAAGCCCGCCCGAAAAGCCGATGCCGCCGTAATGCGCCGTCATCACGAAGCCGGAGAGGCCGGCGAGCAGGCTCGCCAGCCCGAAGGCGGTGAGCAGCACGCGCCGCGGCGAGACACCGTGCAGCGCCGCCGCGCCGGCGTCGTCGGCGGTCGCCCGCCAGGCCCGGCCGAAGGCGGAACGGCGCATCGCGAGGACGAGCAGCGTCCCGGCGGTGATGGACAGCAGCACTGTGGCGATGCCGCCCTCCGTCGCCGTCGCCACGAAATCGCCGGCGCGCGCGAAGGGGACCGGCGCGTTCAGCACGGGCGGCGTCCAGCGGATGCCGCTCCCCTGCGCCAGCCGCACATATTCCATCAGGGCGATGGCGAGGCCGATCGAGCCCACGAGCGCCGCCTGACCCGAGCGCCGCGCCAGGGGCGCGAAGACGGCCGACGCCATGAACTCGCCGTGCGTCGCGGCGGCCGCCAGCGCCAGCATCAGCGATCCCGCGAGGATGAGCGCGGGCGCGCCGCCGCCGAGCATCCCGCCGCCGACCGCGCCGATCAGCGCGCCCTGCCCGCCGATGATCGCGAGTTCCCCGAAGGCGAGGTTGATCCGGCCCGTCAGCCCGTAGATCAGCGCATAGGCGGGCGCGAGCAGCGCGTAGATCGCGATTCGCGGCAGCGCCGCCGCGACATGCTGCAGGGCGAGCGCCGTGCCGCGGCTCGTCTCCGGCAGGTGCGCCAGCTCCTCGGCGGAATAAGGCGGCGCCAGCAGCGCCGTCGTCGGTTCGTCGAGCCAGTAGCGTCGGAGCATGTGCAGGCGCACCGCGCCGAACGTCTCGCCGTCCGCCACAAGGCCGACGAGCGTCTGCCTGTCGCGCGAGAGCCGCCCGCCCGCGAAGCGGCAGGTCACGCCATGCAGGACGCGCCCGGCGGCGGCCTGCCGCGCATAGCCGATGCGGACGCTGTTCGGCTCGGCCCCGGCGGCGACGGAACGGACCGCGAGGACGGCATTTTCGGCGTGAAGCGCCGGCAGGATGCTGCGGCAGAGCCGCGCCTGGTCCTGGTCGACGGGTGCGCAGGCCGCGAGCCCGAGGGCCAGCAGGAGCAGGCTGAGGAAAGCCGCAGCCGCTCGCGTCACCCCGGCAGGCCGTCGGCGGCGATGATCGCCGCATGGAGGGCGGGATCGATGTTGCCGCCCGAGATCACCACGCCGACCGTGAGCCCGCCCAGGTCGAGCTTGTCCGAGAGCGCCGCCGCGAGCGCGACCGCGCCGCCCGGCTCCGCCGTCAGCTTCAGCACGCGCGCCGCATAGGCGACCGCCTCGGCCGCCTCCGCGTCGCTGACCGCGATGCCGCCCGCGAGCTTGGCCTGGTTGATTGGAAAGGTCAGCGCGCCCGGCATCGGCGTCACGATCGCGTCGCAGATCGACATCGCGGCCGGCTCGTTGGCGACGCGGCGGCCCTCCGCCAGCGAGCGCTTCGTGTCGTCGTAGTTCGCAGGCTCCACGGCGTAGAGCCGCGTCGCGGGACTGAGCGCGGACACGGCCGTCGCCACGCCCGACATGAGCCCGCCGCCCCCGCAGCAGCAGAGGAGCACATCGAGCGTCAGGCCGCGCTCCTTCGCCTGCTGCACCATTTCGATGCCGATGGTCCCCTGCCCCGCCATGATGCTGGGATCGTCGTAGGGCGGCACGAGGATGGCGCCGGTCTCGGCCGAGATCTTCTGCCCGATCGCCTCCCGGCTCTCGCCGAACCGGTCGTAGAGGATGACGTCAGCGCCGTAGCCGCGCGTGTTCTCGATCTTCAGCTTCGGCGAATCCTTCGGCATGATGATCGTCGCCTTCATGCCGAACATCTGCGCCGCGCAGGCAACGCCCTGCGCATGGTTGCCGGAGGAATAGGCCACCACACCCCGGCCGCGCTCCTCGGCCGGGATCTGCGAGATGCGATTGTAGGCGCCGCGGAACTTGAAGGACCCCGTCCGCTGCAGCGGCTCCGGCTTCACGAGCACGGTCGCGCCCGTCCGCGCGTCGAGGTCGGCCGACGTCACCAGCGGCGTGACGACCGCCTGCCCGGCAAGGCGGCGCGCCGCCGCCTCGACGTCGGCGATGCTGATGGCGAAGGCGGCGGAGGGAGAATCGGCATGGGCTGCAGACATGGGCTGCTCCTGCGCTGGTTGACGCGCGATGTTGAGCCCGACCTTCGACCGAGCGGCGCGAGCCGTCAATCGACTCCGGCTGCTGCCTCCGATCAACGGCCGCGATGGCCGGCGCGGCGCGCGTCCGCGAGGGCCAGCGCCGCCGCCAGCGCTCCGTCGCGGTCGAGGCCCGACGTGTCGAGCACCACCGCATCGGCGGCGCGAATCATGTTGGGCGCGTCGCGCGCATCCCGCGCCTGCAGGTCGGCGAGCAACTGCGCCTCGCTGATCGCGGCCCCCGCTGCGGAAAGCTCGAGGAAACGCCGCCGCGCCCTGACTTCGGGAGCGGCTGTCACCCAGATCTTAAGATCGGCGTCCGGGGCGATGACCGTGCCGATGTCGCGCCCGTCGAGCACGGCGCCGCCGTCCTGATGCGCAAAATCGACCTGGAACTGCTTGAGCGCCGCGCGCACGGCGGGCTGCACGGCGACCTGCGAGGCGGCCTTGCCGGCCTCGCCGCTGCGCAGGCGCTCATCGACGAGCCAGTCGAGCGACAGCGAGCGCGCGACGGCGGCAGCCGCCTCCGTGTCGTCGAGGTCGGCGCCCTGGTCGAGCAGCCGCCGGCCGACGGCCCGATAGAGCAGGCCGGTGTCGAGATGCGGCAGGCCGAGCCGTTCCGCGATGTTGCGCGCGAGCGTCCCCTTGCCGGAGGCGGCCGGTCCGTCGATGGCGATGATCATGCGGGTCTGACTCGAGGATGCCCCTCGGCGGGGCGCCGGTCGGGAGCGATAATCGCGGCCCGCGGCCGGCGCAAGGCCGCCCTTCGCGGGTCGAGGGTCTTACCGGTTGACAGCCCTTGCCTCGCGGACTACGCGACGGGGCTCTTTTTCCTCCGCCCGAGCCCTAGCCGGGACGGACGCAACCGCACGCACCGGGAGAGCCCTTTGGCACGACCTGAACTTGGAACGAAGCGCGTTTGCCCGACGACGGGCCGCAAGTTCTATGATCTCAACCGCGATCCGATCGTCTCGCCCTATTCGGGCGAATCCTGGCCGCGTACCGCCTTCGAGCCGCTGACCAAGGCGTCGGCCGCTCCGGCGAACGACGACGAAGACGAGGATGTGGCGGCCGACCCCGCGGCAGCCGCCGAATTCGTGCCGCTCGAGGACGCCGAGCCCGCCGACGCCAAGGATCCCGTAGCCGACGACATCGAGATCGACGAGGAGATCGTCGCCGGTGACGACGACGACACCTTCCTGGAAGAGGAAGAGGAAGGCGAGGACGACGTCAGCGATCTCATCGACGGCGAGATCGAGGGCGACGAGGAAACCTGATCGCCTCGGTGCGATTTCCCGGCGCGATTGTCCCCTCGGAAAATTGCGCCGCGAGGCTTGCGGTTTCGGAAGCCTTGTGACAAACGACCCCGGTCGCTGCTTCGGCGGCGGCCTGGAAGTTCAGCCGGTCGCAATACCCAGGACCGGAACCCGTGTGGGGGTATAGCTCAGCTGGGAGAGCGCTTGCATGGCATGCAAGAGGTCAGCGGTTCGATCCCGCTTACCTCCACCAACTTCCTCCCGATAGCGCCTGCTAATCTGTCGGGACAACGTAGCTTCCCTTTTTAAACGAAGCCTGATCGGCCTCTCCTGCCTGGTCCGTCGTCGACCCCGTCATCCGGCGGTGACAGTTGATGTTTCGCGCCGGCGCTCCTCCCACTGCATCCCTGTCGCTGCTGGAGGCCCCGACCGCCAGCGTCGAATTGCCGACAATTGATGATGAATTTTATCGATACGGCGGCGTTGCAACCTCTAATTGCACGCTTACGCTTTGTTCGCTCGCGTCCTGTAGAAAGGTGACGGTCGGTCCATGGACCGGGTCAAGGTGCGGCAACAATGACAATAATCCGGACGTTGAAGCGTTTTGCGGCCGAACGCTCGGGCAATGTGGCCGTGATGTTCGCTCTCTCCGCGGGCACCTTGCTGGCCGGGTCGGCGGCCGCGATCGACTACAGCCGCTATTCCAACACACGCACCGTCCTGCTGAGGGCGGCGGACGCCGCCGCGATCGCCGGCGCGCGGACGGAAGGCACGGCGCAGGCGCGCGAGGAAGCGGCCAGGAGAGTGTTCGTCGCGAATCTGGAGGGCGCAGGCCTGCAGGCCACGCCGACGGTCACCTACCGGAACATCAGCACGAACGGCGTGAACAGCGGCTACCGCGTCGAGGCGACGGCGGACGTGCCGGCGATCATGGGCTCCTTCACGCGGACGACGGGACAGAAGGTTGCGACCGCGTCGCAGGCCGACGCGAGCTTCGACGACCCGACGGAGGTCGTCTTCGTGCTCGACACGACAGCCTCCATGGAGGGCGACCGCATCAACGCCCTGAAGTCGGCGGTCACCGGCATCATCGACGACATGACGCGCCGCGTGCCGCGACCGGACCGCGTCAAATTCGGCGTCGTCCCCTTCGCGCAATACGTCAACGTCGGCGTGTCCAGTCGCTCCCAGCCCTGGATGGACGTGCCGAACGACTACAAGCAGCCGGACTACGATTCCTGCAGCGACCAGCGCGACGTCATCGCCACCAGCAATTGCCGGATGCAGAGCTATCCTGCCGAACCGCCGACCCCGGCATCCACCTGTTACAACGACGGCCGTCCCTATTCCTGCGGCGGCAGCTCGGGCCGCCCCGCGCGGACGGAGCAGGTCTGCGACTACACCTATTCCGAGCCGCGCCGCGTCTGCACGCGCAGGAGCGGCGACTGGGTGCGCTGGCATGGCTGCGCCGGGTCGCGCACCTATCCGCTCAACATCAAGGATGAATCGTACGGCACCCGCATTCCCGGCATCATGGGCGTCACCTGCGGTTCCCCCGTGCAGGATCTGACGACCAACGCCGGGGTCGTCCGCGGGATGGTCAATGGGCTCGTGACGAACGGCGAGACCTATATCCCCAGCGGCCTCATCTGGGGCTGGCGGATGCTCTCTCCCGGCGAGCCCTTCAACGCGGCGCCCGGCGGTCCGGGCGGGGCGCGGAAGGTCATGCTTCTCGTCACCGACGGCCGCAACACCCTGTCGCCGACCTACCCTGCGCACAACGGCACGGACAGCGCCACGGCCGACCGCCTCACCCGCGAGGTCTGCGGCAACATCGCCGCCGATCGTGCCAACGCGATCAAGGTCTACACGATCGCGTTCGAGGTCGACGGGCTGGATGTGAAGTCCATCCTGCAGAACTGCGCCTCCCGCACGGGCGGCGAATTCTACGACGCCGCCAACGCAACCGCCCTGCGCGCCTCGCTCGGCAAGGCGATGCAGTCGATCTTCGGCGTCAAGCTCACGAACTGAATTGCCGCCATCCATGCATGAAAAAGCCGCCGTCGGAGGCTGACGGCGGCTGTCGTTTCGCCAGAAGCGTGGTCGAGCCTTACTCGACCTGATCCTCTTCCTTGCTCTGCAGGACGCGCGTCACCTCGCCCGGCCCCAGGCCGTCGCGGTTGTAGATGTCGTCGCGGAACTGCACCACGCCCTCCGGCGTCGCCCAGGCGGTGATGTAGACCCAGTGCGTCATCAGAGGCTCGCGGAACTTCGCGTCGATGCGCTGGCCCGAGCGGATCGCGTTCTCGATCGCGTCGCGATCCCAGCCCGGCGTGTCCTTGAGCAGCCATTCGACATAGGCGCGCACGTTCTGCACGCGCACGCAGCCCGAGGACACGAAGCGGAAATCGTCGCCGAAGATGCCCTTGGCGGGCGTGTCATGCATGTAGACGCCGTGCGGCGAATGCACGTTGATGCGCATGAAGCCGAGCGAGTTGAACTCGCCGCCCTGGTCCTGGCGGAAGCGATAGCGCAGCGCCTCGTCCGAGCGCCAGTTGATCTGCTCCGGCGCGATTTCCTGCCCCTGGCCGTTGAAGACGCGGATGCGGTTGTCGCGGAGATAGCCGGGATCCGACTGCATCTTCGGAATGAGGTCCTTGCGGATGACCGAGGCCGGCACCGTCCAGAAGGGGTTGAAGTTCACTTCCGAGATCTTGGCCGACATGATCGGCGACTGCCGGTCGATCTTGCCGACGCCGGCGGCATGGCGCGTCGCGACCTCGCCGTTCTCCACCGTCTCGACATAGGCGGCGGGGATGTTGATCGTGACGAAGCGCGGCCCGAGGTTGCCGAGCGCGAGGCTGCGCAGCCGCACGAGATTGATCTCGAGCTGGCGCAGGCGCTTGTCGGCGCCGGTGTTGAGGGCTGCGTAGGTCTGCGCCGCGACGACGCCGGTCTGGCCGAGGCCGTGACGCCCCTGGAAGCGCTTCACGGCCGCCTCGACATAGGCGTCGAACACCGGAGACGAGGACAGCGACGCGTCGAGATCGCCGGTCTGGATCAGCCGGCGGCGGAGCGGCAGCACGTTGTCCGACCGCATGCCGAGGCGCAGGCGCTCGCCGCGCACCGGAATGAAGCCGCCCTGCGCCACGATCTGCTGATACTGCTGGATGACGGCCTCGGTCGCCTGCACGGTGGCGGGCGACAGGATGGGCGCGCTGGAGCGCACGTTGCTGACGCGCGAGCCGGAATCGTAACCCTGGCTCCATTCAGCCTGGCCGCCGAAAGGATTGGCCGGGTTGGCGAAGGCGGCGGGGGCTGCGACGAAGGCGCCGAAACCGGCGAGCACCGCGCGCCGATCGAAACCGACCTTCTTCTCCATCCGTATCGTCATTGGTCCAAGTCCTTCCATACGCGAGACACGAAACGCCACTCATGCGCTTCTATCCCGATAACCCTAACCGACGGTTGCCGCCGGCCGCACCCCGAGGTCTCGTGTCGGGAACCTATAGGTCGTCTCGGCGGGTCTGGTCAGGGGAAAAGCGGGCGAAAGTGCGGCGGTCACGGGCTTGTGACAGCTTGGCCGTATCGCCATGACGATGTCGGGTCCTCTTGTCGCCGCACTGGCGACCGCCGCCGCCTTCACCCTGCTCTGGGCGCTCAGCCTGAGGCTCCGCGACGCCAGCATCGTCGATGTCTGGTGGGGCCCCGGCTTCGTCGTCGCGGCCTGGATCGCCTGGGCCGCCGCGCCCGCGCCCGGCCTTGCCCAGGGAGCGCTTCTCGCCTGCGTCACGCTCTGGGGCCTGCGGCTCGGCGTCTACATGCTGGCCCGCCGACATGGCGAGGAGGACGCCCGCTACCGCGCCATGCGCGAGCGCCATGGCGCGGCCTTCCCGTTGCGCAGCCTCTGGATGGTTTTCTGGCTGCAGGCGCTGATCCTCTGGATCGCCTCCTCGCCGGCCCTCGTCGCGATGGCGGCGGAGAACTCCCCTTCGCCCCCGCTCGTCATCGTCGGACTCGCGCTCTTCGCGGCGGGCTTCGCGCTGGAGGTCGCGGCCGACCGCGCCGTGGCCCGCTTCAAGGCTGATCCGCTGAACGCCGGCCGCCTGCTCACCGGCGGGCTGCACGGGATCGTCCGCCACCCGAACTACCTTGGCGAGATCATCCTGCAATGGGGCCTGGGAATCATCGCGCTCGGCGCATCGTCGAACCCGCTCGCCCTCGTCGGGCCGGCGCTGATGACGGGACTGATCGTGAAGCTCTCGGGCGTGCCGATGCTGGAGGCGCATCTGGCTGGCCGGCCCGGCTACGCCGAGTGGCGAGCGCGCACCGGCGCCCTCCTCCCGCCCATGCGGAAAGGCCGGGCGCAAACCCGGCCTTCCGAATAATGGCGATCGCGGCGGCCCTTACAGCCGGAAGCGGATCTGGTCGGTCCAGAAGCGCTCGAGGCGCAGCAGCGCGGCGTTGAGGCGCTGGAAATCGTTGGCCGGGATGCCGCCGATGTTCTCGACCGTCTTGATATGCTTCTCGTAGAGGCCGGCGACGATGTCGTGCACCTGCTGGCCCTTCTCGGTCAGGCTGATGCGGACCGAGCGCCGGTCGACGCGCGAGCGGGCATGATGGAGGTAGCCCATCTCGACCAGCTTCTTGACGTTGTAGGAGACGTTCGAGCCGAGGTAATAGCCGCGCGTGCGCAGCTCGCCCGCGGTCAGCTCCTTGTCGCCGATGTTGTAGAGCAGCAGCGCCTGGACGCTGTTGACGTCCGAGCGGCCGCGCCGGTCGAACTCGTCCTTGATCACGTCGAGCAGGCGCCGATGCAGCCGCTCCACGAGCTTCAGGGATTCGAGGTAATGTTCCTTGACGGCGGGCATCTCAGCCCCGGCCGCCGCTGGTTCGTTACGAACCGCAGAGGTGGTCTTCATCGTTGCGCCTGTCCCTTTTGAAGGCGGCGTTTTCGCCGTCCTGTGATCGGAAACTAGCGCGGCACCCGTGAAGGGGCGTTTAAGCGACAAGATAAATATACGATTTACTTCCGAGGGTTAACGGAGGTTTTTGCCGTGGGGTTAACGGCCGTGCCTCAGCGTTCGCGGGACGACAGCCACGTCAGCGCGATGTAGATCAAGGCCAGTCCGCCCAGGGCGAAGTCGCTCGCACCGAACTCCAGCGGCGGCCGGCCGTTGGCGATCGGCAGCAGAACCTCGCAGATCGTGACTGTCAGCCACAGCACGGCGCCCCAGGCGCTGGTGAGCCAGAGCCCGACCGCCGCCACGCAGTTGAGCACCGCATAGAGCGCGATCATCACCTGCGCGCCGAGGGTCTCGGCCTCGAAGGCATTCTCGGGCCCCAGGAAGCCGAGGATCCGGCTCCATTCGATCAGCCCCCGGGCCAGGCACACCATGGCCAGCGTCCGCAGGAACACGACGAGCATCCGCGTCCAGCGCGTGCGCGCGCGGAAGGCGCTGTCGTCCGCCAGGATGTCGCGGTTGCTGATCCGGTCGTCGGCGCGGGGCGGCGCGGGCGGGGTCGCGGGGGAAAAGGGCCACATCGGGCTCAGTCCAGATGCAGGTCGTCGGGCACGGGCGCGAAATGGCGCTCGACCGCGGCCGGGTCCAGGTCCTCGATGCGGGCCGGGCGCCAGGCGGGCTTCTGGTCCTTGTCGACGATCACGGCCCTGACGCCCTCGTAGAAATCGTGGCCCTCGCCGATATGCGAGACGATCCGGTATTCCATCTGCATCACCTCGGCGAAGCTCATCGCGCCGCCGCGCCGGACCTGTTCGAGCGCGACCGCCATGCTCGTCGGCGATTTCGTGCGCATGGTCGCCAGCGTCTCGGCCGCGAAGGCGGAGCCTGCCGCGGCCTGCCGCTCCAGCGCGGCCGCGACGCCCGCGAGCGTCGGCGCCGACAAGGCCGCTTCGATCTCTCCGACCCTGTCGATCAGCGTCGGGGCCGGCGGCGGCGCGGCAAACCGAGCCAGGGTGGCGTCGACATCGTCCCCCTCCGCCAGCGCCTCTGCCACAGCGGGCAATTGCGCCTGCGCGACGGCATGCGTGACCAGCCCGAGCGCCATCGCGTCGCCGAGCCCGATGCGGGCGCCGGTCAGCCCGAGATAGGCGCCGGTCTGCCCCGGCAGCCGCGGCAGGAACCAGCTCGCGCCGACATCGGGGAAGAAGCCGATGCCGACCTCCGGCATGGCGAACATCAGCTTCTCCGTCGCGACGCGATGCGAGCCATGGATGCTCATGCCCACGCCGCCGCCCATCACGATGCCGCCGATCAGAGCGACGATGGGCTTCGGATAGGTCTTGAGCAGATGGTTCAGGATATATTCCTCGCGCCAGAAGGCGCGGGAGTCCGCGGTGCGTCCGGCCTTGCCGAGATCATAGAGGGCGCGGATGTCGCCGCCGGCGCAGAAAGCCTTCTCCCCGGCGCCCGTGATGACGATCCGCGTGACGGCGGGATCGGTCCGCCATGCCTCGATCTGCGGGTGGATGGCGCGTACCATGCCATGCGTGAGCGCGTTCAGCGCCTTCGGCCGGTTCATGACGATGACGCCGCTCGCGCCGCGACGCTCGATCAGGACTTCGGGTTCGGCTGAAGGGTCGGTCGTCATCGCTCGATTTCCGCTGGCGCTTCGTCCTTAGAGGCTGAAGGCCGATAATGCCAACCTCTACCGACCTCATGCTGAGGAGCGGCCATAGGCCGCGTCTCGAAGCACGCAGGACCGTGGTGCGTCCTTCGAGACGCCCGCTGCGCGGGCTCCTCAGGATGAGGACCGTTGCGAATGGCGCAACCGGCCGTGCAGCCACCGCCCCCAGCCCCGCGACGCCATAGCCATTTTCCCGCTCTTTCTTTGATCTATTCCAAACGGTACGGATGAGTTTTGAACTAGGCCTGCGGTCTGGAAAGACGGGAGAAACCGCAATGACACGCATGGAGCGGGGCAAGCCGGCGGGCGTCGCCACGGCCGGACCGGTCGAGAAGCTCGACCTGCCGACCCGGCTGCGCCGCAACCGCAAGGCCGACTGGTCGCGCCGTCTCGTGCGCGAGAACGCCGTTACCACCGACGACCTGATCTGGCCGCTGTTTCTCATGGATCGCGCCGAGGCGCGCTGGCCGGTCGAGCACATGCCGGGCGTGGACCGCATCAACATCGACGAGGCCTGCCGCGAGGCGGAGCGCGCCGCCCGCCTCGGCATCCCGGCCATCGCGCCCTTCCCCTATGTCGAGCGCGAACTGCGCGATCCCGTCGGCAGCGAGGCGGTGAACGGCGACAACCTGATGTGCCGCGCCGTGCGCGCCATCAAGAAGGCGGTGCCCGAGATCGGCATCATCACGGACGCCGCGCTCGACCCCTACACCAGCCACGGCCACGACGGCCTGATGGCGGCGGACGGCCGCATCCTCAACGACGCCAGCGTCGGCATCCTGGCGCGTCAGGCGACGGCGCTCGCCGAAGCGGGCGCGGACGTGATCGCGCCCTCGGATATGATGGACGGCCGCGTCGGCGCGATGCGCAAGGCGCTCGACGCCGCCGGCCACGACGAGGTGCAGATCCTCTCCTACGCGGCCAAGTACGCGAGCGGCTTCTACGGCCCGTTCCGCGACGCGATCGGCACCAACGCCACGCTGAAGGGCGACAAGCGCACCTACCAGATGGACCCCGCGAACAGCGACGAGGCGCTCCGCGAGGTCGCGCTCGACCTGGAGGAAGGCGCGGACATGGTGATGGTGAAGCCCGGCATGCCCTATCTCGACATCTGCCGGCGCGTGAAGGAGAACTTCGCCGTGCCGACCTTCGCCTACCAGGTCTCCGGCGAATACGCGATGCTGGTCGCCGCGGCGCGGAACGGCTGGCTCGACCTCGACCGCGTGATGATGGAGAGCCTCATGGCCTTCAAGCGCGCGGGCTGCGACGGGGTGCTGACCTATTTCGCGCCGGTGGTGGCGGAGCGGCTGAAGGGGTGACGCCCTTCTCCCGCAAGCGCGCTTCTCCTTCTCCCCTTGCGGGAGAAGGTGGCCTTCGCGTCAGCGAAGGTCGGATGAGGGGTATCGCGAAGCGACCTTGATCACCCATGCCTCATGATCGACGCCATCCATTCGCCGTCGAAGTCGCACATGCGCAGCGCGCCGTTCCATCGCAGGCGGAGGACCTGCTCTGGACAACCCTCCGCAACCGTGGGCTCGGCGTAAATTCCGCCAGGTGCCGATTGGCCCCTATGTCGCGGATTTCGTCTGCTTCGAGCACAGACTGATCGTCGAGAGCGACGGTCCGATGCACGACAGAGCACGCGACGCGAAGCGGGACTCGTTCCTGAAATCAGAAGGCTTCCGCGTTCTGCGCCTCCCAGACGAGCTTGTCCGGGGCTCGACCGAACTCGCAGTGCAACGGATTCGAGACGCGCTGGCGCAGGCTTGATGGCTTCGCCACACCCCTCATCCGACCTTCGCTCACGCGAAGGCCACCTTCTCCCGCAAGGGGAGAAGGATGGGCACCCCTTCTCCCCTTGCGGGAGAAGGTGGTCGGCGGATGCCGACCGGATGAGGGGTATCGCGCAGCGAGCCTTCTGCCGAAGCCTCAAAACACCAGCCGTCGCGCCCGCTTCACCTGCGGGATCGCCTCGATCCGCGCGAGCAGCGCGTCGTCGACGCGGCTGTCCACCGCCACGTAGCAGATCGCGTCGCCGCCCGGCTTGTTGCGGCCGAGGTTGAAGGTCGCGATGTTGACGCCGGCTTCGCCCAGCAGCGAGCCGAAGGCGCCGATGAAGCCCGGCTTGTCGGCGTTGCGCACATAGATCATGTGCGGGGCGAAGACGGCGTCGATCTTGATGTCGCGGATCTCGGTGATGCGCGGCAGGCCGTCCGAGAGCACCGTGCCGGCCGCATGGCGCACCATGTCCTCGGCCTCGACATAGATCTTGATGCGGCTCTCGCCGTCCTCCGCCGTCTCGCGATGCGTCTCGTCCACGACGATGCCCTTGTCCTTGGCGATCGCGGCGGCGTTGACCATGTTGATCTCGGACAGGAACGGCCGGAGCACGCCAGCGATCGCGGCCGCGGTCATCGGCTTCGTGTTCAGCTCGCGGACCTTGCCCTCGTAGACGACGCGGATGCCCTTGACCGCGGATTCCGTCAGCTGGCCGAGGAACGAGCCGAGCTTCTCGGCGAGCGCCACGAAGGGCTTCACGCGCGGCGCTTCTTCGGCCGTGATCGAGGGGAAATTGACCGCGTTGGTGATCGCGCCGCGCAGGAGATAGTCGGACATCTGCTCGGCCACCTGCAGCGCGACGTTCTCCTGCGCCTCGTTGGTGGAGGCGCCGAGATGCGGCGTGCAGATCACGTTCGGCAGGCCGAAGAGCACGTTCGTCTCCGCCGGCTCGACCGAGAAGACGTCGAACGCCGCGCCGGCGACATGGCCGGACCTGATGAGGTCGGCCAGCGCCGCCTCGTCGACGAGCCCGCCGCGCGCGCAATTGATGATGCGCACGCCCTTCTTCGTCTTCGCCAGATTCTCGCGCGACAGGATGTTCTTCGTCTTCTCCGTCATCGGCACGTGCAGCGTGATGAAGTCGGCGCGGGCGAGCAGCTCATCGAGCTCCACCTTCTCGACGCCGAGCTTCACCGCGCGCTCCGGCGTCAGGAACGGATCGTAGGCGATAACGCGCATCTTCAGGCCGATGGCGCGGTCGGCGGCGATCGAGCCGATGTTGCCGCAGCCGATCACGCCAAGCGTCTTGCCGGTGATCTCGACGCCCATGAAGCGGTTCTTCTCCCACTTGCCGGCCTGCGTCGAGACGTCGGCCTCCGGGATCTGGCGGGCGAGCGCCATCATCATGGAGATCGCGTGCTCGGCGGTCGTGATCGAATTGCCGAAGGGCGTGTTCATCACGATGATGCCGCGCGCCGTCGCGGCGGGGATCTCGACATTGTCGACGCCGATGCCGGCGCGGCCGATCACCTTGAGGTTGGTCGCGGATTCCAGGAGCTTCGCCGTCGCCTTGGTGGCGGAGCGGATGGCGAGGCCGTCGTAGTCGCCGATCATCGCGGCGAGCTTGTCCTTGTCCTTGCCGAGCGAAGGATCGAAGGTCACGTCGACGCCGCGATCCTTGAAGATCTGCACGGCGGCGGGGGACAGGGCGTCAGAAATCAGGACGCGGGGCTTGGTCATGGTGGGCTCCTTCCTTCTCCCCTTGCGGGAGAAGGTGGTTGCCGAAGGCAACCGGATGAGGGGTGTTGCGAAGCAAGCCTTGCGGCGCTCCAGCGAATGGTGGCTGCCGAGGGGATCGCTCCGCGATACCCCTCATCCGACCCTCGCTGACGCGAGGGCCACCTTCTCCCGCAAGGGGAGAAGGAAATCAGGCCGTCAGGCCGCCTTCTTCAGCTTCGCCTTCTCGGCCTCGAAGGCGCGGGCGATCCAGGGCATCAGCGCCTTCACGTCGCGCGACTGGACGGTGCAGCCGCACCAGATCCTGAGGCCAGGAGGCGCGTCGCGGTAGTGCCCGAGGTCGAGGCCGACGCCCTCCTTCTCGAGGAAGGCCACCACGCCCTTGGCGAAGTTCGCCTGATCGTCGGCCGAGAGCCTCGTCACGGCGGGGTCCGTGAACCGGAGGCAGACGCTCGTGTTGGAGCGCGTCTTCGGCTTCACGGCGAGGAAGTCGATCCAGTCATTCTGCCGCACGAAGGCGTTGATCGCGCGCGTGTTGGCGTCGGCGCGCTTCACCAGCGCATCGAGGCCGCCGACCTTCTTCGCCCAGAGAAGCGCATCGATGTAATCCTCGACGCAGAGCATCGACGGCGTGTTGATCGTCTCGCCCTCGAAGATGCCCTTGATGAGCTTGCCGCCCGAGGTGAGCCGGAAGACCTTGGGGAGCGGCCAGTTCGGCTTGTAGGTCTCGAGCCGCTGCACGGCGCGCGGGCTGAGGATCAGCATGCCATGCGCCGCCTCGCCACCGAGCGCCTTCTGCCAGGAGAAGGTCGTGACATCGAGCTTGGGCCAGTCGAGCCGCTGCGCGAAGGCAGCCGAGGTCGCGTCGCAGAAGGTGAGGCCCTCGCGGTCGGCCGCGATCCAGTCGGCGTCGGGCACGCGCACGCCTGATGTCGTGCCGTTCCAGGTGAAGCAGACGTCGCGCGTCTTCGTATCGATCTTCCTGAGGTTCGGCAGCTCGCCGTAGGGCGCGGTCACCACCTCGCAGTCCGTGAGCTTCAGCTGCTTGGCGGCGTCGGTCACCCAGCCCTCGCCGAAGCTCTCCCAGGCGAGCATCGTGACGGGGCGCGCGCCGAGCATCGTCCACATCGCCATCTCATAGGCGCCGGTGTCGGAGGCGGGCACGATGCCGATGAGATAATCGGCGGGCACCTGCAGGACTTCGCGGGTGAGGTCGATCGCCTGCTTGAGCTTGGCCTTGCCCAGCTTGTGGCGGTGGGAGCGGCCGAGGACGGCGCCGCTGAGCGCCTTCAGGGACCATCCGGGGCGCTTCGCGCAGGGGCCGGACGAAAAGTTGGGCACGCGCGGACGCGCGAGTTCGGTCGTCATTCTGCTGTCTCCATCCTTGCAGATGGGCGCGTCCCGTTGGGGGGACGTGTCCCGCTGCGGGCTATGCGCCCGAAGCTTGGCGGCGTCAATCCCGTGGTTCCACGGGTACTCGCAGTGGGGACGGGGATGACAGAGCGCCTCCCCTCCCCCACATCTTCCCGATGCAAGCGCCCGTCTTCGACACGACCTACGCCCGCCTTCCCGAGCGATTCTGGGAGCGGCCGCGGCTGCAGCCGGTCAAGGCCCCGCGCCTCCCGCTGCTCAACCGGCCGCTGGCGGAGGAGCTCGGCCTCGACCCGGATTGGCTCGAAAGCGACGCCGGCGTCGCGATGCTCGCGGGCAACGCGCTGCCCGAGGGCGCGGCCGGGATTGCGATGGCCTATGCCGGCCACCAGTTCGGCCATTTCAACCCGCAGCTCGGCGATGGCCGGGCGTTGCTCGTGGGTGAACTGACCGACCGCGAGGGTCGCCGCCGCGACCTCCAGCTGAAGGGCTCCGGCCGCACGCGCTTCTCGCGCGGTGGCGACGGGCGGTCGGCGCTCGGCCCGGCGCTGCGTGAATATCTCATCAGCGAGGCGATGCATGCGCTCGGCATCCCGACCACGCGCTCGCTCGCCGTCGTCGCCAGCGGCGAGCATGTGGTTCGCGAGGATTTTGAGCCGGGCGGCATCGTGGCCCGCGTCGCCGCGAGCCATGTCAGGGTCGGCACCTTCCAGTTCTTCGCCGCAAGGGGCGACGCGGAAGCGCTGGCGCTGCTCGTGCAGAACGTCATCGAACGGCACTATCCGACTCTCGCGACTCACGAAAATCCGCCGCTCGCAATGCTGCAGGCGGTCATCGGACGGCAGGCCGCCCTCATCGCGGATTGGATGAACGTCGGCTTCATCCACGGCGTCATGAACACCGACAACATGGCGGTCTCGGGCGAGACCATCGATTTCGGCCCCTGCGCCTTCATGGACGCCTATGACCCCACACAGGTCTTCTCGTCGATCGACCACATGGGCCGCTACGCCTACGGGAACCAGCCGCGCATCGCGCACTGGAACCTCGCACGGCTCGCTGAGACGCTGCTGCCGCTGATCGATCCGGACGGCGATAAGGCGGTGGCGCTCGCGACTGAGGCGATCAACCTCTTCCCGCAGCGCTTCGAGGAGGCCGTCACCGCGGGCCTCCGCCGCAAGCTCGGCCTGATGAGCGAGAACGACGGCGACCTCGCCCTGGCGCAGGACCTGCTGCAGGTCATGGCGGCGAACCAGGCCGACTTCACGCTCGTGTTCCGCCGGCTCGGCGAGGATGCGGATTCGCTGCGCGAGCTTTTCGCCACAACGGGCGGAATCGATTCATGGATCGGCCGCTGGCGCGACCGCCTCGCCGAGGAGCCCGGGCGCGAGCCGGAGCGCCGCGAGACGATGCGCCGGGCGAACCCGGCCTTCATCCCGCGCAACCACAATGTGGAGGCGGCGCTGGCCACGGCCGTGGCCGGCGACCTCGGCCCGTTCGAGCGGCTGCATCGCGTCCTGTCTCGCCCCTACGACGACCAGCCCGACGCCGCCGACCTCGCGACGCCGCCGGCCGAGCCTGATCCCGGCTACCGGACGTTCTGCGGGACGTGAGGGTGGCGGTAGCGCGGTGCGTCCTTCGAGGCTCGCTGTCGCTCGCACCTCAGGATGAGGGAGGTTGGCGTTTTGCAAATCGCAAGGCTCCTCATCCTGAGGTGCTTTGGCGCAGCCAAAGCCTCGAAGGACGCACAGCCTGCCCGCAGCCTCACTTCACCCGCAGGATCTCCGCATCCGGCCCGTCGGTCAGCAGGTAGAGATACCCGTCCGGCCCCTGCCGCACGTCACGGATGCGCTTGCCGAGATCGCGGAACAGGCGCTCCTCGGCCACGACCTTCTCGCCGTTCAGCGTGAGGCGCGCCACGAGCCGACCGGCCAGCGCGCCCACGAAGGCGTTGCCCTTCCATTCCGGATATCGATCGCTCGTCAGGAATGTCATCCCCGAGGGCGCGATCGAGGGGTCCCAGTAGAAGACAGGCTGCTCCATGCCGGCCTTTGTCGTGCCTTCGCCGATCTTGGCGCCCGAATAGTCGCGGCCGAAGGTGATGACGGGCCAGCCGTAGTTCTTCCCGGCCTCCGGCACGTTGATCTCGTCGCCGCCGCGCGCCCCATGTTCCGCGGTCCAGAGCTTGCCGGTCTGCGGATGCAGCGCCGCGCTCTGGATGTTGCGATGACCGATCGACCAGATCGGCGCCAGCCAGCCTTCGCGGCCGTTGCCGGGATTGTCGGCCGGGATCGACCCGTCGCGATTGATGCGTACGATCTTGCCGAGCGTGTTCGTCCGGTTCTGCGCCTGGTCGCGCAGGTCGAAGCGGTCGCCAAGCGCCACGAAAAGCGCGCCGCCGCGGTCGAAGACGAGACGCGAGCCGAAATGGTTGCCGCCCGTATAGGAAGGCTGCTGCCGGAAGATGATGCTCTGCTGCTCGAACCCGGTGCCGGCCTCGTTGAGCCGCATGCGCACCACGGCGGTCCCGGCGCCGTCGGACCGCGGCTCGGCGAAGGTCGCGAAGACGAGGCGCGACTGCGCGAAGTCGGGGTCCAGCACGAGGTCGAGGAGGCCGCCCTGCCCGCGCGCCGCCACGGTCGGGGCGCCGGCGAGCGGCTCGGAGAGCGCGCCATCCCGGCCGATCATGCGGATGCGGCCCGGCCGCTCCGTCACGAGCATGCGGCCGTCCGGCAGGAAGGCGAGCGCCCAAGGCTGCTCGAGCCCGCGGGCGACCGTCTCCAGCGTCGCCTCACGCTTCTCGGTCTTGAAGCTTCGCGCTCCCTGCGCGACGGCGGGAGTTGCGAGGGCGAAGGCTGTGAAGGCGAGGAGGACGGTTCTCATGCGCGCATAAACTGTCCCTGGAGCCGGACGGTTCAACCCCGAGGCAGCACTATCGCGAGAATGTCATCCGCCGCAGGCTTGTGCCATGAAATAGCGATGCGCCCGCTTCACGCCGCGATAGTAGCGCGGCCCATAGCGCTCGCGCATGCAGCGGGAAAAGGCCTTCGACGCCTTTGCGACGAGGACCGGAACAGTGGCCGGCGCGAGTGTCTCGACCGGGGCGAGCGGACGTAGCGGGCCGGCCAGGGCCGGCGCCGCCAGCATCATGAGGCATGAAGCGAGCAGAAACGGCCGGCGCATGGGTCTCTCCCCCCTTCAACGGAGCGGCGGGACCATCCTGCCGCCCACAGGCTTGGCCGTCGATGGCCGGACCATGACGGTTCCGTAACCCGCCTTCCCCCTACTCCGGCTTGATGCCCGCCGCGGCGACGATGTCCTGCCAGACCTTGATCTCGGCGGCCTGATAGGTCCGCAGCTGGTCGGAATCGCGCAGGATCAGCGAAAAGCCGAGCTTCTCGATCGCCTCGCGCACCGGCGGCTTGTTGAGGGAGGCGAGGATCGCCCGCGACAGCTGCGCCTGCACGGGCTGCGGCGTGCCGGCCGGCGCGAAGAAGCCCGTCCAGCTCTCGGCGTCAGCGCCGGTCACGCCCTGCTCCTGCAGCGTCGGCACGTTGGGAAGCTGCGGATTCCGCTTCGGCGAGGCGATGCCGATGGCGCGCATCTGGCCGCCGTTGATCAGCTGCAGCACCGAGGCCATCGTCGAGTTGGCGACGTCGATCCGTCCGGCGACGATCTCGTTCGTCAACGGCGCGGCCCCGCGGAACGGCACATGCTGCATCCTGATGCCGGTCCGCGCCATGAAGAGTTCGGTCGACAGATGCGAGCCCGAGCCGACGCCGGTGGAGCCGTAGTTGAGTTCGCCGGGCTTGGACTTCGCCAACGCGACGAGCTCGGGAATCGACTTGGCCGGCAAGTCGTTCCGCACCACGAACACATGCTCGAAGGCGCCGGGGCTCACGAACGGCGCGAAATCCTTGACCGCGTCATAGCCGGGGTCCTTCAGCAGGAACATGTTGTTCCCGTGCGTCTGGTTGTTGCCGAAGGTGATGAGGTGGCCGTCGGCCTCGCCCTTCGCCACCTGCCGGGTGCCGATCGAGCCGGAAGCGCCGCCGACATTCTCGACCACCACGTTCTGCCCCAGCGACTGCGTGAGATCTTGCGCCACGATGCGGGCGATGGCGTCGGTCGGCCCGCCCGCGGGATAGGCGACCACCATGCGGATCGGCTTGCTCGGAAAGCCCTGCGCGCGCAGCGGCGCGGCGGCGAGGACGGCGGATGCGGCCAGCATCGTGCGGCGGGTGAACAGCAAGGTAGCCTCCCTGGCCGGCTTCGGGCCGGACGTTTCTGGTGATGCCTCTCGATCTAGCCCCAAAGCGCAAAAGCGAAAAGAGCGGACCCGACGTCACATCGCACCGCGCCGCCGGGAACCGGCGTCGGACTTCGGCGTTTCGGCTTCGACGGGGCGCGCTCCAGCAGGAGGCGCGCCTTGTGGTGCGAGGGGGGCGAGTGTGCTGAGCGGGCGAAGGGTGCTGATCATCGAGGACGAGCCTGTCGTCGCGATGCTTCTCGAAGACATGCTGGGCGATCTCGGTGTCACCGTCACGGGACGTGCCCGCACGCTGGACCGCGCGCTCCAGGCCGACGCCGCGCGCTGCGACGCCGCGGTGATGGATATCAACCTGCAGGGCCAGAAGAGCTACGCGGCCGCCGAGCGGCTGGCGGGCGCAGGCGTGCCCATCGTCTTCGTCACCGGCTACACCCGCGAGCGCCCGCCGGCGCCCCTGAACGCGATGCCCATGCTCCTGAAGCCCTATGGCATCCACGAGCTGGCGGAAGCGCTCCACCGCGCGATGGGCGCAAGAGCAGCGGCCTGACGCTTCAGGCGAGCCGCGCGAAGCTCCGCTCGACCTTGTCCAGGAAGCGCCCGCGCGCCGCCTCGCTCGCGCTGTCCATCCGGTGCAGCGCCAGCCATTTCGTCCGGCATCCCGGCGCGCAGAGCACGCTCAGGCCCCGGAGCAGGATCCGCCGCCCCGGCTCGCCCATCGCGAGTGTCCACCACCACCAGGGGGAACCGAGCGTCGAGACCGCGGCGATGTAGCGGATGTTGGTCAGCACCCGCCCGATCGGCTTGCCGGGCTCCGGCATGCGGAAGGTCGCATGCGGGACCCAGACCCGGTCGAGCCAGCCCTTGAGCATCGCCGGCTGCCCGTACCACCAGGTCGGATAGACGAGCACCAGCGCTTCGCACCACCGCAGCGCCGCCAGATGCGCCGCCACCGGCTCCTCGTTGAGGCCGGGCGTATGGTAATCCTCCCGCTCCTGCCGCGACATCACGGGATCGAAGCCCTCCGCATAGAGATCGATCAGCCGCGACTCATGCCCCGCGGCGGCGAGCCCCTTCAGCACGCGGTCCCGCACGGCGGCCGTGAAGCTCTCGGCCGAGGGATGGCAATGGACGACGAGCACCTTCATGCGAGCCTTTCCCGTCAGCAGCGACCCGGTCGCGACCGGCGTCGGGCTGCAGCACTATCGGAAGCGATCGGCGATTGACAACCGACGCCGACGCAGCCATGAGAGCCGCCAGTGCCCAGATGGCGGAATTGGTAGACGCGCTGGTTTCAGGTACCAGTGGTGCAAGCCGTGGAGGTTCGAGTCCTCTTCTGGGCACCAACCATCAGTCGAAAGACAGTGAAAGCCCGCCGGAAACGGCGGGTTTTTCGCTGTTTCGGGCCTGTTTTCGCCACTGCGGCGTTCTGGCTGCGCAATCGATCAAGAACTCGTCCGTCAGGCCGGGCGCGATGCCGGATAGCGGACTAAGGGACCGACGTTCGCCGGGCGCGAGGTTTGCCGGTTCAGGTGCGCGCGCCCTGAGCCGCGTTCCCGATCAAGACCATGGCCCGCGTCTTCGGGCCTCAACTGGAGCTCGCCGGCCCGGCGGAGCGCCTGGTCGCGGATGAGGATGGCAAGCTCGACCGCCCCCTTGGGAAGCGGCCGAAAGCCACTCAGTGTTGATGGTCTGACACCATCTGGTTGCCGGCCCTATCCGTATGGATGCCGGTCCGCGTTCCGTCGCCATTGCGGATCCAGACCGAAGTGATGCCGGTCGCGGGGTTGTAGGTCGTCTTGATGTGCTTGCCCCTGAAGCGACCGAATTCGGGTGTCGCCACAACGACATCGCGATTGGCCTTGAAGCCGTCGAGGCGCATGACGGAGCCCCCTGGCAGGATGGTCGATCCACTCGGCTCAGGATGCGCAATCAGCGCGCGGCCAGGGATCCGACCGCCGAAGAAGTGATGGAGGTTGCCCGCGCCGACCGTTTCGGTGCTGCTGCTGTTGCTGCCACCACCGCTTCCGCCGCCTTCGCCTGCCTGAGCGCCGCCAGCCGCTGCCACGGCAGCCATCATGCTGACAGCGATAATGAATTTCCGTTTCATGTCACTCTCCTGAGGTTGCCGTTGCACTGCTGCTCCTCGCCGGAGGAGCTGAACAGGGCTTGCGGATTTCAGGAGCGAAACCGCGGATTCTGTGCCGGACGCTGCGCGAAGCAGCGAGGCGAATCGATCGTCTTTTCTCGGCGCAGAGGCCTGGTGTTTCTGGAGCCACCACACGACCGCGAACGAGAACCGGCTCGCTGAGGGACGTCGCCGTATCGTCTCCGACACACCGGCTGCGCTATGCTCGCTGCGGCGCCAAACTCTGCCGCTCAGCGCATGACCAGGATCGAGCCGGACACGTCAAAGACGGACAGGACGGCGAGCAGGCTGCCGATCGCGCTGGCGGAGAGAATCAAGCGCAAGCCGTCATCGTCTGCCATGCGCGCCCCTGCGAGCGGAGTCGGCCAAGATGGCGAAGCTCGGCCTTGCGCGTCGCTGTCGGCGTTACTGCGTCGCAGGCGCCATGACCATTGCGTGGGCAATGAAACACGCTTCCTGCCCCTAGGCGACCGCATGAAACAATCGCCCGTCAAAGCGATGCATCACCATCATCCAGGATTGCTCGACATGACCAGGACTCTCGCAGCCGCCTTCGCGCTCGGCCTTCTCGGCGCGGCCTTGCCCGGCCCCGCTTTCGCGACCGCCTTCTGCGACCTCAAGGAGACCCGTGACGGATTCGTCGCGCTTCGCGCTGGTCCGAGCCCCAAGGCGAAGCTGATCGCCAAGCTGAGAGGCGGCGACGAAGTGCTCCGCGACGAAGGCCGCCGCGGTCAATGGGTCAAGGTCCGCTGGTGGCGTGAAGGCGAGCGGCTGAGCAAGGGCTTCGACAAGCACGCCGGCATGGGGTGGCTCAACGAGCGACTGCTCGGGGCCTGCGGGTGAGGCCTCCGGCGCCCGCGAGTCGGCCGGCGGTCAACGCCGGCCGACTCGCGGGAGTCGTCTGCGGCCCATGTCTGGCCGGCACGCCGCGCTTTGCCCGACGGGGCGCCCCGCCACTGCCCGTTCAGTTGGCCTGGCTCGCGCAGGGGACGGGAGCGACAAGCCATCGCTTGCGCCGCTGATCCGTCCGTCGCCGCTTGGAGGGCCGAGGAGGCTCATGAGCGTGGCGATGCGGCGATCCTGTTCGCCGATCTCGTCCAGGAGATTCCAGCAATCGACGAAGTCGGTGCGCCCCTGAGTGACGGAAGATGCCCTCAGCGCCTCGCAGAGCGCCTCCCGCTCGCGCAGCAGGTCGTCCAGAATGAATTGCAGCATGTCCCGATTCGTCGCCCCCGACGCAGCCACGCTAGCGCGGTCGCGACCACGCTCGCATTGGCAAATCTGCATGCGAAGTCATGCGGGATTGAAAACGTTTTGGCAACGCGTCTGGAGCATTTTCGCAGGGCCGGAAGGCCGCTGAATCCACTGGCGCCTCCCGACGACCAAACGGTCTGACGAAGGCGGATGCGGTCTGGAAGGAGAAGGAATTTCTCCAACTGTCGTTCTTTTTAGAGAACGATTGTCTTGCATAACGAACTCGACTTCTGCATATTCTGAGCATGGCTTTGCGGCCATCGCGGGGATTTGAGCGAGCAGCTTGCACCGCGTCACCAAATGCTAAAGCGCCACGGCCAGGCGAACCGATCGCTATCGTGGGCTCACGACGACGGAGATATGTTCGATGGCCCGCCTGTACCTGTCCGATCCCGCCGCGATGATGCACCGGAGCTGTCGACGCGCCTGAGCGCGCCTGACCGACCCTCCCCCATTCATCCTGACAGGGACCGCCGCCGACGCGGCGCGACGCATCATGTCTTCCACCTATATCATCGAGATCGGCGAATTCGCCGTGGGCCTCGTCACGCGGGACGCGGCCGGCGCCTTCCGCTTCTTCGCCAGCGACAGCCGGCTGCATGCGCTGGAGGGCCAGTCTTTTCCAAGGCTGCGCCAGGTCGAGAGGCGCGCCCGCGACCTGATCGCCGGACGTTCGTCCGCCATCGGCCGCACGGAGGGCGCACGATGACCGCCGCGCTGCCCCTCCATGATCGCGCCTTCGGCGACGCCGCGGCGCTCGCGCCGCCGCCGGCGGCGGAGACGCCCGAAGCCGCCGTGACCTTGGCTGGCGTCTCGAAGATCTATCCCGCGCGCGGCGAGTCGCGGGAGGTCGCCGCGGTGCGGGACCTCCGTCTCGCGGTCGCCCCGGGCCGGATCCTCGGCGTCATCGGCCCTTCCGGTGCAGGAAAATCCACGTTGATCCGGCTGGTCAACGGCCTCGAACGGCCCTCCGGCGGCAGGATCGCCCTGTTCGGCCGCGACGTGACCGACCTTTCCGAGTCCGACTGGCGCCGGGAACGCCGGCGGATCGGCATGATCTTCCAGCACTTCAACCTGCTCTCGGCCCGGACCGTCTTCGACAATGTCGCTCTGCCGCTGGAGATCGCGGGCGTCGATCGCGCCGCCATCCGGGCGCGCGTGGCGCGGCTGCTCGATCTCGTCGGCCTTTCCGACAAGAGCGGCCGCTATCCGGCCGAACTCTCGGGCGGGCAGAAGCAGCGCGTCGGCATCGCCCGGGCGCTCGCGACCGAACCCCGCATCCTGCTCTGCGACGAGGCGACCTCAGCGCTCGATCCCGAGACGACGCGCGCCATCCTGCAGCTGCTGAAGCGCATCAACCGCGAGCTCGGCGTCACGATCCTGCTGATCACGCACGAGATCCCCGTGATCAAGGAGATCTGCGACGACGTCGCCGTCATCGAGCACGGCCGCATCGTCGAGTCGGGCGAGGCCTTTGACGTGCTGACGCGGCCCGCCCATCCCGTGACGGCGCGGTTCGTCGAGGGCGTGACCGCCGTCGAGACGCCGGAGCACGTCGCCAGGGACCTGCGGCCGGAACGGCTGGGCGAGGCCGCGGCGGTGCTCCGCATCGGCTTCGTCGGCGATCATGCGACGAGTCCCGTGATCAGCCGCCTGACCACGACCTTGGGGCTCGATCTCAACATCCTCGCCGGCCGGATCGATGCGATCGGCGGTAGGCCGTTCGGCAGCCTCATCGTGTCGGTGCCGGGCGACGTGGCCTCGCTCGGCGCGACGCTCGCCTCGCTGGCGATCCTCGGATTGAAGGTCGAGCAGCTCGGCTTCCTCGCTTCGCCAGCCCAAAGGGAGGCCCGCGATGTCGCCTGAACTCCTCCGCCTCATCCTCGACGCGACGCTCGACACGCTCGCCATGGTCGCGGTCGCCGGTGGCCTCGGCACCCTGCTCGGCCTGCCGCTCGGCATCTTCCTCGCCACCAGCAAGCGGGGCGAATTGTTCGCGGCGCCCCTCGTCAACGCCGCGCTCGGCTTCGTCGTGAACGTCACGCGGTCCACGCCCTTCATCATCCTGGTCGTGGCGATCGTGCCCTTCACGCGGCTGATCGCCGGAACCTCGATCGGGACGGGGGCTGCGATCGTGCCGCTGACCGTGGCGGCGACGCCCTTCATCGCCCGCATCGTCGAGGGCGCCATCCGCGAGGTCGACCACGGCCTCGTGGAAGCCGCCCGCGCGATGGGCGCGACACCGCTGCAGATCGTCGGCAAGGTGCTCGTGCCGGAAGCGCTGCCCGCGATCACGCTGGGCCTGACGCTCGCCGCCGTCAGCCTCCTCGGCTTCTCGGCGATGGTCGGCGCGGTGGGCGGCGGCGGGCTCGGCGACCTCGGTATCCGCTACGGCTACCAGCGCTTCATGCCCGAGGTGATGGCCATCGTCGTCGCGATCCTCGTGATCCTCGTCCAGTCCGTCCAGACCGCCGGCGATGCCCTCGCCCGCCGCCTCAACAAGCGGATCAGGCACGCCTGATCCCTCCCCTCTCGTTTCTTCCCGTGAAAGGACATCCCATGCCTGCCCTCGCGATCCATCGCCGCGCCCTGCTCGCCGGCCTCGCCACAGCCTTCCTCGCGGCCTCCGCGCCGGCTTTCGCCCAGGCGCCGCAGACCATCAGGATCGGCGTCACGCCGGGCCCGCACGCCCAGATCCTCGAATTCGTGAAGCCGATCGCCGCGAAGCAGGGGCTCGACCTCAAGATCATCGAATTCTCGGATTACGTGGTGCCGAACCAGGCGCTGCACGCCGGCGAGCTGGAGGCGAACAGCTTCCAGAACCAGCCCTATCTGGACAACCAGAACAAGGACCGGGGCTTCAGGCTCGTCAGCGCCGGCCTCACGGTGAACTTCCCGCTCGGCATCTATTCCGCGAAGCACAAGAGCTGGAGCGAGGTGCCCGACGGCGCCACCATCGCCATCCAGAACGACCCGACCAACGGCGGCCGCTCGCTGCTGCTGCTCCGCGACAAGGGCGTGATCAAGCTAAAGGACGGCGTCGGCTACCGGCCCACGGTCGCGGACATCGTCGAGAACCCGAAGCGCCTGCGCATCGTCGAGATCGACGCCGCGCAGACCGCGCGCTCCCTCCCCGATGTCGCGGCCGCGGCCATCAACACGAATTACGCAGTCGAGGCCAAGATCGAGCCGACCAGCGCCATCCTGCGCGAGGATCCGAAGGGCCCCTACGTGAACCTTATCGCCGTGCGCGAGCAGGACAAGGACAAGCCCTGGGTCAGGACGTTGGCGGAGGCTTACCGCTCGCCCGAGGTGAAGGAGTTCATCCTGACGCGCTTCAAGGGCTCGGTGCTCCCGAGCTGGTGAGCCGCGACACGCCCCCTCCGTCCTGTGGCGGCCGTCGCGTGAAACAATCCAGCTCCGGCGATCGAGAGCGTCCTTCTGCCCGAGGGGGAGAAGGACAGGATCAGGGGGTTGCGGGGCTTGAGCGGCTTCCCTCCGGAGCCCTCTCACCCTGCTCTCTCCCCCTCGAGGAGAGAGTTTCGGGCCATCTGCGACAGACCCGACGGCCGCGACGCCGACTGGGTCCCGGTTCGACGGTCGGAAGCTCGCAGCGGAGGCCGTCGCAGGGAGCATCGGTGAAATCCCGAGAATTCATCTAACTATTGTGAAATTCGAAGGATTTTCTATGATGAGCCTCTGGAAACATCGTTCGAAGAATATTCTTCTCCAGAATAGGCCATCCGTAGCCATCGATTCCACACCGGGCCCGGAAAAGAGAATGGACCGCATCGACCGCAAGATCCTCGCTCTGCTGCAGGAGAATGCCGACATCGCGCTGGCCGAACTGTCGGACAAGGTCGGCCTGTCGCAAACGCCCTGCTGGAAGCGGATCCAGAAGCTGCAGCAATCCGGCGTGATCATGCGGAAGGTGGCCCTGGTCTCGCCCGAGAAGATCGGCCTCGGCCTCACCGTCTTCGTCTCGATCGAGACGGCGGACCATTCCGGCCCCTGGCTGGAGCAGTTCGCCGCCGGCGTCTCGGCCATGCCTGAGGTGATGGAGCTCTACCGGATGGCGGGCGACGTCGACTACATGCTCCGCGTCGTCGTCGAGGACATGGCGGCCTACGATGCCTTCTACAAGCGCCTGATTAAGGCCTTCCCGTTGAAGAACGTCACCTCGCGCTTCGCCATGGAGCGGGTCAAGTCGACGACCGCCTACCAGATCCCCGCCGAGAAGGCCGCCTGACGGCGTCAGGCCGTCTTGAACAGATGCCCCTTCTGCACGCGCAGGCCGACGCGCTCCCCCAGGGCGGGCACGAGCTCGCCCGCGACATCGACATCGAGCCGCCGCGCGAGGCCGCGGATCGCCACCTCGGCCCGGCGCACCGCGCCATGCCGGCGGACGAACGAGACCACGCCGGCGAGCGGCGAGGCCTCCGCGCGGTCGAGCCGCAGGTGCTGCGGCCGCACATAGAGATCGGCCTTCCCCGCCAGATTGCTCGCTTGCGCCGAAAAGATCGGCCGGTCCTCGAGCCAGGCCTGCCCGCCCCTCACCTCGACCGGCAGCCGGTTCGTCTCGCCGAGGAAGGAGCAGACGAAGGGCGTCGCCGGATGGTCGTAGACCGCATCGGGCGTGCCGACCTGCTCGATCTGCCCATGGTTGAGGATCGCGACGCGGTCCGCGAGCTCCAGCGCCTCGTCCTGGTCATGCGTGACGAAGACGGTCGTGTGGCCCGTGCGGCCATGCAGCTCGCGCAGCCAGGCGCGCAGGTCCTTGCGGACCTTGGCGTCGAGCGCGCCGAAGGGCTCGTCCAGCAGCAGCACGCGCGGCTCGATCGCAAGCGCCCGCGCCAGCGCCACGCGCTGCCGCTGGCCGCCCGAGAGCTGCGAGGGAAAGCGGTTTTCGAGGCCGTTGAGCTGCACGAGCGCCAGGAGATCGCGCACCCGGCGCTCGATCTCGGCCGCCGGCGGCCGCTCGCCACGCGGCCGCGCCTTGAGGCCGAAGGCGACGTTGCCCGCGACCGTGAGGTGCCGGAACAGGGCGTAGCTCTGGAAAACCATGCCGATCCGGCGTTCGCGCAGCGAAAGCGCCTCGCCATCCACGCCGTCGAAGGCAATGCGGCCGCCGTCGAGTGGATCGAGCCCGGCGATGAGCCTGAGCAGCGTCGTCTTGCCCGATCCCGACGGCCCGAGCAGCGCCACGAGCTCGCCGGGCGCGATCTCGAGCGAGACGCCCTTGAGCGCCGTGAAGCCCGAGAAGTCGCGGGCGGCCCTGTCGATGGTCAGCGAGACGGACATGCGCGAGGCTCCGTTGGTCGGATCAATGGCGGCGCGACGCGGCGATCTCGTCCGCGTAGCGCCATTCGAGGAAGGTCTTGGCGGCCAGCGTCACCAGCGCCAGCAGGGCCAGCAGCGAGGCCACGGCGAAGGCCGCCACGCTCATGTATTCGTTGTAGAGGATCTCGACATGCAGCGGCATCGTCGTGGTCAGGCCGCGGATCTTGCCCGAAACGACCGCCACCGCGCCGAATTCGCCCATCGCCCGCGCGTTGCAGAGCAGGATGCCGTAGAGCAGGCTCCATTTGATGTTCGGCAGCGTCACCGCGAGGAAGGTGCGCCAGGGCGAGGCGCCGAGCGTCAGGGCCGCCTCCTCGTCCGCGTTGCCGATCGCCTGCATGTGCGGGATCAGCTCCCGCGCGATGAAGGGGAAGGTGACGAACAGCGTCGCCAGGACGATCCCCGGCAGGGCGAAGATGATCTGGATGCCCTGATCCTTGAGCCAAGGTCCGAAGAAGCCCTGCGCCCCGAAGAGCAGCACGTAGATGAGCCCCGCGATCACCGGCGACACGGAGAACGGGAGGTCGACGAGGCTGACGAGGAGGCTCTTGCCGCGGAAATCATGCTTGGCGATCGCCCAGGCCCCGGCGATGCCGATGACGATGTTGATCGGCACCGCGATCGCCGCGACCAGCAGCGTCAGCTGGATGGCGGCGAGCGAATCCGGGTCGCTGAGCCCGGCCCAATAGGCGCTCCAGCCCCGCGTGAAGGCCTCGATGAAGACGATCGCGAGCGGCAGCGCGAGGAACAGGGCCAGGAACGCCAGCGCCACGCCGATCAGCGCGAGCCGCCCGAGCGCGCCCTCCCGCTTGACGGCGCGCGCCCGCGGCAAGCGGCCGGTGGAGAGGGGGGCGGAGACGGCCGCGTCAGACATGGCCGAGCCTCCGCCTCACGAACGCCTGCAGCAGGTTGAGCCCGAGGATGATGGCGAAGGAGAGCAGCAGCATCAGCACGCCGACCAGCGCCGCGCCGGCATAATCGAACTGCTCCAGCCGGATGACGATCAGCAGCGGTGCGATCTCGGACACCATCGGCACGTTGCCGGCGATGAAGATGACCGAGCCATATTCGCCGACGGCGCGCGCGAAGGCGAGGACGAAGCCCGTCATCGCCGCCGGCAGCACCGGGGGCAGGATGATGGTCGAGATGGTCCACCAGCGGCTCGCGCCCAGCAGCGCGGCGGCCTCCTCGAGTTCGGTCTCCATCTCCGCCAGCACCGGCTGCACCGTGCGGACCACGAAGGGAAGCCCGATGAAGATCAGGGCCACCAGAACGCCGGCCGGCGTGTAGCCGATCCGGATGTCGAGCGGCGCAAGCAGCGCGCCGATCCAGCCGTTCGGCGCATAGAGAGCGGCGAGCGCGATGCCCGCGACCGCCGTCGGCAGCGCGAACGGCAGGTCCACCGCGGCATCCACGAAGCGCTTGCCCGGAAAGTCGTAGCGCACGAGCACCCAGGCGATGAGGACGCCGAAGACGAGGTTCACCATCGCAGCCAGCAGGGCCGCGCCGAATGACAGGCGAAGCGCCGCAATCGTGCGCGGCGAGGTCGCGAGCGCCCAGATCTCGGCGGGCGTCGCGCTCACCGCCTTGACGACGAGCGCCGCGAGCGGGATCAGCACGATCAGCGACAGCGCCGTGACGATGATCCCCAGGCTCAGCCCGAAGCCCGGAATGACGCTGCGCTCGCGCCAGACGCGGCCGGTGGCGATGCGACCGTCGGACAAGTCCAGCGTCGCACTCATGGCTCAGCGGCCCGGCTTGTAGAGCTGGTCGAAGGTGCCGCCGTCGCCGAAATGCGTCGGCTGCGCCTTCGCCCAGCCGCCGAACGCCTCGTCGATCGTGACGAGCGTCGCCTGCGGGAATTTCGCCGCATCCTTCGGATCGGCATGCTGCGGCTCGCGCGGGCGATAATGGTGCTTGGCGATGATGGCCTGCGCCTTCGGCGTGTAGAGAAACCGCAGATAGGCCTCCGCGGCGGCGCGCGTGCCCTTGGCGTCGACGTTGCCGTCGACGACCGCGACCGGCGGCTCCGCGAGGATCGAGACCGAGGGCACGATGATCTCGAACTTGTCGGCGCCGAACTCCGCGAGCGCCAGGAAGGCCTCGTTCTCCCAGGCCAGGAAGACGTCGCCGATGCCGCGCTGCGTGAAGGTGGTCGTCGCGCCCCGCGCGGCCGTGTCGAGCACCGGCACGTTGCGCAGGAGCGCGGCGATATAGTCGCGCACCTTCGCCTCGTCCTTGTTGAAGGCGCGCTCGGCATAGGCCCAGGCCGCGAGGTAGTTCCAGCGCGCCCCGCCGCTCGTCTTGGGGTTCGGCGTGATCACCTGGAGGCCGGGCTTCACGAGGTCGCCCCAGTCCTTCACGCCCTTCGGATTGCCCTTGCGCACGAGGAACACGATCGTCGAGGTGTAGGGCGAGGCATTGTGCGGCAGCCGCTTCTGCCAGTCCTTCGGCAGCTTCCCCGTGCGCTCGGCGATGGCGTCGATGTCGCCGGCCAGCGCCAGCGTCACCACATCGGCGGCGAGACCGTCGATCACGGCCCGGGCCTGGCTGCCCGAACCGCCGTGCGACTGGCGGATCGACAGGGTCCGACCGCTGCTCTGGCGCCAGTCCGCGATGAAGGCGGCGTTGATCTCGCGATAGAGTTCGCGCGTCGGATCATAGGATACGTTCAGCAGTTCCTGCGCGCGCAGGCCACCGGCGACGACGGCGAAGCAGAACAGGAAGGCTGAACCCGTCAGCCATCGCGCGAACCAGACGCTATGCTTCGATCGTTGCATCGTTCGTGCTCCTCGCAAGGCGCGGTCGAAGGGACCGCGGCGATTTCGACTACGACGAACCTCTCATGATTGACGCACTCATCTCAATTGCCTGACGCGACTGCAACTGATCGATCTTTTGCCCATGCGGAGAAGCGTTTTCTCCGCCCGTCACGCCACGGCGGCCGTGCCGCCGAGGGCGGCCTCCCGCCGCCTCAGCACGCGCCCGACCATCACGAGCACCGGACCCTCGGTCGGAAGGCTGGGCAGCAATTCTGGCAAACTCATGATCGTGCCGTCGATGCGCGCGGAGGTCGGGCGCGTGGCGTTCTTGACGGCGATCGCCGGCGTCAGCGGATCGATCCCGGCGGCGATCGCGCGGTTGCGGAATTCGGCCAGGGTCCGCCCCGGCATGTAGAGGATCGTGGTCGCGGCCGGATCGGCGATCGCCTCCCAGGCGATGTCCGGCGGGAGCCGGCCGTCCGCCCCGTGGCCTGTCAGGAACTGCACGCGGCGCGCGAGGGCGCGCTCCGTCAGCGAGACCTTCAGCTCCGCCGCCGCGCCCTGCGCCGAGGTCACGCCCGGCACGATGGCGACCGGGACGCCTGCCCGCTCGCAGGCCTCGATTTCCTCGGTCGCCCGGCCGAAGACCAGCGGGTCGCCGCTCTTCAGCCGCACCACATGCCGTCCCTGGCGGGCCAGCTTCACGAGGAGGTCGTTGATGTCGGACTGCTTGCAGGACGGTCCATGGCCGGTCTTGCCGACCAGCATCCGCCGCGCCTCGCGCCGCGCCAGCTCGAGCACGCCGTCGGAGACGAGATCGTCGTAGAGAATGATGTCGGCCGACTGCAGCGCCCGCACGGCCTTCAGCGTCAGGAGCTCGGGATCGCCGGGGCCGGCTCCCACGAGCGTCACGCGTCCGGCAGCGGGTTCGGCCTCGATCCGGTCCAGTGTGGCAAGCAGCGCGTCGCGATCCGCCCCGGTCGGCGCCCGCTCCGGCGCCTCCAGCGCGGTCCGCGTGAACCGCTCCCAGAAGGCGCGCCGCGCCGCGAAGGCCAGCCCCCGCGCCTGCACGAAGGGACGCCAGTCGCGCGCCGCCTCCGCCCAGCCCTTCAGCCCCATCGGCAGCACCGCCTCGATCTTGGCGCGCACCGCCTGGCCGAACACCGGCGCCGCCCCGTCGGTCGAGATGGCGACGACGAGCGGCGAGCGATTGACCAGCGCGCCGAACTGGACGTCGCAGAAGGCGGGCTTGTCCACGACATTGACCACGGCGCCCGCGGCGCGCGCGGCGGCGACGAAGCGCTCCGCTTCCTCGTCCGTCTCGACGTCGGCGACAGCGAAGCGGGCTCCGGCGAGATCGCCGGGCTCCCAGCCCCGAGGGACGATTATCACGCGCCCGGCCGGCGGGTTCGCCGCCAGCGCCGCGAAGGCGTCCGGACGCTCCGGCGCGAAGACCTGGAGATCGGCTCCGGCCGCGGCGAGGAGCTCCGCCTTCCAGACTGCGCCATCGCTGTCGCCCGCCAGCACGACCTTGCGGCCGGCGAGCTTGTGGAAGAGCGGCAGCGTCGCCAGCGGCGCGATGCGGGCGGGCCCGCGGCTTTCCGGGTTGCGCGCCGTGCTCATTGGGAGCGTTCGATCATGACCGTCCTCTGGGATCTCGCCGCCGACGGCTGCGAGGCATGAGGAGGGAAAGCAATCCACATGCCGACCAGGGCCACGAGGATGAGCTTGTAGATCAGGTCCGCGTGGCGGACGAACCAGCGCTTGTCGCCGTCGTCGATCATATGCCGCCTCCTTCGCTGACGATGTCGCGCGAGGCGCGCACCCGCTCCCGCAGCCTGATCCAGATGCGGCGATGCGCGAGCCGGAGCAGCGGCCTGAGCGCGGCGTCGAGCAGCGCCACGGCCAACCCGAGCGCCGGATTGTCCGTCGCCATCGTGACGATCAGGCCGAGCAGGAGCGCGCTTCCGATCCGCCAGCTCGCGGCCGGCGCGAGTTCCTGGCGCCATTGCGGCCCCATCGCCTGACGCAGGGTGCGGTCCGCGACGCGTCGGAGCGCGACGACCCGGTCGTCGCCGGCATCGACCTTCCGGGGCGCCAGGATCGTGCCCATCGCCGCCGTGGCGTTGGTCAGGCGATCGATCAGGATCAGTGAGCCCAGCGCCCGCGACTGGGCGTAGGGAGCGACGACGACGGGCCGGTCGAACCGAAGGCGGACCTGACCGAGATCGTTGAGCGAGAGCGCCGCGGCCGCGCGACGATCGCCGCTCTCGATATCGGTCGCGTGGTCGATCGCCATGACGTGGGCAATGGCCGACGCCGTGCCGACCTGGACGATGAAGCTGTCGCCGGCGGCGATGCGGCGGTCGGCCGTCACCAGCAGCCTGGCCTCGATCTCGCTCAGCGCCGCCGGTCCCTCCCCGCCGTAGCGCCCCGCCTTCGTGAGAACGTCCCCGCGCGAGACGTCGATCTCGCGATCCAGCGTCAGAGTTACGGCCTGGCCCGCGTGGGCCGAGGCGAGATCACCGTCGAACGTCACGATGCGCGTGACGCGCGCCCGCGATCCGGATGGCAACGCGAGGATATCGTCGCCGGGCCGCACCGAGCCGGAGGCGACCGTCCCTGCGAAGCCGCGGAAATCGAGGTCCGGCCTGTTGACCCGCTGCACCGGCATCACGAAGCCGAGGTCCGCCCCCTCCCCGTCCGCCCGCACCGCCTCGAGCCATCCGAGCAGCGTCGGCCCGTCATGCCAGGGCGTCCGCGGGGAGCGCTTCGCGATATTGTCCCCGTCCCGCGCCGAGACCGGCACGACCGTGATCGACCGGAAGCCCAGCCCCGCCACGGCCGCCCGGTATACGGCCTCGATCGCGCGCACGGCCAGCTCATCGAAGCCGATGAGATCGATCTTGTTGATCGCCACGACGATATGGCGGACGCCGACCAGCGACACGATCAGCGAATGACGGCGTGTCTGCGGAAGGACGCCCTTGCGCGCGTCGATCAGGATCACCGCTAGATCGGCGCCGGAGGCCCCCGTCGCCATGTTGCGCGTGTATTGCTCGTGGCCGGGCGTGTCCGCCACGATGAAGGACCGGCGCGGCGTCGCGAAATAGCGGTAGGCGACATCGATGGTGATGCCCTGCTCGCGCTCCGCCAGCAGGCCGTCCACGAGCAGGGAATAATCGAGCACGCCACCGGCGTTTCCGCTGGCGGCGCTGTCCGCGGCGAGCGCCGCCACGGCGTCGTCGGGCACGGCGCCGGCCTCCAACAGCAGCCGGCCGATCAGCGTCGACTTGCCGTCGTCGACGGAGCCGCAGGTGATGAAGCGCAGCAGCGAGTGGCGCGCGTCGTCGGCGTCGTTGGCCGCCGCGGGCGCCGTGGCTTCTAGGGCGAGAGCGACCGACATCAGAAGTAGCCCTCCTGCTTCTTCTGCTCCATCGATCCCCTCGCATCACCGTCGATGAGCCGCCCCTGGCGTTCGGACAGGCGCGAGGCCTTCATCTCCGCGATGATGTCGGAAAGCGTCGTCGCCTCGCTCTCGACGGCGCCCGTCAGCGGGTAGCAGCCGAGCGTCCGGAAACGGACCAGGCGCATCGTGGGGCTTTCGCCGGGCAGCAGCGGCAGGCGATCGTCGTCGCGCATGATCAGCGCGCCCTGGCGCGTGACGATCGGGCGCGGCGCGGCGAAATAGAGCGGCACCACCGGGATCTGCTCCTGCGCGATGTAGTCCCAGACGTCGAACTCGGTCCAGTTCGAGAGCGGGAAGACGCGGAAGCTCTCGCCCTTGCCGCGGCGCGTGTTGAACAGCGACCAGGGCTCCGGCCGCTGGTTCTTCGGGTCCCAGCGATGGTCCGGCGTGCGGTGCGAGAAGACGCGCTCCTTGGCGCGGCTCTTCTCCTCGTCGCGCCGCGCGCCGCCGAACGCGATGTCGAAGCGGTGCGCGTCCAGCGCCTGCCGGAGCGCCTGCGTCTTCATCACATCCGTATGGACCTGCGAGCCGTGGTCGATCGGATTGATGCCGGCCGCGACGCCCTCGGCGTTCGTATGGACGATGAGATCGAGCCCGAGCTCCCGCGCCGTCCGGTCGCGGAAGGCGATCATCTCGCGGAATTTCCAGCCGGTGTCGATATGCAGCACCGGAAACGGGATCGGGCCCGGAAAGAAGGCCTTCCGCGCGAGATGCAGCAGCACGGAGGAATCCTTGCCGATCGAGTAGAGCATCACCGGCTTGTCGGCCGCAGCGACGGCTTCCCGAAAGATGTAGATCGCCTCGGCCTCGAGCTTCTGCAGGTGGGTGAGCTGGATCACGGCCGCGCCTCCGCTGCCGTGGGTCGGGCCAGCCTGCCGTCGGCGCCGACGTGCAGGCCGCATTCCTTGCGGGCCTCGTCCTCCCACCACCAGCGGCCCGCGCGTTCGGGCTCGCCCGGGCGGACCGCCCGCGTGCAGGGCGCGCAGCCGATCGAGGGGAAACCCCGCGCATGCAGCGCGCTGACTGGCACGTCTTCCGCCTCCGTGAAGGCCACGACCGCCTCTCGGCTCCAGCCCGCGAGCGGATTGAGCTTGAGGAGTCCCCGTTCGGCATCCATCGCGAGGATCTTCACCCCGCCGCGCGCGTCCGACTGGCCCGCGCGCAGCCCCGTGACCCAGACGGTGGCGCCCGCGAGCGCGCGGGCGAGCGGCCCCACCTTGCGGACGTCGCAGCAGGCTTTGCGGGCGGCGACGCTGTCGCGGAAGCCGTCGATTCCCTGGCGCCGCACCAGAGCCTCGACGGCGCCCGTGTCCGGATAGATGCCGGCGATGCGGATGCCGTAGCGCAGTTCCGTCGCCGCCCAGACGGCATGGGTTTCCGCGAACAGGCGGCCCGTGTCGAGCGTCACGATATCGATCGCGAGCTTCTGCGTGAGGATCAGATGCGTCACGGCCTGGTCCTCGATGCCGAAGCTTGTCGTGAAGACGATGCGTCCCGGCACGGCCTCGCGCACGGCCCGGAGCGCGCCCGCCGGATCGGCGGGATCGAGACGCTGGGCCAGGTCCTGCGCGGCGGCGATCACGATGCCTCGCCCGATGCGGCCAGCCGGGCGACCCTGCGCTGGTCGAGGATGTTGCCGGCGTCGCCGTAGCCGCGCTGGTAGGTGCGGCTGATGGCGCCCAGCGCCTTGAGCCACTGCTCCACCGGCTGGCGCGCGGCCAAGGCCTCCGGGAGTTCGATCTCGTCGAAGCCGCAGGCCAGCGCATGGGCGAACTGGTCCGCGATCAGCGGTCCGACGGCGCGGACCACGCCGGTGAAGCCCCCGTTGCGCAACTGCCGGGCGAGGCTGAACCCGCGTCCGTCGGCATGCGACGGAAAGAGGATCGCGACGAGGCTGAGCTGGCTCTGCATCAGCCGGATTTCGGCGGCCTTCACGCTGTTCGGCACGTCGACTCCGATCCGCTGGTCGGGCCGCCGGCTCGCCAGCGCCGCCGGCAGATCCTGCCAGGGGACGATGACATGGCTGGCGCCGGACGGTTCGGCGGATTCGGCGCGGACGTAGAGGTCGACCCGCAGGCCTTGGCGATCAAGCAGCGGCATGCGCAGCCTCCCTCGGGCCAGCCAGGAAGGCGGCCTTGAACGGCGCCTGGCCGAGCCGGCGCACGGCGTCGATGAAGCTCTCGCCCGACTGGCGCTCGGCCAGATAGACGCCGACGATGCGCTCGACCGCGTCGGGTACCTCCTGCGCCGGGATGCCGGGGCCGAGGAGGTCGCCGATCGCGGCCTTCTCGGTGGCGTCGCCGCCCAGCGTGATCTGGTAGCTCTCCTCGCCCCGCTTCTCGAGGCCGAGGATGCCGATGTTGCCGACATGATGGTGGCCGCAGGCGTTGATGCAGCCGGAGATCTTGATGCCGATCGGCCCGATCTCCCGCTGCCGCGCCGGATCGGCGAAGCGCTCGGCGATCGACTGCGCGATCGGGATCGAGCGGGCGGTCGCCAGCGCGCAGTAATCGAGGCCGGGGCAGGCGATGATGTCGGTGATGAGCCCGACATTGGCCTCCGCCAAGCCCTCCTCGCCGAGCGCGCGCCAGAGCGCGAAGAGATCCGCCTGCTTCACATGCGGGAGCACGAGGTTCTGGTGGTGCGTGACGCGCACCTCGCCGAAGGAATAGAGATCCGCGAGGTCCGCGACGGCGCGCATCTGCGCCGAGGTCGCGTCGCCCGGCGCCGCGCCGATCGTCTTTAGCGAGATCGTGACCGCGGCGTAGCCAGGCTGCCGGTGCGGAAAAAGATTGGCCTCCGCCCAGCGCGCGAAGGCAGAATTGCCGGCCTTCGCCGCCTCATAGACGCGGCTGACGGCCGGCAGCGTCTCGTAGGCGGGCGGAGCGAAATAGGCCGCGATCCGCGCCACCTCCTCCGGATCGGCGTTGACGCTCGGCCCGTCCAGCGTCGCGAACTCCGCCTCGACGCGCGAGCGGAAGTCTTCGAGCCCGATCTCGTGCACCAGGATCTTGACGCGCGCCTTGTACTTGTTGTCCCGGCGGCCCTCGAGATTATAGACCCGCATGATCGCCTCGAGATAGGCGAGCAGGTCCCGCTTCGGCAGGAAGTCGCGGACGATCCTGCCGATCATCGGCGTCCGGCCGAGACCGCCGCCCACGAGCACGCGGTAGCCGACCTCGCGTGTGTCGGGATGGCGCCGCACTTCGATGCCGATGTCATGCGCGCGAATCGCCGCCCGGTCGTCGGGCGCGCCGGTCACCGCGATCTTGAACTTGCGCGGCAGGAAATCGAACTCCGGATGCAGGGACGACCATTGCCGGATCAGCTCCGCCGTCGGGCGGGGATCCTCCACCTCGTCGGCGGCCACGCCCGCGAACTGGTCGGCCGTCACGTTGCGGATGCAGTTGCCCGAGGTCTGGATGCAATGCATGCCGACATCGGCGAGCAGGTCGAGGATCTCGGGAATGTCGCGCAGCTTCGGCCAGTTGAACTGCAGGTTCTGCCGCGTGGTGAAATGGCCGTAGCCGCGGTCGTAGCGCTCGCCGATGAGCGCGAGCTGGCGCAGCTGCGCGGAGGACAGCGTGCCGTACGGAATGGCGATCCTCAGCATGTAGGCGTGCAGCTGCAGATAGACGCCGTTCTTCAGCCGGATCGGCTTGAACTCGTCCTCCGTCAGCGAGCCGTCGAGCCGCCGGGCGACCTGGGTTCGGAACTGCGCCACGCGCTCGCGGACGAAGCGCTCGTCGAACTCGTCATAGCGATACATCGCGCAGGCTCCCGGAAAGATGCGCAAAGGCGGCCTGCTTGCCGAGGTCGGGCCGGTGCGATGGCCCCCGGATCTTGAACCGCTCGCGGAGATGGTTGGGCGTCGGCAGCCCATCGGCGTCGATCGTGACGTCGACGAGATAGGCGTCGACGACGCGGTTATCGGCCACGGCGCGACCCGCTGCCGCTTCCAGCGCCGCCGCGGCTGCCGCATCATGCGCGACTGCGGCGCCGGCGGGATCGAGCGTCCAGGATTCGCCCGTCCAGAACACCACGTCGCCGTCGAGCAGGTCGTTGGCGAGGAGGATCGCCGGAAGGATTATCCTTGCGGGCTGGGACGACATCGCGACGGCCTCCGGAGGCGGTGGATCCGCCCGAAACTCCGTCAGAAATGGCGAAATTCCCGCCGCGTACAACGATTTCGAGGCGCTCCGCGCGAGAAAGCAAGCAGCTTCGCCGAGGCTTCGCCGCGGGAGAAATTGCTGCTTCCGGGTCGGCATCAGGCGAAAGCTGGCGCTACCGCGCGAACCGCTGCAGCGGGCCGCACGGCACGGGTCCGCGACTCCCGCGCTGGCAATGCTCCTGGCATTGCTCCTGAAGGCCATTCGGTCTAGGCGCGGCGGGGCCTGGCGGAAGAAGCTTTACATTTCGTCCCGCCACAACCATCTGACGGGCACCGGCAGGCAGGGCTGCGAAGAGGCGACCACGAGGCGATGGCCAAACGCGACTTTTACGAGGTTCTCGGCGTCTCCAAGACGGCGAACGACGCCGAACTGAAGTCCGCCTTCCGCAAGAAGGCGATGGAGAACCATCCCGACAGGAACCCCGGTGACGCCGAGGCGGAGGCGCGCTTCAAGGAGGTCAACGAGGCCTACCAGATCCTCTCCGACCAGCAGAAGCGCGCGGCCTACGACCGGATGGGCCATGCCGCCTTCGAGCAGGGCGGCGGGCCGGGCGGCTTCGGCGGCGGCGGCTTCGGCTCCATGTCCGACATCTTCGAGGATCTCTTCGGCGACGTCTTCGGCGGCCGCCGCGGCGGCGCCCAGAACCGGGGCGCGGATCTCCGGTACAACATGGAGATCACGCTGGAAGAGGCCTACAGGGGCAAGTCCGCGACGATCAAGGTGCCGACCGCCGTCACCTGCGAGACCTGCTCCGGCAGCGGCGCGAAGCCCGGCACCAAGCCGAAGACCTGCCCCTCCTGCAAGGGCCAGGGCCGCGTCCGCGCGAGCCAGGGCTTCTTCGCCATCGAGCGCACCTGCCCCACCTGCCAGGGCCGCGGCGAGGTCATCGAGGAAGGCTGCCCGAAATGCGGCGGCGCCGGCCGCGTCACGCGCGAGCGCCAGCTCTCCGTCAACATCCCCGCCGGCGTCGAGGACGGCACCCGGATCCGTCTCGCCAACGAGGGCGAGGCCGGCCCGCGGGGCGGCCCCTCCGGCGATCTCTACATCTTCATCAGCCTGAAGCCCCACGCCTTCTACCAGCGCGACGGGGCGGACCTCTTCTGCCGCGTGCCGATCTCGATGGTGAAGGCGGCGCTCGGCGGCGAGTTCAAGGTGCCGACGCTCGACGGCGGCGAGGCGCTGATCAAGGTCCCGGAGGGCACGCAGTCCGGCAAGCAGTTCCGGCTGCGCGGCAAGGGCATGCCCGTGCTGCGCTCCCGCGACATGGGCGACCTCTACATCCAGGCCCAGGTCGAGACGCCGCAGAACCTGACGCGCCGCCAGCGCGAGCTGCTGGCCGAGTTCGAAAAGGAAAGCTCGGCCCAGACGCAGCCCGAGAGCGAAGGCTTCTTCAGCAAGATGAAGGGCTTCTTCGGGGCCTGAGCGCCAATATCGTCGAAAAGACCCTTATTTTTCAGGATCTTGCCCAGCCGTCTTGATTCTGCGACTCTGCTTGCGCGGAGTTTTTTCAATCATGTCATTTTTCAAATATGCTGCAGCATTTGCTGCTTTCATCCTTCTTCACGCGCCGGCCTGGGCCATCTGCAAGGGCAATTTCAGGATGGAATTCGGCCACACCGTCCAACTGGACTGGCGGACGCCGAAGAACACCGACTGCCGGGTCCACATGCAGTTCGACTATGTCGCCTTCTATGGGTTCAGCGTCAGGCAACCGCCGCGGCACGGGCAGATCAGGATGCTCGACAAGCACACCTTCGCCTATGTGCCCCGCAAGAACTTCACTGGCACCGATAGCTTCATCGTCGATGTCGAGGGCGGCTATGTAAGCTGGCAGACCGGCACCGCCACGATGCGGAGCAAGGCCGGCATCGCCGTCACTGTGGCGGTCGGGCCATGAGATACGCGCTCGGAGCGGTTCTCATCGCGGCGGCCACGATGTTTGGCACCTCTTCCGCCTTGGCCTGCAGCCGGAGCGTCGTCGAGCCAGGCAGCAACACGACGGACCCGCTCCATGTCATGAAGCGCGGTACGTCCTGCAGCGCCACGTTCAATCTCAGCAGCCTGCAGATCCACCGGATTTCCATCATCGACGGTCCGAGGACGGGAACGGTCGTGATCCGTGGCAACAACGCCTATGTCTATCGCGCCGGGAACAGGCCGGGACCCGACGAGTTTACGGTCGAGTTCGATACGACCGCGTTCGACTGGCGCAGCGGTCAGCCGACCTACCGTTCGACATGGCGCGTCAGACAACCCTTCATGATCGAATAGCCTCGTTCATCGTTCCGAAACGTTTGCCGTCTCACCATTTGCGTCATAGATTCGTCATCGAATCCAACGAGGTGGCTGACTCTATGGCTGACTCCATCGATCGCCTCTATGACGCCGTGCTGCAGGCGCGCGCCAGCGACCCGTCTTTCTCCCGCACGGCGAAGCTTTTTCGCGGCGGCGTGGAGAAGATGGCGAAGAAGCTTGGCGAGGAAGCGATCGAGGTCGGCATCGGCGCGCTGCAGGGAAAACGCCGCGAGGTCATCGAGGAATCGGCCGACGTTCTCTACCAGCTCTGCGTGCTTTGGGCGGAATGCGGCATCACGCCGGCCGAGGTCCGCGGCGAGATGGATCGCCGGGAGCGGCTCTACGGGATCGCGGAAAAGCTTCCGAAGCCATCGAAGATCGCCGCTCTTGGCTGATCTCGCCTGCGGGACTGTCTGCCGACGGCCAGCCGAGCGTCTTTGGCGGAAGTGTCTCTGACCACGCTCCAGCGCAATAAAAAAAGCGCCGCGCTGGTAGCGCGGCGCTCGAAACGCTTGAAACCGGAGCGCCCGCCTCAGTTCATGCGGGCGCGCACGTCCTTGAGGCCGGCGGCGATCAGGTCATCGGCGACCTTGCCGGTGGCCTGGCCGCGCAGGATCGTCTCGGCCGCGCGGACGGCGGCGTCGGCGGCTGCCGCGCGCACCTCGGCGGCCGCGCTCTGCTCGGCCATCGCGATCTTCTGCTCGGCCTGCTTGGTGCGGCGCTCGACATAGTCGGCGAGCTTCTGCTCCTGCTCGAGGCGGATGCGCTCAGCCTCGGCCTTGGCGTCGGCGACGATCTGCTGCGCGTCCTTCTCGGCCGCGGCGCGCTTCGCCTCGTAATCCCTAAGCAGGGCCTCGGCCTCCTTGCGCAGGGAGGCGGCGGCGTCGAGCTGCTCCCGCACCTTGGCGGCGCGGGCGTCCAGCATGCCGAGCAGCATCTTGTGGACGCCGAAATAGCCCAGGATGCCCAGGAAGATGACGAAGCCGACGCCGACGAAGAATGTATCCATGGTCTGCGCTGCTCCTAGCCCTGCGCCGCGGCGACGGCGCGCTTCACCTCGTCAGCGCCCGGCGCGACGCCGGTGATGCGGGCGACGATGGCGGCGGCGGCCTCCGTGGCGATGTCGCCGACGTTGGACATCGCCTGATCGCGCGCGGCGGCGATGCTCGCCTCCGAAGCCGCGATCTTCTGCTGCGTCTCGGCCTCGACGGCCTTGCGCTTCTGCTCGGACGCGGCGGAGGCCGCGTCGCGGGCCTGCTGCGCCGTCGCCTGCGCTCCCGCGCGGGCGTCGGCCAGAAGCTTCTCATAGGCTTCGCCGGCGGCCTTGGCCTTCTCCTGCATGACGGCGGCGGCCTTCAGGTCGCCGTCGATCTTGCCCTCGCGCGTCTCGAGGATCTCCGCCACGCGGGGCAGCGCGATCTTCGACATCAGGTAGTAGAGCAGCCCGAACGACACCGCGAGCCAGAAGATCGTGCTCGCGAGGTGGGTCGTGTCGAAGGGCGGGAAGGCCCCGCCGCCATCTGCCGGAGCAGGTGTGGCGGCCATGGCCGATCCGATGAAGAGCGAGAGCATGGGAGATACCTCCACGGCCGTCCGCCACGCTTGCGCGTGGCGTGCGATCAGCCGGCGACGAAGATGAGGATCAGCGCCACGACGAAGGCGAAGATGCCCAGGCCTTCCGCGAGGGCGGCGCCGATGAAGGCGCGACCGAACTGCGCGTCGGCAGCCGACGGGTTGCGCAGGGCGCCCGAGAGGAAGTTGCCGAAGATGGTGCCCACGCCGATGGCGGCGAGGCCCATGCCCAGCGCTGCGATGCCCGCGCCGATGAGCTTGGCGGCTTCCGCGTCCATGTGAAACTCCTGATTATCCTGAGGGGTGTGGGTCGAATGGTCCGAAGCTGCGCTTCAGTGACCGGGGTGAAGCGCATCGTTGAGGTAGATGCAAGTGAGAATCGAGAACACGAAGGCCTGCAGGCACGCGACCAGCAGCTCCAGCGCGTAGAGCGCCACGATCATCACGAGCGGCAGCGGCGTGAGCGCGACCACGGCGCCGCCGGCGGACAGCATCAGCACGATGAAGCCCGCGAAGACTTTGAGGGCGATGTGGCCCGCCAGCATGTTGGCGAACAGACGCATCGCGAGGCTCACCGGCCGGGAGATGAAGGAGATCACCTCGATCACGGTGATGAAGGGCAGGAGCCAGCCGGGCACGCCCGACGGCACGAACAGGCCGAAGAAATGCGAGCCGTGCTTGGCGATGCCGTAGACCAGCACCGTGCCGATCACCAGCATGGCGAAGGCGAAGGTCACGAACACTTGGCTCGTTACCGTGAAGGTGCCGGGGATCAGGCCGATCAGGTTGGCGAAAAGAACGAAGATGAAGAGCGAGAAGACGAGCGGCAGGAACTTCAGCCCCTCCTTGCCCGTCGAGGAGCGGACCGTGTCCGCCATGAATTCATAGAGCATCTCGGCGGCGGACTGCAGCCGGCCGGGAATGAGCGAGCGCTGGCGCGTGCCCCAGACCATGATCAGCGCCACGACGCCGACCGTGAGGAACATGAAGAGAGCCGAATTCGTGAGGGAGAGGTCGTTGCCGAAGGCGTAGATCTGCGGCCCGATCCGCGTGATCTCGAACTGGTGGATCGGATCGATGCCCGCTTCGCTCGCCACAACCAACCTCTTCGCTGCGGAGCCGGACAGGCCGCTCCCCGCGTGAACACTAAATCTTGCCGCCGTCTCCGCCGCCGCCCGTGGGCCGCGCCGCGAGGCGGTAGACGTTCCAGAACCCCGAGGCCGTGCCGACCAGGGTCAGGACGATCAGGGCGATCGGGCTCGTTCCCAGCCAGCGGTCGAGCCACCAGCCGATGAACGCGCCGACGAGCACACCCGCCACGAGTTCGGACGCCACGCGGAAGCCGGTCGCCATGGCTTTCCCCATCGCGCCGTCCGACGCCTTCGCCTCGGCGGCCTTGCGGCCATCCTCGGCTTGGACCATCTCGGCCTTGATCGCCCCCGACAGCTTGTCGAGGCGGGCCTTGAGTTCCGCGTCACGATTGCCGGGGCTCGAGCTGTCGCCGCTCATGATGTGGACCGCCTGCCGTTGTCGGCTGAAACGTTGCGTCTGGTGACGCAGATCCAGCCAAAACGAGCGACTGTCCGCGCCGCCCCGAAATCGCGCGGAACATATTTTCGCCCCCGTCCTCTGTCAAGCGAGCAGGGTAAACAGCAAAATATTGGAATCGTTGGATTTTTTGAAAAATCCGGCGACCTGCGCCAAAAGGCGCACCCTGCGGCCGATGAGCGCCCCTGAATCAGCAGGCCGCCGCGATGGCGGCCAGCCCCTCGCGGTAGGTCGGATACCCGAGCTTGTATCCGAGCCGCTCTTTCAGCCTGCGATTCGAGCAGCGCTTGTTCTCCGCATAGAAGCTGCGCGCCATCTCGGAGAGCTGCGCTTGGGCGAATGGCACGGCCGGCGGGGGTGCGACGCCGAGGAGCGAGGCGGCATGCGCCACCACGTCCTGCGGCGGACAGGGCTCGTCGTCGCAGATGTTGAACGGACCGGATTCCTGCGGATGCAGGAAGCCCGAGAGCGCCGCCCCCGCGATATCCTCGACATGGATCCGGTTGAAGACCTGCCCCTCCTTGATGACGCGCCGGGCCGTCCCTTCCCTCAGATCGTCGATCGCGCTGCGGCCGGGCCCGTAGATGCCGGCGAGCCTGTGGCGCTGGACTGTGATTCCCAGCGCGGCGCCGAAGGCCGCCCAGGCTTCCTCCGCGGCGACGCGGCGCTTGCCGCGCTCGCTCGTCGCGGCGAGTGGCGTATCCTCGTCGATCCAGGCCCCGCCGTGATCGCCATAGACGCCGACGGTCGAGAGATAGACGACGACCGCGAGCTCGTCGGCTTTCTGCAGGGCTCCACCCAGCTGCCGCAGCATCGGATCGCCCGCCTCGTCCGGCGCGGCCGACACCAGCAGGCGGTCCGCGGCCGCGAGCGCCGCCCGCGTCTGCGGGCCCGGCTCGCCGCCGGCATGCACGAGCGCGTTGACGCCGAGGGCCTTGAGCCGCTCCGCCTTCGCCTGCGTGCGCACCGTGCCGGCGATGGAGACGAAGCGCTCGCCATGCAGCCGGATCAGCGTTTCGGCCGAATAGCCGATGCCGAAGCAGAAGAGTTTCATGCGGTCGACTCCCATTCGGCGCGGACGTCCTCGTCCGCCTCCCCTGACAGATACTTGTCCTTCGCGGCCGCCGCGCCGGCGGGATCGAGCCGGACAAGCGCCCAGACGGCAGCCCCGCGCACCACCGGATCCGGATCGTCGAGATGCGGCCGGACGGCGGCGGCGAGCGCTGCGCTCCCCGCCCCGGCCGCGGCTGCGTTGCCGGCCGCGATCAGCACATTGCGGATGAATCGGTTCCGCCCCGTGCGCTTGATGGGCGAGCCGGAGAATTTCGCGCGGAACGCGGCATCGTCGAGCATGAGCAGGTCGGCGAGCGGCGGCGCCGCGAGATCGTCCCGCGCCATGAGCTTCGCCTCGCGCGCCCCTTGCGCGAACTTGTTCCAGGGACAGACCGCCAGGCAATCGTCGCAGCCGTAGATGCGGTTGCCCATCAGCGGCCGCAGCGCCCGGTCGATGGGCCCCTTGTGCTCGATGGTGAGGTACGAGATGCACCGGCGGCTGTCGAGCACATGCGGCGCCGGAAAGGCGGCCGTCGGACAGACGTCGAGGCAGCGCCGGCAGGATCCGCAATGCTCTGCCTCCGGCGCGTCCGGCTCGAGCGCGAGGTTGGTCAGGATCGCGCCGAGGAAGAGCCAGTTGCCGTGGCCGCGCGACAGCAGCACCGTGTGCTTGCCCTGCCAGCCAAGCCCCGCCGCCTGCGCCAGCGGCTTCTCCATCAGCGGCGCCGTATCGACGAAGACCTTCACGTCGCCGCCCGTCCGCGCCGCCAGCTTCTGCGCCAGCGCCTTCAGTTTGCCCTTGATCACGTCATGATAGTCGCGGTGGCGGGCATAGACCGAGATCGTGCCGACCTCGGGCCGGTCGAGCGTCTCCAGCGGGTCGCTCTCCGGCCCGTAATTCATGGCCAGCATCACAACGGAGCGCGCCTCCGGCCAGAGCGCCGCGGGCGAGCCGCGCTGGCCGCTTCGCTCGGCCATCCAGCCCATGCCGGCATGGTGGCCGGCCGCGAGCCAGGCGTCGAGCCTGTCATGGAAGGCGAGGTCGGCGGGCGCGATGCGGCAATCCGCGAAGCCGAGGGCTCTCGCCTCCGTGGTTAGCCAATGCTTAACGTGCCTGTCCGATACCGGAGAGTGCGGCCCGGTCCCCGGAGCCTGCGAGGACGTCGTCATGGAAATGCTCAAAGCCCTGATCCTCGGCCTTGTCGAGGGTTTCACAGAATTCCTGCCGGTGTCCTCGACGGGCCATCTCCTGCTGATCGGCCATTTCCTCGGCTTCGAATCGAAGGGCAAGACCTTCGAGGTGCTGGTGCAGCTCGGCGCGATCCTGGCCATCGTCTCCGTCTATTTCGTGAAGCTCGTCGACATCGCCAAGGGCATGTTCACCGATCGGCAGAAGCGCAACTTCGTGATCGCGGTGTTGCTCGCCTTCCTCCCGGCGGCGATCATCGGCGCCTTTGCGCACGGCTTCATCAAGTCCCAGCTCTTCCGGCCCGAGATCGTCTGCATCGCGCTCATCGCCGGCGGGCTGGTGCTGCTCGCGGTTGACGAGCTGAAGCTCGAGACGCGGGCCGACGACGTCTACCAGATCACGCCTCTGATGGCGCTGAAGATCGGCCTCTTCCAGGTGATCGCCATGGTGCCCGGCGTCTCGCGCTCCGGGGCGACCATCGTGGGCGCCATGCTGATGGGCGCGAGCAAGCGCGCAGCGGCCGAATTTTCCTTCTTCCTCGCCATGCCGACGATGGCCGGGGCCTTCACCTACGACCTCTACAAGAACCACCGGATCCTCGACGCGAACGACGTGACGCTGATCGCGATCGGCTTCGTCGCGGCCTTCGCCTCGGGCCTCATCGTGGTGCGCGGCTTCCTCAACTTCATCTCGCGCCACGGCTTCACGCCCTTCGCCTGGTGGCGGATCATCGTCGGCTGCTTCGGGCTGGCGGGTCTGTGGATGTTCGGGTGAGGGCTGCAGCAGCCTCGTGCGTCCTTCGAGACGCCGCTTCGCGGCTCCTCAGGATGAGGACCATCGAGCCCTGCAAGCCGCAAGGGTCCTCATCCTGAGGAGGCCGCGCCAGCGGCCGTCTCGAAGGACGCACCACGCTCCAGCAGAGTCCTAAACCCGCTTTTCCGGGCTCCGGCAGAGGTCCGCCACCGGGCAGCGCTGGCATTGCGGATTGCGCGCCGTGCAGGTGTAACGGCCGTGCAGGATCAGCCAGTGATGCGCATGCAGCCCATACTGGGCCGGCACGCGCGCGAGCAGCCCCTCCTCCACCTGCTCCGGCGTGCGGCCGATGACGATCGGCAGGCGGTTCGCCACGCGGAAGACATGCGTGTCCACCGCCATGGTCGGCTGGCCGAAGGCCATGTTCAGCACGACGTTCGCCGTCTTGCGGCCGACGCCGGGCAGCGTCGTGAGATAGTCCCGGTCGTCGGGAACGACGCCGCCCTTCTCCGCGATCAGCCGCTCCGAGAGCGCGATCACGTTCCGCGCTTTTCCCTTGTAGAGGCCGATCGTCTTGATGAAGTCGCGCACCCGTTCCTCGCCGAGCGCCAGCATTTTTTGCGGCGTGTCGGCGATCGCGAAGAGCGCGCGGGTCGCCTTGTTGACGCCGGCGTCCGTCGCCTGCGCCGACAGCACGACGGCGACGAGCAGCGTGAAGGCGTTCACATGCTCGAGCTCCCCGCGCGGCTCCGGCTGGATCGCGTGGAGCCGCCGGAAGAATTCGGCGACCTCCGCGTCGGACAGGAGCGTCGGCCCGGCCGCGCGCCTGCCCCCGGCGCGCGCCACCTCCGCCGCCCCGCGGAACGCCTTCGCGGAGGGCGTCAGCGGCACTTCCTCCGGCGGCGCTGCGACCTTCGGTCGCCGGGCTGCGATCAGCTGTTTCACGGGTTTGCCGAGGCTCATGGCCCGCCTATATTGGATTCCATGACGGCAGACAGCCCGAATCCTGCGACGCCCGAAGGAGTCGACAACGTCGTGTTTCATGCGAGGCTGAGGCCTCACCGCTCGCTCGGTCGACGCGGCGTCGCCATCCTCCTCGCCTTTGTCATCGGCGTCTCGACGCTGATCTCCATTCCCTTCTATCTGCTGGGCGCGCTGCCGATCGTCGGCTTCATCGGGCTCGACGTCCTGCTGCTGGTGGTCGCCTTCCGCGTCTCGAACCAGCGGGCGAAGGCCTACGAGGAACTCATCCTCACGCACATCGAACTGCTCTATCGCCGCATCAGCTGGCGCGGCCGCATGTCCGAATGGCGCTTCAACCCGCTCTGGGTGCGCCTCCGGCGCGACGAGCACGAGGAATTCGGCACGCAGCGCATCGCTCTCGTCGAGGGCCGGCGCCAGGTCGAGATGGGCGCCTTCCTCGGGGCGGAGGAGAAGGCGGACTTCGCCAAGGCGCTCGGCGCGGCGCTGGCGACGGCGCGGCAGGGACCGCGCTTCGGGTGACACCCGACGGACTATGCGCAAAATTGACATATAGGATGCGCATAAAATACACATGAATGACACGCGTCAGTCCGCGCATGCCAGCAGTGCCGGTCAGACGAAATGACAGTCAGGAGAAGGATGATGACGGAACGCGTTCGCCTCAACCTCCAGATTTCCGAAGATGTCGCGCGGGCGCTCGACGAAATGGCGGAGACCAATGCCGTAACACGGACAGAGGTGATCCGTCAGGCGATCCTGCTGATGCAGTTGGCCCACAAGGAAAAGCGCAAGGGCCGCCATCTTGGTTTCACGGACAGTTCCGATAAGCTCGACACGGAGATTGTCGGGGCTTTTTGATGACGAACAAGATCGACCTTTCGCAGTTTCCGAACAGCAAGTTCACGGTGACGGCTGAATCGGAACTGGAAACCAAGGCGAGGGTCGATCGGGAAAACAAGGCGGCGCAGGCGAAGCTGCTCAGGACCAACATCGATCTTGGGCCGCTCTCGCTCATCGCGATCGTCAGCTTCTGGTATGCGGTCTTCGACATTTCCGACGCGCAGCGTTCGGTCTGGTGCCGCGCCGCCCTGCTGGCCATCGTCAGCTACCTGATCGGCCGGCAGGTCGGCAAAAGCGACGGCGCCAGTTGACGAGCCCCTTCGACAGCCTGCTCGCCGCGCTCGACCTCATCGGCGTCGCGGTCTTCGCCGTCACCGGCGCGCTTGTCGCCTCGCGCAAGCAGATGGATGTCGTGGGCTTCGTCTTCCTCGGCACGGTGACCGGTGTCGGCGGCGGGACGCTGCGCGACCTCGTGCTCGGGCAGACGCCCGTCTTCTGGGTGCGCGAGCCCGTCTACCTGCTGATCTGCGCCGGGGTCTCGGTGCTCGTCTTCTTCGCCGCGCATGTGCCGCGCTCGCGTCTCGTGCTGCTCGTCTGGCTCGATGCGGTCGGCCTCGCGCTCTTCTGCGTGCTGGGCGCCGAGAAGGCCATCGCCCACGGCCCCGTGGTCGCGGCCACGATGGGCGTCATCACCGCCGTCATGGGCGGCATCATCCGCGACATCCTGGGCGGCGAGAGCCCGGTGATCTTCCGCCGCGAGATCTATGCGACGGCGGCGCTCGCGGGCGCGAGCATCTTCCTGCTCGCGACCCTCGCCCTGCCGCGCGAACCGGCGATCCTCGCGGGCTTCACCGCGGCGCTGGCCCTGCGCGGCCTCGCCCTTCGGAACCGCTGGTCCCTCCCCGTCTATCGCCCGCGCGAGGCGCGCAAGGCCGAGGACGTGGGGCTCTAGAGACTTGTCCTAGCGCACCAGCGTCGGGGCCCCCGACACGCCGCCGACTCCCGAGGGCACGGGCACGCTCGACGCCTCGTACCGCGCGTTGAGCACAAGCTCGGGGCCGGAGATCATCTGGATGCGGTTGGCAATCAGGATCGTGTAGGCGGCCCGGTTCGAGATCGGGCGCTCGGCGTCGATGAAGAGGATGCCCCGCGGCAGGTAGATCGTGCCCAGCAGCGTGTGGGCGTTGTTGCTGAGGATCATGTGCTTCGATCCCGGCGACGTGGCGCGGTCCTCGTAGAAGAGGAGCCCGGACATCGGCCCGCTTGCCGGCGCTGCGATGCTGATCGTGGTCTCCTTGTCGAACTCGAACTGCGCGCTGTTACCGAGCAGGTAGAAGCCGACATCCACCCCTTCGAGGGTGGCGCGCGAATCCACGATCAGCTTGCCGTCCTTGATCACGTAGGTGCCGGGATCGAGCTTCGCGATCGCGTTGTTCGTGATCTTGAGACCGCCGCAATAGACGCCCGGCCGCAGGAAGACCGTGCCGCTCTCGATGGTCCTGGACTGATGATCGCACCCGCCGACCGTCGGCGGGGCCCGCTTCGCGAGCGGATCCGGCATCGGCGGGCAGTCGGTCCTCGGCGCCGGCTGGAAGTTCGAAGGCCCGCCCTCGTAGCCGCCGGAGGTGCAGATGCGCTGCGCCCGGAGCCGCGCCGAATCCTTCACCGACAGGCCCTTGGAATCGCGGGAATTGACGAAGACCGAGCATTCCGTGGCCGTGATCCGCGCCTGCTTGCTGGCCTCGAGCGCATTGTTCTGGCTCTGGTCGAGCACGAGCAGGCAGATGTTCTGCCGGGTCGCCGATCGCGCGGTCGCGCTGACCGCGACGCCGGCGTCGGCGACGCCGATCAGCGTCACGAAGCGCGCGGGTGAGCGCAAGCTGATGGATACGCGAAGCGAGTCGGGCGCGGTCAGGGTCGTCTCGATGGTTGCGTCGCGCGCGCCGTCGCCGAGGCTTGCTTCGACATAGCGCCGGGCGACGCTGGCGAGCCGCGCCTCGGTCACGCCCGGCAGCGACAGCTCCCGCGCGCCGGCCAGAGCCGCCGTGTCGGCGGCCGACTGGGCGGCGGCCTTGACGTTCCACCAGCGCGACATGTCGATCGTGATCGCGACCGCGGTCAGGATGCCGAACAGCATCAGGCCGAAGAGGACCCCGACGGAACCGGCTTCATGGGAACGGAACTTTTTGGGGCCGGCGGCGTGTGGGCGCATCGGCTTGTGAACGTCCGACGCCAGAGAGGGTTCGGCTGCTCAGGTCGATCTTCGCGTCATGGTTAGCGATTTCGCACGGGGCTCTCCTCGGGAGAGAAGGCGGTGATGGTCTCGCGTGGACGCAGACCCTGCCCCACGAACCGGCGATCCTCGCCGGCTTCAAGGCGGCGCTGGCGCTGCGCGGGCTGGCGCTGAAAAACCTCTGCCCCCTCCCCCTCTATCGCCCGCGCGAGGCGCGGCCCGAGGACGTGGGGTTGTGAAGGCGGACGCGGCGAAGGGCGACCGTCAAACGCCTGACGTCCCCGGATAGCTGATCTCACCGTGCTTCCGGAACAGAGCGGCCAGCGCCGCCTCATCACTGGAGACACGCTCATCGCCGAAGAACGGCGCGAAGATCATGTAGTCTTCGTAGAAATCCGCTTCGATCCGGACGCCCAGCAATCCGAAATCGACGGTGATGGAGCCCTCCCCCTTGTAGCTGATGGAGAAGGAGATGCGCTCGGATTTCAAGAAATCGACGAACGCGAGCAATCGCTGCAGACCAGTAACGGCCATATTCCCTCTGCTCAATAACGGCGCTTCCCCTCCTTTCGCAAATCATTCATAGCGCATGCAAAAAGAGAGGATTGCTTGCAAGATCGAATGCAAAGATGTGTTGGAGAGCACTCAATCGTGCCAGTGCTCGCGGATCAGGGCTTTCAGTCGTTCGTCTCCCGAGTGCACATCCTCTGGGCCCTTGAAATAGCTGAATCGCATTTCATCTACAAAGAAATCGACCTCGTAGCGAATTCCGACACCTGCAAAATCAATCGAAATTGTATCATGAGATCTATTGTGAAGAGAAAATATAATCTTCTCTTCCTTCAAAAATGCGATAAAATCAAGAAGTCTTTGAAGTCCATCGGTTTTGAGAGGTTTTGACATATAGCAGCCTTTTATTTCCGAAAACGATCTTCATTGAGAAGCTTGTAACAACGGTGAGCAAGAGGAACGCCAGCTTTTTCTTTCTTGATAAGATCGTTGACAGTCAAACCCCAAAACTGCCCTGGTATTTCCTTCGATACAGAACCGAGACACATCTTGGAAACAAAATCGCGTACCGTCATCTTCAGCTGATCATCAGTAAATCCGCCCGCCAGCTGGATCAAGTCCAAAGGCTCACCAGCGGCGATCCATTGCCCGCCCTCCGCCGTGCCACCGGGAGCGCGAGGCTGGTCGGGATCATAGGCCTTCATGGCGAGCCTTAATCGCCATAGCGCGAAAGTCAGACGAAATTCGGCCCATTTGACCAGCGGGTCGGCCGCGACCCTTCCCACACTCGTCATCCACCCTCCATTATTTGAATATTTTCCTATATCGATGGACTAGCAATTGTCAAGCTTGCGCCTCCTGCGCATGCCGGCATGCCCTTCCTTGATCCTCCGCAATTCCCGAATTCACGCCCTTGTGAGCCGTAAAATCGGCTCCTATATGCGGCTCACCATCAACCCCCGCGTCGCTTCGGGGCGCGGGCTCAACGCCAGCTTCAAAAGGGGCAGATCATGGGTAAAGTCATCGGCATCGACCTCGGCACCACCAACTCCTGCGTCGCAGTGATGGATGGTTCGACCCCGAAGGTCATCGAGAATTCGGAAGGCGCGCGCACCACGCCCTCCATCGTCGCCTTCACGGACGACGGCGAGCGGCTCGTCGGCCAGCCGGCCAAGCGCCAGGCGGTCACCAATCCGGAGCGCACCTTCTTCGCCATCAAGCGCCTGATCGGCCGCACCTTCAACGACCCCATGACCCAGAAGGACATGGGCCTCGTCCCCTACAAGATCACGAAGGCCGGCAACGGCGACGCCTGGGTCTCGGCCGACGGCAAGGAGTTCTCGCCTTCGCAGATCTCCGCCTTCACGCTGATGAAGATGAAGGAGACGGCGGAGGCGCATCTCGGCCAGCCGGTGACGCAGGCCGTCATCACGGTCCCCGCCTACTTCAACGACGCCCAGCGCCAGGCCACCAAGGACGCCGGCAAGATTGCCGGCCTCGAGGTGCTGCGCATCATCAACGAGCCGACGGCGGCCGCGCTCGCCTACGGCCTCGACAAGAAGGGCTCCGGCACCATCGCGGTCTATGACCTCGGCGGCGGCACCTTCGACGTCTCGATCCTCGAGATCGGCGACGGCGTCTTCGAGGTGAAGTCGACGAACGGCGACACGTTCCTCGGCGGCGAGGACTTCGACATGCGCCTCGTCGAGTATCTTGCGGACGAGTTCCGCAAGGAGCAGGGCATCGACCTGAAAAAGGACAAGCTCGCGCTGCAGCGCCTCAAGGAGGCCGCCGAGAAGGCGAAGATCGAGCTCTCCTCGACCGCGCAGACCGAGATCAACCTGCCCTACATCACCGCCGACGCCAGCGGCCCGAAGCATCTGACGCTGAAGCTCTCGCGCGCCAAGTTCGAGAGCCTGGTGGACGATCTCGTGCAGCGCACCATCGAGCCCTGCAAGAAGGCGCTCAAGGACGCCGGCCTCTCCGCCGGGGACATCGACGAGGTGGTGCTGGTCGGCGGCATGACGCGCATGCCGAAGATCCAGGAGATCGTGAAGACCTTCTTCGGCAAGGAGCCCCACAAGGGCGTCAACCCGGATGAGGTCGTGGCGATCGGCGCGGCCGTCCAGGCGGGCGTCCTGCAGGGCGACGTCAAGGACGTGCTGCTCCTCGACGTGACCCCGCTCTCGCTCGGCATCGAGACGCTGGGCGGCGTCTTCACGCGCCTGATCGACCGCAACACGACGATCCCGACGAAGAAGAGCCAGGTCTTCTCGACCGCCGAGGACAACCAGACCGCGGTGACCATCCGCGTCTTCCAGGGCGAGCGCGAGATGGCGGCGGACAACAAGCTGCTCGGCCAGTTCGACCTCATGGGCATCCCGCCCGCGCCCCGCGGCATGCCGCAGGTCGAGGTGACCTTCGACATCGACGCGAACGGCATCGTCAACGTGTCGGCCAAGGATAAGGCGACCAACAAGGAGCAGCAGATCCGGATCCAGGCGTCGGGCGGCCTCTCCGAGTCCGACATCGACAAGATGATCAAGGAGGCCGAGGCCAACGCCGAGGCCGACAAGAAGCGCCGCGAGATGGTCGAGGTGAAGAACCAGGCCGAGGGCCTGATCCACTCCACCGAGAAGTCGCTGAAGGAATACGGCGACAAGGTAGGCGAGTCCGACCGCCAGGCCGTCGAGAACGCCATCACGGCGCTCAAGGACGCCCTCGCCAAGGACGACGTGGAGCTGGTCAAGGCCAACACCAACGACCTGATGCAGGCCTCGATGAAGATCGGCGAGGCCATGTACAAGGCCCAGCAGGAAGAGGCCGCCAAGGCCGACGCCGAGAAGGACATGGCACAGGAAGGCGCCTCCAAGAAGGACGACGTCATCGACGCCGACTTCAAGGAAGTGAAGGACGACAAGAAGAAGAGCGCCTGAGGCTCTGATTCACTGGACGAAGGCGAAGGGGGCTTGAGGCCCCCTTTGTCATGTCTGGAGCAGCGGAAGAACCCTCATCCGCCCTTCGGGCACCTTCTCCCGCGGGCGGGAGAAGGAAGAGCGCCCCCCTTCTCCCGCTTGCGGGAGAAGGTGTCACGAAGTGACGGATGAGGGCTCTTTTCGTCCTACCGTTGCGCCACCGGCACGGGCTTCGGCGGCAGCGGCACGTCCGTCGGTCCGGGCGGCGGGCGCTTCGGGTTGGCCGTGCCGGTCTGGATCGGATCGGGCTGCGTTTTCTGCGCGGCCGCCCGCGCCGGCGCCGCCTTCTTCGGCCCCGCCGCCATGATCTGCGGCTCGGCCTTGGGCCGCGTCTTCTTCTTGCCGTCGAGCGTCGTCAGCGCCACGCCCTCCGGCGTGTCGAGGCCGTAGATGTCCTCGCGGAACTGCACGCGGCCGAGGCCGTCGCCGTAGGCGGTGAGATAGACCCAGGCGACCGGCACCTGCTTCTTCAGCTTGATCTCGGTGCGCAGGCCCGCCTCGATGTCGCGGTCGATCTCCTCGCGCGACACGCCCTGCTCGGACAGCAGCCAGACGGCGAGGTCGCGCACGTCCGAGACGCGCGCGCAGCCCGACGAATGGAAGCGCACGTCCTGCTTGAACAGCTCCTTCTTCGGCGTGTCGTGCAGGTAGACCGCCTGCGTGTTCGGCATGTCGATCTTGAGCTGGCCGAGCGAATTCTGGGGCCCAGGATCCTGCCGGAGCAGGAAATTCGGATTGCCCTTGAAGTTCCAGTTCACGCTGTTCGGATCGACCTCCTCGCCCTGGTGGTTGAGCGTGCGGAGATTGTGCTTGTTCAGGTAGGAGAGGTCCTTCTTCAGCGCCTTCGCCACGTCGTTCTTGATGATCGAGTTCGGGACCGTCCAGTGCGGGTTGAGGTTGACCGAGGAGATGCGCGCCGAGATCACGGGCGACTGCCGCTCCTTCTTGCCGACGACGGCGAGATGCCGCCGCTCGACCTTGCCGTTGTTCACGGCCTCCACCACCGCGCCGGGGATGTTGACCACCACGTAGCGCTTGTCGAACTTGAAGACGTTGTTCTGCAGCCGCTCGACGGAGGCGCGCAGCTGCTTCAACCGCACATCGGCCGGCACGTTCAGGGCTGCGAAGGTCAGGCGGCCGACGGCGCCGGTCTCGGACAGGCCGTGCCGCTGCTGGAAGCGCTTGAGCGCGGCCGTCGTTGCCGCGTCGTAGAGATCAGACGCGCCGCTCGCATTGTCGAGATCGCCGGAAATGGCGAGCCGCTCCTTGAGCGCCAGGACGAAGGCCCCGCGCGCGCCCTGCTTCAGGCCGCGGGCGCCCTCGGCCAGCGGCTGCCAGCCGCCCTGCGCCACGATCTCCTCGTAGAACTTCAGCGCGCCCTGCGTGCGGGCGAGCGATTCCGGTCCGAAGGCGGGTTCGCTGTCGCTGCTGTCCTGCGGCGTGAAGGCGTCGGCGGGCGCTGCCGTCGGGCGCGCAGGAGCGGGAGCGGGAGCCGGAGGGAGAGCGGGCGCGCCGGGATTCGTCGCATTCGGCCGCGCCGGCTCGGCTACGCCGGCCGCGGGCCAGGACCCGATCAGGACAAGGGCCACGCCCAGTCCGGCAAGCCTCCGCTGAGACATCGAGCCAACTCCCACCGATACGCAACAGGAGCGTCGGAAAGCGCCGCTCGACTGCCACGATAGAGCGTTAGTCCGAAGGAAGGGTTAACCTTACCACCGCCCGGCCCCGTCCCGCGCCGTGTCACGGCCACGCTGGCATCCCGGCCCTTGCTCCCCATATCGGAGAGGTTCATCATGCTGTCATGCTTTGCGGAGGGTCGCCTTGAGCGAAAACAGCGCCGACGAGAACCGTGGCGCGGGATGGGCCTCGGTCGCCCCCTTCCCCGCGCCGAAGGGACCGCAGGTCGTGGCCTTCGACCGTCATGAGCTGCAGGCCATCATGGGCCTCTACGGCAGGATGGTCGCCGCCGGCGAATGGCGCGACTACGCGATGGACTTCCTGCGCGACAAGGCCGTTTTCGCCATCTTCCGCCGCACCTCGGAAATGCCGCTCTACCGGATCGTGAAGGACCCGGAGCTGCGCCACAAGCAGGGCATGTATTCCGTGATGGCGCCCGGCGGCCTCATCATGAAGCGCGGGCACGACCTCGCGCAGGTGCTGCGCGTGATCGACAAGCCGGTGAAGGTCGTCGCCGTCTAGGCCGATCCGGTCGTCGGGCGTTCCGTCCGGTCGACGAAGCCCTGCAGGCCGGCCCGCCCCTTCGGCGTGACGGCGAGGACGCGGGAGCCTTCGAGCCGGCGCAGCCAACCCGCCTCGAGGAATTGCCTGAGCAGCGCCGCGCCGAGCGCGCCGCCGAGATGGGGCCGCCGCTCGCTCCAGTCGAGGCAGGCGCGGCACAGCGGCCGGCGGGCGGCCTCCAGCGCCGCCATGTCGATCCCGCGCGAGGCGAAGGCGCTTCGCCCCGCGATCGTCAGCGCGAAGGATTCGTCAGCGGAAGCCAGCCAGCCCGACGCCACCATGCCGTCGGCGAGGCGCAGCCCCTCCTCCCCGGCCAGATGGTCGTAGCAGACGCGCGCGCGCCGCAGCGCCTCGTCGCGCGGGCCCGGTCGCGTCCGGGAGGGCCCGGCATCCCCGGCGACGCCCATCAGCGTCTCGAGCAGGTCGGCGATCGCGGGCGAGGCCAGCCGGAAATAGCGGTGCCGCCCGCGCTGCGCCGCCAGCACGAGCCCGCCGTCGAGCAGCCGGGCGAGATGCCCGCTCGCGGTCTGCGGCGTGACGCCGCCCTCGCGGGCGAGCTCGGTCGCCGTCAGCTCATGGCCGCCCATCAGCGCCGAGAGCATGCTGGCGCGCGCCGGATCGCCGATCAGGCTGGCGATGGTGGCGATGGCAGGTCCGTTCCGCATGCGCTGAGACTAGCACGCGATGCACCGGCATGCTTCGGTGACGACCGAACCATCGGGGCGGCGATTGGACCTATCGAAGAGCCCGAGCCGCCCTGGGAGAAGCCGATGCCGTCCGACCTGTTCCTGATCCTCTATGTCGCCGCCGTGCTGCTGGTCGCGGGCTTCACCAAGGGCGTCATCGGTTTCGGGTTGCCCTCGATCTCCATGGGCCTGCTCGGCCTCGTGATGCCGCCGTCGCAGGCGGCCGCCCTGCTCCTCGCGCCGAACATTATCACGAACATCCAGCAGGGCCTCGTCGGGCCGGCGCTGCGGCCGCTGCTGAAGCGTCTGGCCCTCTTCCTCGCCACGATCGTCGCCGGGGCCTGCCTCTGGGAATGGGCGCTCGGCGGCCAGGATCTGCGCTGGGCCTCGAAGCTCCTCGGCCTGACGCTGATCGCCTACGCGCTGCTCGGCCTCTTCAAGCTCCGCTTCAAGATCGCGCCGCAGGGGGAGCCGCTCGCCGCCGCGCTCTCCGGCCTCGCCACCGGCGCCATGACGGTGGCGACCGGCGTCTTCGTGATCCCCTCCGGCCCCTTCCTGCAGGCGATCGGGCTCGAAAAGGACGAGCTCGTCCAGTCGCTCGGCCTCACCTTCCTCGTGGCGAGCATCACGCTCGGCCTGATCCTGCTCTGGCGCGGCAACCTCGGCGCCGGCCTCGCGGGAGGCTCGCTCGCAGCGCTCGTGCCGGCGATGGCGGCGATGGTCGCCGGCCAGTGGATGCGCGGCCGCATCTCCGACGCGCTGTTCCGCAAGCTCTTCTATTGCGGGCTGCTGGCGCTCGGCGCCTTCCTCGTCTGGAAGGGGTAAGGGCTTCCAGTCTCGAAGCAGCAAGTGCCCTCCCTTCTCCCTCGGGAGAAGGTGGCCCCCGAAGCGGGTCGGATGAGGGCGAACCACAAAGGCTGGGCTTCACCCTCATCAGTCAGGCTCCGCCTGCCCGCTTCTCCCAGGCGGGAAGCGGGCGCTCTTCCTTCTCCCGAGGGAGAAGGAAAGTCCCCCTCCTACTTCCCCAGCTTGTCGAGGCGCGCCTTCATGTTCTCGAGGTCGCGCTTCATCTGGTCGACGTCGTCGCCCTCGGCCTTGGCGGCCGACTTCTGCGCCATGGCGGCATAGGGGTTGAAGAGGCGGAAGGCCTCCTGGAAGACCTCCATGTTGTGGCGCGCCTGGTCCTGCATCGCGCCGAACACGTTGCCGGACATTGCCTTCGCCACATGCTCCCGGAAGTGCTGCTGCTCCTTGGCGAAGAGCTGCATCGAATGCTCGAGATAGCTCGGCACGAGCGCCTGCATCTGGTCGCCGTAATAGCCGATGAGCTGCCGCAGGAAGGAGATCGGCAGCATCGTCTGCTGGCCTTCCTTGCCTTCGAGCTCGAAGATGATCTGGGTCAGCACGGTCCGCGTGATGTCCTCGCCGGTCTTGGCATCGGAGACCGAGAAGTCCTCGCCCTTCTTCACCATCACGGCGAGGTCCTCCAGCGTGACGTAGGTGCTGGTGCCCGTGTGGTAGAGACGCCGGTTGGCGTATTTCTTGATGACCGTCGGGCCCGAGGCTTTGGTCATTCTCATCCTTTCGCCGGATGGACGATGCACGCGGAATAAGCTGTTGCCTCGGATATGAGCGCCAATGGACCGCGAATACAAGGGGCCTCGCTCCCGGGCGGTTGACGGAACGGGGCTCAGAGGTCTTGATGGGGCGAAAACCGGCGCCCCGAAGCGCCGGCAACAGGAGAAGCATTTCATGGCTGGCATTGATGTCGTCATCGTCGGCGCGGCGCGCACCGCCGTCGGTTCGTTCAACGGCTCCTTTGCGAACGAGCCTGCCCACAAGCTCGGCGCGGCCGCCATCAAGGCCGCGCTCGACCGCGCCAAGGTCGAGGCCTCCGAGGTCGACGAAGTGATCTTCGGACAGGTCCTCACCGCCGCCGCCGGCCAGAACCCGGCCCGCCAGGCCGCCATCGCCGCCGGCATCCCCGACAGCGCCACCGCCTTCGTCGTCAACCAGGTCTGCGGCTCGGGCCTGCGCACCGTCGCCATGGGCATGCAGCAGATCGCGAGCGGCGACGCGAGCATCATCGTGGCCGGCGGCCAGGAATCCATGTCGCTCTCGCCCCACGCCGCGCACATGCGCGCCGGCACCAAGATGGGCGACGTCAAGTTCATCGACACGATGATCAAGGACGGCTTGTGGGACGCGTTCCACGGCTACCACATGGGCAACACGGCCGAGAATGTCGCGGCCAAGTGGCAAATCACGCGCGACGAGCAGGACAAGTTCGCGGTCGCCTCCCAGAACAAGGCGGAGGCCGCCCGCAAGTCCGGCCGCTTCAAGGACGAGATCGCGCCTTACACGGTCTCCACCCGCAAGGGCGACCTCGTGGTCGACACCGACGAGTACATCCGTGACGGCGCGACGATCGAGGCCATGCAGAAGCTGAAGCCCGCCTTCCCGGGCGGCGTCTCGGTGACGGCGGCCAACGCCTCGGGGCTCAACGACGGCGCGGCGGCGCTCGTGCTGATGAGCGCCGACGAGGCGAAGAAGCGCGGCCTCACGCCCCTCGCGCGCATCGCTTCCTGGGCCACCGCCGGCGTCCCGGCGGAGATCATGGGCTCCGGCCCGATCCCCGCCTCGCGCAAGGCGCTCGAGAAGGCCGGCTGGAACGTCAGGGACCTCGACCTCGTCGAGGCGAACGAGGCCTTCGCGGCCCAGGCCTGCGCCGTGAACAAGGACATGGGCTGGAACCCGGAGATCGTGAACGTGAACGGCGGCGCCATCGCCATCGGCCATCCGATCGGCGCGTCGGGCGCCCGCGTGCTCGTCACGCTGCTGCACGAGATGCAGAAGCGCGATGCGAAGAAGGGCCTCGCCACGCTCTGCATCGGCGGCGGCATGGGCGTCGCTCTCTGCGTGGAGCGCTGAAAACGAAGCGACGCGACCGCCCCTTCTCTCCTTGCGGGAGAAGGTGGCATCGCGTCAGCGATGACGGATGAGGGGCCCTGCGCGGCAAGCCTTGATCCGTCGCAATGACAAGAAGGGGATGGCCGTCGCCATACCCCTCGTCGACCTTCGCTCATGCGGAGGCCACCTTCTCCCGCAAGGGGAGAAGGAAGCAGAAAAGAGGGAGAGAAAAGCATATGGCACGCGTCGCACTCGTCACCGGCGGCAGCCGCGGCATCGGAGCCGCCATCTCGATCGCGCTCAAGGCGGCCGGCTACAAGGTCGCCGCCAACTATGCGGGCAACGATGAGGCGGCGCAGAAGTTCAAGGCCGAGACCGGCATCCCGGTCTACAAGTGGTCGGTCGCCGACTACGACGCCTGCGCGGCCGGCATCAAGCAGGTCGAAGCCGACCTCGGCCCGGTCGAGGTGCTGGTGAACAACGCCGGCATCACGCGCGACGCCATGTTCCACCGCATGACGCCGCAGCAGTGGCGCGAGGTCATCGGCACCAACCTCGACGGCGTCTTCAACATGACGCATCCCGTCTGGTCCGGCATGCGCGACCGCAAGTTCGGCCGTATCATCACGATCTCCTCGATCAACGGCCAGAAGGGTCAGGCCGGCCAGGCCAACTACTCGGCCGCCAAGGCCGGCGACATCGGCTTCACCCGCGCGCTGGCGCAGGAAGGCGCGCGCGCCGGCATCACGGTCAACGTGGTGGCGCCGGGCTACATCGGCACCGAGATGGTGAAGGCCATCGACGAAAAGGTGCTGAACGAGAAGATCATCCCGCAGATCCCCGTCGGCCGCCTCGGCACGCCGGAGGAGATCGCGAAATGCGTCGTCTTCCTCGCCTCCGACGATTCGGGCTTCATCACCGGCTCGACCATCTCGGCCAACGGCGGCCAGTACTTCACCTGAGGGTGCATGCCATGCGGCGCGTTCTTCGGAGCGTCACGTCATGGCGAGCCTCACGGTTCGGAGTGCTGTAAAAGGGTCGACGGTCCTCATCCTGTAGAGGCCGCGCAGCGGCCGTCTCGAAGGACGCACGACTTGGTGCGTGCTTCGGGACACGGCCTGCGGCCGCTCCTCAGCATGAGGGCGATGGGTCACTCGCAAGATCGGCGAGGCGGGCGTCGTGATCGGCGACGCACCAGCGCTTGCCGCGCGCCACCACCGGCACGCCCTCGGCTTCGAGGAGCGCGCGCTGGAAGCGGACCCCGCCCGGGTATTTCTCGTTGAGCGTCCCGTCGGAGCGTAGAACGCGCCACCATGGCGTGACCATCGTCGCCCCCGCCTCCCGCATCTCCTCCGCCGCCCGCGCTGCGATGTTGATGAAGATCGCCGTCGAGACGGGACAGGCGATCGACGTTCCATGCGCCTCGGCGAGATGCGCCCGGACGTAATCGAGCGTCGTGACCCGTCCGGCCGGCACGCGACGCATGACCCGGTCCACTTCCCTGGGATTGACGACCACCATGCTGCCGCCGGGCGGCGCCCAGTTCCGCACGCCCTCGGGCAGGTCCTTGACGATCTTCACGGGTTTCGATTGTTCGAGCTGTTCGCGAGCCGATTTCGCCATTGACCACCTCCTGTCGACTGTGACGAAAGCAGATCCGGAAACGGCGGCAAAGGGCTGACATGGAAGCGGGATTCAACCTGGGATTGCAGAGCCGATGAACCGCTCGACCCTCGCCGGCCTCGCGGCCATCGGCTTCTGGTCCGTGCTCGCGCTCTTCACCGCGGGAACGGGCCCGATCCCCCCGTTCCAGCTGTCCGCGATCACCTTCGCGCTCGCGAGCCTCGTCGGCTTCGCCTTCATGGCCTGGAGCGGCAAGGGCCTTGCCGCGCTGCGCCAGCCGCCCCGCGCCTGGGCGCTCGGGCTCTACGGGCTGTTCGGCTACCACGCCCTCTATTTCGCGGCGCTGAAGCTCGCCCCGCCGGCGGAGGCCGGCCTCGTCGCCTATCTCTGGCCGCTGCTCATCGTGCTGATGACGGCGCTGCTGCCGGGCGAGAGGCTGAGCGCGCGCCACGTCGCCGCGGCAGGGCTCGGGCTCCTGGGCGTCATCGTGCTCGGGCTCGGCAAGGGCGGAATCGGCTTCGACGCCGCCAACTGGCGGGGCTACGCCGCCGCGCTCGGCTGTGCCGTCATCTGGTCGAGCTATTCGGTCCTCTCGCGCACGCAGGCCGAAGTGCCGACGGAGGCCGTCACGGGCTTCTGCCTCGCGACCGCGCTGCTCTCCGCTCTCTGCCATCTCCTCTTCGAGCAGCCGGTCTGGGGCCAGAGCCTGACGCAGTGGCTCTGCATCGTGGGGCTCGGCCTCGGACCCGTCGGCGCGGCCTTCTTCCTCTGGGACCGCGGCATGAAGCAGGGCGACATCCGCCTGCTCGGCACGGCGAGCTACGCCGCGCCCGTGATCTCGACGATCCTGCTCGTGGTCTTCGGCTTCGCCGCGCCGCACTGGACGCTGGCGCTCGCCTGCCTGCTCATCGTCGGCGGCGCGCTGCTGGCAGTCCGGAAGTAGCTACTTCGGCGGCAATGGGCCGATGACGCCCCGGCGGTCAACGATATCCTTCGGGCTCGCCGGCGCGAAGCGCTCCACGTCCTTGAGGCCGGCGCCCCGGCCGCGCGGCGGCACGACCAGCGCGCCCTCCCCGCAGCCGTCCCAGTAGTCGAGCGTCTGCTGGGCGCTCTCCAGCGCGAGCAGCGCCTGCTCCGCCTTGATTGCCTCGCGCATCGGCGCCTCGATCGTCACGTGCTCCAGCGCATAGCGGTAGGCCGCCGCCTTCTCGCGCATGTCGCGCCGCACCCAGTCGACGAGGCCGCGGTTCTCCGCGACGCGGATCAGCGCCTGCTCCGCCTGGACCGGGTCCAATTGCTTGACGTGCTTCAGGCTGGCGACGCGCACCCGGTCCGCCGCGCAGACGCGGGCCGCCGTCTGGCTGAAGGGCACCATCAGCAGCCGGTCGGCTTCGATGTCCTCCCCGATCTTGTGGTAGCGCGAGGCGGCCGAGCGGTAGTCCTCGCTCATCAGCAGCACGTGATAATGGTTGCGGCCGGAATGCGGGATCGGCGGCAGGACGCGGCTGTAGCTCAGCTCCGCGAGCTTCTGCTGCAGGTAGGCCTTGTCGTGCGAGGGCATCAGGAATCGCCAGGCCCGGTCGCGCAGTTCGATCTCGTCGTCGGTGAAGGGATAGAGCGACACCATCTCGCCCCGCGCCCAGGCCGAGAAGAGCCCGGCCTTCGGCAGGATGGTGTTGGTCACGACATTGTCCGCCCGGCGGCCGAAATCCCCCGTATGTCCCTGGTTGCAGCCGGCGAGCGCCGACGCTGCGGCGATCGCAGCCGCGATGGCCGTGGGACGGATCATGTCACGCATCGAATCAGGCCCTCCGCCTCGCTTTGCGACGGCGGGTGGCAACATTATCGACCCGGCCGAGATCGTCGGGGGCTGCTCCGCGCGCTTCCTGCGCGCCATGCCGCTCGTACCGGACGCCGGTGAACAGCAGGATGACAGCCGTATGGCCGGGCGGCAGCGCCGTCGGCCTCCCGCCCGATTCTCGGGCGCGGGGAAATGGCAGGACGTCAGTCATGGCCCATTCCTCCAGGCGCGAAGAAAGTGCTTCGCATGACCGACAACAGGGCAAATTGGTTAACGGACCGCTAACGCCGCCATGATGATTGCGCGGGGTCAAGGCGAAGCTTGATCGCAGCGAGTATTGTTCCAAGTCGATGCCGCTGCGTCAGGAACGCGCCGGCAGAAGAGGGAGCTGCAAGACTATGCGCAACGGACGGACGATCCTGGCCCTGACGCTGGTCGCCTGCACCATCCCCGCCGCGACGGCTGCCGCGGACTCGCGGGCGGGCCGCGCCTTCGCCCGCGAGAATTGCAGCCGCTGCCACGCGATCGACCGCGTGGGCGCGAGCCCGCTCGGCAAGGCCCCGCCCTTCCGCGACATCGCGCGCCGCTACAAAATCGCCGATCTCGAGGAGGCGCTGGCGGAAGGCATCGTCACCGGCCACCCCGGCATGCCCGAGTTCGAATTGACCCCGCGCCAGATCGACGACCTGCTGGCGCACATGCGGCGCCTGCGCGGCCGCCGCTGAAGCATGTTTCGAATGGCGGATGCCCGCGCTCGTAAAGATCAGGCTCTCGCCATTGGGAGCTCCCAACGCCTGCCTGGCGCCCAGCCGTTGGGAGCTCCCAACGGCGCCGGTTGGAAGCGATCGCGTCAGCTTCCCTCTAGCGTCATGGCCGGACTTGATCCGGCCATCCACGTTTTCCTTCATGCGCCGAGAAGACGTGGATGGCCGGGTCGAGCCCGGCCATGACGAGCCCCTACTCCGCCGCCTCGCTCAGGGGGGCCGGTGGGCTCCACTTGAGGATCGGCGCGCGGGCGGCGCGCGTTTCGTCGAGACGTCGGCGCGGGGCGTGGTAGGGCGCCGCGGTGAAGCGCTCCGTCTCGCCCTTGCGGGCGCTGAGCGCCAGGTCGCGCAGCGTCGCGATGAACAGGTCGAGCGACGCCTTGCTCTCGCTCTCCGTCGGCTCGACCAGCATCGCTCCATGCACGACGAGCGGGAAATACATCGTCATCGGATGGTAGCCCTCGTCGATCATCGCCTTGGCGAAGTCGAGCGTGGTGACGCCCGTGTCCTTGAGCCAGGCGTCGTCGAACAGGGCCTCGTGCATGCAGGGCTGGTCGCCGAAGGGCAGCGACATCACGTCGGCGAGGCTGGCGCGGATGTAGTTGGCATTGAGCACCGCATCCTCGGAGGCCTGCCGGATGCCGTCGGATCCGTGCGAGAGCATGTAGGACAGCGCCCGCACGAACATGCCCATCTGGCCGTGGAACGCCGTCATCCGGCCGAAGGGGTCGAGCCCCTCCCCGGCCTCCGACACATGCTCGACGAGCTCGGCGCCCTTCTCCGTCAGACGGACGAACGGCACCGGCGCGAAGGGCGCGAGCCGCTCTGACAGGACCACCGGCCCGGCGCCGGGTCCGCCGCCGCCATGCGGCGTCGAGAAGGTCTTGTGCAGGTTGATGTGCATGGCGTCGATGCCGAGGTCGCCCGGCCGCACCTTGCCGGCGATGGCGTTGTAGTTCGCGCCGTCGCAATAGAAGTAGCCGCCGCCCTCGTGCACCGCCTTCGCGATCTCGACGATCTCGCGCTCGAAGATGCCGCAGGTGTTCGGGTTCGTCAGCATGATGGCGGCGACGTCGGGGCCCATCAGCGCCTTCACCGCCTCGGCGCGCACCGTGCCGTCGGCGTCGGCGGGCACCGGCTTCACCTGGAAGCCGATGAGCGCCGCCGTCGCCGGATTGGTGCCGTGCGCGGATTCCGGCACGAGGACCGTCCGTCGCGAGTCAGCCTCGCCCTTGGCCACGATCGCCGCCTTGATCGCCATCATGCCGCAGAGCTCGCCATGCGCGCCCGCCTTCGGGCTCATGGCGATCGCGCCCATGCCTGTCAGCGTCTTCAGCCAGTGCGCCAGCACGTCGATCAGCTCGAGCGCGCCCTGCACCGTGGAGACCGGCTGCAGCGGATGGACGTCCGCGAAGCCGGGCAGACGCGCCATGCGCTCGTTCAGGCGGGGATTGTGCTTCATCGTGCAGGAGCCGAGCGAGAACAGGCCCGTGTCGATGCCGAAATTCTTCTGCGAGAGGCGCACGTAATGGCGCATTGTCTCGGGCTCCGAGAGGCCGACGAGGCCGATGTCGCCCTGGCGCTCGAGCCCGCCCAGCCGCGGCCGGAAATCCGCCGGCTCCTCGAGGTCGACGCCCGTCGTGTCGGCGCGGCCGATCTCGAACAGCAGCGGCTCCTCGACCTGCAGGCCCTTGTTGCCCGTGAAGGTCGGACGGCTCGCGGCGCCGGCAGCGCCCGAAGCGGTGGGACGTCCCTGGTTGTTCAGCATCGTCGTCTCCGATCAAATGGACCGGCGCGCCGCCGCAGGGCGACGCGCCGGAAAGCGTGGATCAGGTTTCCTCAACCTGCTTGAACATCAGCGCTCCGAGCACGCCGCCGATGATCGGCGCGACCCAGAAGAGCCAGAGCTGCTGCAGCGCCCAGCCGCCGACGAACAGCGCCGGACCGGTGCTGCGCGCCGGGTTCACCGAGGTGTTGGTGACCGGGATGCTGACGAGATGGATGAGCGTCAGGCCAAGCCCGATCGCCAGCGGCGCGAAGCCGGCCGGGGCGCGCGCGCTGGTCGCGCCCATGATGATGAACAGGAACATCGCCGTCATCACCACTTCGATCGTGAAGCCCGCGAAGAGCGAGTACTTGCCCGGCGAGCGGTCGCCATAGCCGTTGGCCGCGAAGCCGCCGATCTCCGCCCCGGCCTTGCCCGTCGCGATCACGTAGAGGACCGCCGCCGCGGCGACTGCGCCGACGACCTGCGCCGCAATGTAATGCGGCACGAGCCCACTCTGAAATCGGCCGCCGGCCGCAAGCCCGATGGTCACGGCCGGGTTGAGGTGGCAGCCCGAGATCGGCCCGATCGTGTAGGCCATCGTCACCACGGTCAGGCCAAAGGCGATGGACACGCCGAGCAGGCCGATGCCGACCTGCGGAAAGGCCGCCGCCAGCACCGCGCTGCCGCAGCCCGCGAACGTCAGCCAGAATGTGCCGATCGCCTCGGCCGTCAGTTTCTTCATCATCGCAATCGTCCCCCTCGAAAAGCCGGGCGCGATGCAGGCAGCGGGATGCCGCCTCAGCCGCCCGGGTGATTGATCACATCACGTAAAACCTGAATGAAATCGGTACGATCGGCGTCGCTGTTGACCTCGGTCGAGGCGACCAGAACGAGGTCGTCGAGCCCGGAATCAGGGGCGAGCCGGCTGTAAGGCACGCCGGCGAGGACGCCCTTCTCGGCCATCCGCTCCACGACCTCCGCGGCCTTGCCCGGCACGCGCAGCGTGAACTCGTTGAAGAAGGCGCCGGTCAGCACCTCGACGCCCTTCACCTCCGCCAGCATGTCGGCGAGCTTCACTGCATTCGCGTGGTTGATGCGCGCCAGCCGGCGCAGGCCCACCTCGCCCAGCAGCGTCATGTGGATCGTGAAGGCGAGCGAGCAGAGGCCCGAATTCGTGCAGATGTTGCTCGTCGCCTTGTCGCGCCGGATATGCTGCTCGCGCGTCGAGAGCGTCAGCACGAAGCCGCGCCGCCCCTCGGCGTCGACCGTCTCGCCGGAGAGGCGGCCGGGCATCTGGCGGACGTACTTCTGCTTGGTCGCGAAGAGACCGACATAGGGTCCGCCGAAATTGAGCCCCACGCCGATCGACTGGCCCTCGCCCACCACGATATCCGCGCCCATCGCGCCCGGGCTCTCGACGAGGCCGAGCGACACGGCCTCCGTCACGACGGCGACCAGCAGCGCCCCGTTCTTCTGGCAGGCGGCCGCGATGGGCCGGAGGTCCCGCAGGTTGCCGAAGACGTCGGGCGTCTGGACGACGGCGCAGGAGGTCGTCGCGTCGATCGCGCCAACCAGGTCCTCGCTAGCGGTCACGTCGGCCGGCAGCGTGGTCACCGTGTCGCCGGCCATCGCCGACAGGCCGCGGACGACTTCGGCGTAATGCGGATGCAGCCCGCCCGACAGCACGGCCTTCTTCCGCTTGGTGACGCGATGCGCCATCAGCACCGCCTCGGCCGCGCCGGTGGAGCCGTCGTACATCGAGGCGTTGGCGACATCCATGCCCGTGAGGTTCGCCACCTGCGTCTGGAACTCGAAGAGATATTGCGTCGTGCCCTGCGCGATCTCGGGCTGGTACGGCGTGTAGGAGGTGAGGAACTCCGAGCGCTGGATCAAATGGTCCACCGTCGCCGGCACGTGATGCTTGTAGGCGCCCGCGCCCACGAAGAAGGGCACGGACCCCGCCGCGACATTCTTGCCTGCCATGCGGCCGAGCTGGCGCTCCACCGCCATCTCGCCGGCGTGGCGCGGCAGGTCGACGGGCTCATGGAGCAGTGCCGCCGCCGGCACGTTGGCGAAGAGCTCGTCCACCGACGAGACGCCGATCCGGGCGAGCATCGCCTCGCGGTCTTCGGTCGAAAGGGGAAGGTAGCGCATGTTGCAAGCTCCATCCTTCTCCCTTGGGAGAAGGTGCCCCGCGGAGCGGGGCGGATGAGGGAGAACCACGGACGCCGGGCTTCGCCCTCATCCGTCATGCTCCGCATGACACCTTCTCCCGAGGGAGAAGGAGAGAACCATCACGAAATCGTCTTCAGGTAGGCCTGGTACTCTTCCTCGCTCATCAGCTCGTCGAGCTCGCTCGCGTCCTTGAGCTTGAGCTTCAGAAACCAGCCCTTGCCGGTTGAATCCTCGTTGACCATGGCCGGCTCCCCCTCGAGCGCCCCATTGACCTCGACCACCTCGCCCGAGACCGGCGCATAGACCTCGGAGGCCGCCTTGACGCTCTCCACCACGGCCGCCTCACCGCCCTTGGTCACGGCCTTGCCGGTCGCCGGCAGTTCGACGAACACGACGTCGCCGAGCTGCTGCTGCGCGTAATCGGTGATGCCGACGACGCCGATGTCGCCCTCGACGCGGATGAACTCATGGTCCTTCGTGTATTTCGTGGTCATGGCGGGCTCCTCGACGGCAAGACTCAGGATTTCGGGGTGCGGTGGAAACGGGCGGGCACGAAGGGCAGCTTGACGACCTTCGCCGGCAGCTCGCGGCCGCGCACGACCAGCGTCACGCCCGTTCCGGCGGCGGCGAAGGCGGGCTCGACATAGCCCATGCCCACCGGCCCGCCGACCGTGGGACCGAAGCCGCCCGAGGTCACGACGCCGATGCGGCGGCCCTCCGCGAAGATCTCGGTTCCCTCGCGCGCGGGCTGGCGCCCTTCCGGCTGGATGCCGACGCGCTGCCGCGCCACGCCCTCGGCGAGCTCGCGCTGCACGCGGGCCGCGCCCGGGAAGCCACCCTGCTCGCGCCGGCGCTTCTGGATCGACCAGGCGAGCGCCGCCTCGACCGGCGAAGTCGTCGTGTCGATGTCGTGGCCGTAGAGGCAGAGCCCCGCCTCGAGCCGGAGCGAATCGCGCGCGCCGAGGCCGATCGGCTTTACCCTGTCGTCGGCGAGCAGCAGGCCCCAGAACCGGCCCGCCTCCTCGGCCTTCACGGAGATCTCGTAGCCGTCCTCGCCCGTGTAGCCCGAGCGCGAGACATAGGCGTGGACGCCCTCGATGAGCACGTCGCGCGCCGTCATGAAGGGCATGTCCGCGACCTCGGGCGCGAATTGCGCCAGCACGGCCGCCGCCAGCGGCCCCTGCAGCGCCAGCAGCGCCTGCTCGTCCCGCCGCTTCAGCGTGACACCGGCGGGCAGACGAGCCGCGATATGGATGTAATCCGCCTCCTTGCCGCCGGCGTTGACCACGAGGATCAGCGCGCCGGCGTTGGCCGGGTCGGCATGGCGGGTCACCATCAGGTCGTCGATGATGCCGCCCTCGTCGTTGAGGAGCTGCGTGTAGCGCTGCTGCCCGGGCGCGAGATTGAGGATGTCGGCCGGGACGAGCGCCTCCAGCGCCGCCGCCACTGTCTCGTGCCGGCCGTCGGCCGCGACGAGATAGGCCTGCCCCATGTGCGACACGTCGAACAATCCGGCGCTCTGGCGCGTCCAGTTGTGCTCGGCCAGGATGCCGGTCGCGTACTGCACCGGCATGTCGTAGCCGCCGAAGCCCACCATCTTGCCGCCGCCCGCGACATGCGCGTGATGCAGCGGCGTCTTCAGGAGCGTGGCGTCGGAGATCGCGTCGGAAGCCGGATCGGCCATGGGTCACCGCTGGAGACAGAGCACGGAACGCCGACCGGGCAAGCCAGCCCGCCGACGCCCCCTCTGTCACGGAACCTGAGAGATTTCAGAGGCTTGAATGGCCTCCTTACTCCGTCGGTGAGCGGCGCCTCGCGGCCCGCTGCTTTCCAGAGCGACAATGGCGACCCTTCGAGAGGCGCCGTCCTGCGGTCCGTTGGCCTGAGCGTTTCCGGGGCGGTTGCGCCTTCGGCGTCGACGCCGCCGAAGCGCCGCCGAACTCTCCCGCAGGGGATTGTCTGGTCCCATCCTTGGATCGGCGGAACGCGCCTTGTCAATCGCGTTCGCGCGCGAGTGCCGACTTCTCCCGTTTCAGCGCTGGCGGCGCGTCTGGCGCACGGCCTGCTGCGCGGTCGGATCGAGGCCGACGTAGATGTCGTACTCGTCGCCCGGATCGTTCGTGGTGATCGGCACCACGACATTCTCCTCGACATGCGCGAAGTCAGCCTGCGTGTCGTTGGCCGGCACGGTCACGCTGAGCCGCGTGAAGCGCTGCGCCACGACGTCGCTGCGGCGCTTCACGACCACGCGGACGGGCACGGAGTAGGTGCCGGGGCGGCCGCTCTGCCCGAGCAGGAGCCTACCCTCGACGCCGACCCGCAGCCGGAGCTGGCCGCCCTGGAAGACGCACTCGCGCGCCACGTTGGCGATCGAGGCCTGAAAGCCGACGCCGGAGGCCTGCTGGGCCGGGCTGCCGCCGCGATAGGCCGCCTTGTTCTCGAGGATGTCGAGGCCGGGGCAGGTCAGCTCGTCCTGGTCCTGGTTGAAGTTCGGCTGCTGCGACGGCGGCACCGTTGGCCCGGCGTAGAAGAACATGTTGCGCAGCGTCGCGCCGGGGCCGGACTGCTGCTCGACCGGCGTGGGCGCCTGCGACGAACCGCCGAAAATCCCGGTCGTCCCGCCGCCGCAGGCCGCCAGGCCGAGGGCCGCCACGGTCGAAATAGCCATTCCACGCGCAAGGGACCAACGCATCGTCACGTACCGCTCTCAGGTTGTCGCGCCCTTCTGGCACGGATCGCGGCGGCTGGCTACTTGAGCGCCTCCAGCCCCTTCTCGTAGCCCACAAGCGTCAGGGGCAACCCCCGCCCCTCGTTCGGCTTGTCGAAGATGATGAAGGTCGCGGTCGAGCCGTTCTTCAGCTCCTGGTGCAGGCGGTCGTCGATCTCGACCTCGGCTACGCAGCCCGACGGCACGCATTTCACGAAGCCGGTCGAGCCGATGTCCTTCACGGTCGGCTTGCCCTGCGCGTCCTTCTCGGTCGCGCTCTCGATGCGCAGCCCGAGCCCGCGCGGCAGGAGCACCCCGAGCGGAGCGATGACGCGCAGCACGGGCTTTCGCGCCCCCGGCTTGCCGTCCGCCGCCGGCGGGTCCTGCACGCGCAGCACCACGACGACGACGTTGATGTTCGAATCCTTCTCGTCCGCGACGTTCTGGTAGAGGATGCACTGCTCCTCCCGGCCCTGCTGCTGCTCGCAGCGCAGCTCCCAGTCGCTGAAGTTGCCGCGCACCACGCCCTGCGCGGAGGCCGCGCCGGCGAGGCCGGCCAGCGCGAGGCAGCAGGCCGCCGTCGCGGCGAAGGACTTGCGGATCGTCATGCCCAGGCTCTCAGCTGATTCTCTTGTGTCGTCATATAGAGGCGAACCGGCCGCCGCACAGCCCGCCGGGTCCGCCCCTGCCGCCGGGTGAGCGCGAGGCGCGGGGGCCGGAACGGAGGGCAATCCGCGTTCCCTGCCTCTTTCGCGGTCTTATGACGCACGAAATGCGACCGAAGGATGGTTGAAACCGGCGGCGCGCTGTGGTGAATGCACCAGGATCGAGAGGGCTGCCCGTTCGGGGCCGGGCGTGGCCGGATGGCTGCGCGCCATCACTGGGGCGGCCGCTGTGAGGAAGGACGAAGACAGCATGCATCAGGCATGGTCGAATCGCATCGGGCGTGGCGCGCTGGCGCTGGCCGCAATGACGACGCCGTTCGCCGCGTCGGCCCAGACGTCGAACTCGGGCTTCGGCCAACCTGCGCCCTGGCAGATGGGCCTGCAGGGCTCGGCCTCGACGGTGATGGACTTCATCGCCTCGCTGCACACCGGCCTGCTGTGGATCATCGTGCTGATCTCGCTCTTCGTGCTGGGCCTCCTCGTCTACGTGGCGATGAAGTTCAACGAGAAGGCCAACCCCTCGCCGTCGAAGACGACCCACAACACCACGATCGAGATCGTCTGGACCGTCGTTCCCGTCCTCATCCTGCTCGCGATCGTCATCCCCTCCTTCCGGCTGCTGAAGTACCAGGAGGAGATCCCGCCCTCCGACGTGACCATCAAGGTCACCGGCAAGCAATGGTACTGGACGGTCGAATACGCGAAGGATTCCGGCGGCTTCGGCTTCGATGCGATCATGCTGGACGACAAGCAGCGTGCCGACGCCGTGCAGAAGGGCGCCAAGCCGGAGGACGTGCCGCGCCTGCTGGCGGTCGACAACGAGATCGTCGTTCCGGTCAACAAGGTGATCCGCGTCCAGGTCACGGCCGCCGACGTGATGCACGCCTTCGCCATGCCCTCGCTCGGCATCAAGCGCGACGCCGTGCCGGGCCGCCTGAACGAGACCTGGTTCCGTGCCACGCGCGAGGGTCTCTACTACGGCCAGTGCTCGGAGCTCTGCGGCACGAACCACGCGTTCATGCCGGCGGCGATCCGCGTGGTGTCCGACGCCGCCTACGCCACCTGGCTCGAGGCCGCGAAGAAGAAGTTCGCCTCGTCGTCCGACGGCCCCGTGCGGGTCGCCGAGAGCGCGAAGCAGTGAACGGGTAAGGAGCAAAATCATGGCAACAGCCGCCGCTCACCACGACGATCACGCGCACGAAGACCATCCCACGGGCTGGCGCCGCTACGTCTATTCGACGAACCACAAGGACATCGGAACGATGTACCTGATCTTCGCCCTCTTCTCCGGCCTCGTCGGCGGAGGGCTGTCGATCGCCATGCGCATGGAGCTCGCCGAGCCGGGCCTGCAGTTCTTCACCAACCCGCATACCTATAACGCCTTCGTCACCGGCCACGCGCTGCTCATGATCTTCTTCATGGTCATGCCCGCGCTGATCGGCGGCTTCGCCAACTGGTTCGTCCCGATCATGATCGGCGCGCCGGACATGGCCTTCCCGCGCATGAACAACATCTCGTTCTGGCTGCTGCCCTCGGCGCTCGGCCTGCTCCTGATCTCGCTGTTCGTGCCTGGCGGCCCCGGTCCCGACGACAAGGGCTTCGGCGGCGGCTGGACGATCTATCCGCCGATGTCGACCCTGGGCTCGCCCGGCCCGGCGATGGATTTCGCGATCCTCTCGCTGCATATCGCCGGCGCCTCCTCGATCCTCGGCGCGATCAACTTCATCACCACGATCTTCAACATGCGCGCGCCGGGCATGACCCTGCACAAGATGCCGCTGTTCGTCTGGTCGGTGCTCGTGACGGCGTTCCTGCTGCTGCTCTCGCTGCCGGTGCTCGCGGGCGCCATCACGATGCTGCTGACGGACCGCAACTTCGGCACGACCTTCTTCGATCCTGCCGGCGGCGGCGACCCGATCCTGTTCCAGCACCTCTTCTGGTTCTTCGGCCACCCCGAGGTCTACATCCTGATCCTGCCGGCCTTCGGCATCGTCAGCCACATCGTGTCGACCTTCAGCCGCAAGCCGGTCTTCGGCTACCTCGGCATGGCCTACGCGATGGTCGCCATCGGCGTCGTCGGCTTCGTCGTCTGGGCGCACCACATGTACACGTCGGGCATCAGCCTCGGCGCGCAGCAGTACTTCATGGCCGCGACGATGGTGATCGCCGTGCCGACGGGCGTGAAGATCTTCTCCTGGATCGCGACGATGTGGGGCGGCTCGATCCGCTTCCAGACGCCGATGGTCTGGGCGATCGGCTTCATCTTCCTGTTCACCGTGGGCGGCGTCACCGGCGTCGTCCTCGCGAACGCCGGCGTGGACCGCGTGCTGCACGACACCTACTATGTCGTGGCGCACTTCCACTACGTGCTGTCGCTCGGCGCCGTCTTCGCGATCTTCGCGGGCTGGTACTACTGGTACCCGAAGATCTCGGGCTACGTGATCCCGGACTGGATCGGCCAGCTCCATTTCTGGATCTCGTTCATCGGCGCCAACATCCTGTTCTTCCCGCAGCACTTCCTGGGCCTCGCCGGCATGCCGCGCCGCTATGTCGACTATCCCGACGCCTACGCGGGCTGGAACGGCATCTCGTCGATCGGCTCCTACATCTTCGCCCTCGGCCTGATCGTCTTCTTCTACGGCATCTACCGCGCCCACGCCGACAAGGTCGCGGCCGGTGAGAACCCGTGGGGTGAAGGCGCCGTCACGCTGGAATGGACGCTGAGCTCGCCGCCGCCGTTCCACCAGTTCTCGACCCTCCCGCGCATCGCGGACTCGCAGGGTCACTGACCGACCGGACCGGCCGGGACCACTCCGTCCCGGCCGGCCCTTTCGGCAAAGCGGCTGACCGACGAGCCAGCCGCTCCGCCGAGAGGGAAACGCCCCGAAACGATCCGAAGGGATCAGCGCAGACCCGTCATGAGCCATTTCGACTCCACCCTCGCCGGCCAGGGCGCCGAACTGACCGCCAGCGCCCCCGCCGTCTCCGAAGCGTCCGTCCGGGATTTCGTGGCGCTGCTGAAGCCGCGCGTGATGTCGCTGGTCGTCTTCACGGCGCTCGTCGGCCTCGTCGCCGCGCCGGGGACCATGCATCCCGGCCTCGCGGGAATCGCCATCCTCTGCATCGCGCTCGGTGGCGGCGCCTCGGGCGCGCTGAACATGTGGTACGACGCGGACATCGACGCCGTGATGTCGCGCACGGCCAAGCGGCCAATTCCCTCGGGCAAGGTCCTGCCGGGCGAGGCGCTCGGCTTCGGCCTCTTCCTCGCCGGCCTTTCCGTCGTGACGCTGGGCATGGCATCGAACTGGGTGGCCGCCGGCCTCCTTGCCTTCACGATCTTCTTCTACGCCGTCGTCTACACGATGTGGCTGAAGCGCTCGACGCCGCAGAACATCGTCATCGGCGGCGCCGCCGGCGCCTTTCCGCCGATGATCGGCTGGGCGGCGGTCACGGGCGGCTTCAGCCTCGAGAGCCTGGTGATGTTCGCCATCATCTTCATCTGGACGCCGCCGCACTTCTGGGCGCTCGCCCTGATGAAGAAGGCGGATTACGGCCGGGCCGGCGTGCCGATGCTGCCGAACGTGGTCGGCGACGATGCGACGCGCCGCCAGATCCTCTGGTACACGATCGCCATGGCCGCCACGGGGTGCCTCCCGGCCCTGCTTGGCTACAACAGCCTCGCCTACCTCGCCATCGCCGCCGCGTCCGGCCTCTGGATGATCCGGCTCGCGGCCGACATTCTTCGCGCCGACGGCGGGCCTGATGCCGCGCGCGCCTCCTGGCGCATGTTCGGCCATTCGATGTTCTATCTCTTCGGCCTCTTCCTCGCGATCCTCGTCGACAAGCTGGCGATGCGCGCGGGGCTCCTCGGAGGACTCTGGTGAGCGCCATGGCCTATCCCGAACCGGAGAAGCTGTCGCCCGAGGCCGAGAAGCGCCGGCGCTCGCGCAATGTCGCGATCGCGGTCGGCCTCGTCGTGCTGATCGTGCTCTTCTACCTGATCACCATCTTCAAGCTGGGCGGCAACGTCCTGAACAGGTCGCTGTGATGGCGACGGGTCACAGGGATCTCAAGGTCGCGGCGTCCGCGGGCGGCTTCGCGCTGTTCATGCTCGGCGCCTCGTTCGCGGCCGTGCCTCTCTACGACTGGTTCTGCCGCACCACGGGCTTCGGCGGCACGACGATGGTCGCGAAAGCCGCGCCCGACGTCACGGGGCGCAAGCCCGTCACCGTGCGCTTCGACGCCAACGTCAGCGGCCTGCCCTGGCGCTTCGAGGCGGAGACGACGTCGGTCACGCTGCTGCCTGGCGAGGTCAGGACCGTCTATTACAAGCTGACCAACACGTCGGACCGCGAGACGGTCGGAGTCGCCAACTATGGCGTCGCGCCCGATCTCGCCGGCGGCTTCTTCAGCAAGATCCAGTGCTTCTGCTTCACCGACCAGACGCTGCAGCCGGGCGAGACGCGCGAGGAGGCAGTCGTCTTCTTCGTGGATCCAGCGATCGAGAAAAGCGCGGACGCCCGCATCATCAATACGATCACCTTGTCTTACACGTTCTTTCCGTCCAAGACGCAGCCCAGGCCCCTGGCAGCGAACGGCGGATCGACCGTGATAGCGCGGTAGGGAATGAACGAGGACCACCATGGCTGACGCCCACGCCAAGAACCACGACTACCATCTGGTCGCGCCTTCGCCCTGGCCCTTCACCGGCTCGGTCTCGGCCTTCGTCATGGCCGTCGGCGCCGTGATGTGGATGAAGTCGATGACGCTGCTCGGCCTGAAGGTCGGCCCGCTGTTCTTCGGCCTCGGCTTCATCGGCGTGCTGGCCACGATGGCCGGCTGGTGGATCGACGTCGTCAACGAGGCGCATGCCGGCGACCACACCCGCGTCGTGCAGATCCATCACCGCTACGGCATGATCATGTTCATCGCCTCCGAGGTGATGTTCTTCGTCGCCTGGTTCTGGGCCTATTTCGATGCGTCCCTCTACGCCAACGAGGCCGTCCAATACGCCCGCGTCGAGAAGCTGGGCGGCAAGTGGCCGCCGGCCGGCATCGAGGTCTTCAACCCCTGGCACCTGCCGCTGCTCAACACGCTGATCCTGCTGACCTCCGGCACGACGGTCACCTGGGCGCACCATGCGCTGCTGCACAACGACCGCGAGGGCCTGAAGCAGGGCCTCTGGCTGACGATCATCCTGGGCGCGCTCTTCACCGCGGTGCAGGCCTACGAGTATGGCCATGCCGCTTTCGGCTTCTCGGGCCATATCTACGGCGCGACCTTCTTCATGGCGACGGGCTTCCACGGCGCGCACGTGCTGATCGGCACGATCTTCCTCGCGGTCTGCCTGCTGCGCGCCTACAAAGGCCACTTCACGCCGGAGCGGCACCTCGGCTTCGAGTTCGCCGCCTGGTACTGGCACTTCGTCGACGTCGTCTGGCTGTTCCTCTTTGCCGCGATCTACCTCTGGGGTTCGCAGTGGGGCATGGCGGCGGCGCACTGAGGCCAGCGCCCATCGGTTCCGGAGGGCGGCGCGAGCCGCCCTTCGCATTTTCCGGCGATCGCTGATCGGAGGCCCACGTGCCATCGGGAAACTCCTGCCCCCGCTGCGGCAACGGCAAGCTCTTCCAGGGCTTCATCGGACTGAAGCCCCGCTGCGAATCCTGCGGCCTCGATTATGATTTCGCCGACGCCGGCGACGGTCCGGCCGTCTTCATCATGCTCGGCGGCGGCGCGCTCGTCGTTGCCCTGGCGCTCTGGACGGAGGCGAACTACGAGCCGCCCTTCTGGGTCCATACGCTGATCTTCCTCCCGCTGGCGCTGATCGTCTGCCTTGGGATGCTGCGCCCGCTGAAGGCCGCGCTGATCCACCAGCAGTACCGCACCAAGGCCGAGCAGGCCCGCATCGAGCGATGAGCCGCTGGCGCGCCCTGCTCTGGCCCACCATCGCTGCGGCGGTGGCGCTGGCGATTCTCCTGTCCCTCGGCACCTGGCAGCTGCAGCGGCGCGGCGAGAAGGAAGCGGTGCTGGCGGCGCTGGAGAGCGGCATCGAGGCGACGCCCCTGCCGATCGCAGCAGGTGACCTCCGCCGGCTTCGCGTCCTGCCGCCGGGACGGCCGGCGGCGGATGGGAGCCTTGCGGAGCTGACGCGGCTGACCGTCAGCGGAACCTTCCTTGACGGACCCGCCCTTCCGGTGCGCGCCACGCTCCCCTCCGGCACGCGCGGCGCCGTCACGGGCGGCATCGGCTTCTTCTGGATGGCGCCTCTCCGGCTGGACGACGGCACGATCCTTTTCGTGAACCGCGGCTTCGTGCCGTCGGGCGCCGATTTCCGCCCGCCCGCGATCCGCACGCCGGAAGGCCGACAGACCATTGTCGGCCGACTGCGGGCGCCGGAGCAGCGGCAGTTGTTCACGCCGGCCGACATGCCGGAAAAGCGCGAGTTCTTCATCCGCGACCCCGCGACCATGGGGCGCGCCCTTGGGCTGGATCCGGCCCTCGTCGCCCCGCTCTTCGTCGACGCGGAACGCGCTTCGGCCACGGACGCCACCCCGCCCGTCGGCGTCGACGCGCGCGAGATGATCGCCCGCATCCCCAACAACCACCTGCAATATGCCGTGACCTGGTTCGGCCTGGCGCTGACGCTGATCGGCGTCTACGCCGCCTTCGCTGTCACGCGCCTGAGAGGAAGCCGATGAACAACCCCGTCCTCGCCGAGGTGCTGCGCGGCGGCATCGTCGAGTCTGCGCACCGCGGCGCCGTCGCCGTGATCGACGCGTCCGGCAAGACGGTGCTGGCCCTCGGTGACATCGACCGGCCGGTCTTTCCGCGCTCCGCCATCAAGGGCCTGCAGGCGCTTCCCCTGATCGAGAGCGGCGCGGCCGACCGCTACAGCCTCACCGACGCCGAGATCGCCCTCGCCTGCGCGTCGCACAATGGCGAGCCGGAGCATGTGGCGACCGCCGAGGGCATGCTCCGCAAGGCCGGTCTCGATCTCGGCGCACTGGAATGCGGTGCGCAGATGCCGATGCGCGGCGGCGCGCAGGTGCCGATCATCCTGAGCGGCGGCAAGCCGACCGCGCTCCACAACAATTGCTCCGGCAAGCATGCCGGCTTCATCTGCGTCGCCTGCGCCGAGGGCGTCGATCCGAAGGGCTACGTGAAGGCGGATCATCCGACGATGCGCGAGGTGACGGCGGCGGTCGAGACGATGACCGGCCACGCGCTGGGAAGCGCCGCCTGCGGCGTCGACGGCTGCTCGATCCCGACCTTCGCGATTCCGTTGAGGGCGATGGCGCTCGCCTTCGCCCGTTTCGGCACGGGGCATGGCCTCGCGCCGGCGCGGGCCGCCGCAGCCGCGCGCATCCGCGCCGCCGTCGCGCGCTCGCCCTTCCATGTGGCGGGCACCGACCGGTTCGACACGCTGGCCATGGAGACGCTGCGCGAGCGCGCCTTCCTGAAGACCGGCGCCGAGGGCGTCTATTGCGCCGCCCTTCCCGAGCTCGGCTTCGGCATCGCGCTCAAGTGCGACGACGGCGCCACGCGCGCGGCGGAATCGATGATGGCCACGCTTCTCCTGCGCTTCCTCGCGCTTTCCGACGCCGAGCGCGCCGTCGTCGCGCCGCTGAGCCGCCAGCGGCTCACGAACTGGAACGGCATCCATGTCGGCGACGTGCGGCCGGCGGGAGATCTGGCGACGAACGCTGAAAGCCCCTGACTCGTCGGAGGTTCGCTGCCCTTAGCGCCGGGCTACGCTCGTTCGCCGGCGACATCACCGCCGGCGAAGGAGGTGAGCCATGTGCCAATCAGAAAATTGAGAGACTTGTTGAAGCTGACGCGGGACCTCGTCGGTCTCGCGCTCGATGTCTTGCGGTTCACCAAGAACCTCTAAGACGGAGGCCCGGCGTAGCAGCGCCGGGCCTCTTTAATGACAGATGAGATGTGCCCATCAGTTGAGATGCTTGTGAAGCACGGAATTGATAGCACGCAGCGCTCGAAAAATCGAGTCCCGTCAGCGCAAGCTGTTCTCGCCTAGGCGGATCGTCGGCCAATCCTTGGCCCCCGTCCGCGCCAGATCGCCGGTCGCCCGCTCGTGCCAGCGCATGCCGACGATCGCGCCGTTTGTCGCGCCCGAGATCATGTTGCCGGCGAGCATCGCGTGCCCCGCGCCCGGCGCGACCGAGATCTTGATGCCGACGGCGCAATCGCGGATCACGTTGCCCGTCGCCGTCACGTCCCGCAGCGACGGCCCCCAGCCGAGTTGCAGGCCGACCTTCTCGCACCGGTCCAGGACATTGCCCGAAACGGCCGCATCGCCCTCGACGAAGATTCCGTCGCCGCCACCCGGCCGGCTGTCGCCAGGATGCGGACCGGCACGCAGGTTGCGGATCAGGTTGCCGTTGACCGCGGCCAGCCTGCCGCCATGGTCCGCGAAATTGGTCACCTGGATGCCCGACCGCGCGCCGTCAACGATATTGCCTGCAATGACGGCGCTGTCGAAGGCGAATTCCGCATAGAGCGCCACCTCGCCGCAGCCCGCGATATTATTGTTCGCCACGGTCACGTTCGATCCACTGTTGTTGCGCACCGCCGTGTAGGCGACCCGCCTTATCTGGTTGCCCTCGACCACCACGCCGCCGGCCCGGAAGACCGCGACGGCGTTGCCATACTCGCCCGTGCCGCCGGCATCGGCGCGGATGTCGCTGATGCGGTTGGCGCGCACGATCGTGCCGTCGTCGCCCTTGGCCGAGCGCCAGACCATGATCCCGTTTTCGCCGATGCGCTCCACGACGTTGCCGTCGATCATGAGGCCGCGGCTGTCGAACGCGAAGAGCGAGCCGCGGCCAAGATCGCGGAAAGCGTTGGCCGAGATGCGTCCGCCGCAGCGTTCGAGCATGAGCCCGTTCCCGCCGAAACGCTCGATGGTGCAATCCTCGATCCGGATGTCGGGAACGTCCCTGAACTGCAGGACGCCCCTGTCGCGGTTCGCACGCACGCCGGCGCCATCGAAGACGATTCCCTGCAACGTGAGCCGCTGCACGCGCTCGGCGCTGAAAAGGGGCCCCTCGCCCGCCAACATGATGCGCGAGCGCCCGCGCGCGCCCACGAGATGCGCTCCATCCGGCAAGTTGATGCGGCCGGAGACCGTCAGCCCCGCCGGCACCTGCCAGGGGCGGCCCCGCGCCGTCGCCTCCTCAATCTCGCGCTGGATGCGCCGCGCGTCGCCCATAGCGGTGGCCGGCGCGACGGGAAGCGCCAGGCCGGCTCCGATCAGTCCCAGAATGGCACGGCGGTGGAGCAGCATGCCCCCGCCCTGCAAGGATGGGACCGGTCAGCGCCTCGAGGCCGCCACGACGAAGCCGAGCGACGCCTCCGCCGCACGCTCGAGCTGCCGCATCGTCGGCCGCGGCCGCTTCTCATGCCCCTTGCGGCGCTGCATGCGCCGGGGGCGCGGCACGTGGACGAAAATCGCGGGGACGCCGCTCGACAGCACGTGCCAGGAAAGCGCATTGCAGAGATAGCCGCCGGCGTTCTGCGACAATCCGCAGGCTGCGCCAGCGCGTTGAATCATCAATTGAAGGCGGCGCGCCTCAAAGGTCGCTTTCCGGGCGAAGGGCGCCCCCGCGACGCGGCTCCGCGCGCCGGCGAAACGTCCGTCGGCGTCGGGCTTTAGCGCCGATTGGTGATTCATCGCCCGAAGCTCGGGCGTCACCTTCCGCCGCCGGCCGGCCACGCCGAACATCAGCACCGCATCGGGCTTCGTTTCCGACAGCATCGCAGGCACGCCGTCGAGCATCGCCCAGGTCGTGGACAGCAGGCGCACGATGCGCTCGACGCCCGCGAAACGCAGCCTGTTCGCGCGCCCGGCATGACGGGCAAGCCGCATCGTGGGATTGGTCGGCTGGCCGGGAAAGGGCCCGAACCCCGTGATCAGGATGCGCGTCATGCCTCCCCCGTGAGCCGCTTCACCATCGCGTCCTGCTTCCGGCGCGCTGCATGGATGGCGAGGCTGCGATCCGGTTCGGCCGCGTCAACCGTGATCAGCGTGCCCTTCGCGATCCGCTGCGTCACCCGTGCGCCATGCGCCAGCCCGATCGGCAGCGCCCTCTTCGCGGCGGCGTCGCGCCGCTCCAGCGCGTAGCCTCGGTAGCAGGTCTCGCCGATCGCATCGAGCGTCTCGCCCGGCTCGATGTCGCGCTTCGCCATGCAGCCGACCTCGCCGGACGGCACGGGCAGCGACACCATCTCCGTCGTGCCGAACAGCACGGCCGCGGCGGCGGTGAGCGGCACTTCGAGGCTCGTCAGGTGATAGGGCTTCGTCAGCGCGTAATAGGGCCCCTTCCCCACATGAAGATCGTCGAACCGCTCGATGATGCGGGGATGCGGCGCCTCCACCACGACGAAGACGCCCGGCGCCACGCCCTTCGCGATGCTGAAATCGACGACGCCCTTGCGCGAGAGGATCCCGCCCTCGGCCTTGGGCCGGAAGTAATCCTGCAGCTCGTGCAGCGGCGCGGCGGGCCCATGCATGCCGGGCACGTCCGGCACGAGCCCGACCGCGTTGGCGATGCAGGTCATCTCGACCGCCGTCTTCGAGCCGTCCACGAACTCGACCAGCATGCGCGGGTTCATGTTTCGCGCCGTCGCCTCGGCCCTGTAATCCTCGGGCACGGCATCGATGCGGAAGGCGTTGTTCTTGCCCTTGCCGGCGGCGACGATGCCATAGCCCAGCGTCCGGGCGAAGCGCACGATCTCCATCGTGGTGCTCGGCTCGTCGCCGGCGCCGAGCGTGTAGACGACGCCCTTGCGCCTGGCCTGCGCCGCGAACCAGGCGCCGGCCGTGATGTCGGCCTCGACGTTCATCATGACCATGTGCTTGGCCTTCGCGATGGCCGCGACCGCGACCTCCGCGCCGGCGTTGGGCCGCCCTGTCGCATCGATCACAACATCCACCTCGGGGATGGAGCAGAGCGCTTCGATGCCCTGGATGGCGGCGAGGTCGCCCTTGCGGATGGCCGCGCTCGCCTCGCTCACGGTCGAGACGATCCTGACCCTGTGGTGCGTGCCGCCCATCGTCACGGCGGCCGAGACATTCTCGGGCCGCGTGGCGCAGCAGGCGACGACGGCGATGCCCTGCATGAGGCTCGTCTGCACGAGGATGTCGGTGCCCATCTGCCCGCAGCCCACAAGCCCGATCCGCACCGGACGCCCGCGCCGATGCCGGTCGTGCAGGGCTTCCTCGAGAGTGGGACGGAGCGTCGAGCGGGCCATGCCCCATCCGTAATCGGGGCGAAGGTTGGGCGCTACCCCTTGGGGCTTGAGGAAAAGACGTAGTGGCGGAACACTCCCTTCTCCCGCGCGCGGGAGAAGGTGCCCGAAGGGCGGATGAGGGCAACGCCGCTTCCCTCACCCCGGCCCTCTCCCGCAAGCGGGAGAGGGAGAAGCCTACTCCTCCCCCATCGCCACGAGGCTCGCGTTGCCGCCCGCCGCCGCCGTGTTGATGCTCACGACCTGCTCGTTGGCGAAGCGGAAGAGGTAATGCGGTCCGCCCGCCTTCGGGCCGGTGCCGGAGAGGCCCGAGCCGCCGAAGGGCTGCGTGCCGACCACGGCGCCGATCATGTTGCGGTTCACGTAGAGGTTGCCGGCCGGCGTGCGCGCCTCCACGAGGCGGATCGTCTCGTCGATCCGCGTGTGCAATCCGCCCGTGAGGCCGAAGCCGGTTGCGGCGACCGCGTCCAGCACCGCGTCGAGGCCGCGCCGCGCGTCGCCCGCGCGCCAGCGCACCACATGCAGGATCGGCCCGAACACCTCCCCCTTCAGGTCGGAAATCCACGGAATCTCGAACACATGGGGCGCAACATACGTCCCGCCCGCAGGCGCCTCGCCTGCGAAATGCACCCTGGCGCTCCGCTTCATCGTGGCGACATGGGAGTCGAGCCTCTCTTTGGCCTCCGCATCGATGACGGGGCCGACCTGCACCGAGACGTCGGACGGATCGCCGACCTTCAGCTCCCGGGCCGCGCTGACGATCATGGCGATGACCTTGTCCGCCACATGCTCCTCGACGCAGAGAAGCCGGAGCGCCGAGCAGCGCTGGCCGGCCGAGCGGAAGGCCGACGTCACCACGTCGTCCGTCACCTGCTCGGGCAGGGCCGTGCCGTCGACGATCATGGCGTTGATGCCGCCCGTCTCCGCGATCAGCGGCACGATGGGGCCGTCCTTGGCGGCGAGAGCCCGGTTGATGAGGCGCGCCACCTCGGTCGAGCCGGTGAAGGCAACGCCCGCCACCATGGGATGCGCCGCCAGCGCGGCGCCGACCTTGCCGTCGCCGACCGCGATCTGCAGCGCGTCCTGCGGCACGCCCGCCGCATGGAACAGCCGCACGGCCTCAGCCGCGATGCGCGGGGTCTGCTCGGCCGGCTTGGCGATCACCGCATTGCCCGCGACGAGCGCCGCCGACACCTGCCCGAGGAAGATCGCCAGCGGGAAGTTCCAGGGGCTGATGCAGACGAAGGTCCCGCGCCCCTTCAGCTTCAGCCGGTTCTCCTCGCCCGTGGGTCCGGGCAGCAACACGCCCGCGTCGCCGAAATGCTTGCGCGCCTCGGCCGCGTAGTAGCGGCAGAAATCGACGGCCTCGCGCAGCTCCGCGACGGCGTCGTCGATCGTCTTGCCGCCCTCGTCCCTGAGCAGGGCGAGCAGCGGCCCGCGCTCGCGCTCCAGCGCATCGGCCATCCGGTCGAGGCAGGCGGCGCGGGCGGCGGCCGGCGTTGCGCTCCAGGCGCGGAACGCCTGGGCGGCGCGGCGGAAAAGCGCCTGCTCGCCGCCCTCCGCCAGCGGGACCGGCGCTGGACCGGTGGCCCTGCCCTCCATGCTCGCGAGCAGCGCCTGCAGGCTCGCCTCATGGCCGAGCTCGACACCGCGCGAGTTCTTCCGCTCCGCGCCATAGAGCTCCGCCGGCAGCGGTAGGCGCGGATGGCGCGCCTTCCGGGCCGATCCGATGATCGCCTGCGGGCGCTTCAGCAGCGCCTCGACCGGGACATCGGGATCGGCGGAGGCCGACACGAAGGAGGAATTGGCGCCGTTCTCCAGGAGCCGCCGCACGAGATAGGCGAGCAGGTCCTTGTGGCCGCCGACCGGCGCGTAGGTGCGGCAGGCGACGCCCGGCCGCTCCTTGAGCAGCCGTGCATAGAGTGCCTCGCCCATGCCGTGCAGCCGCTGGAACTCGAAGCCCTCGACGCCGCCGGCCCGCTCCAGGATGGCGGCAACGGTCAGCGCATTGTGCGTGGCGAACTGGGGATAGAGCCGGGGCCGGAGCGCCAGCATCCGCTCGGCCGAGGCAATATAGTTCAGGTCCGTCATCGCCTTGCGCGTCCAGACCGGATAATCGTCGAGCCCGCGCTCCTGCGCGCGCTTCACCTCCGTGTCCCAGTAGGCGCCCTTGACGAGGCGCACCATGAAGCGCCGGTCGAGCGCGACCGCGAGATCGTGGATCCAGTCGATCACCTGGAGCGACCGCTTCTGGTAGCCCTGGATGGCGAGCCCGAACCCGTCCCAGCCCGCCAGCGACGGATCAGAGGCGACCGCCGCGATCACGTCGAGCGACAGCTCCAGCCGGTCCGCCTCCTCGGCGTCGATGGTGAAGTTGAGGTCATGCTCCTTCGCCTGCCTCGCGAGCGCCACCACCTGCGGCACCAGCTCGCGCATCACGCGGTCCCGCGACAGCGCCTCGTAGCGCGGATGCAGCGCCGACAGCTTCACCGAGATACCGGGACGGTTCGGCAGCGCGTCATTGCCGGCCGCGCGCCCGATGGCGGCGATCGCATCGGCGTAGCTCTTGCAATAGCGCGCCGCGTCCTCGGCGGTCCGCGCGCCCTCCCCCAGCATGTCGAAGGAATAGCGGTAGAGCCGTGCATCGCCGGAGCCCGCACGCTTCAGCGCGTCGCCGATCGTCTCGCCGAGCACGAAATGGCTGCCCATGATGCGCATCGCCTGCCGCGTGGCGGCACGGACGGTCGGCAGGCCGATCCGCTTGGCGAGGCCGCGCAGGATACCGTCCGGCTGTTCGCCGGGCTGGATGATCCGCGCCGTGATGCCGAGCGCCCAGGCCGAGGCGTTGACCAGCAGCGCGTCCGAACGCGACTCGTGATGGGCGAAGTCGCCCTGCCCAATCTTGTCCTCGATCAGCCGGTCCTGGGTCGCCGCGTCGGGCACACGCAGGAGCGCTTCCGCCAGCACCATCAGCGCCAGGCCCTCTTTGGTGGAGAGGGAATATTCCCGCAGCACCTCCTCCACGCCGCCGAAGCCGCCGACGCCTTCCCGGATCGCGGCGATCAGCAGGGTGGCCAGCTCGTCGACCTTCCGCTCGCGATCCGGCGACAGATCGGCGGACGCCAGTAGCGGCGCGGCGAGAGCTGCGTCATCGGACGCATAGGCGGCCCGGAAGGCGGCAATGGCGTTCATGTCTCTCCTCCTGCGATATCATCCTGCATAGCGGCATTACGACAGTGGTTCGAGCGTTGAAATTGAGTCATTCCAGTGCTATCAGCGCTCATTGCCTCAAGACATAGAGACATTCACGGATGATGCTCGATCGTCTCGACCGCCGCATCCTGCGCTGCCTGCAGGAGGATGGCCGCATTTCCAATGTCGACCTCGCCGAACGCGTCGGCCTCTCGCCCACGGCGACGGCGGAGCGCGTGAAGCGCCTGCAGAAGGAGGGCGTGATCAGAGGCTACGGCGCGCGGCTGGATCCCGGCAAGCTCGGACGCTCGTTCCTCGTCTTCATCGAGGTCACGCTGGACAAAACGACGTCGGACGTCTTCGAGAAATTCAGCACGGCGGTGCTGCGCGCGCCCGACGTCCTGGAATGCCATCTCGTCGCCGGCGGCTTCGATTACCTTGTGAAGACGCGCGTCTCGGACATGGCCGCCTATCGCAGCCTTCTGGGCGAGACGATCCTGTCGCTACCCGGCGTCAAGGAGACGCGCAGCTACGCCGTGATGGAAGAAGTGAAGGCCGACGCGCCGCTTCCCGTCTGAGGGATCACTTCAGCTGGCTGTCCTTGCTGCCGCGCCGGTTGATCATCGAATGGACCACGCGCCCGTCGCGCTCCGCCTGGCAATCGACGCAGGTCTTGACGCCGGCCAGCACCTGCCGCCGCCGCTCCGGGATCGGCTCGCCGCAATCCTCGCAATGGGTGGCGCTCTCGCCGGCGGGCAGGCGCTTGCGCGCGTTCGTCACCGCATCGGAAACGCTGTCGTCGATCTGATCCTGCACCGCGCCGTCGCGCGCCCAACCGTTCGCCATGGGAGGTCCGCCATGTTGATGGACAGGTGGGGAAGATGGGGATTGCGGCGGACGGTGCAAGGAGTGCCCTCCTTCTCCCCTTGCGGGAGAAGGTGTCATGCGAAGCATGACGGATGAGGGGACTTGCGAACCAAGCCTTGAGCCCAGCCGTTCGCGCAACGATCCAGAGTTCGCTTCGCGATACCCCTCATCCGACCTTCGCTGACGCGAAGGCCACCTTCTCCCGCAAGGGGAGAAGGAAAAGGCAACTGCTCAGAACCGGAAGCTCGCCCCGATCGTGCCGCCGTGGCGCACCGTCTTGTCCTCGCCCACGGCGCCCTTGTAGCTGAGCTTCGCCGTCCAGGCGCCGAAGCTTGCCTCGGCGTTGGCGCCGAAGATCACGCCCTGGCCGATCGGATCGCGGGTCGAGAGCGCGAAGGGCTGCGCCGTGTTGCCGGCGATGCGGCCGGTGCCCTTGGCGCTGGAGGCGAGGAAATCCTCGTAGCCGATCATGACGCCGACCTTCGCGGCCTCCGTCAGCCGGTAGGCGGCCCGAAGCTCGACCGCGCCGACGAGGCCTTCGGTCGTCCGCGCGCCATAGGCGATCGGCGCGACGATGCCCGCCTCGGTGAAGCCGTCGACGCGGCTGTGGATGTAGCCGATGCGGCCCACAGGCGTCAGCGTCAGCGCGCCCATGCGGAAGTCATAGCCGGTCTCGACGAGGGCGCTGGCCGAGAGGCCGGACGTGCTGCCCGTGTTCTGCAGCGGGCCGACGGTGCGGTACTCGTACTTCGAGAACTGGTCGAGGTTGAAGCCGAGCGCCATGTTGACGAAGGAGCCCCGGCCCGTGGACCAGCGCGCGATCACGTCGCCGCCGATCTGCGTCGCGTCGGACGAGAACCGGGCGCGCCCGCCGTCGATCGTGCCGGTCTGGGCGTAGAAGGCGCCGCCGACGCTCCAGCCGGAGCCGATGTCGCGCACGCCGCCGAAGCGGATGCCGCCGCTCTTGTACTCGTAGCCGCGGCCCTCCGAGACGCCGGCCGCCGCCAGCACGCCGTTGGCGAAGGTCGCGTTCGACTGGCCGTAATCGCCCGTCACGCTGATGAAATAGCGCCAGGGCGAGATTGCGACCGGCGCTGGCGCGGGTCCGCCCTTGGAGATCACCGCCGCGCGCGCCACGGGGGCCGGGCCCGCCACCTCGAGCTCGGCCATTGCGTTGATGGCGGCGGAGCGGCGCAGCGCGAAGGCCGTTTCACCGAAGGCCGTGCTGACGACCGCGCCACGGGCGGGCGCCTGCAGATGCTCAAGAACGGTCGCAGCCACGAGCGCATGGCCGGCCTGGGTCGGGTGGACGCCGTCCCAGAAGGCGAAGCTGTTCCAGGCCGCGGGATTGGCGGCGCAGCTCGGCGTCAGCACGCAGGCCTGGCTGGCGTTGGCGAAACCGAAGGAGGCGGGATTCGCCTGCACGGCCGCGAACAGGCTCACCACGTCGACGGAGATGACGTTCGTTCCGGGGTTCGCCGCCGCCGCGGCCGCGAGATTGCCGGCGAGCGCGCCGTTGAAGGTGGCGGTCGAGAATTCCGCGAGCTGCGACGCCGCCGTGCCGGCGAACTGCGGCAGCGTGCCGAAGCCCGGCAGGTTGGGCACGATGATCGTGCGCGCACCGGCGGCGGCGAGCTGGCGCACCTGAGCGCCGATGTCGCTGGCCGCGCCCGTCGCGACGGCCGTCATCGTGGCCTGCGCCGTCGCGGGGTTGGCCGCGGCGACCGGGATGCCCTGGAAGATATTGTTGGCGCCGGCCCACAGCGTCGCCACGTCGCCCGCCCCGAAGCGTCCGCCGCGCTGGAGATAGATCCCGATCTGCTCCGCCGTCGTCGGCCCGGGCGTCTGCGCGCCGCTCGTGCGGGAGCCGCCGAAGGCATAGTCGATGTTGCCGACGTTCGGCTGGGTGGCGCTGCCGAGGAAGGTGCCGGCGGGACCGAAGAGCTGCTCCGACCAGACCGGTCCGTTGCTGAAGCGCGTGACCCGGATCGGCAGGTAGTTCGGCACGAAGCCACCATTGGCGGCGGCGATGTTGCCGTTGTCGGACAGGCTGTCGCCGAAGACGATCGCGCGGGTGAATTGCTGGGCCTGCACGGGTGCGGCGAGCGCGATGGCGGCGAGCGAGGCACCAAAGGCCCAGGCGGCGATCTTCATGGCTGTTCCCTCATCGAGGGCCGCTCTGACGGCGACCGTTCACGTCGGAACAATCAGCATGAGTCAGGGTCCAAAGCAAACCGCCGCCCCCTTTCGGAGGCGGCGGCGCCACGTTTCAGACCCAGGTGTTGCCGGCCGGCAACGTACCGGCCGCGCATGACACGTCAGGCGCCCTGGTGAGCCTCCTGGCCGCGCGTCTTCCACATCGAGTAGACGATGCCGCCGGCGATGAGGGCCACGGTGACGCCCAGCGAGATCGCGGGGTCGAGCTTGCCGACCATCTGGTTCCAAAAGATCTTGAGGCCGATGAAGATGAGCACCAGCGCCAGCGCGTACTTCAGGTAGTGGAAGCGGTGCACCATCGCCGCGAGCGCGAAATAGAGCGCGCGCAGGCCCAGGATCGCCATGATGTTCGCGGTGTAGACGATGAAGGTGTCCGTCGTGATCGCGAAGATCGCCGGCACCGAATCGACCGCGAAGATGAGGTCGGCGATGTTGATGACGACCAGCGCGAGGAAGAGCGGCGTCGCCCAGAGCACGACCTTGCCTGTGACCGGATCCGGCTGCCGCACGAAGAAATGCTGGTCGTGCAGCTTGTCGGTGACGCGCATGTGCTTGCGGACGAACTTGACGACCGGGTTCTTCGAGATGTCAGGGTCGCTCTCCGGCACGATCAGCATCTTGATGCCGGTCGCGACGAGGAAGGCGCCGAAGACATAGAGGATCCAGCTGTAGCGCTCGACCAGCTCCGCGCCGATGGCGATCATCAGGCCGCGCAGCACGATCACCGCGAGGATGCCCCAGACGAGCGCGCGGTACTGGTACTTCCGCGGGATCGCGAAGAAGCCGAAGATCAGCGAGATGACGAAGACATTGTCGATCGACAGCGCCTTCTCGATGAAGAAGCCGGTGAAGAAGGCGATGCCGGCATGGACGCCGTCCGCCGTCTTCAGCGTGCCGTTCTCATAGGCCCACCAGACGGCCGCGCCATAGGCGCAGGAGAACAGGAAATAGAAGGCCGACAGCCACAGGCTCTCGGAGATGCCCATCTCCTTGTCGTCCTTGTGCCAGACGCCGAGGTCGAAGGCGAGCAGGCCGACCACGATCGACATGAAGCCGATCCACATCCAGACTGGCTTGTCGAGCCATTCCGAGAACAAAAATCCTGACATGCCGCCATCCCTTGCGGTTGGCCCGTCGCACCCTCGCTATATCAGGGAGACGTCATCCGGGCCTTGGTTAACAAACGTCCATCCGACATCGCGCGGCCATGAGACTGCGCCAGAGGGGCCCGGAGGAGACCAGCGCACATGTGGAGCGGACCCCCTCCGCGTCAAGATGCCTTTGCGGGAAAATGCGTAGGCATGCTTGAGGATGTCTTGAAAACGGCCGCGCCGAGGCGTCCATTGGGCCGGCGCTCGGGCCTGGCGGACCCGTCGCACCGGAACGGACGGCGGCAGGAGGGCGCGGCGCGTCATGGCGGACGGGGGAACGAAGGACGCGGCGCAGGCGCAAGCTGACGGGCTGCCGCTGCTCGTCGTCCGGCGCGAGCCGCAGGTCGCGGACCGCCGCCCGTCCCGGTTCTGGGCCTTCTTCAGGGTCGCGCGCTTCGTCCCGCTGGTGATGATCATCATGATGACCGGCGGTCTCATCGCGCTCTATTTTCAGCCGCCCGGCATCCGCTTCGCAATGCGCGTGCTGGGCCTTGAGCCCGGCGGCGGCACGTCCCATCCGATCGCCGTGCCCGCCCCGGCCGCGCGCCCCGCGGCGGAGGCCGCCCGCCAGCCGGCGATCGTCGCGGGTCTCGGCCGCATCCTGCCCGAGGGCGAGGTCGTGACGATCGCCCCGCCCTTCGGCGCGGGCGACGCCCGGATCGCGAGGCTGAACGTGGCGGAGGGCGATCTCGTCGCGCAGGGCGCCGTGCTCGCCGTGCTGGACAACGAGCGCCAGCTCCTCGCCGCCGCGGACTCCGCCCGCGCCACGGTCGGATCGCGGGAGGCCTCCCTGGCCCAGACGAAGGCCGCCATCGCAGCGAGCCGCGACGAGGCGAGCGCGGCGCTGGCCCGCGCCGAGGCGACCGCCGCGAACGCCGGCCGCGAGCTGGACCGCGTGGAGGAGCTCCGGCGGCGCGGCTACGCGGCGGACCAGTCCTACGAGCAGCGCCGCACCATCCGGGAGGAAGCATCGCGCGAGGTCGAGCGCCTGCGCGCCACGCTCTCCCGCTACGGCGGCGACCTCGACAACCAGCCCGACGTGGTCGTGGCGCGCCGCTCGCTCGACGCTGCCCGCGCCGACCTCGCGCGGGCGGAGGCCGATATCGACAAGGCCTATGTCCGCGCGCCGCTCGCTGCCACCGTGCTCTCGATCTCCGTCCGCCCCGGCGAGAAGCCCGGCGCGGCGGGCATCATGAACATCGCCGACATCGAGCGCATGAAGGCCGAGGTCGAGATCCACCAGGGGCAGATCGGCCGGGTCGCGCTCGGCGCGCCCGTCGAGGTGACGGCGCCGGCCCTCCCCCGCCCGCTCGCCGGGACGGTGGCCCGGATCGGGCTGGAGGTCGGCCGGCAGACCGTTACCGACCCCAGCCCCGCGGCCAGCACGGACGCGCGCGTGATCAAGGTGCATGTCGCGCTCACGCCGGACTCGGCCGCGCTCGCCCGGCGCTTCACCAACCTGCAGGTCACGGCGCGCATCCGCGTGGAGAAGGAGCCTTGACGGCGGCGCTGGAGCGCCTGCTCGGACGGCTTCCGATCGGCTGGCTCCAGCTCGTCCACAACCGCGCCCGGCTCGCCGCGGCGCTTGCCGGCGTCGCCTTCGCCAACATCCTGATCTTCATGCAGCTCGGCTTCCTCGGCGCGCTCGTCACCAGCATCGGGCTGCCCTACGCCGCCTTCGACGCCGACATCCTTGTCTCCGCGTCGGACATGAACACGCTGGCCGACGGCGGACCCGTGCCGCGCCAGCGCATGTTCGAGGCGCTCTCCGTACCGGGCGTCGCCCGCGCGACGCCGCTCTATTTCGGCAAGATCGACTGGAAGCAGCCGGACGGCACGATCCGCGGGCTCGACGTCTTCGGCATCGACCCGGAGGCGAGGAGCTTCCGCAGGCCGGACGTGAACGCGCGGCTCGCCGACCTCGCCGACGCCGACGTGGCCCTGATCGACCGCGGTATCCGCAACGTGCCGCCCGCGGTCTTCGCGGCGATCGACGCCGGCCAGCCGCTGCGCTTCGAGGTGAAGAACCGCACGCTCACCGTGGTCTCGACCTTTTCGATCGGTGGCGGCTTCACCACGGACGGCTACCTGATCGTCTCGGACCAGACCTTCCTTCGCCTGTTCCCGCAGAGAGCCGCGGGCGCGCCGAACCAGATCCTGGTGACGCTGGAGCCGGGCGCGGACCGGCGGGCGGCGGTCGAGGCGCTGCGCGGCATCCTCCCCGCCTACGACACGGCCGTCCGCACCGTGGCCGAGGCGGCGGCGAAGGAGCAGGGCTTCCAGACGACGCAGCGACCCGTCGGCATCGTCTTCGGCTTCGGCATCGTCATCGGAATTCTGGTCGGCCTGATCATCGTCTACCAGGTGCTCTCGAGCGACGTGGCGGATCACATCCGCGAGTACGCGACCTTCAAGGCGATCGGCTATCGGCAGCGCTTCTTCCTGGGCCTCATCTTCGAGGAGGCAGTGATCCTGGCGATCCTCGGCTTCATCCCCGGCTTTCTCTTCGCCCTCGCCCTCTATGCGATCGTCGCCGCCGTCACCGGCCTGCCCCTCGCGATGACCGCGCCCCGCGCCCTCGGCGTATTCTCGGGCACGATCGCCATGTGCGCGCTCTCCGGCGCCATCGCCACCCGGAAGCTCGCAAGGGCCAACCCGGCCGATCTCTTCTGAGCGCCATGCAGCGTCCCGAAGCAGCGCCGGCAGAGCCTCCCATCGCCGTCCGCGGCCTGAACCACTGGTTCGGCGAGGGCGAGGCGCGCAAGCAGGCGCTCCACGCCATCGACCTCACGATCGAGAGGGGCCGGCTGACAGTCCTCCTCGGCGCCTCCGGGTCGGGCAAGACGACGCTCCTCACCCTCGTCGGTTGCCTGCGCCGCGTGCAGGAGGGCAGCGTGCGCCTGCTCGGGCAGGAGCTGCAGGAGGCGGACGAGGAGGACCTCATCCGCTGCCGCCGCCGGCTCGGCTTCATCTTCCAGGCGCACAATCTCCACGACAGCCTGACAGCGATCCAGAATGTCCGCATGGGGCTCGCGGTGCAGGGCCCCGCCGCCGACGCGCGCTGGCGCGAGGCCTCGGCGCACCTCCTCGCCCTCGTCGGACTGTCCGACCGGATGGACTATCTTCCGGCGAACCTGTCGGGCGGGCAGAAGCAGCGCGTGGCGGTGGCCCGCGCCCTCGTTGGCAACCCCGACGTCGTCTTCGCCGACGAGCCGACCGCCGCGCTCGACCGCGACAGCGCGCTTGCCGTCGTGGGCCTGCTGAAGCGGCTCGGGCGCGAGCGCGGCACGACCACGCTGATGGTGACGCACGACCAGAAGGTCATGGAGCTCGCGGACAGGATCATCCGCATGGAGGACGGCCGCCTCGTCGAGACCTGACGGCGGGCTCCGCGCAGAGCGTCCCGTCATGACGCGTCAAATCATGGCGCGTCTCTTGCATTTGCGTGAAACGACTGCGGGAACCGACTCGCCTTCCCGCTTTTTCCGGTTAGATAAGGCCCGAGCCTTTGAAACGTTTCTGGAGGAAAGCCGTGTTGCCATTCACCCGCCGCGCCGCGATCGCCGCGACCTTCGCCGCCCTCGCGGCTCCTGCCTTCGCGCAGGCGCCGACCAACATCCGCATGACGCTCGACTGGCGCTTCGAAGGCCCTGCCGCGCTCTTCACCAACGGCATCGACAAGGGCTTCTTCCAGGCTGAGGGCCTGAACGTCACGATCGACACCGGCAACGGCTCGCGCGAGGCGATCCCGCGCGTCGCGTCGAACACCTATGACATCGGCTTCGGCGACGTGAATTCGCTGATCCGTTTCCGCGACGAGAACCCGAACGTCGACGTGAAGGCCGTCTTCATGGTCTACGATCGTCCGCCCTTCTCGATCGTCGGCCGCAAGTCGCGCGGCGTCACGAGCGACGTGAAGAGCCTCGAGGGCAAGAAGTTCGGCGCCCCCGCCGCCGACGCCGCCTTCGCCCAGTGGCCGATCTTCAAGGCCGTCAACAATCTCGACGACAGCAAGATGCGCATGGAGAACGTCGGCTTCCCGGTGCGCGAGCCGATGCTCGCCTCGGGCGAGGTGGACGCCGTCTTCGGCTTCTCCAACTCCTCCTTCATCAACCTTAAGGCCCGCGGCATCCCAGTCGACGACATCTCGCTCCTGCTGATGAGCGACTACGGGGTGCAGCTCTATGGCAACGTCATCATGGTCTCGCCCAAGCTGATGGCCGAGAATCCGGAGGCCGTGCGCAAGTTCCTCCGGGCGCTGACCAGGTCGATCAAGGACACCGTGAAGAACCCCGACGGCGCGATCGACGGCGTCATCAAGCGCAACGACGTGGCCAAGCGCGACGTCGAGCTCGAGCGCCTGAAGATGACCATCGACATGAACGTGGTGACGCCTTGGGTGAAGGCGAACGGCATCGGCGGCATCGACCAGGCGCGCTGGAACACGGCTCTCGACCAGATCGGGCTCACCTTCCAGTTCAAGGACAAGGCCAAGGCCGGCGCCGCCTTCACGGCCGATTTCATGCCGCCCGCCGCCGACCGGAAGCTCGACTGACGGCATCCTTGTCCTTCTCCCCCCGGGAGGAGGTGTCATGCGGAGCATGACGGCTGAGGGCGAACCTCAGCCCGTCCTGCTTCTCCCTCATCCGCCCGCCGTCCGGCGGGCACCTTCTCCCGAAGGAGAAGGAAAGGCGCTGATATGCCCTTCATCGAACTCACCGACGTGACGCACACCTACGGCGGCAAGGCCGGGGCGACGGCGACGCTCGCCGTCGAAGGCCTGACCATCCGCGTCAACGAGGGCGAGTTCTCGGCCGTCGTCGGCCCGTCGGGCTGCGGCAAGTCGACCCTGATGAAGCTCGCGACCGGGCTGCAGTTCCCGCAGAAGGGCGCGGTCTCCGTCGCCGGCCAGAAGGTCGACCGGCCGGTGAAGATCGCCGGTATGGCCTTCCAGAACCCGGTGATGCTCCCCTGGCGCACCGTGCTCGACAACATCATGCTGCCGCTCGAGATCGTCGAGCCGCACCGCTCGCAACTGCGCTCCCGCCGCGCCGAATATGTCGAGAAGGCCGAGACGCTGCTCGCCACCGTCGGCCTCAAGGGCATGGGCGCGAAATTCCCCTGGCAGCTCTCGGGCGGCATGCAGCAGCGCGCCTCGCTTTGCCGCTCGCTGATCCACGATCCCAAGCTGCTGATGCTCGACGAGCCATTCGGCGCGCTCGACGCCTTCACGCGCGAGGAACTCTGGTGCGTCATCCGCGACCTGCACCAGCTCAAGAAATTCACCGTCGTCCTGGTGACCCACGACCTGCGCGAGGCGGTCTTCCTCGGCGACCGCATCTTCTGCATGAGCGCGCGGCCGGGCCGCATCATCGCCGAGCGGGAGGTGGATTTCCCCCGCCCGCGCGACCTCGAGATCACCTACACGCAGGCCTTCTCCGACGTCGTCCACGACCTGCGCAGCCTCATCAAGGACGCGAGGACCGCAGCGTGAACGGACAGGGCGCGGCGGCGCTCCTCCCCCTGCAAGGGGGAGGCAGGGTGGGGGTCAACGGCGATTCAAGACCAGACGCTGCGCTGGCCCCCTCCCCAACCCTCCCCTTGCAGGGGAGGGAGTTGCTTTCTGTGATCCCCGGCGCGCCGCAGGCGCGAGAAGGGGATCCAGTCACTAAGCGCGGACCCGTTTGGATTCCCTTCCCCTCCGCTTCGCTCCGGCCGGGAATGACAAGGCATTAGCGTCATGAAATACCGCCTCGCCCCCGTGCTCTTCACGCTCGGCTTCTTCCTGCTCTGGGAACTGGTCTGCCGCGCCTTCAAGATCTCGAACTTCATCCTGCCGGCGCCGTCGGTGATCGTCGACGCGATGATCCAGTATCAATGGCCGCTGCTGCGCAACGCCGGCCACACGCTCTGGATGACGACGCTGGGCTTCGTCATCTCGATCGTCTTCGGCCTGGCACTCGGGCTGCTCGTGGGCTCCTCGCGACTGCTCTATGCCGGGCTGAACCCGCTGCTCGTCGGCTTCAACTCGATCCCGAAGGTCGCGGTCGTGCCGATTCTGGTCATCTGGTTCGGCGTCGGCTGGCTGCCGCCGGTGCTCACCGCCTTCGTCATCTCCTTCTTCCCCATCGTCGTGAACGTGGCGACGGGCCTGGCCACGATCGAGCCGGAGACCGAGGACGTGATGAAGGCGCTCGGCGCCTCGCGCCTCGACATCATGTGGAAGGTCGGCATCCCGCGCTCCCTCCCCTACTTCTTCGGCGCGCTGAAGGTAGCGATCACGCTTGCCTATGTGGGCTGCGTCATCGGTGAGCAGAATGCCTCTAATCTAGGCATCGGTAACCTGATCACCCGCGCCTCCGCGGACTTCAACGTGCCGCTGATCTTCGCCGCACTGATCGTGCTCGCGGTGTTGGGCGTGCTGCTCGTGGTCATCGTCGACCTCGTCGAGACGCGCACCACGGGCTGGGCCAAGCGGAGCGGCTTCGGCGCCTGACGGGCCTCGACTCTTCCCCGCGAGGGCAAGGAGTGCTAGCCCTCGCGCCCCATGCTCAAACCCGCCGCGACCTATGACGAGTTGATCGCCCGCTTCCGCTGGGCGGTCCCGGACCGCTACAACATCGCCGGCTCCTGCTGCGACGCCTGGGCCATGGCCGCGCCCGACCGCGTCTGCGTGATCGACGTGCAGCCGTCCGGCGAGGTCGAGACGCTGAGCTACCGGACACTGCTGGACCGCGCGAACCGGCTCGCCAATGCCCTGACGGAGCGCGGGGTGAAGCCCGGCGACCGCGTCGCGATCATGCTCCCGCAAGGCCGCGCCGTGCCGGTCGCCCACATGGCGGTCTACAAGATGCGCTGCATCGCCGTGCCGCTCGCCAACCTGTTCGGCGTGGACGCCATCGCCTTCCGGCTGAGGGATTCGGGCGCGGCGGCCCTCATCACCGATGCGGCAGGCCTCGCCAAGGTCCGCGCCATCACCCCCGACGCCGGCGACGGCGGCCGCCTGCTCGTTTCCGCCGACGGCGCCGACGGCGACGCCCTCGACCTCGAGTCGCTCATCGCGTCCGGCTCCCCCGGCTTCGTCACGTCGGACACGATGGCGGACGATCCGGCGATGATGATCTACACCTCCGGCACCACCGGCAATCCCAAGGGCGCGCTGCATGCGCACCGGGTGCTGCTCGGCCACCTCCCCGGCGTGCAGATGCCGCACGAATTCCTGCCCCAGGAGGGCGACCGGCTCTGGACGCCCGCCGACTGGGCCTGGGCGGGCGGGCTGCTGAACTGCCTGCTGCCGGCGCTGCACCTGGGCGTGCCGATCGTCGCCCGCCGCTTCGAGAAGTTCGACCCCGAGGCGGCGCTCGACCTGATGGCGCGCCACGAGGTGCGCAACACCTTCGTGCCGCCGACGGCGCTGCGCATCCTGCGCACGGTCGAGCGCCCGCGCGAGCGCTATGCGCTGGGCCTGCGCACCATCGCCTCGGGCGGCGAGGCGCTCGGCGAGGAGACCTTCGCCTGGGGCCGCGAGACCTTCGGCCTGCCGATCAACGAGTTCTACGGCCAGACCGAATGCAACCTCGTGGCGGCATCCGCCGCCGCCATCGGCGTCTCGAGACCCGGCAGCATGGGCAAGCCCGTGCCCGGCCACGACCTGCGCGTGATCCGCGAGGACGGCTCCTTCTGCGAGCCCGGCGAACAGGGCCAGCTCGCCGTCCGCCGCCCGGACCCCGTCATGTTCCTGCGCTACTGGAACAACGAGGAGGCGACGCGGAAGAAGTTCATCGGCGACTGGATGACGACGGGCGACCAGGGCCATGTCGACGAGGACGGCTACATCCATTTCGTCGGGCGCGACGACGACGTCATCACCTCGTCGGGCTACCGCATCGGCCCCGGCGAGATCGAGGATTGCCTGATCCAGCACGATGCCGTGCTGCTCGCCGCCGCCGTCGGCAAGCCCGATCCGCTCCGCACCGAGATCGTCAAGGCCTTCCTCGTCCTGAAGCCCGGCCACGAGGGCACCGACGCGCTGAAGGCCGACATCCAGGCCTTCGTCCGCACCCGGCTCTCGGCGCATGAATATCCGCGCGAGATCGAGTTCATCGGCGAAATGCCGCTGACCACGACAGGCAAGGTCATCCGCCGCATCCTGCGCGACCGTGGGTGACGGCCCTGGGCCGTCATGGCCGGGCTTGACCCGGCCACCCACGTCTTTCTGGCACTCATGGGAAGACGTGGATGCCCGGCTCAAGGCCGGGCATGACGCGCTTCACCGCCTCCGGGCGAAGGCCACCATCCCCACGTTCCACCCGACGTTGATCGCGAGCCCGAGCGCCAGGGCCCACCATTTGCCGACGGGCACGGCGGCGAGATGCAGCGCGGCGAGGCCGATGCCGAAGCCGAGGAGCCCGAGCAGGCTGTTGGCGATCACGGCCGCCGTCGCCTTGCCGCCGAGCCCCGGCTGCAGGATGACGATCAGGCTCGACATGACGATGGGAAAGGTCGCGAGAAAACCGCTCCATTGCGCGCCGGCCCAGACGCTGATCGTCGTCACGACCGCGACGAGCGTCGCGACGCCGGCGGCGCGCAGCGGGATCGCATACCAGGGGCGCGCGCCCCGCGCCACGGCGGAGGCATGCAGGTAGGGCCGCGAAAGGTGATGCGCGGCCGGAATGGCGACCAGCATCAAGAGCACGGCCGCGAGGAAAGGCAGATTCGCCGCCTTCAGCAGGAGGAGCGACACCGCCCAGCCCGCGAAGGCGCTTCCGATGGCGCCCGCCGTCCGCAAGCGCTGCGCCGCGAAGACATAGACCGTGCAGAAGGCGGTGGTCGCGAGATTCGAGCTGATGCTCGCGAGCGCCGCCTCCTCAATGAAGGTGGCATCATGCTCCAGCGCGAGGAACACATAGATCGGCCCCGCGGAAACCGGCAATGTCGCCACCATGGCAGCGACCAGCGGCCCCGTGCGCTCGGCGATGAGCGACGCCAGCACGACGCAGGTCGCCGCGGCCGCCATCTTGGCAGCGAGCAAGGAGAGGGTGGGATCGAGGGGCATGGCGCGGCGGAAAGCCTTCTCCCTTGGGAGAAGGAAAAACCCTTACCCCGGATAGCCGTGCCTCCGCTTGATCGCGGCGACCTGGGCTCGCGCGCCGGCGTCGTTGCCAGCGGCGCAGGCCGCGGCGGCCTGATCGAGCTCGCCCCTGATCTGATCGTAGACGCGCTGGTTCACGTGGCCCGTCTGCAGGTCGTTCTCCTGCACGGCGCGGAAGCGGGCGATGTCGCCCGAGCAGCCTGAGCCCTCCGGCAGGCGGAAGCCGGCCGGCGTCACCAGCGAAGCCGAGGTCGGCTGAGCCTGCGGCTGGGCGACGGGAGCCTCCGTCCGCGTCTGGTTGCAACCCGCGAGGGCGAGCAGGACAGGAAGAAGGAAGCGATTCACGGGCGGGATCCTCGGCTGGGTCCCGCTGGTGTCGGGGAAACCGCGCGAGGGGTCAAGCGTCGCGGGCGCGTGGCCGAAGCGTCCGGACGGCCGCGCCGACCAGCTTTGCAAGCTCCTTGAAGCGCCTGTCGTCGGGCCGACGCCGCAACCGTCGCAGGAGCGACAGCCCCGGATCGAACGAGGCGTTCACGATGAACCGTCCCTCCGGCCTGGAGACATCGTCGCCGACGACGCCGACCGCGACCCAGAAGCCGTCTTCCCCGGCGTGCGCCCAGAAGCCCGCGCCATAATCCTCCTCGATCACGTCTGAGAAGGTGAAGGCGCTCGTCTTTGCGGCGGTCTCGCGCAGAAGATGCGCGGCCACGTCCTGCGCCGTCGCCCGGCCCGCCGTCAGCCGCCCCTCGCCCGGATGAAGCGTGAGCGGGAAGGACCGTTCGAAGGAGCGGTGGAGCCGCTCCGAGCCTGACATCAGCACGGACATGGAGATCGCGATGATCCAGGCGATGACCACGAGGGTGAACAGCCAGAAGTTGTGCACGATGAAGAAGTCGAGAGACCCGCGCCGCCAGTGCGCGTAGCCGTCGAGCGCGAGCATGACGGGGGCCACCAGCAGCAGGCCGAAGGCGGCTCCCACGAGGAGAATGGCGCCCGCGAGAAAGCCGACGCCGGTAAGATGTTGTCCGATCGTTGTCTTCGGTTGGGACGCGATCGCCATGGCTGGAAGCTCCGCTGGGACCTTCCTAGCCCGGATGCGCACGACAAACTGTTAAGGAACCGGCTAAAATCGCCCGAAAAGCGTCCTTTTCGCGGAACTCCGGCAGCCGTCGATGTGACTCGCGAGCCACAGAAGCGGCTGAACCTTCATCACTCGTCCACGATATCGTTCCCCGACCCTTGTCACCAGCGCGGGTTGCACCTACCTTCGGAGTCGGGTGATTTTCCTGCGAGGCATCTCATGGCACGCGTCGGCTCCAGAGCGAAGGCGATCGATCTCCGGAAGCTCCACGCGCGTCTGACCATCGGCGCGGCCTCTGCCCTCTTCATCGTCGCTTTGCTTCTTCTTATCCGCCCCTGAGGGCCGGATGGGCGTCAGCCCGGGCCGTCAGGGGTTCTGAAGCCAATTAACCCCACGGCTCCGAGGTGCTAACGCAGAGTCCTGCGCTTCGGAGGAAGCGATAAGGATTTCAGCAATGACCACCTCGACCAGCACCGCCGCCACCGGCGACCGCGTCTTCATCTTTGACACCACCTTGCGCGACGGCGAGCAGTCGCCCGGCGCCACCATGACCTTCGAGGAGAAGCTCATGGTCGCCGAATGCCTCGACCAGATGGGCGTCGACATCATCGAGGCGGGCTTCCCGATCGCCTCGGAAGGCGATTTCGAAAGCGTCCACGCGATCGCCGGACGCACGCAGAACGCCGTGATCGCCGGCCTCGCCCGCGCCATCAATGCCGACATCGACCGCTGCGGCGAAGCGGTGCGCCATGCGAAGCGGCCCCGCATCCACACCTTCGTCTCGACCTCGCCGATCCATCTGCAGCATCAGATGAAGAAGAGCGAGGACGAGGTCGTGGCCATCATCAAGGCGACCGTCGCCCGCGCCCGCAACCTCGTCGCCGACATCGAATGGTCGGCGATGGACGCGACGCGCACGCCGATCGAGTTCCTGTGCCGCGCCGTCGAGGCGGCGATTGGCGCCGGCGCGACGACGATCAACCTGCCCGACACCGTCGGCTACGCCACGCCCGAGGAATACCGGACGATGTTCGAGCAGGTGCGCAACCGCGTGCCGAACGCCGACAAGGCGATCTTTTCCGTTCACTGTCACAATGACCTCGGCCTCGCCGTCGCCAATTCGCTGGCCGGCCTCGCCGGCGGCGCACGCCAGATCGAATGCACGATCAACGGCATCGGCGAGCGCGCCGGCAACGCGGCGCTGGAAGAGATCGTGATGGCGATCAAGACGCGCGGCGACGTGCTGCCCTACCGCACCGGCATCGAGGCGACGATGCTGAACCGGGCCTCCAAGCTCGTCTCCGCCGCAGCCTCCTTCCCCGTCCAGTACAACAAGGCGATCGTCGGGCGGAACGCCTTCGCCCACGAGAGCGGCATCCACCAGGACGGCATGCTGAAGAACGCCCAGACCTACGAGATCATGACGCCGGACTCCGTCGGCGTGACCAAGACCTCGCTCGTCATGGGCAAGCATTCCGGCCGCGCCGCCTTCAAGTCGAAGGTCCGCGAGCTCGGCTATGAGCTCGGCGACAATGCGATCGAGGATGCCTTCAACCGCTTCAAGGCGCTCGCCGACCGCAAGAAGCACGTCTACGACGAGGATATCGAGGCTCTGCTCGACGAGGGCATCGCCACGGCTGCCGACCGCATGAAGGTCGTGGCGCTGACCGTCATCGCCGGCACGATGGGCCCGCAATCGGCGACGCTCACGCTCGACATCGACGGCGTGCACCGGACGGTCCAGTCCACCGGCAACGGCCCCGTGGACGCCACCTTCAATGCCATCCAGATGCTGGTCCCGCATCAGGCGACGCTGGAGCTCTATCAGGTCCACGCCGTCACCGAAGGCACCGACGCGCAGGCCGAGGTTTCGGCCCGCCTCGCGGCGGAAGGCCGGTCTGTCACCGGCAAGGCCTCGGACCCCGACACGCTGGTCGCCTCGGCCAAGGCCTACCTCTCGGCGCTCAACAAGCTGACCGCGCGCGGCGCGCGGCTGCATTCGACGGCGATGGCGTGATCGCGGACCGCCGGCGGGCGACGGGCGGCCTTGCCGCCGCCCTCGTGACCCTGGCCGCGGCCCTTCCGGCCGCGGCGCAGAACACGCCGCTCAACGTCACGCCGCCCGCGGCCGCGAAGCTCGTGGCCGACAAGCAGGCGATCCTCGTCGATATCCGCACGCCCGCGGAATGGCGCGAGACCGGCGTCGCGGAAGGCGCGCACCGGCTCGACATGACCGACCCCCATTTCGACGCCAAGCTCTCGCGCCTCGTCGAGGGCGACCGCACGCGGCCGATCGCCCTGATCTGCCGCACCGCCAGCCGCACCCGCACCGTTCAGGCCGCGCTCATGCAGGGCGGCTACAAGACGATCATCAATGTCGAGGGCGGCATGATCGGCAACCAGGCGGACAAGGGCTGGATCGCGCATGGCCTCCCGGTGAAACGCGAGGAGTGAGGGATGGAGACCTGGCGATCGCTCCTTTTTGCTGCGGTGCCACCCTCCACCCTCCTCATGCTGAGGAGCGACCGCAGGTCGCGTCTCGAAGCACGCACCACCGTCCTGCGTCCTTCGAGACGCCCGCTGCGCGGGCTCCTCAGGATGAGGAAGGTTGCCGCCTGGACCTGGATCGCCCTGTTCGCAGGCTATCTCCCGCAGCCCGCCTCCGCCCAGACGCTCACCGGCCCCTGGCGCGTGGTGGCGATGAGCGACGGGCCGGCCATTCCGGCCGACGCCGAGGCGATCTTCGACTTCGACCGGGGCCGCATCGCGGGCCGCGCCTTCTGCAACCGCTTCAACGCGACCTTCGAGCGCGAGGGCCCGGAAGTGACGATCGGCCAGGCCGCGACCACGCGCATGGCCTGCCCGCCGCCGCTGATGGCTCTGGAGGCCACCTTCTTCGACATTCTCGGCAAGGCCAACGGCGCCACGGTGGACGCCGCCGGCATCCTGACGCTGCGCACGCCCGACGGCCGATCGATCAGGGCAAGGCGGACCTGAGGAAGCTTGGGCGTCCTGCGTCCTTCGAGGCTTTCGCTAACGCGAAAGCACCTCAGGATGAGGACCGTGGTGCAGGTCTCAACCTTCCTCATCCCGAGGTGAGAGCGAAGCGAGCCTCGAAGGACGCGGGACGCTCTAGCAGTCCACGAACGCTCACTCGATCCTGACGTTCGCCTTCTTGGCGACCTCGCCCCAGACCTTCGTCTCGTCCTCGATTAGCTTGGCGAATTCGGCCTGGGTCGAGCCGACCGGCGTCACGCCGACCTTGGCCATGGCCTCGATGACCGCCGGCTCGCGCATGATCGCCTGCACCTCGCTGGAGAGCTGATCGACGATCGCCTTCGGCACCGCCGCCGGCGCGAAGAGGCCATGCCACGAGGTCGAGGCGAAGCCGGGCAGGAACTCCGACATGGTGGGCAGGTTGGGATCCGCCGCGATGCGCTGCGGCGTCGCCGTCGCGAGCGCCCGGATCTTGCCGGCCTGGATCTGCGGCCAGGCCACGGTGATGTTGTCGAAGGCGAGCTGAATCTGGTTGGCGAGCAGGTCGCGGGTCACTTCCGCCGAGGAGCGGTAGGGCACGTGGACGATGTCGACGCCCGCCATGATCTTCAGGAGCTCGCCCGCCATGTGGATCGACGTGCCCGCGCCCGAGGAGCCGTAGGAGTACTTGCCGGGATTCTTCCGCAGGAGTTCGATCAGTTCCGGCACGGTCTTCGCCGGGAGGTCGGGATTGACCATCAGCAGGTTCGGCACCGTCGCCACCTGGCTCACCGGCGCGAAGTCCTTGATGTGGTCGTACGGCATCTTCGCATAGACGTTGGGATTGATGGCGTGCGACGACACCGTGCCCATGGCCAGCGTGTAGCCGTCGGCGGGCTGGCGGGCGGCGTAGGCGACGCCGACATTGCCGCCGGCGCCCGCCCTGTTCTCGACGATGAATCGCTGTCCGAGCCGCTGGCTGAGCCGGTCCGCGATCGTCCGTCCGAGGATGTCCGAGGTGCCGCCCGCGGCGAAGGGCACGACGATGGTCACGACCTTCTCCTTGGGCCAGGGCGTCTGGGCGAGCGCAGGCGCAGCGACAAGCGCCGCGGCCGACGCGACGAAGAGGCGGCGGTTCAGTCTGGGCATGGTTTCCTCCGGCGTTCCTGCTGATTGTCCTGCGGAACTTTGCTTGGACCGGATGATCGCCCGCGCCGACGGCGCTGTCCAGCGGCACGGGATACGGTGCGAGATGCCGCTTGATCTTCCGCCGGAGCGCGCGACAATCTGCCCAAAAGCAAATCATAAGGTATGGGGAGGAACGATGATCAGGCTCAACGTCAACGGCTTTGCGCGCGAGGTCGACACCGCGCCGGAGACGCCCCTTCTCTGGGCGCTTCGCGAGCATCTGAACCTCACCGGCACGAAGTACGGCTGCGGCGTCGCGGCGTGCGGCGCCTGCACGGTGCATGTGGACGGCGTCGCGGTCCGCTCCTGCGCGCTGCCGGTGTCGGCCGCCGTCGGCAAGAGGATCGTCACGATCGAGGGCCTCACCGCGGGCGGCAACCATCCGCTGGTGCAGGCCTGGGTCGCCGAGCAGGCGCCGCAATGCGGCTATTGCCAGTCCGGCCAGATCATGAGCGCGGCGGCGCTTCTCGCGAAGAATCCGAAGCCCACGCGCGACCAGATCGTCGAGGCGATGGACGGCAACCTCTGCCGCTGCGGCTCCTATCCGCAGATCGTCGCCGCGGTCGAGCGCGCGAGCAAGGGAGCCTGATCATGACCGACATGACGACCGCCCCCCGCCCCTCGCGCCGCGCCATCCTCGCCGGCGGCGCTGGCCTGACGCTCGCCTTCGCCCTCGCCCCCGAGGCGAAGGCGCAGACCGCGCCTGCGGGCCGCCTCAACGCCTATGTCACGATCGCGCCGGACGGGACGATCACCATCATGGCCCCCGCCCCCGAGATGGGCCAGGCCACCAACACCACCTTGCCGCTCATCCTCGCCGAGGAGCTGGACGCCGACTGGAGCCGCGTCCGCATCCGCACGGCCCCCGTGGCCTCGGCCTACGACCATCCCGTCTTCCGCTCGCAGTTCGTGGTCGCAAGCCTGACGACCCGCGCCTACTGGATGCCGATCCGCACCGCCGGCGCGCAGGCGCGCCGCGTCCTCCTCGACGCCGCGGCCGAGCGCTGGAAGGTGCCGGTCGCCGAGCTGACGACCGAACCTTCGATGGTCGTCCACGCGGCCTCGAACCGGAAGATGAGCTACGGCGAGGTCGCGTCCTTCGCCACGGCGCCGGCCACGCTGCCGGAAATCAAGCCGACGGATCTGAAGCCGGTCGCGAGCTTCCGCCTCATCGGCAAGGATGTCGCGCGCTGGGACGTGCCGGCGAAGTCGACCGGGCGGCAGGACTATGCGATCGACGTGCGCGTGCCGGGCATGGTCTATGGAATCCTCGCCCGCTCGCCCGTGATGGGCGCGACGGCGAAGACGCACAATGGCGACGACCTGAGGAAGATGCCGGGCGTCACCCACGTGATCCCCATGGCCCAGGGCATCGCGATCGTGGCGCAGAAGATGGAGCAGGCGATCGCCGCCCGCGCCACCCTGAAGGTGGAATGGAACGCGGCGCCGGGGTCGCGCTACAGTTCGGACGAGGGGCTGAAGGCCTTCCTCGCCGCCGCGGCCGACCCCGCCAGCAAGGCCGTCGTCGGACGCAAGACCGGCGAGGTCGAGGAGGCGCTGAAGGCGGCCGCCTCCACCGTTTCCGGCGAATACAGCACGGATTACGTCGCCCACGCGCAGATGGAGCCGCTGAACGCCGTCGCCTCCGTGACGGCCGACGCGGTCGAGGTCTGGGTCGGCACGCAATGGCCGACCCGCGTGCGCGACGACGCCGCGAAGATCGCCGGCGTCCCGCCCGAGAAGGTGAAGGTCAACATGCTGCCGATGGGCGGCGGCTTCGGCCGGCGCGCCCATACGGAATATGCCAACGAGGCCGTCGAGGTGGCGAAGGCCGTCGGCAAGCCGGTGAAGCTGATCGCGACGCGCGAGGACGACATGGCGAACAGCCACGTCCGGCCGATGACCGCCCACCGCATCGACGTGGCGCTCGACGCCTCCGGCAAGGTGACGGGCTGGAAGCACCGGATCGCCGCCGACCTCGTGGTGCCGAACCTCTACGGCCAGGCCCGCATGGAGGCGCAGAAGGGCGTCGACCACATCGTCATGGCCCACGCCGACGTGCCGCATTACGACGTGCCCAGCCATCTGGCCGAGCATATCTACCAGGACATGGGCGTCCGCACCGCCGCCTGGCGCGGCATCGGCGCGGGGCCGAACGCCTTCGCCATCGAGGCGATGATCGACGATCTCGCCCGGCAGGCGGGGCAGGATCCGCTCGCCTACCGCCTGGCGCTCCTCAAGGACGCCCGCGCCAAGGCCGTCGTCCAGGCCGCCGCCGACATGGCGGACTGGTCCCGCAAGCGCGAGGGCGCGGCGCTCGGCATCGCCTTCTCGCGTCTCGGCGTCCCGCAGCTTGGCGAGAGCATGAGCGCCGTGGTCGTCGAGGCGAAGGCCGACACCGCGAGCGGCCGCATCGGGATCGTGAACCTCTGGTGCGCCGCCGACGTCGGCCTGCCCGTGCAGCCGCGCAACATCGTCCAGCAGGTGCAGGGCTCGCTCGTCTGGGGCCTCTCCTCGGCGCTGCGCGAGCGCATCACCTTCCGCAACGGCGCTGTCGAGCAGGCGAACTTCACCGACTATCCGGTGATGCGCCTCTCCGAGATGCCGCCGATTGAGGTCCGGGTCATGCGCTCCGGCGACATTCCCCTCCCCGTCGGCGAGCTCGGCCTCGGCGCGGTCACGCCGGCGATCTCGAACGCGGTGGCGGCGCTCACCGGCAAGCGGCTGAGACACGCGCCCTTCACGCCGGAGCGCGTGAAGGAGACGCTGGGGGCGTGAGGCGCCGACCATCCCTTCTCCCCTTGCGGGAGAAGGTGTCATGCGGAGCATGACGGATGAGGGGTATGGCGTCAGCCATCCCCCGGTCCGGCCTGCCTCGACGGAAGCAAGGCTCGCTCCGCGATACCCCTCATCCGACCTTCGCTGACGCGAAGGCCACCTTCTCCCGCAAGGGGAGAAGGAAGCGCAACCCTTGCCGCTTCCCGCCCCGGCTCCCCAAGTGTAAGGGGTCGTCGGCGCCGTTCGCCGCAGGAATCGCCCTTTGTCGACCCCCCGCTATCTATCGGCCGAGCAACGCGACGAGGATGTGATGGAGGCCTCCATCCGTCCGCAGGTGCTCGCCGACTTCATCGGCCAGGCCCAGGCGCGCGAGAACCTGTCCGTCTATATCGAGGCCGCGCGCCAGCGGCAGGGCGCGCTCGACCATGTGCTCTTCGTCGGGCCGCCGGGCCTCGGCAAGACGACACTGGCGCAGATCGTGGCGAAGGAGCTCGGCGTCAATTTCCGCTCGACATCAGGGCCCGTCATCGCCAAGGCCGGCGATCTCGCGGCGCAGCTCACCAATCTCGAGGAGCGCGACGTCCTCTTCATCGACGAGATCCACCGGCTCAACCCGGCGGTGGAGGAGATCCTCTATCCGGCCATGGAGGATTTCCAGCTCGACCTCATCATCGGCGAGGGCCCGGCCGCCCGCTCGGTGAAGATCGACCTGCCCCGCTTCACGCTGGTCGGCGCGACGACCCGCGCCGGCCTGCTCACGAATCCGCTGCGCGACCGCTTCGGCATTCCGATCCGCCTGCAATTCTATACGATCGCCGAGCTCGAGTTCATCGTGAAGCGCGGGGCGCGCGTGATGGGCCTCGCCATGTCCGACGAGGGCGCGAACGAGATCGCCCGCCGCTCGCGCGGCACGCCGCGGATCGCCGGGCGCCTGCTCCGGCGCGTGGCCGACGTGGCGCTCGTCGACAAGGCCCCTTCCGTCACCCGCGCCATCGCCGACAAGGCCCTGCGCATGATGGATGTCGACCAGGCCGGCCTCGACCAGATGGACATGAAGTACCTCCGCACCATCGCCGAGAAGTTCGGCGGCGGACCGGTCGGCGTCGAGACGATGGCGGCCTCCCTCTCCGAGGCGCGCGACGCCATCGAGGAGATCATCGAGCCTTATCTGATCCAGCAGGGCTTCGTGCAGCGCACGCCGCGCGGCCGCCTGCTGACGAGCCTCGCCTTCCGCCACCTCGGCCTGCCCGAGCCGCAGCGGGACCTGGGCCAGTTCGGGCTGTTCGCGACGGAAGACTGACCGGCCTTCTCGCCATCACCGATCGAGGTCGCTGAAGAAGCGGACGGATCGCGCCCCCATCGCCGTGAAGAGCCGCGTCCAGAATAGCTTCACCCGCTGCGCCACTGCGATGTCGAGGGGCTGGTGGCTGCCATCCTCGCGGCCGAAGCCGAAGACGACGATCTCCGCGCCGTCGAGCCGGGTGTCGAAGCCCGCCTCAAGGACGCGCTTCTCCAGCGCCGCGAGCTCGTCCGGGCGCTGCCCCGTCCGGAAGGGCGAGCCCTTGCCCATCATGTCGATGAGCGATGACCGCTCGATCATGTCCGAGAAGACATAGACGCGCCGCGGCCTTGTCTCGCCCGCGGTGCGCAGCCCGTAGGCGAGCGAGACCGCGATCTCGGATCGCGCGGCGGCTGGCATTTCGACGACGCCCCGGAGCGCGGTCTCTACGCCCCTGATGAAGGCGGGGTAGTCGCGGCGCTTCGCCGTGATCTCCGAGCAGGCGAGCGGACCGGCGCCCGGCGGGCAGCCCGGCTTGCAGGCCTGGAAGATCGTGCGGACCGCCGTGTAGGAGCCGGCAATCGTCTTCAGGCTGAGCCGTCCGCCGGTCGGCATCTGCTCGACGATGAGATTGACCCCGTCGAACAGCTGTCTGCGGTCGAGCGAAGTGAACGGCGTCGTATGGTCCAGAAAGAGCAGGGTTTCGATCGCATCGGCGAGGCAATGCTTGTCCTGCGCGCGCACGGTCCCGGCGGCGAGCAGCGCCGGGATCAGAGCCGCAAGCAGGCGAACCCGCCTCACGGGGCGCCCGCGCCGGAGGTCTCGGGCGCCGCCGCCGGCGCGTCGAGGGAACGGCCGATGTAGCCGGCTTCCGCGAGACCATGCAGGAAACCCTGCCGGTAGGCCGCCGTACGCCGCGCGCGGGTCGCCTGCATGGCCGCGACGATGGCCCTTCCCTCCGCCTGCAGGATCTCGATCCGCTCCCGCATCTCGCGGAACTGCCGGTCCGTGTCGGTGATCGCCACCTCCAGCACGGCCATTCGGCCGTTGCTCTCGCCGTGCAGCGCCACATGGGCGTCGTCGGCATCGAGCCGGAACCGATCGAAGGCATGCCGCGCCGCCCTCAGCCGCCGGTTGACCGCCTCGTACCGTTCGTCCGGATCGCACTTGAAGAAAGCCGAGACGATGGCGAGCAGCACGAGCAGCGCATTGATGGCCGCGATCTGCCAGCCGACGTCGGACAGGCCGAAGACACGGTCCCAGAACGCCGTCACCGCCCGCCCGACGGCCGGCTGCAGCGCCTGCGCGCCGACCCGCGGCGTGGAGGCCTCGACGAGCAGCACCTGCTCCCGCAGATGGGCGAGGAAGAGCACGAGCGCCGCCAGCACGAGCACGCCCGCGAGCGGCGGGATCAATCGCAAGGCCTGATCCCCGATCCGCTCCGCTCCCTGCACCCGCCGGAAGCCGAGCCCCGAGAAATGCGTGATCATGAACAGCACCACGCCGAAGGCGAGCGCCAGCAGATAGGCCATCGCCGGGAACACCTCGTTGAAGAGCTGGAAGGCGAGCCCGTTCACCGGAACTTCGATGCAGAAGAGGAAGACGATGATGAACCAGTAGACGGGCGCCGGAAGCGCCTCCTTGGGCGGCCGCCGCAATTCGTAGCGCAGCCTGTCGAAGGCCTCCTGCTCGCGGTCCAGCGCCGATTTCAGGATCGCATGACGGTTCGATCCGGCGCCGTATTGCGCCTTCACCCTGTCGAGCGCCCGCGTATAGTCGCGGTTGGCGTTGGCGCGCTCGTCGACATAGCCGAGATGAAGGTGGCTGAGACGGTTCAGTTCCTGTCGCGAACAGGAGAGATCTTGCAGGAACGATGTCTTCAGCGCCTCGCCGTCCGCATCGATTTCAGCCTGGATCTTGTCGAGCCCCGCCTGCAGCACATCCACCGGTAGTCTTTGCCCGCATGATCTGGAATGGGCGCGCCCCGCTTCATAGTCGCGCGCCTCGTCATCGGAGCCGAACGAGGTGTATTTCTGCAATATGCCTCGCCAATCCATATGTCTTCCTGAAATAACTTAAGGTCACCATATGGGCATTACTGGCGGCTGGCCGTCAAGCAGGATGCGGCCGCCCGTTCGCCCGCCGAAACCGCCTTTCTTTCGCGCGCCTGCGCGTCCGTTCCCGTCACGATCGGGCGGCCGGCGCGCCCGCTCCGCCCGGATGCCCTCCCGACGGAAGAATTCGCGCCATATCAATGCGTTGGGCATCATCGCATCGAAAGTGCTTCCCACGCTCGTGGAACATGCTCTAGCGTGCGGGGATGCGAACACGACAATGCCGGAGCGCGCGCTCCGGATGATGCGGCAATACGAACTTCTCGAGCGAGTGAAGCGCTACAATCCGGATGCGGACGAGGCGTTGCTGAACCGCGCCTATGTCTATGCCATGAAGGCGCACGGCAACCAGAAGCGGGCTTCCGGCGATCCCTACTTCGCCCACCCGCTCGAGGTGGCCGCGATCCTCACCGAACTGAAGCTCGACGACGCGACCATCGCCGCCGCCGTGCTCCACGACACGATCGAGGACACGGAGGCGACCAAGGAGGAGATCGACCGGCTCTTCGGTCCCGAGATCGGCGAGCTCGTCGAGGGCCTGACGAAGATCCGCAAGCTCGACCTCGTCTCGAAGAAGGCGGCGCAGGCCGAGAACCTGCGCAAGCTGCTCATCGCCATCGCCTCCGATGTCCGCGTGCTGCTGGTCAAGCTGGCGGACCGGCTGCACAACATGCGCACGCTGCATTACGTGCCGCCGGCGAAGCGCGCCCGCATCTCCGAGGAGACGCTCGACATCTACGCGCCGCTGGCGGGCCGCATGGGCATGCAGGAGGTGCGCGACGAGCTGGAGGACCTCTCCTTCCGCCACCTGATGCCGGATGCCCACGCCTTGGTGAAGGCCAAGCTCAAGGAGCTCGCCGACAAGAACCAGGGGCTCATCACGCGGATCGAGCAGGAGCTGCAATCCCGCCTCACCGCGCAGGGGCTGAAGGCGGAGGTGAAGGGCCGCCAGAAGACGGCCTATTCGATCTGGCGGAAGATGGAGCGCAAGTCGATCGCCTTCGAGCAGCTCTCCGACATCTTCGGCTTCCGCGTGCTCGTGAACACCATTCCGGACTGCTACCGCGTCCTGGGCGCGGTCCATGTCGTCTGGCCGATGGTGCCGGGCCGCTTCAAGGACTACATCTCGACGCCCAAGCAGAACGACTACCGCTCGCTCCACACGACCGTGATCGGCCCCGGCCACCAGCGCGTCGAGCTGCAGATCCGCACGCACGAGATGCACCAGATCGACGAGTACGGCATCGCCGCGCACGCGGTCTACAAGGATGGCATGGAGTTCCGGCCGGAGGGCGGCGCGGCGGAATCGAACGCCTACCAGTGGCTGCGCAAGACGATCGACGCGCTGGCCGAGGGCGACAGCCCCGAGGAATTCCTGGAGCACACCAAGCTCGAGCTCTTCCACGACCAGGTCTTCTGCTTCACGCCGAAGGGCGCCCTCATCGCGCTGCCCCGCGGCGCCACGCCGATCGACTTCGCCTATGCGCTTCACTCCGCCATCGGCAACGAGGCCGTGGGCTGCCGCATCAACGGACGCAGCGCGCCGCTCCTGTCCGAACTGCACAATGGCGACGAGGTCGAGATCATCCGCGCCCCCGGCCAGACGCCGCCGGCCGCCTGGGAGACGGCGGTGCGCACTGGCAAGGCGCGCGCCGACATCCGCCGCGCCACCCGCGCCGCGGTGAAGGCGCAATACACCGGCCTCGGCCGCCAGATCCTGGAGCGCGCCTTCTTAAGAGCCGACAAGACCTTCTCCGAGGCGAAGCTGAAGGGCGCCCTGTCGCGCCTCGCCCGCCGCAGCGTCGAGGACGTGCTCTCCGCCGTCGGCCGCGGCGAGATGGTGTCGAGCGATGTCGTGCGCGCCGTCTATCCCGACTTCAAGGAGAGCCAGCACGCCGGCCCCGGCGACGACGGCAAGGGCGGCTGGTTCGGCCTCGCCAAGGGCGAGAACCTGAAGTTCAAGGTGCCGCACGAGGATGCCGCGGGCTCGATCCCGATCCGCGGCCTGCAGGGGGACCTCCCCGTCCGCTTCGCGCCGAACGGCGGCGCCGTGCCGGGCGACCGCATCGTTGGCATCCTCGAGCCCGGCGAGGGCATCACGATCTATCCGATCCAGTCGTCCGCGCTGTCGGCCTTCGACGACCAGCCCGAGCGCTGGCTCGATGTGCGATGGGACATCGACGAGGCCCGCCGCAGCCGGTTCCCCGCGCAGATCCGCGTCTCCGTGCTCAACGAGCCCGGCGCGCTCGCCGAGGTAGCCCGCGTCATCGGCGACAGCGACGCCAACATCGACAATCTGGCGATGACCGCACGCTCGCCCGATTTCCGCAGCATGACGATCGACCTCGAGGTCTGGGACCTCAAGCACCTCTCGGCGGTGATGGCCGAGCTCAAGGCCAAGCCGATCGTCTCCAGCGTCGAGCGCATCAACGGCTGAACCCGCCCGGCCAACCTGTTGAAAGCTCACATCTAGGCAGAGCCGCGAGCTTATGGTTAATTTTTGCCTGACGCAGGATGCGGCGGGGCGTGCGCGACCATCGATGGTCACCGCGCTGAGGCCGGGTCGGGCGGCTTGGGAGGGTTGCGATGGGTTTTCAGCCGAGGCGCTGGTACTGGGGCCTCATCCCGCTTGCGGCGCTGTGGCTTCTCGCAGGCTATCTGAACAACGACCGCATCCAGGCCGATCTCACGCAGCGCGCCGCCGAGCAGGCGCTGAAGACCGCGCAGCCCTGGGCCTCCGTCACCTTCGCCGGCCGTGACGCCACGCTGACCGGCGTCGCGCCGACGCCAGAGGCGCGGCCCGCCGCCGTCGCCGCGGTGGCCTCTGTTCACGGCGTCCGGCGCGTCCGCGACGGCGCGACCGTGCTGGCGGAGCAGAAGCCCTGGCGCTGGACCGCCACCCGCGACGGAGCAAAGGTCACCCTCGGCGGCTTCGTGCCGGGCGAGGACTGGAAGACCCGCCTCGCGGGCGAGATCCGCGCGGCGATCCCCGGCGCGACCGTGACCGACGAGACACGGGTCGCGCGAGGAGCGCCGCCCACCTTCGCGGCCGCCACCGGCTATGCGCTGGCCCAGCTCGCGCGGCTGCCGGACGGCAAGGCCGAACTCGTGGATTCCGCCCTCTCGATCACGGGCTCCGCGCCGACCCACGAGGCCTTCGCCGCGGCCACCGGCGCCGCTGCGCCCGCGGGCGTCGCGGGTCAGGTGCAGGTGGGCCTGCCCGTGGCGAAACCCTATGTCTGGCAGGCCGCGAAACAGGACGGCACGCTCACGCTCGGCGGCCACGCGCCCTCCGCCGAGGTCAAGGCCGCGCTCGCCGCGCTGGCGGCGAAGGCGGGCGACGGGATCCGCGTGGTCGACGGGACGCTGGTGTCGGCCGGCGCGCCGGCGGGCTTCGAGGCGATGGCCACCGCGGCCCTCGGCCATCTCGCCGGCCTGCGCTCGGGCGTCGCCGCCATCGCCGACAACGCCTTCTCGCTCTCCGGCGCCGCGCCGAGCTTCGAGGCCTTCCAGCGCATCACGCAGCAGGCCGCCGCCGGCCTGCCCGCCGGCTTCACCATGGCGCGGAGCGAGATCGCGCCGCCCATCGTCAGCCCCTACCTCTGGGCCGCGAACCGCGACGGCGCGACCATGATCCTGCAGGGCAATGTTCCGAGCGAGGAGGTCCGCGCCGCCAACGTCGCCGCGGCGCGCGCTGTTCCCGGTGTTGCGACGGTCACGGACCGGCAGCTGCTCAACGCCGGCGCGCCGCAGGGCTTCGCGGCCATGACGGCGGAGGTGATTGCCCAGGTCGGCCAGCTGGCCGGCGGCGCTGCCGTCCTGTCGGGGACGAATTTCGCGATCCGCGGCGAGGCCCCCTCGATCGCGGCGCGCGACGAGGCCGTGCGCCGCGCCGCCGCGCTCCCTGCCGGCTTCACGCTGGAGACACAGACCATCACCGCCGCACCGGTCTCGCCCTACGTCTGGTCGGCGACGCGGGACGGAGCATCCGTGACGCTCGAGGGCTATGTTCCTGACGATGCGACCCGCACGGCGCTGCTGGCCGCCGCGCGCGCTACGGTCCCCGGAGCCTCCGTTCAGGATAGGCTGGCGCTGGGCGCCGGCGCGCCGGCCGGCTTTCCCGCGGCAGCGTCCTTCGCGATCGCGCAGCTTAACCGCCTGGACAAGGCGGAGGCGCGCCTGACAGGCACGGCGCTGTCGGTCTCCGGCCGCACGGCCTCGCTGGCGGCCCGCAACGCCGCGGTCGCCGCCCTTGCTGCGCCGCCAGCGGGTTATGCCGTCGCGCGGCAGGACATCAGCGCCCCGCGCATCGCGCCCTATCTCTGGTCCGCGACGCGCGCCGGCGACCGGATCCTGCTCGCCGGGCATGTCCCCGACGAGGCGACGAAGGCGGCTCTCGCCACGGCCGCCGCCACGCCGGGCGTCGCCGTGGAGGACCGGCAGGAACTGGGCCTCGGCGCGCCCGAGGGGTTCGCCGACATGGCGGCGGCCGCGCTGCGCCAGTTGCAGCGCCTGCAGGAAGGCGAGGCGAGTCTCGCCAATAGCGCCCTCTCCCTGACCGGCCGTGCCGGTTCGATCGGGGTGCGCGACGAGATCGTGGGCGCGCTCCAGCGGCTGCCCGCCGGTTATTCGCTGGGCCGGCTCGACCTGACCGCGCCCCCTCCGCCACCGCCACCGCCGCCCCCACCGCCCCCGCCGCCCGAGCCGCCGGCCGCCGCGGTGATCCCGCCGCCTCCGCCCGAGCCGCCGGCGCCGGTCGTCGTCGTGCCTTCGTCGCCGCCCGCACCTGCACCGCCGCCTGCTCCTGCACCGCCGGCCGCGGCTGCGGTCATCCCGCCGCCGCCGGCTCCCGCTCCGCCGCCTGCTCCGGCGGCCCCTGCGCCCGAGCCCGTGGTCTCCGTCCCGCCGCCGCCTCCGCCGCCGGAACCGGTCGTGCCCCTGCCGCCGCCCCCGGTCGCGGCGGTTGTCCCGCCCCCTGCGCCGGTGCAGCCTGCGGCTCCTCCTCCGCCGCCGCCACCGGCCCAGCCCGTGGCCCCGCCCCCTCCGCCGCCGGCGGCAACGGCGCCGTCCCGGCCGCCCGAGGTCGACGCCTGCCAGCGCCGGCTGAGCACGCTGCTGCAGGAGCCGATCCTGTTCGACACGGCCGAGTCGACGATCCGCCCAGCCTCCTACCCGCTGCTCGGCCGCCTGGCCGAGGCCGCCAAGAGCTGTCCGACGCGCACGATCGAGATCGGCGCGCACACGGACGCCGAAGGCACGCCCGAACGCAACCAGGCCCTGTCCGAGCGTCGCGCCCAGGCGGTCGTGGATTTCCTCGTGCGCGAGGGCGTCGCCCCGGCGTCGCTCAGGGCGATGGGTTACGGCCAGACGCGGCCGATCGCCCCCAACGACACGCCCGACAACAGGCAGAAGAACCGCCGCGTCGAATTCACGGTCAAGTAGGAAGCGCCCGATGCTTTATCTCACGCAGACGCTCTTCGCGCCCTGGCTGATCGCCGCGCTGGCGCTTGGCGTCATCGTCGGCTGGAAAAGCGCGCGGAAGAAGCCGCAGGTCCTCGGCCTCGGCTGGCTCGGCGCGGGCCTCGGGGTCTTCGTCGTCGCGCTCTTCGTCGCAGCCACGCTGGCGGTTCCCGGCCGTCTCGGCCTCTGGTTCGACACGGCCCTGCATTTCCTCGTCTGGTACATCGTCGGCTGCTGCCTTGGCACGCTGCTGGTGCTGGTCGGCATGAAGGACGATACGGTCGAGCCGGTCGCGGCCTGGGTAAGGCCGGTGCCTCAAGAGGGCCCGGTCGCGGAGCCCGCCCCCTGGACGATGCCGGGCTGGGTCCGCGTCGCGGGTCCCGGCGGCGCAGGATCTGTCCCGGCGCTGCAGGCGGCGCGCGACTGGATGGCGGTCCTCCGGAGCGGCCCGGCTGGACCGACGCCGGTGGCCGCGTGGGCCCGCCCGGTCGCCCCGACCGAACCCGCCGGCTCCCCGAGCGCCGCCGCGCCCGACAGCGCAGGCGCCAGCCAGTACGAGGCAGCGCCTGGCTTCATCCCCCGCTGGCTCCGCATGCTGAGGGGCCACGAACCGGCGGCGCCCGTGCCGGTGCCGGACTGGGCCCGTCCCCTGCCTCCCGGCACTGCAGCGGCGGCGACGGCCGTCCTCGACGGCTCGGCGCCCTGGCAGGCCGTCCGCGCCGCCGATGGCGTCACGCTGACGGGAGAGGTCGCAAACGAAGGCGCGCGCACCCGTATGCTCGCGGCGGCGCGCAAGGCGCTCCAGCCCGTCGCCGTCGCGGACAAGCTCACGATCGGCTCGGGATCGGCAGCGCTCGAGGCGATGGCGACGGCCGCCTGCGGCCACCTGGCGCGGCTCGACCGCGGCATCGCGAGCGTCGTCGCCGGCCGCTACACGCTCACCGGGCTCGCCCGGACCGCGGGCGACCGCGAGGCGTTGCAGGTCGCCGCCGGCGATCTGCCCGCGGGCTTCACCCTCGCCCGGATCGACATCGCCCCGCCCGTCGCCGGGGAGGACGTCCACGACGGCGAGCGGCCGGCGGGCCTCGCCGCCCCCCGCGACGGCAGGAAGGACGACCTGAAGCGCATCCGCGGCATCGGCCCGCAGAACGAAAGCCGCCTGCACGGCCTCGGCATCTGGCATTTCGACCAGATCGCGGGCTGGACGGCGGACAACGTGCTCTGGGTCGGCTCCTACCTCGCCTTCCCCGGCCGCATCGAGCGCGAGGACTGGGTCGGCCAGGCGAAGCTGCTGGCGGCGGGCAGCGAGACCGAGTTCTCGAAGCGTGTCGCCAAGGGGCTCGTCGCCACGTCGCCAGGCGACGGCGTGCCCGGAGCTGCCAGCGTCGATCCCGTCAAGCCGATGCGCGCCACGAGCGGAACGCCGCCGCAGGGGTCAGGCAAGCGCAAGGGCTGAGCCGGCAAACCCCGCGGGACGAGAGCGATCGGGAAAACGCCTGCCCGATCAATCGACTCGCGGCGAAACAGGATTCGCTGTCTCAGGCGCCGGCTCGGCCGCCTGGGCTGCGATCCACTCGCGTTCCAGCGCCTTGTAGCGCGCGAAGCTGAAGGGCAGCGTGCCGAGATAAAGGATCACCAGCGCCGCCAGCGTCTCGAACGTGTGCGAGACGAGGAGGCCGGTGAGCAGCACCATCAGCACGAAGATCGGGATCACGTAGCTCCGGTTGACCCGCTGCCCGAGCTTCTTCGAGGAGATCGTCGGAATGGTGCTGATCGTGAAGAAGGCGATCAGGAGCGTATAGATGAGGACGATCGTCGGCAGCCCGGTGAAGGCGGGCAGCAGGCCGGAGAGGCTGAGATAGAGCGGCAGCAGGACGCTCGCGGCGCCCATCGGCGCGGGCATGCCGACGAAAAAGCCCTTCTTCCATTCCGGTCGCGTCGGATCGTCGAGCATCACGTTGAAGCGCGCGAGCCGCAGCACCATGGCGATGGCGAAGACGAGGCAGACGATCCAGCCGAGCGAGCGCAGGTCCTTGAGCACCCAGAAATAGAGGACGAGGGCCGGCACGCAGCCGAAATTGACGAAATCGGCCAGCGAATCGAGCTCCGCGCCGAAGCGCGACGTGCCCTTCAGGAAGCGCGCGAGATTGCCGTCGATGCCGTCGAGCAGCGCCGCGAACAGGATCGCCTGCACCGCGGCCTCGAGCCGGCCCTCGATGGCGAGCCGGATCGCCGTCAGCCCGAGGCAGAGCGCCAGCAGCGTGATGAGGTTGGGGATCAGGACCCTGAGCGGAATCGGCTGGAAGCGACGCTTGCGCGGCTCGTCCGGATCCGGCTGGAACGGCGGAAACAGGTCGGTAATGGGATCCGTCATGGGTGGATTCTAGCAGCCCGGACCGGAAGTCGGAAGTTCCACCCGCCTCCCCAAATCAAGCCACTGTCCAAGATTATCCCACTTTCCAGGTCCAGCCGCGATCCTTCGCGGCAGCGTCCGCGATAATCGTCTCGCCGGCGATCGCCTTCTGCCCGACGCCGACCAGCGGCTTCACGCCCTCCGGCAGGTAGACGTCGACGCGGCTGCCGAAGCGGATCAGGCCGAAGCGCTCGCCCACCTGCAGCGAGACGCCCTCGCGCTGGTTGTCGAACGGCACGATGCGGCGCGCGAGCAGGCCCGCGATCTGCACGATGCCGAAGCGGCCATGCGCCGAATCGATCACCATGCCGCTGCGTTCGTTGTCCTCGCTCGCCTTGTCGAGGTCGGCCGAGAGGAAGAGGCCCGGCTTGTAGGCGATCTTCTCGATCCGGCCGGAGATCGGCGCGCGGTTCACGTGGCAGTCGAACACCGACATGAAGATCGTGACGCGCGGCAGGGGCTTGTCCCCCATCTCGAGCTCGGCCGGCGGCACGAAGAAGCCGATGAGGTCGACCCGCCCGTCCGCCGGCGAGATGACCAGACCGTCGCCCATCGCCGTCACACGCGGCGGATCGCGGAAGAAATAGATGCACCAGAGCGTCAGGATGAAGCCGATCCAGCCCAGCGGCGACCAGAGCCAGCCGAGGATGAGGGCGGCGAGCGCGAAGAGCGCGATGAACAGGTACCCTTCCGGATGGATGGGCACGAGCTGACGACGGACGGAGGCGAAGACGGACACGGCTGGCGAAACCTCGCGGCGCAGAAGTCGGGCCGCCCTGATATCCGATGCGGGCCGATGTTGGAAGCTACCGCGCCGCCCTGGGTGCGAGGCGGGCGAGCGCCAGCAGCGCCGCGAGGCTGACGAGCGACCCCGCGAGCCCGATCGCGATGGCGCCGGGCGTGCCGATCTTCTCCAACAGCAGCCCGAAGGTCATCGGCGAGACGGCGAACATCGCCTGCGTCGGCAGGGCGAGCTTGCCCATCGTCGTGGCGTAGCCGCGGGAGCCGAGGAGATGCAGCGGCAAAGTTGCCCGCGCGACCGCGGTCAAGCCGGTGCCGAAGCTGAACAGGACCACGAAAATGGTCGCCGCCGCGGCGCCGGCGCCGAAGATGAGCGCCAGGGCAAGGCTCGTCGTGGTGAAGGCGGAGGCGACGAGCACGCTCGTCATGGGCGAGAGCCGCGGCCCGGCCAGCACGTCGGTCAGCCGCGCCAGCAGCGTCGCGGGTCCCTTCAGCGCCGCCAGCGTCACGGCGGCGCCGATGCCGAGGCCGAAATCGCCGAGGATGGCGATCAGGTGCAGGTCGAGCCCCCAGGAGACGGAGCCGCCGGAGGCGAAGGCGAAGGCGATGAGCCCCCCGGCGAGCAGACGCCGCTCGGGCGGGATCAACCCGTCCTGCTCGTCGCCCACGAGATCGCGCCGCCGCTCGCGGCTCGTCGCTCCGGCCAGGATCAGCGCATGGAGCGGCAGGCAGACGAAGGCATGGGCCGCCGCGAAGACGAGGCAGGTGCCGCGCCAGCCGAACAGCCCCTCCAGCCAGAGCGCCAGCGGCCAGAAGACGGTCGAGGCCATGCCGCCCATCAGCATCAGCAGCACGATGGCGCGCCGCGCCTCCTGCCCGGCGATCTGGGCCAAAGCCGCGAAGGCCGCGTTGCCCATGCACAAGGTCATGCCGATGCCGAAGCAGAACCAGGCCGCCATGTAGAGCACCACGCCCGACGCGCTGGCGAGCAGCGAAAGGCCGAGCGCGAGGCAGGCGGATCCGATCGGCATCAGCCGGCCGGCGCCATGCCGGTCCATCAGCCGCCCGGCCGGCCATGCCGCCAGAGCCGACGCGATCAGCATCACCGCCACGCCGGCGAAGACGGTGGGCGTGCTGAGGCCGAGTTCGGCGCTGAACTGCTCCCGAAAGACCGCCGGCAGGTAATAGGTGGTGCCCCAGGCCGTCATCTGCGTGAAGCCGAGCGTCGGGATGGCGCGGCGCAGCACGCCGCGCGGAAGCTCGGCTCTCAGGGGGACATCGGCCATCGGATTGGCCTAAGGCTAACCGGAAAGCGCCCGCCGCACAGCCCGAAAGGTGTGATGGCGATGATCGGTTTGTGTGATGGGGTGTCATCCCCGGCGGCGCGCAGCGCCGGGAAGGGGATCCAGCTTTCCTTGCCGTGATTTTCTGGATCCCCTTCCCGCGCCTACGGCGCGCCGGGGATGACAAATCTCACCCGTCCAGCCGGACCCTCAGCGTCTCGCCCTCCTCCGCCTCGGCGCGCTTCAGCGTCTCGCGGGCCGCATCGGCTTCGCGCTGGCGGTTCCACATCGAGGCGTAGATGCCGCCCTTCTCCAGCAGCACGGGATGCGTGCCGCGTTCTGCGATCACGCCCTTCTCGAGCACGATGATCTCGTCGGCGTTGATCACGGTCGAGAGCCGGTGCGCGATCACGATCGTGGTGCGGTTGCGCGACACGCTGTCGAGCGCCTCCTGGATCTCCATCTCCGTGTGGCTGTCGAGGGCCGAGGTCGCCTCGTCGAGCACCAGGATCGGCGGCGCCTTGAGGATGGTGCGGGCGATGGCGACGCGCTGCTTCTCGCCGCCGGAGAGCTTGAGCCCGCGCTCGCCCACCTGCGCCTCGTAGCCTTCGGGCAGCTGCGCGATGAAGCGGTCGATCTGGGCGAGGCGCGCCGCCTCCTCGATCTCCTCCTTCGTCGCGCCGTCGCGGCCGTAGGCGATGTTGTAGCGGATCGAGTCGTTGAACAGCACGGTGTCCTGCGGAACCATGCCGATCGCGTCGCGCAGCGACTCCTGCGTGACCTTGCGGATATCCTGCCCATCGATCGTGATCGAGCCGCCGCTGATGTCGTAGAAGCGGAAAAGCAGCCGCGAGATCGTCGATTTGCCGGCTCCCGACGGCCCCACGATGGCGACCGTGCGCCCCGCCGGCACCTCGAAGCTGACCCCCTTGAGGATCGGCCGCTCCGGCACATAGTGGAAGGCCACATTGTCGAAGCGCACGGCTCCCGCCGTCACCTGCAGGGGCTTGGCGTCGGGCGAATCCTTCACCTCGGCGTTGGTCGACAGGATGTCGAACATCTTCTCGATGTCGACGAGCGCCTGTTTGATCTCGCGATAGACCATGCCCATGAAGTTGAGCGGCTGGTAGAGCTGGATCAGCATGGCGTTGACGAGCACGAAGTCGCCCACCGTCTTCTGGCCCGCGGAGACCTCCGCCGCCGACATCGCCATGCAGGCCGTGAGGCCCAGCGTGAAGATCACGGCCTGGCCGGAATTCAGGAGCGCGAGCGACGTGTAGCTGCGCGTGCTCGCCTTCTCGTAGGTCGCCATCGAACGGTCGTAGCGCGCGTTCTCGCGCTTCTCCGCGCCGAAATACTTCACGGTCTCGAAGTTGAGCAGGCTGTCGACCGCCTTGGTGTTGGCGTCCGTGTCGCTGTCGTTCATCTGCCGGCGGATGCCGATGCGCCAGTTGGTGGCGGCAATGGTGAACCAGAGATAGGCCGCGATCATCACGCTGATGACCGCCACGTAGCGCCAGTCGTAGCCCAACAGGAACACGGCGCAGACCAGCATGAACTCGATGATCGTGGGGATCAGCGTGAGCAGCGCCATCCGCGACAGCTCCTCGATACCGTCGCGCCCGCGCTCGAGCACGCGCGTCAGCCCGCCCGTCTTGCGCTCGAGATGGAAGCGCAGCGACAGCCGGTGCATGTGCCGGAACGTCTGGTTGGCGAGCCGGCGCACCGCATGCATCGAGACGGCGGCAAAGACGCCGTCGCGCAATTGCTGCAGCAGCGCCATCGCCACGCGGGCGATGCCGTAGAGGATCGTCGCGGCGATGGGCGCGCCGACGATCCAGGGCAGCGCCGTGGCGGCGCCGCCCTGATTGGCGGCAACGAGCGCGTCCGTCGCCCATTTGAAGGTAAAGGGCACGCCGATCGTCACGAACTTGGCGATGAGGATGAGCCCGAAGGCCACCATCACGCGCAGCTGCAGGTCGCGCCGGTCCGCCGGCCACAGATACGGCCAGAGCGCGACCAGCGTTCCCAGCATGCCGGAGTTTGCGGAGAGCTTGCGCGGCGGCGGCGCGGCGGATGCGCCGGCGGCGGAGCCGGCGCCATCGATGGTGGACATGAACGCCTTCAATCCTGGTGCGAACTCATCATATAGGGACCGAAACCGATTCCCGCAGCAGCGGATTGCTGCGTGCTGCGGTGTTTGCAGAATTCCGTTCCCCGGAGGCGGCATGTCCTACGCGATCTGCGTCTATTGCGCATCAGGCGACGGCCGCGGACCGGCCTATATCGCGGCGGCCGAGGAGCTCGGCCGGCATATCGCGGCCGCCGGCCACCGGCTCGTCTACGGCGGCGGCAATGTCGGGCTGATGGGCGCCGTCTCCAGCGCCGTGAAGGCCCATGGCGGGCATGTCACCGGCATCATCCCTCATTTCCTCGTCACCAAGGAGCGCATCTCGACGGGTCTCGACGAGGTCGTGCTGGTCGACGACATGCACCAGCGCAAGATGCAGATGTTCGAGCGCGCGGATGCCTTCGTGGCGCTGCCCGGCGGTGTCGGCACGCTGGAGGAACTCGTCGAGCAGATGACCTGGGCGCAGCTCGGCCGCCACGGCAAGCCGATCGTCATCGCCGACGTGGGCGGCTTCTGGCGCCCGCTGATGGACCTGCTCGCCCACATGCGGATGGAGGGCTTCATCCGCGAGGGCCTTGAGGTGCGCACCCTCACCGCCGAGAAGATCGCGGACGTCGTGCCGATCATCGAGCAGGCGATCGCCCGCAACGGCCGCAGCCAGCCGAAGGCGGACTGGTCGCCGAAGGGGATGTGAGGGCGGGAGCTCCGCTTCTCCCCTCGCGGGAGAAGGACATGGACGCCCGCGCAAGCGCAAAGGGATCAAGTGTCCAGCGACGCGCCCGCATGAAGCCTCACCCCAGCCGCAATTCTCTTCTCAATGGCGCGCCGATCGCGCATGTTGCGTCCGTAAACGAGGAAACGATCATGAAGATGACGCTTGCCGCAACGGCCATTCTCGTCGCCCTGGCTGCCGCCCCGGCCCTGGCCCAGTCGCGCCCTCCGGCTCAGGTCAACCTCGACAACCAGCGCGCCGCGCTGCTGACGGCGCTGACCGTGTCCGACAGCGAGGGCAAGGTCGTCGGCCAGCTTTCGCGGCCGCTCGCCGCCGGCAAGAAGGGTGTCCTGCGGCTGACCCGCGCCAAGGGCTGCGAGATGAGCATCCAGGCCCGCTTCGACGACGAGGGCGAGGTCGACGAGACCGTGAACCTCTGCCGGGAGAAGGTCCTGCGCTTCACAGAATGAGCGAAACCGCTCCCGCGCCGGGGGAGCGGGCGTCGGCCTCCTCCCCCCGCATCAGCTTGTAGACGATCGAGTCGGTCAGCGCCTGGAACGAGGCGTCGATGATGTTGGCCGACACGCCGACCGTGGTCCAGCTGTCGCCGGTCTCGTCGCGGCTCTCGATCAGCACGCGCGTCACTGCATCCGTGCCGCCCTGGAAGATGCGGACCTTGAAGTCGACCAGGCTGATGCCCTCGATCAGCCGCTGGTACTTGCCGAGGTCCTTGCGCAGCGCCCGGTCCAGCGCGTTCACGGGACCATCGCCCTCGGCGGCGGAGATCATCGTCTCGCCGTCGATGTTCACCTTCACCGTCGCCTCGGAGAAGGTCACGAGCTGGCCGTTGGCGTTGTAGCGCCGCTCCACGTTCACCTTGAAGCGCTCAACCCGGAAATACTCCCGCGCCCGGCCAAGCACCCGCTGGGCGAGCACGTAGAAGGACGCGTCGGCGCCCTCGTAGGCGTAACCGACGGCCTCGCGGTCCTTCACCTCCTCCAGGAGCCGCGCGATCCTCTGGTCGTTGCGCGGGGCGGAGATGCCGAGTCTCTCGAGTTCCGCGAGCACGTTGGAGCGGCCCGCCTGCGTCGAGACGAGCACCGCCCGGCTGTTGCCGACGCGCTGGGGCTCGACATGCTCGTAGGTGCGCGGATCCTTGAGCACGGCCGACGCATGGATGCCGGCCTTCGTGGCGAAGGCAGAGGCGCCGACATAGGGCGCCTGCCGGTTCGGCTGGCGGTTCAGAAGCTCGTCGAAGGCGCGGGAAAGCTGCGTGAGACCCGCCATCGCCTCGTCGGAGACGCCGGTCTCGAAGCGGCTGGCGTAGGGCTCCTTGAGCTTCAGGGTGGGGATCAGCGTGACGAGGTTCGCATTGCCGCAGCGTTCGCCGAGCCCGTTCAGCGTGCCCTGGATCTGCCGCGCGCCGGCTCGCACCGCCGCCAGCGAATTGGCGATCGCATGGCCCGTGTCGTCGTGAGCGTGGATGCCGAGGCGGATGCCCGGAACGGCCGCGATCACGGCCGCCACGTTGCACTCGACCTCGTCGGGGAGCGTGCCGCCGTTGGTGTCGCAGAGCACCACCCAGCCGGCGCCGGCCTCATGCGCCGCGCGGGCGACATCGACGGCATAGGCGGGATTGGCCTTGTAGCCGTCGAAGAAATGCTCGCAATCGACGATCGCCTCGCGCCCCCGCGCCAGCGCCGCCGCGACGCTCTCGCGGACGCCGTCGAGATTCTCGTCGAGCGTGCAGCCGAGCGCGGTCCGGACATGGAAGTCCCAGGCCTTCGCCACGTAGCAGACGATGTCGGCCTCGGCCTGCAGGAGCGCGGCGACTCCGGGATCGTTCGAGGCAGAGACCCCGGCGCGCTTCGTCATGCCGAAGCATGAAAGCTTCGTCCGGATCGGATGCTTTTGCGAGAACAGCTGCGTGTCCAGCGGATTGGCGCCCGGATAGCCGCCCTCGATCACGTCGATGCCGAGCCTGTCGAGCATCTTCATCACGGCGAGCTTGTCGGCGAGGCTGAAATCGACGCCGGTCGTCTGCGCCCCGTCGCGCAGCGTCGTGTCGTAGAGCTGGATGCGCTCGCGGCCGATGCTGTTTTCCGCCGCCATCACTGCACCGTCGCCGTCTTCGGCGCGGAGAGAACCAGCTCCATCGTCGTGGCCCCCAGCCATTCCTCGCCCCGCTGCACGGTGTTGCGAGCCTTTTCCTGGTAGCCCAGGGCGGCGAAGAAGCCCTTGGCGTTGTCCGTGGCGTCCGCCACCAGCCCCTCGGCGCCGCGCGCCGCGGCAAGCTTGGCGAGCGCCTCGAGGAGCATGCGGCCGATGCCGTTGCCGATGAGGTCCGGATGGACATGGACATGGCTGATGGCGCGGTTCTGCATGAGCACGGCGAAGCCGATGGGCTCTCCATCCTCGTCCAGCGCCACGAGCGTCAGATTGCCCGCGAGGGTGCGCGCGAAATCGGGAGCCTCTGCCGCCGCGGCCCAGGCGTCGCGCTGCTCGGCCGTGTAATCGTCGGCCGCCAGCTCCTCGATGCTCGCCTGCATCAGGATCGCCAGAAGCTCGGCATCGGCGGGGAGGAAGGGGCGAAGCGTGGTCATGTCATCGACTTCCTCCCTCCCCCTTGCGGGGAGGGTGGCCCTTCGCGGAGCGAAGGGTCGGGAGGGGGTAGCACAAAGCCTGCCGAACGATCGGCAAGGACAGCCTTCAGCCTGGTCCGCCTCTCGAAAATCGTGGCGACCACGCCATCGATATTCTCCCAGACCTCACTGTTGGAAAACCGGAGGACAATAAAGCCCGCCTTGCTCAGATGAGCATCGCGTTCGATATCCGAGCGGCGTTGCGCCTCGAACCCGTGCTGCATGCCATCGACTTCGACGACGATACGGTTGGACAGGCAGGCGAAATCGACAACCCAGCGATCGAGCCGAACCTGCCGTCTGAAGCGAAATCCTTGCAGCTTCAGCTCGCGCAAGCGAAGCCAAAGCTTCACTTCGTAGCGGGTCATCGTCTGCCGCAGCGCGCGCGCCCGGGCCACCGTCGCGCGACCCCCTCCCCCTCCGCTGCGCTCCGGACCCTCCCCGCAAGGGGGAGGGATGGACGCGCTATTCCCTCCCCCTTGCGGGGAGGGTGGGCCTTCGCGGAGCGAAGGGTCCGGAGGGGGTGGCGCCGCGATCACCGCTTCACCTCCCAGGTCGTCACGGGCTCGCCCGTGGCCGGGTCCTTGCCGTCCTTGAGCTGGATGCCCATCGCGAGCAATTCGTCCCGGATGCGGTCGGATTCCGCGAAGTTCTTGGCACGGCGGGCGGCGAGGCGCTTTTCAATCGCCTCGCGCACGGTGGCCTCGACGGAGGCATCGACGGAAGCGGCGTCCGGCGATGCGAAATGCTCGCCCTCGCTGAGCCGGAAACCGAGCAGCGCGAGCGATCCCTTCAAGGCCGGATGATCGCCGGACCGCCGCAGCCTGTGCAGTTCGGCGATGGCCGCCGAGACGTTCAGGTCGTCAGCGAGCGCCTCGATCACCGCCGGCGACGGCTCGCCCGCGGCGACGCCCCGCAGCGCCCTGTCCCAGTCGTTCAGCACCTCGCGGCACTCCTCGAGCCCCCGCACCGTCCAGTCGATCGGCAGCCGGTAATGCGTCTTCAGCATGTTGAGGCGCGCGACCTCGCCCGGCCAGTCGTCCAGCACCTCGCGGATCGTCGTGAAGTTGCCGAGGCTCTTCGACATCTTCTGGCCCTCGACCTGCAGGAAGCCGTTGTGCATCCAGACACTCGCCATCCGCTCGACGCCGAAGGCGCAGCAGCTCTGCGCGATCTCGTTCTCGTGGTGCGGGAAGACGAGGTCGATGCCGCCGGCATGGATGTCGAAGGTCTCGCCGAGCAGCGCGCCGGACATGGCCGAGCATTCGATGTGCCAGCCCGGCCGGCCGTAGCCCCAGGGGCTATCCCAGCCCGGCTCCGTCGCCGGATCGGACGGCTTCCACAGCACGAAATCCATCGGATCGCGCTTGTAGGGCGCGACATCGACGCGGGCGCCGGCGATCATCTCGTCCAGCGGCCGGCGTGACAGCATCCCGTACTGCGGCAGGCCGCTCGTCTCGGCGAGCGCGTTCATCGCGGTCGGCGAGAACAGCACATGGCCCTCCGCCTCGTAGGCGACGCCGCGCTCCACGAGCTTCTCGATGACGCGCACCATGTCCCAGCGCTTCTCGCCGTCGCAGACATAGTCGGTGGCGCGCGGCGCATGGTCGGGATCGAGGCAGCCGAGAGCCCGCACGTCGGCGAGATACTGCGCCGCCGTCCCCTCGGTCAGGTCGCGCATCTCCGCGAGCAGCGGGCGCTTCCGCATCCAGCGCTCGAAGGCCCGTCGGTTGATCTTGTCGTCGATGTCCGTGATGTTCCGGACGTATGTGACGTGCGGCGCGCCATAATGGTGGCGCAGCAGCCGGTAGAGCACGTCGAAGACGATGACGGGCCGCGCATTGCCGATATGGGCGAAGTCATAGACCGTCGGCCCGCAGACATACATGCGCACGTTGGCCGGATCGATCGGGGTGAAGACCTCCTTCGACCGCGTGAGCGTGTTATAGAGCTTCAGCATCGGCGTGCCGGACATGAAAAATCCCAAAGACCCATGATGCTGCGTACCCTTCAAGGGGCAGGCCGGCCGGTCCTTAGGTGATTTCAGGAAATCAGACGAGAGGAAACCGGCCGCGCCCCAGGGGGGTCAGCCGCAAATAATGATGCAGATCGTCTGCAGTCCCGTCATGCCGCCCTTGTGGCCCGGCGCCTCGGCCGCGTCAAGCGCGGCCGTATCCGCCGCCGGCCGGGCGGATCATCGCAACGATTCGTTAACCAGAACGCGTCATTGTCGAGCTTGAATTCGTGCGGGCCGGAGCTCCCACCATGTCGCTGCGAAGCAGCACCCCTCTTGTCGCCGCCTGCGTCGCGGCGTTCCTCGTCCTTTCGAGCGGCCCAGCCGCCGCCCAGGCGTCGCGCCCATCGGCGGAGCCGCGCCAGTCCCTGTTCGTGATCACGGACCAGGAGGGCTACGGGACCGGCGAATGCCTCGAGCGCCAGGGCGGCTGCGGGAAGGTGATCGCCGACAGCTTCTGCGAGTCCAAGGGCTTCCGCGCGGCCGAGTTCTACCGCAAGGCGGGGATCGACGACATCACCGGCTCGCTGGGCGGCAGCCGCGCCGCGGCGCCCCAGTCGCGCGAGCCCCACGCCTTCGTCATCGGCTGTCGCTGACCGGCCACAGTTCCCCGTTAACTCGTCGTTGACCATCCCACGGCGCGCTTCCTGCGCTTGCGATAAGAGACGTGTAAGGTTAAAAGCTCCCCGCCGAACGGCTGGGAATCCGCGTCAACGTCGCAGAGAAGTTGAAGTATGAAGCTGGTCAGCAAGCCCGCCATTCGCGTTCCCCTTCTGCTCGCGGCATCCCTGTCCGTCCTTGCCCTCGCCGGCTGCAACGACGAGAGCGCCCTGCCCCGCAACAGCCGGCACTATGTGCCCCTCTCCTTCGCCATCCAGAGCGAGATGCGCGAGAAGAACATGCGGACGCATGCGCCGATCCTGATCCGCGCCTTCAAGCAGGAGAGCGAGCTCGAGGTCTGGAAGCAGGACAATTCCGGCAAGATGGCCCTGCTCAAGACCTTTCCGATGTGCCGCTGGTCCGGCCAGCTCGGACCCAAGGTGAAGGAAGGCGACCGGCAGGTTCCCGAGGGCTTCTACGCCATCACGCCCGGCGCGATGAACCCTAACTCGAGCTACTACCTCTCGTTCAACGTCGGCTACCCGAACAATTTCGACCGCCAGCTCGGCCGCTCCGGCGCCCATATCATGGTGCATGGCGATTGCTCCTCGATGGGCTGCTTCGCCATGACCGATGCGCAGGTGGCGGACATCTACGCGCTGACCCGCGAGGCCTTCGCCGGCGGCCAGACGCAGATTCAGATGCAGTCCTTCCCGTTCCGCATGACGCCGGAAAACCTGGCGAAATACCGGAACGACCCGCACATGGGCTTCTGGAAGAACCTGAAGCAGGGCCATGACCATTTCGAGGTCACCCGCCAGCCGGTGAAGACCGCCGCCTGCAACGGCCGCTACGGCTTCGGCAGCGACACCTGCGGCGCCGGCGCCGAGCCCGAGGTCGCGAGCGCCGTGGCCGCCAAGCAGCGCCAGGACGAGATCAAGGTGGCCGAGCTCGTGTCGCGCGGCACGAAGGCCGTGAAGCGCCTCTACCGCGACGGCGACATGCACCCGCACTTCAAGGAGACGCTGCTCGCCGGCAACAGCCACAGCGTCGGTACCACGCGCAACGGCGTCAGCCGCACGGACACGCTCGCCTTCACGCCGATCGAAGTCCCCGTGGAGCATTACAAGGCGCACAAGGGCAAGGGCCGGACGGCCGTGCAGATCGCCGAACTGGCCCAGCAGGACCTGATGAACCAGGGTGCGGGCGAGACGGCGAAGGCCGAGGCGCCCAAGGTCGAGCCCGCCAGGGCCGAACCCGCCAAGCTGGATGCGCCGCGCCAGACGGGCCGCACCGCGGTCGCCGCCGCGACCCCCGCTCCGGCCGCCACGACCTCCGCTCCGGCCGCTCCCGCGGCGGCCATCGCCCTCGCCCCCGCTCCTGTGGAACCGGCCCAGCGCTCGGTCTTCCAGCGCGTGATCGGCGCCGTCGGCTTCGGTGGCGGCGACGCCACGGCCGAGTCGGGCAAGGTCCAGGAGATCGCCCCGCAGCGCGTGAACGTGCCGCTGCCGCCGCGCCGTCAGGCTGCGAACGGCCAGAACCCGGGCCCGCAGGCGTCCGTCCGCGGCGGCGCCGACATCATCGGCGACGCGCAGCGCCTGAGCCCCGCCGGGCTCGTTTCGGGCTTCTCCAAACTCCAGTGACCGCGCGTCGCGCCCGCGCGGCCTTGGCCGCGCTCGCGCTGGCCGCGGGCCTCGGCGTCGCGCAGGCCGAACCCGGCGTCAGGGTCGAGGACCCGCCCTCCGCGGCCGAGCTCGCCCGCAAGGCGCGCGAGGAGCGCATCGCCCGCTACCGCGCCATCGCCAAGGCGGAAGCCGAACAGCGCGGCCTGCCTCCCGCCATCGCCGACGCGGTGATGAAGGTCGAGAGCAACTACAATGCCGACGCGCGCGGCCGTGACGGCGAATATGGCTTGATGCAGGTCATGCCGCCGACGGCCCGCCTCCTCGGCCTCAAGGGCCCGATCGAGACGCTTGCGGAGCCCGAGACCAACATCCGGCTCGGCGTGCGCTATCTGGCGGAAGCCTGGCGGCTCGCGAAGGGCGACATCTGCACCGCCGCCATGAAATACCGCGCCGGCCACGGCGAGACGCGCTTCTCGCAGCTCTCCGTGCGCTATTGCATCAACGTGCGACAGCATCTCGCCTCGATCGGCTATCCCATCACCGGCAGCGTGCCGGAACCGACCTTCGGCTTCCGCGCCGACCAGACGCGCATGGGCGTCGCGATCGGGACCCAGCAGGCCGCCCGCCGCCTGGCCCGCGGCCAGAAGCTCAGGAGCCGCGTCGGCTGGGCCGGCTACGACGCGAGAATGCGCGAACTCGATCGCAAGGGCAGGGTCGGGCTCGGGATGTGACGCGCAACCTCCTTCTCCTGCTTCTCCCTTGGGAGAAGCTGGCAGGCGGAGCCTGACTGATGAGGGAAAAGCCCGGCCTTGGTGGCTCTCCCTCATCCGACCGCCTCCGGCGGCCACCTTCTCCCTCAGGAGAAGGAAGAGCTCCCGCATCTCCCGAGGGAGAAGCAGGCGACTCACGCCCAGCGCATCTCGACCCCGAGCTTCCCCAGATCGTCCCAGTAGCCCGGATAGGTCTTGGCCACGCAGAACGGATCGAGGATCCGCAGCTCTGCCACCAAGAGGCCCGCCAGCGCGAAGCTCATGGCGATGCGATGGTCGTCGAAGGTCCGGATCTCGACGGCGGCGCGCGTGCCCGCAAGCATGGGATCGCCATGCACGATGAGATCGTCGCCCTCCTCGACCGCGAGGCCGGGGCGGATGCGGTTCAGCCCCTCCGCCATGGCGCTGATCCGGTCGCATTCCTTGACCCTGAGGTTGGCGATGCCCGTGAAGCGCACGGCGCCCGCGTTGAAGGCGGCGATGGCGGCGAGCGTCGGGATCGCATCCTGCATCTGCGAGCCCTCGATGACCGCGGGCATGGTCGGCCAGGAGGCGATCAACGCATGCGCCTTCGCGTCGGGCTGGGTGAAGGCCGCGGCCGGCGTGCCGAGGTCGATTCGCCCGCCGCTGATCCGCTCCGCCGCCCAAAGGTAGGTGGCGGCCGAGGCGTCGGGCTCGATCGCCATCGCGGCCGCCGCATAGCCGGTCGGATGCACGCGCCAGACCCCATCCGCAAGCGCGGTGACCCTGCCGCCGAACCGCTCCATGGCCGCGACGGTGAGGTCGATGTAGCCGCGCGCCCCGATGTGGTCGCCGGCCAGAGCGATCTCCGTCGCCTCCCGGCCCCGGCCCGCCAGCATCAGCAGCGCCGAGACATATTGGCTCGAGAGGTTGGCGTCGATGTCGACGCGCCCGCCGCTCTCAAACCCGCCCGTGCCATGCACGGTCACCGGCGGGCAGCCCGTCGGCGCCTCGGCGCGGACGCCGAGCCTGGCGAGCGCCTCCACGAGCGGCCGGATCGGCCGCTTGCGCATGTTGGCGTCGCCGTCCACCACCACGTCGCCGTCGACGAGCGCCACCGCCGCCGTGAGGAAGCGCGTGGCGGTGCCGGCATTGCCGAGGAAGAGCGGCTCCGCGGGCTTCCGCAGGACGCCGCTGCCCTCCACCACGAAGGTCGTCGCGTCCGGCTCCCCGACCGTCACGCCCATCGCCGTGAGCGCTTCCGCCATCCGGGCCGTATCGTCGCTCTTGAGAGCACCCGTCAGCACGCTGCACCCCTGGGCGAGGCCCGCCAGCAGCATCGCCCGGTTGGTGATGGATTTCGAGCCCGGAGGCGCGATCCGGCCCATGAGAGGACGGCCGGGCGGCGTGAGCGTGACGGAATGCGGACGGGCGCTTGTCATGGTGACGCTCATTGGATCGCCTCGTCGCCGAACGCAACCTTGCCAGCCGTCGCGCGGCGCGGGAGAAGAGCCCCACGATGACCGACCGCCCCGCTCCCCTGCCCCGCAACGCCTTCCGGCATTTCGTGCCGATCGACACGCGCTGGCACGACAACGATGTCTTCGGGCACGTCAACAACGTGGTCTACTATGCCTATTTCGACACGGCCGTGAACCGCCACCTCATAGAGGCCGGCCTGCTCGATCCGACGTCGTCGCCGGTCGTGGGGCTCGTGGTGGAGACGGGCTGCAGCTACTTCGAGAGCGTCGCCTATCCCGAGCGGCTTGAGGTCGGCATGGCGGTGACGAAGATCGGCCGGTCGAGCGTCACCTACCGGCTCGGCCTCTTCCGCGCAGGCGGGGAAATCTGCGTAGCGCTCTGCCGCTACACCCATGTCTACGTCGACCGGGCGAGCAACCGACCCGTCGACCTGCCGGAAGGCAACCGCCGGCTCTTCGCCTCGATCGCGGCCTGACCGGGCGGGAACCACGGCCTCGCCGCAGCCGTTGACCGCGAAGCCCGCGCCGCAAGGCGCATCGGGCCGCTTCAGCGTCAGCAGCCATGGGAGGCCATCATGCGTTCGGCACATGACATTCGTCGCGGCTTTTTCGCCGCCTCCGCCAGCGGCCTGATCGTCGCGATGGCGCTGGCCGGCGGCGCGGCAGCCCAGACGGCGCCCCAGGCGGCTCCTCCGGTCGTCGTCCCGCAGAATGCGCCCCCTCCGGCTGTTGCGACGCCGGCGCAGCCAGCCCTCCCGGCGCTGACCGACTTCTCCGAACTCGTGCGCACGCGCCTGCGCAGCGTGGTCGGCGTCACCTCGCGGCAGCGCGTCGAGGAGCGGGAGCCGGCGATCCCCGATGATTCGCCCTTCGGCGACCAGCTCCGCCGCTATTTCGACGAGGGTCCGCGCCAGCGCGAGCGCCGCAGCCGCGCCTCGCTCGGATCGGGCTTCCTGGTCGGCGACGGCTATATCGTCACCAACAACCACGTCATCGACAACGCCAACGAGATCCGCGTCGTCTTCCACGACCGCTCCTCGCGCACGGCGCGCCTGGTCGGCCGCGATCCCGCTACCGACATCGCGGTCCTGAAGCTCGACGATCCGCCGACCGACCAGCCGGCGCTGGAATGGGGCGATTCGGAAGCGCTCGAGCCCGGCGCCTGGACGATCGCCATCGGCAGCCCCTTCGGCCTCGGCGGCACCGTCACGGTCGGCGTGCTGTCGGCCCGCTCGCGCGACATCAACGCCGGGCCCTACGACGATTTCCTGCAGACTGACGCCGCCATCAACCGCGGCAATTCCGGCGGTCCCCTGTTCAATGCGCAGGGCCAGGTCATCGGCGTGAACACCGCCATCGCCTCGCCATCGGGCGGCAACGTCGGCGTCGGCTTCGCCGTCCCGTCCAACGTTGCCCGGCTCGTGGCGGAGCAGATCATCAGGACCGGCCGCGTCGAGCGCGGGTTCATCGGCATCACCCTCCAGCCGCTGACGCCGGGCATCGCGCAGGCGCTGCGCCTGCCCAACGCGAACGGCGCGCTCGTCGCCCAGGTCGAGCCGGGGTCGCCGGCCGCCGAGGCTGGCCTGCGCGCAGGCGACGTGGTCACGCGCTTCGCCAACCAGGACATCGCGAGCGCCCGCTCCCTCCCCCGCATCGTGGCGCAGCAGCCCGCCGGCGAGCGGGTGCCGCTGACGATCCAGCGCGAAGGCCAGGCGCAGGAGGTCAGCGTCACCATCGGCCGCCGCGACGGTCCCTCCGGCGGAACCGCCGCGCCGTCCGCGCCCTCCAACGACAACCTCGCCGCCTCGCGCCGCCTCGGCATCGCCATCCTGCCGATCGACGAGGGCCTGCGCCGCCGCTACGGCCTCGACGAGCGCCAGGCCGGCCTGCTGATCCAGCGCGTGGAGCCCGGCAGCCCCGCCGCCGAGAACGGCCTGCGCAGCGGCGACCTGATTCTCGAGGTCAACGGCCAGCCCGCCGGCCAACCCGCCGACATCGGCCGCCAGTGGCAGGAATCGACCAGCCAGAACCGCCCGCTGCTCCTGCGCGTCCGGCGCGGCGACCAGAGCCTGTTCGTGGCGGTGGATGCGGAGCAGCGGTAGGTCGCCAATGCCCCCTTCTCCCCTCGTGGGAGAAGGTGTCATGCGGAGCTTGACGGATGAGGGGCCTTGCGAAGCAAGCCCATCAGCGCCGGCTCGCTGGGTGTAACGCTACTCGCTGCGCGATCCCCCTCATCCGACCCTTGCTGACGCAAGGGCCACCTTCTCCCGCAGGGGGAGAAGGAAAACGCGGCGCACCTCGCTATCACCCCCCGTCGGCCGTCTCCTTCTGCCGTGAGCCGCGAAGCACGCGGCCCGGCAGCGCCAGCACGTTCCAGAGCGCCGACGGCCGCACCGGCCTCGAGGCCATCTCGGCGCCGGCGGGCTTGCGCTCGAGCGTCAGCTTGCGGTCGTGGAAATCCTCGACGCCGGGGCGATGGCCCACGCTGATGACGGTCGCGTAGGCGAGGTCTTCGTGCAGGAGCGAGAGCAGCGAATGCTGGCTCTCCTCGTCGAGCGCGGAGGTCGCCTCGTCCATCACGATCACCTTCGGCTTGTGCAGGAGCAGGCGGCAGAAGGCGATCCGCTGGCGCTCGCCGCCGGACAGCGTCTGGTCCCAGCGCACGTCGGCCTCGTCGAGCCGCTTGATCAGGTAGGACAGGCCGCAGCGCCGCATCGCAGCCTCGACGGCTCCCTCGTCGAACTGCGCATCGGGCACGGGATAGGACAGGCCCTGGCGCAACGTGCCGAGCGGCAGGTAAGGCCGCTGCGGCAGGAAGGCGATGTTGGCGTCCCGCGGCAGGCGGATCGCGCCCGAGCCCCAGGGCCAGAGCCCCGCGAGCGCCCGGATGAGCGTGCTCTTGCCCGATCCGCTCTCGCCGCCGAGCATCACCTTTTCGCCGGGCTCGATCGTGGTCGAGGCGTCCTTGATCATCACGCGTCCCGCCTTGTCCGCGATCGAGAGGTTCTCGATGTGGATGGCGCCATCCTCGGACTCGCTGATCTGGATGCCGCTCGCGTCCGCCATCACGGTGCCGACGTCGATCTCGTCCAGCGCATCCGTCAGCTGCGTCACGCGCTCGGCGGAGGCGTACCATTCCGCCAGCGGCAGGAACCGGTCGACGAACCAGATCAGCGCCGCCTGGACCGCGATGAAGGCCGCGACCACCTGCGTCACGGCGCCCAAGGTCAGCTCGCCGGCCAGGTACTTCGGCGCGACGAGGAGCAGCGGGAGCACGGGATAGAAATTGCCGTTCGAGTTCAGCAGCACCGAGATGATCGTGTTCTGCCGGATGATCTTGACCCAGGCCTTCACCAGTTCTCCGTAGTTGCGGCGCACGGAGCCCAGTTCGTCCTCGTCGCCGCGGATGAGCGCGATGCTCTCGGAATTCTCGCGCAAACGCGTGAGTTCGGCGCGAAATCGCGCCTCCCGCTCGTTCTTGGTGGCGACCAGGCCGACCAGCGGCTTGCCGATCATGTAGGCCAGGAACGAGGTCACGATGGCGTAGAGCACGGCGACGACGGCGAGATAGCCCGGCACCTCGATCGTCGATCCGCCGAACCAGGGAATGCGCGCCGAGCCGGCGACATGCCAGAGGATCGTGGCGAAGCTGATCGCGGTCAGCAGGGCGCCGGTGAGGCTGAGCGCGAATTCGAAGATCGGCTCGGTGGCGAGCCGCACGTCGTCGGCGATGCGGAACTCCGGCGGCCCGAGCTCGGGGGCGGTGAAGTTCATCCGGTAATAGCGCTGGTCCGCCAGCCACCAGCCGGCCAGCCTGTCCGTCAGCCACTCGCGCCAGCGCACCTGCAGGGTCATGCGGGTGAAGACCACGCCGCAGAGGCAGGCGACCAGCGCCACGAGGATCACCGGCAGCGTCGAGGTGACGTCCCAGACCGCGCCGACGTCCTTTTTCTCCAGCGCGTCGAAGAAGCGGCGGTTCCAGAGATTGAGCGCCACCTGGCTGGCGATCTGCCCGATCAGGAAGGAGAAGACCATGATCGTGAGCCCCCAGGCCCTGAGCGCGCCCGGCCCTTTCCAGAAGCCCCAGGCCTGTGACGCAAACTTGGCCAGCAGGCTGCGCCGGCGGGCTTTCTCTTCACGCTTCATGAGATGGAATATGCCTTTAGGGAACGGACCGGGCTCGCCGAGGGAACGCGGCGCTCACGGCCAAGGTTCCGGCCCCTCCGCTGCCCCCTTGTTCCCATGACGGAACCTTGGCGTCGGCCGGGGCCTCCCGGCGGAACATCGCATGGGCGCGAACGTTCTGGTGTATGGCCAAGCTGAGGCCCTGCTCCCGATCCGCGAGGACCTTTCATTGCCGAGCCGCAAGGCGATTCTGACCGGGCTCCTGCTCGCTTGCGGACTGGGCGTCGCTTCGCTGCTCGCGATCATCCATGCGCAGGGCCGCATCGCTGCCGCTTCGGCGCTGACGCAGGCGGCTGACCGCCTTGCAAACTCGCTGCTCAACGTCGAGACGGGCTATCGCGGCTTCCTCGTTGCGGGCGGCGATGATGCCTATCTTGCGCCCTACCGCGAGGCGCTGGCCGAGATCCCTTCCAGGCTCTCCGCCTTCGAGCAGGCCGGCAGCAGCCTCGGCGCGACCGAGACCCTGCAGGTCACGGATGAGACCAACCGGCTGCTCGCCTACGCGGAACGGACCGTCGCCGCGCGTCCCGCCGCCGGCACGCCGGGTTCGGCCGCGATCGTGAGCGAGGGCAAGGGCCTGATGGACGCGGTGCGCCAGCGGCTCGACCGCGCCACCCAGGCGGCGGACGAAACCGCCCGCCGCTTCGACATCGCCAGGTTCTGGTTGCCCTATGCCGCCCTCGCAGCAGCCCTTGCGGTCATCGCCGCCGCGAGCTTCCTGCTGCTCAGGCAGGCCAACGCGGCGCGGAAGCTGACCGAGCAGGCGAAGCAGCTCCTGTCCGACGTGATGGCGCGTGCGCCGGTCGGCCTCGGCATCGTCGATGCGGAGCGCAAGCTCGTCCTCGCCAACAGCACCTTCGTCGCCCTCGCGTCCGGCCGCGACGGCGACGAGCCCGCCGAGGCGACGCGCCCCAAGCTCGATGCGCTCGCGCCCGAGTTCGTCGAGGCGATCGACGGCAGCCTCAAGGCCGCGCTCTCCGGGTTTCGCGCCTCGTTCCGCAGCCAGCCGGCCGTGCCGGTCGAGATCGCACGCGGCGAGCGGACCACCCATCTCCAGGCGACGCTCTTCCCCGTCGATCTCGCGGAGACGCCGGGCGTCACGGACCAGGGCGCAGCAGTGATCCTGACGGATGTCACGCGTCAGCGCGCCTGGGAGTTGGAGCTCGAGGCGGCGCGCGACGAGGCGAACGCCGCCAACCGCGCCAAGTCGGCCTTCCTCGCCAACATGAGCCACGAGCTCCGCACGCCGCTGACAGCCGTGCTCGGCTATTGCGAGCTCCTGGAGGAGGAGGTCGAGGAGCTTGAGCTCCCGGCCGTCTCCGAGGACCTGAAGAAGATCGGCCTCAACGCACGCCATCTGCTCGGCCTGATCAACGACGTCCTCGACCTCTCGAAGATCGAGGCCGCCAAGCTCGAGATCGTCGAGGCGCCGGTCGAGATGGAGGGCCTTCTGCAGGAGGTCGAGGCGTCGGCCGGCGCGCTGGCCCAGGCGAAGGAGAACCGTTTCGTCATCGAGGCGCAGGATGCGCCCCGGCTGATCGTCGCCGACGAGCTGCGCCTGCGGCAGATCCTGCTCAACCTCATCGGCAACGCCGCGAAGTTCACCGAAAAGGGCACCGTGACGCTCAGCGTCCGCCCGAGCCCGGACGATGGCAAACGCGTGCAGTTCGCCGTCAGCGACACCGGCATCGGCATGACGGCCGACCAGATCGCCAACCTCTTCAAGCGCTTCCAGCAGGCCGACCAGACGACGACGCGGAAATACGGCGGCACCGGCCTGGGACTGGCCCTGACGCAGGCGCTCGTCATCATGATGGGCGGCGAGATCGCCGTCGAGAGCCGTCCCGGCGAGGGCTCGACCTTCACCGTGACGCTGCCGACCGAGGGCCGTCCCCACCAGACGCCCGCCGAGCCGCCCGTCGCCGGCATGCCCGAGCGCGGCGAGGGGCCGAAGGTGCTGGTCGTCGACGACGATGCGGGCGCGCGCGAACTTCTCTACCGCATCCTCACCAAGGAGGGCTTCGACGTCGTCTGCTGCGGACAGGCGGAGAACGCTGTCGACAGGGCGAAGGAGCTCAGGCCGGACGCGATCCTCCTCGACGTGATGATGCCGGGGATGGACGGCTGGGCAGTGCTGCAGGCGCTGCGGCGCAACCCCGACACCGCCGACATCCCGATCATCATGCAGACCCTGCTCGACGCCGAGCATGTGGCGCTCTCGCTCGGCGCCGACGGCTATCTGCGCAAGCCCCTGCGCAAGTCGGGCGTGCTGGCGGCTCTCGCCGCCGTGCGGACGGAAGGACGCAAGACGGTGATGGTCATCGACGACGACACCGCGACCCGCGAGCGCATGGCCCGCGTGCTGCGCCGCGACGGCTGGTCGGTGACGCATTACCCCGACGGCGCCTCGGCGATGGCGGCGCTGGAGACCGTGCAGCCGGACCTCATCCTCGTCGACCTCGTCATGCCCGTGATGGACGGCCACGCCTTCATCCGGGAGCTCCGCAAGGACGACCGCTGGAGCGGCACGCCCGTCGTGGTGATGACGGCGGAGGACGTGGCCGGCGTATCGGCCTCGGGCCTGACGCCGCTCACGAGCGACATCATCCAGAAGGGCAGCATCCCGCTCACCGAGCTCGTCGGCCGCCTGCGTGGCTATGTCGAGGAGCCCGGCACCCAGAAACCGCCCGGCGCCCAACGGCAGCCAGGCGCCAGAGAATTGCAGGAAGGATAGGCCATGGCGAAGATTCTGCTGGTCGAAGACAGCGAGCAGATCTGGGATTTCCTCACCCGCCGCCTGTCGCGCCGGGGGCACGAGGTCGTCCTCGCCCACAACGGCGAGGAGGGCGTGGTGACGGCCCGCTCCGTCTCCCCGGACATCATCCTGCTCGACATGAACCTGCCGGTGATGGACGGCTGGGCCGCGGCGCGCGCGCTCAAGGGCCATGACCAGACGCGGCGCATCCCGATCATCGCGCTCACCGCCCATGCGATGGCCGGAGACCGCGAGAAGGCGATCCAGGCGGGCTGCGACGACTATCACCCGAAGCCGATCGACTTCAACAAGCTGACCGAGCAGATCGCCGCCCAGATCGACCGGGCGCAGGCTGCCGCCGGTCCGGCGGCCTGACCGTGGAACTCCTGACCGACCGCCTGCTGCGCGACAGCCTGCCGCTGTTCCGTGCGCTTGCCGCCCTCCTGATCACCTTGTCGCTTGCCGCGCTCCTCATGCTCGGCAAGGAGATCCTGATCCCGCTGGCGCTGGCGCTGCTCCTGAGCTTCGCGCTCGCGCCGATCGCCACGAGGCTCGAGCGGATGGGGCTCGGACGGGGCCTGTCGGTCGGGCTGACCATGCTCGCGGCGGTGACGATCGTCGTCCTCGTCCTCTATATCGTCTTCATCCAGGCCGCCGACCTCGCCGGCCAGCTTCCGGCCTACCGGCAGACGATCCGCGAGAAGATGCAGGCCCTCGCCGCGGGCATGGGCGGACAGGGCCCCTTCGCCCGCGCGGCGGAGCTGATGTCGGAGCTCCTGCGCGAGGTCACCGAGGCGCCGAAGCCGGGCGCCCCGCCGAAGCTCGAGGCCGTCATCGTCCAGGCGCCGGCCAGCAGCAGCTTCGGCCCCTTCGGCGCCTATGCGAGCCCGGTGATCCATGGGCTGACCCTCGTCGCGGCGGTCGTGCTGGTCACCACCTTCACCCTCGCGCAGCGCGAGGACCTGAGGAACCGCATCATCCGGCTCATCGGCGCGGAGGACCTGCAGCGCACCACGGCCGCCCTCGACGACGCGGGCAAGCGGCTCGGCCGGCTGCTGCTCGCCCAGCTCGCCGTCAATGCCACCTTCGGGGGCGTGATCGGCCTGGGGCTGATGCTGATCGGCCTGCCGAGCCCCTTCCTCTGGGGCATCCTCGCCGGCGTGCTGCGCTACGTGCCCTACATCGGGGCGGTCATGGGCGTCGCGCCGCCGCTGCTCATCGCTTTCGCCGTCGATCCGACCTGGTCCATGTTCGTCTGGACCGCCGTCTTCTTCCTGATCGTCGAACCGCTGGTCGGCCATGTGATCGAGCCTCTGCTCTACGGGCGGAGCACCGGCCTCTCGCCGCTCGCCGTGGTGCTCTCGGCCACGGTCTGGGCCTTCCTCTGGGGCGGCGTCGGCCTGGTGCTGGCGGTGCCGCTCACGATCTGCCTCGTCGTCCTCGGCCGGCACGTGGCCAGGCTAGAATTCCTGGCGATCCTGCTTGGCAACCGCCCTGCCCTTCCGGCCCACGAGCTGTTGTACCAGCGGCTCCTCGCCGGCGATCCGCACGAGGTGGCCTGGCGCGCGCAGGAGGTGCTGCGCGAGCGCTCGCTGATCTCCTACTACGACCAGGTGATGTTGCCGGGCCTGCGCCGCGCGCATCTCGACATCGTGCGCGGCGCTGTCACGGGCGAGCGCCTCGACTGCGTCATCCGCAGCGCCCGCGACGCCATCGCGCTGCTGGCCGACCGCGCCGGCGCGCGCCCCGCCCTGACCGCGGCGAGCGGCGAGACGGCCGCCGCCGTGGAGCAGATCTCCGACAAGTCGGCCCTGGAGCGGCTGACGAAGCTCGACGTGGCGCGCGCGCCGAAGGGCCGCAGGATCGCGCTCCTGCATGGCGATCACCCGCTCGACGAGCTGCCGACCCTGATGCTGGCGCAGGTCCTGCGCAGTTTCGGCCTGCCGGTCGAGGTCGCGCGGCTCTCGAGCCTCCAGGATTGCCCGCTGCACGGCGACATGCGGCCCTGGCTCGTGTTCCTTTCCTACATGGAGCCGCTCTCGACGCTGCATCTGCGCGCCGCCAGCATCGCGGTGCACCGGCATCTGCCCAACGCGCGCGTCGCGCTCGGCCTCTGGCAGGAGATGGACGAGGAGAACCTCACAGCCCTCCGCCGCCGGCTGCGCGTCGCCGCCATCGCCAGCACGACGCTGGAGGCGGTCGAGGCGGCGATCATCAGCCCGCTGCGCCGGCCGGCGGAGGCTGTGATGGAGCACGCCTGAAGCGTCCGACGGGACGCCGGAGCTGCCGTCGTCCTCTGGAAGGGGCTCGGCGGAAGGATCCACCGAAGCGCCCGATCCTGAAGCGTGGTCGACCCTCACCCGGCCTCCCCCTTGCAGGGGGAGGAGAAGCTCTGTGCTGGCCTGATCTCCCTCCCCTGCAAGGGGAGGGTTGGGGAGGGGTCCACCGCGACGCTCGATCCTGGAGCGCGGTCGACCCCCACCCGGCCTCCCCCCTTGCAGGGGGAGGAGAAGACGGGTGCCGAGCTGAACTCCCTCCCCTGCAAGGGGAGGGCTGGGGAGGGGTCCAGCGCGACGCTTGATCCTGAACCGCCGCAACCCCCAACCCGGCGACGACGCCAAGATTCCTCGACAAACCGGTCGCGAGCCATTAGCGGGTGACGCCTCCCCGAGCGACAGGACGCGAGCCGCATGCCGAAGATCTGGCTGGATGTCGAAGACATGTTCGACTACGCGGGCGTGATGTCGCGCCCGAGCGGCATCCAGCGCCTCTCGTTCGAGCTCTACGCGGCCCTGCGCCAGCTCGAGGGCGACCGGATCGGCTTCTTCCGCATGGACCGGAGGCTGCGCATTCCCGTCGTCATTCCCTGGGAGCAGTTGCGCGACACCTACCTCAGGCTCGTGAACGCCCCGTCGGAGCCCCGGCTGCTGGCGCCGCTCGCCGAACCGAAGGAAGACGGGCCGGCGCGCGTGAACGCAGCCGGCCAGAAGGTCTCGCGGAGCCTCGTCGCCCGCGTCGGCGCGCGCTTTCCGATCGGCCTGCGCACGCCGCTGATGCATGCCGCCGAGGCGCAGGTCGTCGCCTTCCGCCATCTCGCGATCTTCCTGAGCAATCTCTGGAAGGGCGTGAAGCTGCGGTTGAACCGCTTCCGGCCGGCTCCCGCGGCCGATGCCGTGACGCCGGTCGCGCCGGTCGGAGACCAGGCGCAGCCGCTCGAGGACGCCGTGCGCCGGGGTGACGTCATCCTGGCGCTGGGATCGCCCTGGTCGGATCCCAACTTCGCCGAGCGCAAGGCGCGCCTGAGGGCCGAGCATGGGCTGAAATTCGGCATCATGATCTACGACCTGATCCCTCTCGTCCGGCCGGAATTCTGCGACCGCACGCTCGTCTCGCTCTTCGACCGTTTCCTGCGCGCCTCGCTGCCGCTGACGGACCTCGCCTTCGCCATCTCGCAGGCGACCGCCAACGACGTGATGGCCCGGACGCGCAAGCTCGGCATCCCCATGGAGGGGCCGATCCATGTCCTGCCGATCGGCACCGGCTTCACCCCGCCGAAGGAGGGCGCGCCCCTCCCCCAGGGACTGTCCAACGGCTCCTACGTGCTGTTCGTCTCCACGATTGAGGCGCGCAAGAACCACGTGCTCGCCTTCCGCGCCTGGCGCCGGCTGACGGAGGAGCTGCCGGCCGACCAGGTGCCGACGCTCGTCTTCGCGGGCCGCGTCGGCTGGATGATCGCGGACCTGCTCGACGCCTTGCGCAACTCGCGCCATCTCGACGGCAAGATCAGGATCGTCAGCGACGCGGACGACATGACGCTCGCCGCGCTCTATCGCGGCGCGCGCTTCACGATCTTCCCCTCGCTCTACGAGGGCTGGGGCCTGCCGGTCACGGAAAGCCTCGGCTACGGCAAGGTCTGCATCGCCTCCTCCAGCACGTCCGTTCCCGAGGCCGGCGGCGATTTCTGCCTCTACCACGACCCCGACAACGTGACGGCGGCCTTCGAGCTCTACCGGAAGGCCATCACCGAGCCGGAGGTCATCCATGCGCTCGAGCGCAGGATCGCGGCTGAGTATCGGCCGAAGGAATGGCGCGAATGCGCGGCGGCGCTGCTGGCGGCGGTCGACGCCGCGGAGGCGTCGGCGCCGAAGGCGGAGCTCACCGCCCGATGATCCGGCCCCAGAAGCCCCGGCGCGGCGGTTCGGGCGGGGGCGGCGCGAGCAGCGCCTCGACGCTCACCTCCTGCGGCAGCATGAAATAGTCCCAGGTCGCACAATCGCAGACCTTGAGCCACGTCTCCCGGTCCGGCACCGGGTTGAGGAACAGGTCGTGCAGCCGGTAGCCCTGCCCGGCGGCGAAATCATAGAGCTCGCTCGCCTCGTGGCCGTAGACCGAATAGGCGGGCCGCCCGAACTCGACGGAGACCACGGGCCTGAGCCGCCGCAGCAGGTCCGTCCCGCCCTTGAGCGCCGTCAGCTCGGCACCCTCGACGTCGATCTTGATGAAGTCGCAGCGCAGAAGGTCGCGCCCGAGCCCGTCGAGCGTGCGGATCTCGACCTCGATCTCCGTCGGGTTGGCCTGCGCGGGATCGTTGTAGTTGCGCCGCTTGAGCCCGCTCTCCTCGGGCGTGCCCTGCGCCCAGACGAAGGTCGTGCGGCCCTCGCTCTCGCCGAGCGCGCCTTCGAACAGGGTGATCTGCGCACCGAACGCCTGCCGCAGCGCCTCCGCCTTGTCCGGCAGCGGCTCGACCGCGATGACCCTCCCCCGCGCCGCGATCTCGAGGAACACGCGCGTGTGCCGGCCCGCATGCGCGCCCACGTCGATGATCGTGGCGTCGGCCTTCAGGAAGCGGCGGTACTGCTGCTCGAGGATCGATTCATAGTCCACGCCGACGCGATGACGGCCGGTCAGTTCGGCGAGGAAGTGATGGACGGAGACGATATCCATGGAGGCGGGGCGCTTTCGGGTGGACCGATCGAGAACCGGCCTGCCGAGACAGCGCCGCCCTCGGCGGAAAGCGTCCTATTCTACCGCTCATCGCGCAAGATCAATGGCCTCGGCGAATAGCAATCGTTGGTCGGGTCGCATCGTCACCGCGCATGTTACCGGTCTCGGACGTGAACGGGCGAACGAAGACCGTCTTGACGGAAGGCAATGCTTAGGCAGAAGGCCCGCATGAGTCGCGCCTGCGGTGAGCTCGAGCGCGAAACCGCCGACGACGATCGTCCAGGTTCGTCGACAAGGATGGGGAGGGCCGAGCGCCGGGGGCCTGTCGCCTACGCTGGTGTCGACCGAACGGCTCCTGGACGGGTCGACCGGTAAGGCCGCGGTCGCGGCGCGGGCGATCACCGGACACGGTCGCAAGGGAGCGGAGGCCTTGCCCCCGCCGTCAGGGCGGTGTGGCCATGACCACACCGCCCCTTTCGCCGATCAGGCCGCCTGACGCAGGCTGACGTCGGTCTCGTACCGCGCGAGATGCGCGATCACTTGCGCGATGAGGACAAAGCGGTTGGTCGCGAGATCCTCGACAGTTCGGATCTGCATCGTCTCCGCCAGGATCTTGGCGTCGTTGTCCGAAAGGCCCGCCAGGACCGCCGGTGACGCCTGCGAGATGGCCCTCAGACCCTTCTTCTCCCATTTCGCGTCGAGAATGGTCTGAAGGCTCGGGTTGAAGGCGTCGACGCGCTCGGCTTTCGCCAGGTTCGTGATCGCCTGCGCCCACAGCACATGTTTGCACTTGGCGAATTCCGCGATGGTCTTGACGTTGAGCGCCGTCATGATCTGCCGGCCCTGCTCATGCGTCAGGCCACCCATCGCGCCGACGGGCGCCGACGCGAGGTCGCCGAACCGTTTGCCATGATAGGCCTCGTCCACGAGGAACTTCAGTTCGTTGCTGAAAGGCATAGTCACTCCTCCTCCAAGGGTTGGACTGTTGCGGCGGTCTGTTTCCCATGCCCTGGGAGACCGCCGGATCCGACATCGCGGAGAGATTTCCGCCAGAGGGGCCCGGATCGCGATGAGAATGAGCTTTGCTTTCGGGCGGATGCTTTGCCGTTTCATGATTAAATTGTGACGATGGATGATTTATTGCCATCCCGTCGAGTTAATACATTTGAATGATGTAATTTTTTACTTTAATCTCGAATTATACTATATTCATCAGTGAATCGCAGCCGGACCCGCCCGCGGGCTCGGCCGCCGGTCGAACACCCGAACAGGCGGCGACACCTCGCGGACGGAGTCATCCGGACAGCCGCGAGCGGCGGGGCGAAAGCGCGCGCCGGCTCGACCGTCCATGAATGTCCTCTCGGTCGCTGCGGCGCTCCATCGCGTGCACTTTCCGAGGGTGGAAGGCGCGCCGCAGGCCAGCCCGCGACCGTGGGCGCGCCGTGCCGTCGGGGCCGGCGTCCCTTCAGGCCGCCAGCCGCCGCTCCTCGGCGTCGCGAACATTGTCGTTCGCCTCAACGGCCGCCGGCTGGAGGGCGGGATCGGCTGGCGCCCGCCCGGCCGCCATGCGCTCGGTGCGCGCCATCGCATCCGAGATCGCATTGACCGTGCGGGCGAACAGATAGGCGAAGGCGACCATCCCGCCGAGCGCGAGGATGTCGGTGATGTGACGGATCGGATCGACGATCATGATGGATCTCCCTTGCTGTCCAATGGCCAGGCGGCGAGCCCGCCGCCGGGGTTGAGGTCCGCCGCCACGCCGGCGCTCGGGCGCGTCGCATCGCGCCTGGTGGCGCAGCTCATCGAATCTCCAAGCCAGGACGCGTCCTCCACGACGCATCCGGCCTGCGAGAGCCGGCATCATCGTCACATCTTGGACGATCAGAGGGGTCCGGACCTCTTCTCCGCCAAGAGGTTTGGAACGGGCCTCTGGCATTTCAAGAGTTACTCGCAAGGATTTGAGGTCATCGCCGACAACGCGGCCCTAGTGCGCCTTCCGTTCAGACGGGATCCTCTAAACGAAACGGATCACGAAGATCAACTGTCGAAGAATGTTATTATTGGGAGAACAGCCTCCTCTTCCTCGCCACATGATTAGCTTATGCTGTCTGCCAGTTTTTACATCGGATCTTCGTCATTTATCGAAGATGCCTTGTCCTCTTCCAGGGTGGACGCCGCCGGGATCCACGCGACGACGGCGCGGACAAGGCGGCGCGGGGGTCTCTCGCGAGCCGCTGCGATCGTCATTCCCGGTCCCAATGACATCGGGGAACGCCACCGAGCGCCGCAAGGCCCACGTCGATTCCGAACGATCAGGAAAAGCGGGCGCTGAGACCATGGCCCGCGAAAGCGCACACCGCTTTGCAATTGGAATCCGGTCGCATCATCGCTTAGCCCCTTCTCTCCGAACCGGACCTCTCCCATGCTAGCGCGGCTGTCTCCGGTGGCCTCGCGAAGGGCTGCATTCATGGCCGCCCGCTCTTCTGCCGTCTGAAGTTGGCGACGCGCATCGCCTTCTTCGCGGAAGGCCTCATCCTCCGCCATCAGCTCCGCGTAGAAGCTCTCCTCGATCTCCTCGGGGGTAAAGGTGATGGCGTAGGGGATTGAAGCTGTGGCCGGCTTCCCTGACAGGGCACTCTCAGCCGCCGCGAAGGCACGCTCACTTTGGGCATAGAGTGGTATGGCGAGGCGCTTGGCCTCAGCATGGGCTTTGGTGCCCAAGGATTTTTTCCACTCCCGCTTGCCTGTCCATGGCGGAGGCATGTGCGGACGAAGCTTCGCGGGGATGATCCGGCGGAAGCCGTACGTGCCGTTAGGAGTGCGGTGAAGGTACGTCATCAAGCCCATTTTGTACCGCCCTTTTGTACGAGAGGCGGTTCCAAGGCATTGATTTTGCAGATTTTCTTGCCGCTATCAAGACTTAGCGGGCATTGGCGCTCCCTGCGGGAATCGAACCCGCCTTTGCAACGTGAGAGGCTGCCGTCCTAACCGATAGACGAAGGGAGCCGCGCCGGAAGGCGTTCCCCTTAGAGGGGAAGCGCGCCGGATGCAAGCGGCTCCGGCGCCCTTATTGCCGCTCGATGACGGTCCGCGTCGAGCGGGTGCGCGCGCCGGTCTCGGTGCCGACCTCGGTCTCGCTGGTGCGCACGGTCGTGGTCCGCCCGTCGGACACGAGCGTTCCGCCGCCGGCATAGACCTGGCAGCCGCCGAGCAGGAGGGGGGCGAGGAGAATGGCGACGCGGATCATGGATCATCCTTCAGCTTGACAGTGGCGGGTCGCACTGAAGCGCAAATGCGCCTCAATTGCGATCGGCGCCGACGAGGAGGTCGCGCAGGGTCGGCAGGATCGGAAAGCCGTATCCGTCGCCCGGCGTGTTCCAGACCAGCGTCCCCTCAGCATGATACCGGCTCGTGTACAGCTCCGACCCGACCATCTGGAGCGCCAGATTCAGCGCTTGCACCGAATCGACGCCGAAGATGGCCATGCTCTTTCGCTTCTTCGGCCAGTTGATCTCATAGGTGCAGGACCAAGAGCAACTATGCTGCACCGGATGATGGAGCCGCACCGGGACCGGGATCTGCTTGCCCCCGGCAGCGACGATGAAAAGGGTTCTCTCGGCAAGAGGGTTTTGTACGGGAGACATCGGCAATGACCTGCTGAAAGCCCCATTGTGACAGGGCGCTCGGCAAAGCCAAGCCGCTTTCTCCGTCTCCCCTTGTGGAAGAATCCCGTCGGCGCGGTCATCGTCGCCGCCTCGCTTGCCTCGCTATCTTCCCCGGGTCTGCGGGCCGCCGGGGATCCCCGCCTCACCCCTCCGCCGTGCCATATCCCCCGCCGGTCGGCGTGATCACCGTCACCGCCTCTCCGGCCTCCAGCACCGTCTGGTCGCAGCCCGCGAGCTCGTCCACCCGTCCGTCGAGACGGCGCACCAGCGTCCGGCCGAGCTCGCCCGCCGCGCCGCCCGCCATGCCGAAGGGCCTGACCTTGCGGTGCGAGGAGAGGATGGCGCAGTCCATCCTCTGCCGGAAGCGGATCGTGCGGCTCGTGCCGTCGCCCGCGCTCCAGCGGCCCTTGCCGCCGGAGCCGCGGCGCACGTGGAAATCCTCGAGCACCACGGGGAAGCGGAATTCGAGGATCTCCGGGTCCGTCAGGCGCGAATTGGTCATGTGCACGTGTACCCCCGCCGTGCCGTTCCAGCCCGGGCCCACCGGCGAGCCGGAGCAGATCGTCTCGTAATACTGATAGGTCGCGTCGCCGAACGTCAGGTTGTTCATGGTCCCCTGACTCGCCCCCATCGCGCCGAGCGCGCCGAAGAGGCAATTCGTGACCGCCTGGCTGACCTCGACGTTGCCGGCCACCACCGCCGCCGGATACTCGGGCGACAGCATGCTCTGCGGCGGGATCACGATGTCGATCGGCTTCAGGCAGCCGGCGTTCATCGGGATCTCGTCGTCTACCATCACCCGGAAGACATAGAGCACGGCCGCCCGCGTCACCGGCATGGGCGCGTTGAAATTGTCGCCCCGCTGCGGCGAGGTCCCGGTGAAGTCGACTTTCGCGCGGCGCGCCGCCTTGTCGACGCTGATCCGCACCGTGATCTCGCAGCCCTGGTCCATCGGATAGGTGAACGTGCTGTCGTGCAGCCGGTCGAGCACGCGGCGCACCATCTCCGCGGCATTGTCCTGCACATGGCCCATGTAGGCCTTCACCACGTCGAGGCCGAAGGTCGCGACCATCTTCTCGAGCTCCTGCTGGCCCCGCGCGTTGGCGGCGATCTGGGCCTTCAGGTCGTTCATGTTCTGCGTGAGGTTGCGCACCGGATAGCGCGCGCCCGTGAAGGTCCGGACGATGTCCTCCTCGAGGAAGCGGCCGCGATCCACGAGCTTGAGGTTGTCGATATAGACCCCCTCCTCCTCAATGTGGGTGGCGAGCGGGCTCATGGAGCCCGGCGCCACGCCGCCGACATCCGCGTGATGGCCGCGCGACGCGACCCAGAACAGGAGCTCCTGGCCGGCCTTGTCGAAGACGGGCGTGCAGACCGTGATGTCCGGCAGATGCGTGCCGCCGTTGTAGGGCGCGTTGAGCACGAACACGTCGCCCGGATTCACCGTCGCGTTCTGGCGGATGATCGCCTTCACGCTCTCGTCCATCGAGCCCAGATGCACCGGCATGTGCGGCGCATTGGCGACGAGTTCGCCCTCCGCGCCGAAGACGGCGCAGGAGAAATCGAGCCGCTCCTTGATGTTCACGGAATAGGCCGTGTTCTGGAGCGTCAGGCCCATCTGCTCGGCGATCGACATGAAGAGGTTGTTGAAGACCTCGAGCATCACCGGATCGGCCTTGGTGCCGACGGCGAGCGTCCGCTGCAGCGCGACCGTGCGGGTCAGCACGAGATGATCCCTGGCGGAGAGCGCGGCCTGCCAGCCGGGCTCCACGACGATCGTCTGGTTCGGCTCGATGATGAGCGCCGGTCCGGCGACGATGGCGCCGGGGAAGAGCTGCTCGCGCAGGAACACCGCGGCCTCGTGGAACTGCCCGCCCGAGAAGAAGCGCGTGCGCTTCCTGGGCTCCGGCAGGGCCCTGTCCGCCACCGCGAGCTCGCCTTCCGCGAACTTCGCGCCGCCGCCCACGGCTTCCACCGACACGGCCTCGATGACGAGCGGCTTCGTCTCGTCGATGAAGCCGAAGCGCTGGCGATGCGCGGTCTGGAAGGCGCTCTTCAGTGCGTCGAGGGTGGCCAGTTGCCCCACCCGTCCGGCTTCGCCGTCCACCCTCCCCGCAAGCGGGGAGGGATCTGGGACGCCCGATCCTCCCCCGCTCGCGGGGGAGGTGTCGCCGAAGGCGACGGAGGGGGAAAACTGGCCAGCCTCCACCTCCAGCGCGGTATCGGTGCCGGCATAACGGATATGCGCGCGGACGAAGACGGCGATATCGCCCTCAGGCACGCCCTGCCCCGCCACCTCGGCGGCGGCCTCGGCCCCGAGCCGCGCGCCGGCCGAACCGATTGCCTCTCGGCCGCTCTCGTCGAACGGCGCCTCGACCGCCTGCTGGCGCGTGGCGCGGATGTCGGCAAGGCCCATGCCGTAGGCCGAGAGGAGGCCCGAGAACGGATGGATGAGGATCGTCGTCATGCCGAGCGCGTCGGCGACGAGGCAGGCATGCTGGCCGCCCGCGCCGCCGAAGCAGTTCAGCGCATAGCGCGTCACGTCGTAGCCGCGCTGCACCGAGATCTTCTTGATGGCGTTGGCCATGTTCTCGACCGCGATCGTGATGAAGCCGTCGGCGACCGCCTCGGGGCTCTTGCCCCCGCCGACCTCGGCCGCCATTGCGGCGAAGGCCTCGCGCACGGCGTCGGCGTCGAGCGGCTCGTTGCGGCCGGGGCCGAAGATCGCCGGGAAGAGGTCCGGCTGCAGCTTGCCCACCATGACGTTGGCGTCCGTGACCGCCAGCGGTCCGCCGTTGCGATAGGCCTTGGGTCCCGGATTGGCGCCGGCGCTGTCCGGCCCGCAGCGGAAGCGCTGGCCGTCGAAATGGAGGATCGAGCCGCCGCCCGCCGCCACCGTGTGGATCAGCATCATCGGCGCGCGCATCCTGACGCCCGCGACCTCCGTCTCGAAGGCGCGCTCGTAGGAGCCGTCGAAATGGGCCACATCCGTCGAGGTGCCGCCCATGTCGAAGCCGATGACCTTCGGAAAGCCGGCGACAATGCCCGTCTCCGCCATGCCGACCACGCCGCCGGCGGGGCCGGAGAGGATCGCGTCCTTGCCCTGGAACAGCTCGGCCGCCGTCAGCCCGCCCGACGACATCATGAACATGAGCCGCGCGCCGGTGCGGGCGACGTCGAGCTCCTCCGACACCTGCTCGACATAGCGGCGCAGGATCGGTGAGAGATAGGCGTCGACGACGGTCGTGTCGCCGCGGCCCACCAGCTTGATCAGCGGCGAGACCTCGTGGCTGACGGAGACCTGCGGGAAGCCCATGGCGCGCGCGATGTCCGCCGCCCGCCGCTCATGCTCGGGAAAGCGCCAGGCGTGCATGAAGACGATGGCGACCGCCTTGAAGCCTTTGCGCCTGAGCCCTTCGAGCGCGGCGCGCAGTTCGTCTTCGTCCAGCGGCTTTTCGACCGTGCCGTCGGCGAGCACCCGCTCGCCGATCTCGGCGACGTCGGCGTAAAGCAGCTCGGGCTTGACGATGGCCTTCGCGAAGATCTTCGGGCGCGCCTGGTAGCCGATCTCCAGCGCGTCGCGGAAACCGCGCGTCGTCACCAGCGCAGTCGGATCGCCCTTGCGTTCGAGGAGCGCGTTGGTGGCGACCGTCGTGCCCATGCGCACCTCGCCAATCAGCCCGGCCGGGATCGGCGCGCCCGATGCGAGGTCGAGATGCTCGCGGATGCCCTGCACCGCCGCGTCGCGATAGGCGCGCGGGTTTTCGGAAAGGAGCTTGCGTGCGCTCAGCCGTCCATCAGGCGCGCGCGCGATCACGTCCGTGAACGTGCCGCCGCGATCGATCCAGAACTGCCAGAGCCCGCCCGATTCCGCCGCCATATGCGCCTCCCCAACCCCTGATTTTTTATTCATCGATAAATCGTTGACAAAATGCAAGTGGCATTTAGGTTGCGTCCACGGGATGGCGGCGCGACATTGCGCCGGGGGAGAGCAAGATGGGTCGGGTCCTATCGCTGCTGCGGCGGCTGCTGGATTTCCTGTATCTGGCGGGAGGGGTCCTTTCGGGGCTGTTCCTCATCGCCATCCTCCTCCTGATGATGGGCCTGTCGCTGGGCCGCCCGCTCGGGATCGACATTCCGTCCGGCGATGAATTCGCGGCCTGGTGCATGGCCGCCATGGCGTTCCTCGGGCTCGCCTACACCTTCAAGAGCGGCGACATGATCCGCGTCGGCCTGCTCGTCGACCATCTGCAAGGCCGGACGAAGCGGGTCGTCGAGATCGGGTCGCTGGCGATCGCCCTCGGCTTCACCGGATTCTTCGCCTGGCACGCGCTCGAGTTCATCCGGCTCTCCTACATCCTCAACGACCGCTCCACCGGCGTCGTCTCGATCCCGCTCTGGATCCCGCAGCTCGGCTACGTCGGCGGCCTGGTCCTGCTCACCATCGCCCTGCTCGACGAACTTATCCATGTCGTCCTGGGCGGCACGCCGCGCTACGAGAAGCCGAAGCCGAAGACGGCCGAGGAAGTCATCGAGCAGGCCATCCAGAGCGCGGTGTGAGCCATGGATCTCGTCACGATCTCGCTCGTCCTCCTCGTCTTCCTGATGCTCCTGTTGCTGGGCGGGGTGTGGATCGCCATCGCGCTGCTCGCCACCGGCTGGGTCGGCATGCAGTTCGTGGCCGGCAACATCCCGGCGGGCTCCGTCCTCGCCACAATCGTCTGGGGCGGCGCGGCCTCATGGGAGCTCGCGGCGCTGCCGCTCTTCATCTGGATGGGCGAGATCCTCTTTCGCACGCGCTTGTCGGAGGAGATGTTCCGCGGCCTCGCGCCCTGGCTGAACCGCATTCCCGGTCGGCTGATGCATGTGAACGTGCTGGCCTGCGGCCTCTTCGGCTCGGTCTCCGGCTCCTCGGCCGCGACCTGCGCGACGGTTGCCAAGATCGCCCTGCCCGAGCTCAAGAAGCGCGGCTACGACGAGAAGCTGGCGCTCGGCTCGCTGGCCGGAGCGGGCACGCTCGGCATCCTCATCCCGCCCTCGATCACGATGGTCGTCTATGCGGTCGCGGCCAATGTCTCCATCATCCAGATCTTCCTGGCCGGGTTCATCCCCGGCGCGATCGTGATGGCGCTCTATTCCGGCTACATCGCCTTCTGGCACCTCGCGAACCCGGACAAGGCCCCGCCGCCCGAGCCGAAGACGACCCTGCGCCAGAAGCTGTACGAATCGCGAAACCTGATCCCGGTCTCGCTGCTCATCCTTTTCATCTTCGTGGCGCTCGGCGCCGGCTGGGCCACGGCGACGGAATGCGCGGCCTGGGGCGTCGTCGCCTCCCTGGCCATCGCCTGGTGGCAGGGCTTCCTGTCGCGCGAGAGCTTCTGGGCCAGCGTCATGGGCACGGTGAAGGTCACCTGCATGATCATGCTGATCCTCGCGGGCGCGGCCTTCATGTCGAAGTCGATGGGCTACACGGGCATTCCCAACGCGCTGGCGGCCTGGGTCGATGGGCTCGGCCTGTCACCCTATGCGCTGATCGCGGCGCTGACCGTCATGTACATCCTGCTTGGCACGGCGCTCGACGGCATATCCATGATCGTCCTGACCACGGCCGTGGTGCTGCCGATGATCCAGAAGGCCGGCTTCGACCTCGTCTGGTTCGGCATCTTCATCATTCTTGTGGTCGAGATGGCGGAGGTCTCGCCGCCCGTCGGCTTCAATCTCTTCGTGCTGCAGACGATGTCCGGCAAGGACTCGAACTTCGTCGCGCTCGCCGCGCTGCCGTTCTTTTTCCTGCTGGTGGCGGCGGTCGCCATCGTCACGGTTTTCCCCGGCTTGGTCATGTGGTTGCCAAAACTGGTCTTTCCGGGCTGAAATGTCGTCCATCGCTCAAGGAGGAGCAAAACTATGAAGCGCAGAGACTTCCTGTCCATCGCCGCGGCCTGCGGCGCCGCCTTCGGCATCGCCGGCACCGCCTCGGCCCAGACCACCTGGAACCTGCCGGCCGCCTATTCCAACACGAACTTCCACACCGAGAACCTGATGGAGTTCGCCAAGGACGTGGAGCGTCTGACGGGCGGCAAGCTGAAGATCACCGTCCACGGCAACGCCTCCCTCTTCAAGGCGCCGGAGATCAAGCGCGCCGTCGCCACCGGCCAGGCGCAGATCGGCGAGGTGCTGCTCTCGATCCACGAGAACGAGAACGCGCTCTTCGGCATCGACGTCGTGCCTTTCCTCGCCACCTCCCTCCCCGACGCCAAGCGTCTTTGGGAGGCATCCAAGGGTGAGATCGGCAAGGCGCTGGACGCGCAGGGCCTCATGGTCCTCTTCGCGGTGCCGTGGCCCTCGCAGGGCATCTACGCCAAGAAGGACCTGAACACGATCGCCGACATGCGGGGCCTCAAGTGGCGCGCCTACAACGTCGGCACCACCCGCATCGGCCAGCTCGTGGGCGCGCAGTCCGTGACGATCCAGGCGGCCGAGCTGCCGCAGGCGCTGGCGACCGGCGTGGTCGACAGCTTCATGTCCTCGGGCGCGACGGGCTATGATTCGAAGGTCTGGGAGTCCCTGACCCACTTCTACGACACGCAGGCCTGGCTGCCGAACAACGTCACCTTCGTGAACAAGGCCGCCTTCGCCGCCCTCGACAAGGCGACGCAGGACGGCCTGCTCAAGGCCGCCGCCGAGGCCGAGGCCCGCGGCCGCAGGATCTCCGAGGAGAAGACGAACTGGTACCTCAAGGAGCTCGCCGCCAAGGGCATGAAGGTCCAGCCGCCCTCCCCGGCGCTCAAGACCGAATTCATGAAGATCGGCGAGCAGCTGACGACGGACTGGCTCCAGAAGGCCGGCGCGTCGGGCAAGGCTGTCGTCGACGCCTTCAAGAAGAGCGGTTCGTAGGGCTGGCCTTCTCCCTCTCCCGCAAGGCGGGAGAGGGTCGGGGTGAGGGAAGGCGACCGCCAACCCTCATCCGCCTGCCGGCACCTTCTCCCGCGTGCGGGAGAAGGGAGCTGCAATCCGCTTGATCCCGCCGGCCCTTTCGCGCAAAGCTCCCGCGGGACAAAGGATCGATCATGCGCCGCACGCTCGCCCTCGCCGCCTTCGCGGCCCTTACCGCCGCCCCGGCGCTCGCCAATTCCCCGCGCATCCCGGCCGAATCGCCGGAAAGGGTCTATCCCTACGACGCGCAGGTGCTGGGATGCGCCGACCAGAAGGTGCTCGGGCGCATTCAGGGACGCTTCGACCTGCGCGAGAGCCGCTACTGGAACTCGGACCTGAAGCTCGTCGGCTTCGAGCATATCCGCGAGACGAGCTTCCGCCCCAACGGGCTGGATCTGATCCCGCGTCGCTATTGCACGGGGCGCGCGATCCTCTCCGACAATTCCCGCGCGCGCATCGATTACAACATCGTCGAGGACCAGGGCATCACGGGCTGGCACGGCAGCCTTTTCCTCGGCCTCGTGCGCTTCCCGACGCCGGGCTCCTTCAACGTGGAATGGTGCATCTCCGGCCTCGACCGGCACCGCACCTACGCGCCGGATTGCCGGATGGCCCGCCCGTGAGGCGCGGCGTCGCAGCGTTCGCGCTGGCGGCGCTCGGAACGGTCGCCGCCGCTTCCTCCGCCGTGGCGCAACAGCGCGGCGGCCCGGCCGGCGAGTTCGATTTCTACGTGCTGGCGCTCTCCTGGTCCTCGGGCTTCTGCGAGGTCGAGGGCGATCGCAAGAATCGCGAGCAATGCGCGGCCGGCTCCGGCCTCGGCTTCACGGTCCACGGGCTCTGGCCGCAGAACGAACGCGGCTATCCGAGCGACTGCGGCCCGCAGGGGCGCTCACCGTCCCGCGCCGCGATGGACATCGCCCTGGAGGTCATTCCGAGCGAGGGACTCGCCCGGCATCAGTGGCGCAAGCACGGCACCTGCAGCGGCTCGAGCCCGACCGACTATTTCCGCGACGTGAAGGCGGCGCGGGCGAAGGTGACGATCCCGAAGGAGTTCGAGAAGCCGTCGCGCGAAAGCCGCTGGACGCCGGTCGATCTTGAACGCGCTTTCATCGCGGCGAATCCCGGCCTGCGCGCCGACATGATGTCGGTCTCATGCCGCCGCAGCGTGCTGGAAGAGGTGCGCATCTGCCTGACGAAGGACCTGCGCGGTTTCCGCTCGTGCGAGGAGGTCGACCGCGGCGGCTGTCGGACACGCGAGATCAGCGTGCCGCCGGTGCGCTGAAGGCGTCAGCCGGAGACGAGGTCCGCCGCCCGCTGCCAGGTATCGATCGCCGACTGCGCGGCCCTGCTGCCGAACTCGTGCAGTTCCTTGTGCAGCTGGGTGAAGGGCCGCTCCATCGTCCGCGGCAGCATCGGCGCCACGTTGGGGGAGCCGACCGTGTAGCCCATGAGCATGATGGCGCTGATGCCGATCAGCAAGCCCAGCGAGCTATCGTCGCGTTTGACCACATTGCGCATGCCCCCGTTCTAGCGGATAGACCTCAAGCGTTCTTGAGGAAAACCACTCGAATCCGACGGATGGCCTTGAGCCTTCATGAACTATCGACACGCCTACCACGCCGGCAATTTCGCGGATGTCTTCAAGCATGCGCTGCTCGCGCGCATCCTCGTCCATCTGTCGGCGAAGGACACGGCCTTCCGCTACCACGACACCCACGCGGGCCTCGGCCTCTATGACCTGACCGACGACGCGTCCGGCCGCACCGGAGAGGCGGTGGAGGGCGTCGGGCGCTTCCTGGCCGCGCCCCGCGACGCGGCACAGGACGCGCTGTTCAAGCCCTATCTTGCGGCGCTGAAGGCCTTCAACGCCCTCGACGGCCGCTTCTACCCCGGCTCGCCGATGGTGGCCGCGCATCTGCTGCGTTCGCAGGACCGGATGTCGCTCGCCGAAATGCACCCCGAGGACGGCCGCACGCTGCGCCGGCGCCTGGAGAAGGACCGGCGCACCACGTTCGTCATGGGCGACGGCTACGCCGCGCTGAACGCTTGGCTGCCGCCACCCGAACGGCGGGGCGTGGTGCTGGTCGATCCGCCCTTCGAACAGCCCGACGAGTTCGCCCGCATGGCGGAGGCGGCCGCGCTCGCCCATCGCAAATGGGCGACCGGCATGGTCGCCCTCTGGTATCCGATCAAGGGCTGGCGCGAGCCCGACCGCTTCCACCGGACGCTGCGCGAGCAGGCGATTCCGAAGATCCTGAGGCTCGAGCTCCTGATCGACAGCGAGGGCGCCGAGAGCGCGCTGAACGGCTGCGGCCTCGTCGTCGTCAACCCGCCCTGGAAGCTCCAGGAGGAGGCCAGGGTCATGCTGCCCTTCCTCGCCAGGACGATGGCGCGGGGCCGCACGACCTGGCGCGCTGATTGGCTCACCGGCGAGTGAGCGGCGCGTTGCCGCTGTCGTGAAGGCATTCTAGTCTCCGCCCGGACGCGAAAAGCAGGAGGTCGGCATGTCGTGGTTCAAGGGCGGGCAACCGGGGTTTGGCGGCGGGCAGCAGCCGCAGCAGCCGCAACAGCCGCAGCAGGGCGGCTTCTTCGGCGGCGCGGCCGGGGGACCCTGGGGCGGCGCCCCGATCCATCAACCTAGCTTCGGCTACAAGGCGCAACCCGGCGTCGCCGACGACGTCGATTTCGAGATCAAGGGCGCGGAGATGCAGTTCGTCGAGATCGAACTCGATCCCGGCGAGAGCTGCGTCGCCGAGGCCGGCGCCATGATGTTCAAGGATTCCTGGATCGACATGGAGACGATCTTCGGGGACGGCTCGCATGCCTCGCAGAGCGGCGGCTTCATGGGCAAGCTGATGGGCGCGGGCAAGCGCCTGCTGACCGGCGAGAGCCTCTTCACCACGCAATTCACCCACAAGGGCCAGGGCAAGGCCCGCGTCGCCTTCGCCGCGCCCTACCCCGGCAAGATCCTGCCGATGCGCCTGTCCGAGCTCGGCGGCACCCTGATCTGCCAGAAGGACAGCTTCCTGGCCGGCGCCAAGGGCGTGTCGATGGGCATCGCCTTCCAGAAGAAGATCATGACCGGCCTCTTCGGCGGCGAAGGCTTCATCATGCAGAAGCTCGACGGCGACGGCTGGGTCTTCTGCCACGCCGGCGGCTCCATCGTGCAACGCACGCTCCAGCCGGGCGAGGTGCTGCATGTCGATACCGGCTGCGTCGTGGCCTACACGACCGGCGTCGACTTCGACATCGTGCGGGCGGGCAACGTGAAGTCCATGATCTTCGGCGGCGAGGGCGTGTTCTTCGCGCAGCTCACGGGTCCGGGCCATGTCTGGCTGCAGTCCCTGCCCTTCTCGCGGCTCGCTGGCCGCATCCTCGCCAATGCCATTGGCGGCGGCCAAGAGGAAGGCTCGATGCTGGGGGGCCTCGGCCGCATCCTCGACGGCGACAATTCCTGACGTCAGCCGTCGGCCGCGACGAGACCCAGGGTCGAGAGCACGGCCGACAGCAGGAACGCCACGGCGGCGATCTCGTGGGCCACGCCGCCGACGGGCCCGATGATGCCTGACATCACGAAGAAGGCCGCGATCGCGGCCGAGAGACACGTCAGCGAGAACAGGATCACGGATCGGCCCTCCCATGGGTCGATCCAGCTAACGCGAAAGGCTTGGCGACAGTTCCCGCGGGCGCGGAGAGGTGGCAGGCTTTGCTTGCGGCAAGCGCGGATATCCCCGAAGATCGGCGCGACGCACCTCATCCGAACCTGTCAATCATGTCCCACTACGACGTCATCGTCGCCGGCATCGGCGGCATGGGCTCCGCCGCCTGCTACCATCTCGCGAAGCGCGGCCAGCGCGTGCTGGGTCTCGAGCGCTTCGACCTCGGCCATGGCATGGGCTCGTCGCACGGGCTCACGCGCATCATCCGCATCGCCTATTTCGAGGGCGAGCAATATGTGCCGCTGCTCAAGCGCGCCGCCGAGCTCTGGCGCGAAACCGGCGACGAGGCCGGGATGCAGCTTCTCTACACGACGGGCTCGCTCGACGTCGCGCCGGAGGGCGAAGGCTTCGTCGAATCCTCGCGCCAATCCTGCATCCGGCACGATCTCAAGCACGAGGTCCTCAACCGCGCCGAGATCGAGCGGCGCTATCCCGCCTTTCACCTGACGCCGAAACATTGCGGCCTCTGGCAGCCCGATGGCGGCTTCGTCGCCTCGGAGCGCGCGATCTTCGCCCATGCCGGCCTCGCCATGAAGCACGGGGCGGAGTTGCGCTTCCGCGAGCCGCTCCTCTCCTGGACGACGACGGCCAACGGCGGCGTCGAGGTCACGACGGAGCGCGGCACCTACACCGCCGGCAGCCTCGTGCTCGCCTCCGGCGCCTGGATGCCGGAGCTGGTCCTCGTGCTCGGCAGGACCGAGCATGTGGTGAAGCAGGCGATCGGCTGGTTCGGCGTGCGCCGGCCCGAGCTGTTCCAGCCCGACCGCTTCCCGGTCTTCATCCTGACCGTTGAGGAAGGGAATTTCTACGGCTTCCCGCTCTGGGAGCACCCCGGCTTCAAGCTCGGCGGCCCGCATTTCGCGCGCGAGCCGATCGACCCCAACGACAGCGACCGCACGCCGAGCGCGAAGCAGGTCGCCGCCATCCAAGACTGCCTGCGCCGCTACCTGCCGGACGCCGCCGGCGATCCGCTCACGATCAAGGGCTGCATGTACACCGTGACGCCGGACGAGCATTTCGTCGTCGACACGCTGCCCGAGGCGCCCCAGGTCGTCGCGGTCTCCCCCTGCTCGGGCCATGGCTACAAGTTCTGCTCCGTGCTGGGCGAGGTGGCGGCCGACCTCGCGACGAAGGGCGAGACCCGCTTCGACATCACGCCGCTGTCGATCCGCCGCCTCGCCTCGGAGAACCTCCGGCCCGGCGCCCAGTGGCGCGCGGCGGCGCAAGCGGGCCTCGCGTGACCTGACGTGACGGATCACACAGAAGCCGGGCGGACACGGTCGGCCGAAGGCAGATCGAACCTCCCCGGCATCCTCGCGATGTGCGCGGCGATGGCCCTGTTCATCGTCAACGACGCGCTGGTCAAGATCGCGCTCGTCGAGATGCCCACGCATCAGATCATCTTCGTGCGCGGGCTGATCGCCAGCACGCTCATCCTCGTCGTGGCCGTCGTCACCGGCGCCCACCGCCAGTGGCGTGCCCTTGCCCACCCGCTCATCGTCACGCGGACCCTGCTCGAAGCCTTCGTCGCCTACACCTATATCGCGGCGCTCGGCCTGCTCACCGTGGCGGACGCGACGGCGATCAACATGCTGTCGCCGTTGCTCATCACGGCGCTCGGCGCCCTGTTCCTGGGCGAGGACGTGCGCTGGCGGCGCTGGGCGGCGATCGGCGCGGGCTTCGCGGGCATGCTGCTCGTCGTCCGGCCGGGCGGCGGCGTCTTCGGCGTCGGCGCGCTGCTGGCGCTCGCCGCCACCTTCGCCGTCGCGGTCCGCGACGTGATCACGCGCCGCCTCCCCACGGGCGTGCCGACCGTTCTCGTCACGGCCTCGACGCTCCTCGTGCTGACGACGCTCACCGGAATCGCCTCGCTCATCCTGCCGACGGCGCCGGTCCGCGGCCCGACCCTGGCCCTGCTGGCCGTGGCGGCGGTTCTGGTGGTGCTCGGCAACATCGCGATCATCGTGGCGTTCCGCGACACCGACGTCTCCGCCGTCTCGCCCTTCCGCTACACCGTCATCGTTTGGGCGGTGATCGTGGGCTATCTCGTGTTCGGCGACCTGCCGCAGGGCCTCACCTGGGTCGGCATCGGCCTGATCGTGGGCAGCGGCCTTTACTCGATCTACCGGGAAACCGTCGCGGCGCGCGAGCGGAGAGCAATCCGGGCGGCCGGCTGAAACCATCTGTCGTTCGAATGCAACAAATCAGCCTGTTTTGTGGAGGAGCCACGGAACCCGGGCCCGACCAGTTGCAATGCATTTAAAAACGGTGAATTAGCGTCCCCACGAAACGAGAAACTCGACCAACGGGGGGAGCTGCCATGCAGGGGTTGCTGGGCCTGAGCCGCGCGATCGACGCATTCAACGAACGGGTCGGCCGCGCCCTCGCGTGGCTGATCCTGGTGGCGGTGATCATTTCCACCGTCAACGCGATCATCCGCAAGGTGTTCAACACCTCGTCGAACGCCTGGCTCGAAGCCCAGTGGTATCTGTTCGGCGCGGTGTTTCTCGGCTGCGCCGCCTACACCTTCCTCAAGAACGAGCACATCCGCATCGACATCGTCTCGTCGAAGATGGGCCAGGGCTATCGCAACGCGATCGAGCTGATCGGCCACATCTTCTTCCTGATGCCGCTCTGCCTGATGATGATCTACTACGGCTTCCCGTTCTTCTACAGCTCCTTCCGGATCGGTGAGATGTCGACGAACGCGGGCGGCCTGATCCAGTGGCCTGCCAAGCTGATGATCCCGCTCGGCTTCTGCATGCTGTTCGCGCAGGCGATCTCCGAGACGATCAAGCGCCTCGCCGTCATGCAGGGTCTCATCCCCGACCCCCACGGCGCCAAGACGGGCCCTCATTGACCGGCCCGCACTGAGCGGCTCCACCGCTCTCTGCGCCTCGCAAACAAGACGATCTCCGGACGGAAACGCCAGCATGACCGCCTTCATCGCCCAGAACATGGCTCCGATCATGTTCTTCTTCCTGATCGTGTTCCTGCTCCTGGGATACCCGGTCGCCTTCTCGCTCTCGGCGCTCGGCCTCGCCTTCTTCGTGATCGGCGTGGAGCTGGCGCCGCTGTCCGGCGGCAACATCAACCTGTCCTGGTCGCTCCTGCAGGCCATGCCCGAGCGCATCTACGGCGTGATGAACAACGACACGCTGCTGGCGATCCCGTTCTTCACCTTCATGGGCCTGATCCTCGAGCGCTCGGGCATGGCCGAGGACCTGCTGGACACGATCGGGCAGCTCTTCGGCCCCGTGCGCGGCGGCGTCGCCTACGCCGTCGTCTTCGTCGGCGCGCTGCTCGCCGCCACGACAGGCGTCGTCGCGGCCTCGGTCATCTCCATGGGCCTGATTTCGCTGCCGATCATGCTCCGCTACGGCTACGACCGGCGCGTGGCGTCGGGCGTCATCGCGGCGTCGGGCACGCTCGCGCAGATCATCCCGCCCAGCCTCGTCCTCATCGTCATGGCCGACCAGCTCGGCAAGTCGGTCGGCGACATGTACGAGGGCGCCTTCATCCCCGGCATCGTCCTTGCGGCGCTGTACGCCGGCTACATCTTCCTCGTCTCGATGATCAGGCCGTCGGCCGTGCCGGCGCTGCCGCAGGAGGCGCGGACGCTCGGATCGGGCGTGTCGGGCCTGATCGCCCTGACCGGCGTCGCCATCGTCGTCTCCTACCTGCTGTCGCAGTTCTACCTTCCCGGCCGCGTGGCCAAGGGCAACGAGAACATCATCGCGGCCTCCATCGGCTTCGCGGTGATCTACATCATCGCCTTCGCCCACAAGGCCATGGGCATGAAGCTGCTCTCGCGGCTGAGCCAGGAGACGATCCTCGTGCTCATGCCGCCGCTCGGCCTGATCTTCCTCGTGCTCGGCACCATCTTCCTCGGCATCGCGACGCCGACCGAGGGCGGCGCCATGGGCGCGGCGGGCGCCATCCTGATCGCACTGGCGAAGGGCCGCCTCTCGTGGGACCTCACGCGGCAGGCCGTCGATTCGACCGCGAAGCTGTCGGCCTTCGTGCTCTTCATCCTCGTCGGCGCGCGCGTCTTCTCGCTCACCTTCTACGGCGTGAACGGCCATCTCTGGGTCGAGCACCTGCTCGTGTCGCTGCCCGGCGGCGCCACCGGCTTCCTGATCTTCGTCAATATCCTCGTCTTCCTGCTGGCCTTCTTCCTCGACTTCTTCGAGCTGGCCTTCATCATCATCCCGCTGCTCGGACCCCCCGCCGAGAAGCTCGGCATCGACCTCATCTGGTTCGGCGTCATCCTGGGCGTGAACATGCAGACGAGCTTCATGCACCCGCCCTTCGGCTTTGCGCTCTTCTATCTGCGCTCCGTCGCGCCGGCGCAGGAATATGTCGACAAGGTCACGGGCCAGAAGATGGCCCCGGTCACCACCGGCCAGATCTACTGGGGCGCCATCCCCTTCGTGGTGATCCAGTGCATCATGGTGGCGCTCGTCATCATCTTCCCGCAGATGGTCATGGTCTACAAGAACCAAGGCACCCAGCTGAACCAGCAGCAGGTCGACGACGCGCTGAAGAACATCACCATCCCGGGCCTCGGCGGGCCGGGCGCTCCGGGAGGGCTCGGCGGCTTCGACGCGCCGCCGCCGCCCAAGATCCAGTGAGCCCCAGGGGCCGGGAGCGATCCCGGCCCTGTCCGCATCCGGTTGGCCGCGCGTCCGTCCGGCGCTAAGACGATTCGGAAGGACACGCGCATGAAGCTCTACGACGGCGGCCCATTCCCCAACCCGAGACGGGTCCGCATCTTCCTCGCGGAGAAGGGTCTGCCCCTTCCCGAGATCGTCCCTATCGACCTGCGGCTGGCGCAGAACCGGGAGGAGGCCTTCGCCGCGGTCAATCCCTGGCGGACAATTCCCGTGCTGGAGCTCGACGACGGCACGCGCATCGCCGAATCCGTCGCGATCTGCCGTTACTTCGAGGAGCTGCACCCCGAGCCGCCGCTCTTCGGCCACGACGCGACGGAGAAGGCGCTCGTCGAGATGTGGAGCCGCCGGATCGAATTCGGCCTCTACGACGCCGTCCGCGCCGCCTTCCGCCATGGCCATCCCGGCATGGCGGCCTTCGAGACGCCGCAGGTCCCGGACTGGGCGGCGGCGAGCCGCGGCCGCGCGGTCGAGCAGCTGCGCCTGCTGGACGATCAGCTCTCCCGCCACAGATTTGTCGCGGGCGAACGCTACACGATCGCCGACATCACGACGCAGGTGACGATCGACTTCATGCGCTTCCCCAAGCTCCAGGTCCCCGAGGATTGCGCCCATGTGCGGCGCTGGCACGCCGAGGTCACGGCCCGGCCGAGCGCGGGAGCCTGAGCCGATGCGCCCCGCCACGCTCGCCTTGCTGATGACCTGCCTGTCTCCCCTGCCCGCCGGCGCCACGGACGATCGCGGCAATCTCTCCGGCGTCGAGCTCCGCGCCATGATCTCGGGCGCCACGGTCACCGGCCGGCACGACACCGGCATGCCCTACAGCGAGTGGCACGCGCCCTCGGGGCAGGTCTACGGCCACAACAACCATGATCCCAACGACGAGGCCTGCTGGGACATCAGGGGCGACGCCGTCTGCTATTACTACGCCGGCGGCGCCAACCGGGGCACCTTCTGCTGGACCTTCCGCCGCGTCTCGGAGAATGGCTATCGCCTGCGCTCCGTCGAGAATGGCGTGCAGGCCTCCGGCATCCGGCAGGCCGGCAATCCCTATAACTTCACGGACAACGGCAAGCCCTGGAGCTGCGAGCCCCTGTCGTCCCAGAACCACACGCCTCGCCCCGGCGGCCCGATCCGGCAGGCGGCGCGGTGAGGCGCACGCTCGTCGCGGCGCTGCTGCTTGTCGCGACGCTCGCGCCGCTGGGCGCGGCGGAGTCCGACTGGGTCTCGGCCGCCGACCTGCGCCGGCTCATCGTCGATACGACGATCACCGGCCGTTACGACAACGGCGAGCCCTACAGCGAGTATCACGCGCCCGACGGCCGCGTGCTCGGCCACAACAACCGCGTGCCCAACGAGGAAGCGTGCTGGGACGTGAAGGGCGATTCCGTCTGCTACTATTACGCCAAGGGCCGGGCGCTCGGCGAATTCTGCTGGCGTTTCCAGCGCCTCGGCGGCGCCGGCATCCGGGCGCGCCTCAAGGACCGCACGCGCGAGATCGTCGGCGTCCGCCAGAACGGCAATCCCCACGGCCATTCGGACAACGGCTTTCCCTGGACCTGCGATCCCGTGACATCGGAGCACCGCGCGCTTGAGCGAACTCGACAGGCTCGTCGCTGAGCTCAGGGCCTGCCGGCTCTGCCGCGACGCGCCGCGCTTCGGTCCTGCGCTGCCGCACGAGCCCCGCCCCATCATCCAGGCCGCGCCGACCGCGCGGCTGCTGATCGCCAGCCAGGCGCCGGGCACGCGGGCGCACGCCAGCGGCCAGCCCTTCACCGACGCCTCGGGCGACCGGCTGCGCGCCTGGCTCGGGCTCGACAAGGCGCGCTTCTACGATTCCGCCATGGTCGCCATCGTGCCGATGGGCCATTGCTTCCCCGGCCTCGACGCCAAGGGCGGCGACCTGCCGCCGCGGCGCGAATGCGCCTTGCGCTGGCGCGCGCCGGTCCTCTCGGGCCTGCCGGACCTTCGGCTCGTGCTGGTGATCGGCCGCTATGCGCGCGATTTCCACCTGCCCGAATGGAAGGGCGGCGGCTTGACCGAGACGGTCATGGCCTGGCGGCAGATCCTCTCGACGCCGCGCATTCCGCGCGTCCTGCCCCTCCCCCACCCGTCCTGGCGCAACAACGGCTGGCTCAGGCGCAACCCCTGGTTCGAGGAGGAGCTGCTGCCGGCGCTGCGCGAGGAGGTGCGGCGCGTGCTGGCCTAGACCGACGGGATGAACGTCGTGCGTCCTTCGAGGCTTCGCTCTCGCGAAGCACCTCAGGATGAGGATTGCCGATGCCCACCATCAACCGACGCACCTTATCCTGAGGTGCGAGCGAAGCGAGCCTCGAAGGACGCAAAACGGTCCTGCAAGCGCACATCTTGGGCCTGTCGAAGGACGAGGCGCGATCTGCTGTCGCCCTTCGGAAGGAAATTGAGGGTGGCCGGGTCAGGCCCGGGCATGACGATCGGAGCGGCTCACTTCTCGAGGCGCGCCACGAGGCTCGAGGTGTCCCAGCGGCCGCCGCCCATGCTCTGCACCTCGGCGTAGAACTGGTCGACGAGCGCCGTCACGGGCAGGTGCGCATGGTTGCGGCGCGCCTCGTCGAGGCAGATGCCGAGGTCCTTGCGCATCCAGTCGACGGCGAAGCCGAAGTCGAACTTCATCTGGTTCATCGTCTTGGCGCGGTTTTCCATCTGCCAGGAGCCGGCCGCGCCCTTCGAGATCACCTCGATCACGGCATCGACGTCCATCCCCGCCTTACGACCGAAATGCACCGCCTCGGAAAGGCCCTGCACGAGGCCGGCGATGCAGATCTGGTTCATCATCTTGGCGATCTGGCCGGCGCCCGGCGGGCCGAGCAGGCGGCAGGCGCGGGCGAAGCTCATGATCACGGGCTCGGCCTTGGCGAAGACGTCGGCCTCGCCGCCGCACATCACGGTCAGCACGCCGTTCTCCGCGCCCGCCTGTCCGCCGGACACCGGCGCATCGACGAAGCCGAGGCCCTTGTCCCTGGCGGCGGCGTGCAGCTCGCGCGCCACGCCGGCGGACGCCGTCGTATGGTCGACGAAGATCGCGCCCTTGGCCATGCCGGCGAAGGCGCCCTCGGCCCCGAGCGTCACCGAGCGCAGGTCATCGTCATTGCCGACGCAGGCGAAGACGAAATCCTGTCCCGCCGCCGCCTCGGCCGGTGTCCTGGCGGCCTTGCCGCCGTTCTCGCCCACCCATTTCTCGGCCTTCGCGAAGGTGCGGTTGTAGACCGTCACCTCGTGACCCTTGCTCTTGAGATGCCGCGCCATGGGGTAGCCCATGACACCGAGCCCGAGAAATGCCGCCTTCGCCATTGTTTCCTCTCCACGCGTTGGGGTTTGCGCCCTGCTTAGGCGAAGGCGCACGCGAGGGAAAGCGCTACGGCGTCAGTTCAGCGGATGACCTGGAAGGTGCCCTCGCGCTTGGCGGAATGGCCGCCGGAGCCGGTCGTCGTCGCGCTGGAGGACCACTGGCCGGGCGCCGTGCGCGTCGCCGAACCGCTCGTCGTGGCCATGTTGCCGCGCGGGCCCTGGCTCTCGCGGCTCCACTCGCAGCGGCCGTTGGCGCAGGAGCCCTTGCCCTCGCTCTGCACGCTGTTGCCGCGCGGGCCGGTCGTCTGCCCGCTCCGCTGCCAATCGGCCGCCGCGGGTGCCGTCAGCGCCACGCCGGCGACGAGGCCGAGGCCCAGGATGAATGTCCGCATGATGATGCTCCCTCGCCGGCGTCGCATCGCCGGCCGATGAAGCATAATGGCCAAGCTTCAACGCGCGGTTGTAGCTCGGCTTCGAATTCCCCCATTCGCATTAGCGAATTGGTTCCATACCGTTGACGCTCGACAGGCATGCGCAGCTCGCATGAATGTTGGCTTGCCAAATCGCCTAACAAGGAGGCCCCGGCCGAGCCGCCGGAACGATCCGCCCCCGACGGCCGAGAGGCCCGGCGGCAAGCGAAGGAAAGAATCCATGAAGCGCAGACATTTCCTGCAGGGCGCCGCCCTCGGCGCGACGGCGGCCGTCGCCAGCCCGGCGATCGCCCAGTCCAATCCCGAGATCAAGTGGCGCGTCACCTCGAGCTTCCCGAAGTCGCTCGACACGATCTACGCCGGCGCCGAAGTGCTGTCCAAGATGGTCTCCGAGCTGACTGACGGCAAGTTCCAGCTCCAGGTCTTCGCAGCCGGCGAGCTGGTGCCCGGCCTGCAGGCGCTGGACGCCGTGTCGAACGGCACGGTCGAGGCCTGCCACACCGTGTCCTACTACTACGTCGGCAAGGACCCGACCTTCGCCGTCGCCTCCTCGGTCCCCTTCGGCCTCAACGCCCGCCAGCAGAACGCCTGGATGTACCAGGGCGGCGGCATCGAGCTCTTCAACGAGTTCTACAAGGGCCATAACGTCCATGGCCTGCCCTGCGGCAACACGGGCGCGCAGATGGGCGGCTGGTTCCGCAAGGAGATCCGCAACGTCGCCGACGTGAACGGCCTGAAGATGCGCATCGGCGGCATCGCCGGCCAGGTGCTGCAGAAGCTCGGCGCCGTGCCGCAGCAGATCGCCGGCGGCGACATCTATCCGGCGCTGGAGAAGGGCACCATCGACGGCGCCGAATGGGTCGGCCCCTACGACGACGAGAAGCTCGGCTTCAATAAGGTCGCGCCCTTCTACTACTACCCGGGTTGGTGGGAGGGCGGACCGACGGTCCATGCCTTCTTCAACCTCGAGAAGTACAACGCGCTGCCGAAGCTCTACAAGGACGCGCTGATGGCGGCCTCGACCTACGCCAACACGATCATGCAGGCTCGCTACGACGCCCAGAACCCGGCGGCGCTGAAGCGCCTTGTGGCCGGCGGCGCGCAGCTCCGCCCCTTCACGCAGGACGTGATGGAAGCCTGCTACAAGGCCTCCAACGAGCTCTACGCCGAGATTTCGGCGCGCAATCCCGCCTTCAAGAAGGCGATCGACGCGATGGTGTCCTTCCGCAACGACCAGTATCTCTGGTTCCAGGTGGCGGAATACGCCTACGACAACTTCATGGTCCGCGCCCGCGCGCGCGGCTGATCGCCGTCCGCCGGCTGCTTCGCCGGCGACCGGCCTGTTCTGAAAAACCCGGCCCGGCCGCCCCTCCGGGCGGCCGGGCTTCTGCTGTTTGTCTCATCAGAGAATCGTATTGCATTTTTCAGGAATTCTGATTTGGTCCGCGTCCCACGCGGGGCTGGGTTGCAGGAAGTTGCGGGCTGGCGCGTCGCGAAAAATGAGGGAGAGATACGCATGAAGCGTCGTCAGTTTCTGACCGCCGCGACGGCCGGCGCCGCCGCCGTGATCGCCAAGCCGGCCATCGCGCAGACCGCGCCCGAAATCAGCTGGCGCGTGACCTCGAGCTTCCCGAAGTCGCTCGACACGATCTTCGGCGCCTCGGAAGTCTTCGCCAAGGCGGTCGCGGAAATGACCGACAACCGCTTCAAGATGCAGGTCTTCGCGGCCGGCGAGATCGTGCCGGGCCTGCAGGTCGCCGACGCCGTGACCAACGGCACCGTCGAGGTCGGCCATACCGCGCCCTACTATTACGTCGGCAAGGACCCGACCTACGCGTTCGGCACGGCCGTGCCCTTCGGCATGAACTCGCGCCAGTCCGACGCCTGGTGGATGTACGGCGACGGCGACAAGCTCATGAACGAGTTCTACGCCACGCAGAAGATCTATGGCCTCATCGGCGGCAACACGGGCTGCCAGATGGGCGGCTGGTTCCGCAAGGAGATCAAGACGCCGGCGGACCTCAACGGCCTCAAGATGCGCATCGGCGGCTTCGCCGGCCGCGTGCTCCAGAAGCTCGGCTCCGTGCCGCAGCAGATCGCCGGCGGCGACATCTATCCCGCGCTCGAGAAGGGCACGATCGACGCCGCCGAATGGGTCGGCCCCTATGACGACGAGAAGCTCGGCTTCAACAAGGTCGCCCCGTTCTACTACTACCCGGGCTGGTGGGAGGGCGGCGCCGGCCTCCAGTTCTTCATCAACCTCGACAAGTGGAACAGCCTGCCGAAGAACTACCAGGCGATCCTCGCCAACGCGGCGCAGCATGCCAACACCGACATGCAGGCGAAGTACGACGCCCGCAACCCGGGCGCGCTGAAGCGCCTCGTCGCCGGCGGCGCGCAGCTGCGTCCCTTCTCGCCCGAGGTCATGCAGGCCTGCTTCAAGGCCGCGCAGGAGCTCTACACCGAGACGGCGGCGACCAACGCCCAGTTCAAGAAGGTGCATGACAACTACATGGCCTTCCGCGGCGACCAGTACCTCTGGTGGCAGGTGGCCGAGTTCAACTACGACAACTTCATGGTCCGCGCGAAGGCCGGCGGCCTGATCTGAGGGTTCCGTCCCGGATGCCTACGAAAAACCCCGGCGAAAGCCGGGGTTTTTTGCATTCCTCGCCGGTCGGCACTCGCCGTCAGGCATTCTCCGGCCGGTTGAAGGGCAGCACGCGCACCCGCTTGCGGGTCGCCTGATGCCAGGCGTTGGCGACCGCCGGGCCGATCGGCGGCACGCCCGGCTCGCCGACGCCGGTCGGCTTGGCCGTGGACGGCAGGATATGGACCTCGACGGCCGGCATCTCGTCGATCCTGAGCACCTCGTATCCGTCGAAATTGCCCTCGACGACGCGGCCGCCCTCGAGCGTCAGGCGCGACTTCAGCACCGCGCCGAGGCCGAAGCCGACGCCGCCCTCGATCTGCGCCCTGATATTGTCCGGATTGACCGCGACGCCGCAATCGAGCGCGCAGACGACGCGGTGCACCCGCGGCGTCCCATTCTCGACCGAGACCTCGGCGATCTGGGCGACGATCGTGTTGAAGCTCTCGGCCAGCGCCACGCCGCGAAAGCGCCCGGCCGAGGGCGGCTGGCTCCAGCCCGCCTTCTCCGCCGCGAGCCTCAGCACCGCCGCATGGCGCGGATGATCCGCCATCATCTCCAGCCGGAAGGCGACCGGATCCTTGCCCGCGGCCGCCGCCAGTTCGTCGATGAAGCTTTCGACGGCATAGGCCGTGTGCGTCGAGCCGACGGCCCGCCACCACAGCACCGGCACGCCGGCCTGCGTCGTCGTCAGCTCGACCTTCATGTTGGGGATGGCGTAGGGCAGCTTCTGCGCGCCCTCGACCGACGTGGCGTCGACGCCATTGGTGACGAGCCCGCCCTCGAACGGCGTGCCGGCCACGATCGACTGGCCGACGATATGGTTCTGCCAGGCCACGAGCCGCCCGTCCCGATCGAGTCCCGCCTTGAGGCGATGGACATAGGCCGGCCGGTAGCGGCCGCCGCGCATGTCGTCCTCGCGGGTCCATTGGACGCGCACCGGACGGCCGCCGATCGCCTTAGAGACAGAGACGGCCTCCACGATGATGTCGCCGTCCGCGACCGCGCGCCGGCCGAAGCCGCCGCCGGTCTTCATGACATGCAGCGTCACCTTGTCCGGCGTCACGCCCGCGACCTGGGCCGCGATGGCCTGATAGATGTCGGGCATCTGGTGCCCGCCCCAGATCTCGACCCGCCCGTTCTCGATGCGCGCCACGGCGTTGAGCGGCTCCAGCGCCGCGTGGGCGAGGTACGGGAATTCGTAGGTCGCCTCCAGCAACTTCGCCGCGCCCGCCATGGCGCGATCGACGTTGCCGACATTCGCCGCCACGGCCTTGCCGGGCTGCGCCGCCAGGGACCGGTAGCTCGCCATCAGCGCATCGCTCGACCGCGTCTCGGCCTGGCTCTCGTCCCAGACGACGGTGACCGCCTCGCGCGCCTTCATCGCCCGCCACATATTGTCCGCCACGACGGCCACGCCGCGCGGCGTCTGGACCACGTCCACGACGCCCCGCATGCCTTTCGCCCTGGCGGCGTCGAAGGATCGCACTTTTGCGCCGAACAGCGGGGGATGGATCATCACCGCCGTCAGCAGCCCGGGCAGCTTGACGTCGATGGTGAAATCCTGCCGTCCCGTCGACTTGGCGAGGCTGTCGTACTTGCCGACGGCATCGCGGTCCTTGCCGATGTAGACCCACTCCCCAGGCTCGCGCAGACGGACGTTCGTGGGCACGGGCAGAACCGCCGCCTTCGCCGCCAGCGTGCCGAAGCTCGCCTGGCGCGCGCCGTGCCGCACAACACCCCGCTCCACGACGATCTCGCCGGCGGGGACCTTCCAGTCGTTCGCGGCCGCCTGCACGAGCATCTGGCGGGCCGCCGCGCCCGCCCTGCGGTAGCGGTCGAACGACGAGACGATGCCGGTCGAGCCGCCGGTCCCCTGGAGCGCGCCGCCCCATTCGAGATTGCCGAAGACCTTGGGATCGCCGGAGCCGCCGACCACGTCGATCTGCGACCAGTCGGCGCGAAGCTCCTCGTTCACCAGGGTTGCGAGGCCATGGTAGATCCCCTGCCCCATGTCCATATGGGCGGAGAGGATCGTCACCGCCCCGTCGGAGCCGATGCGGATGTAGGGCGTGAAGGCGCGGGCCGCGGCGCCGGCGGTGCCCTGGGCGCGGAGGTTGCCTGGCGCGAAGCCCAGCACCAGCGCGCCGGAGGCGGCGGCGGAGGCGAGCATGAAGCCGCGGCGCGACGGCCGGGCGGCGAAGGCGGTCGGAAGGGCGTTGGTGCGCATCGTAACCTCCCTCAGGCGAGCGTGCGGGCGGCGGCGTGGATCGCCCCGCGGATCCGCTGGTAGGTGGCGCAGCGGCAGATGTTGCCCGTCATGGCCGCGTCGATCTCCGCGTCGCTCGGCTTGCGGTTGCCCTCCAGCAGCGCCACCGCCGCCATCACCTGCCCCGACTGGCAATAGCCGCATTGCGGCACGTCGAGATCGACCCAGGCCTTGCGCACGGCCTCCGCGACCTTGCCGCCTGCGCCCTCGATCGTCGTGACGGCGCGGCCGGCGATATCGCCCATCGTCGTCTGGCACGAGCGGGTGGGCTGTCCGTCGACCCAGACCGTGCAGGCGCCGCACAGCGCCTGTCCACAGCCGTACTTCGTTCCGGTCAAGCCGATGACGTCTCGCAGGGCCCAGAGCAGCGGCATGTCGGTTTCGACATCCGTCTCCTGCGCCTGCCCATTCAGGGTGAAGCGGACCATGCCCGCGCTCCTCGATGTTGGCGTGAGCGCCCGGGGGCCCAGCGCGAACGAGGCGCGGACCGCCGTGACGAAGGTGGCGACAGAATCGTCGCCGCCAACCGCCAAGCTAGGCATGATCATGGCCGCATCAAGATGCGGCGGGCGCGAAGGCGCGAAGCCGCGTCAGACCGCCGCGAGGGCGAAGGCCGGCGGCACGACGATCGCATCCCCGGAGACGGCCGCCGGCCGCAGACCGCCGAGCTTCAGCTGCTGCGTGGCGAGCCTGTGCATCAGGCGCATGTCGCGCAGGTTGATCTTGAAGGCCACGTCGACCCAGGCATGGGCGATGCTCTCGAGCTCGGCGAGCGTGGGGCCCTGCGCCAGCGCCAGGGCGTAGCGCGTCGCCATGCGGGCGTGGAAGCCCTGGGCGAGGCCCCCGTTGACCCGGTGGGCCGTGGCGATGCCGAGTCCGCGCGGCGCAAGCTCGTCGATCATCCGGACTCCGTAGGCCTGGTCGAGGTCGATCGCCTCCCCTGTCTCGACCATGCGCCGGACATGAGGACCCGGCGCGCGGCGGCTGAGATAGCTGATGGCGCCCATGCCGGGGAACATGCCGAACTTGATCTCGGGAAGCTGCAGCGTGCTTCCCTGCTCCGCGATGATCGTCTGGCAGCAGGCCGCGCCCTCCAGTCCGCCGCCGAGCGCCTGGCCGGCGATCACCGAGGTGGTGGAGACCGTGCCCTCGAACCCGGTGTGGAAAACATGCCCGATGCGCACGCAATCGAGCGCATAGGTCAGCAGCGACTCCCTGTCGCCCGCCACCACGCAGGCAACGAAGAAGTCGAGGTCGCCGCCGAGCGAGAAGACCCCGTCGCGGTCGCTCGCCAGGATCATGTGGCGCACCGAGTCCGGTTCGCGGTTGTTCAGATCGCGGATCCAGAGGGAGGCTGTCCTGAGCCCGTCAAGCACTTCCCTGGTCACGCAGGGCCGTTGCCTCGGGCACAGCGAAATTATGACAGTCTTACGCTCGGGAAGATACTCGACCCGAACATGTTCCGAAGCATAATTGCTCGGGAATGCGGGAGACTGCGTCGCCATTTCGAGGCCTCTTCTTTGGTTAAAGAGAGCCTAACGCAAAGCACCGCTTATTCACAGATGCTTAATGGCCGTTAACCTTTTTTCCTTGCATTAAGGTTAAGCCGCCCGGTTTTGCGGGGTCTTGCCTCTGAAAAGTGCAAGGGTTTGCGCCGCCGGAACCGGCTTGCCGAAGAGATAGCCCTGCATTTCGTTAACGCCGTGCGCCACCGCGATGCGCGCCTGGGCCTCGGTCTCGACGCCCTCGAGCAGCAGCGTGCTGCCCGTCACCTTGGCGATATTGGCAAGAGCCGAGATGGTGGCCCGCGAGGTCCGGTCGGTCTCGACGCTGTCGGCGAACGCCTTGTCGAGCTTGATCTTGTCGAACTTGTACTTCTGCACGTAGGCGAGCGACGAATAGCCCGTGCCGAAATCGTCGAGGCTGACCCGCACGTCCATGCGGCGCAGGCACTCGATCAGGTCCAGCATGCCCTCCGCATCATCGATGAGCACGGATTCCGTGACTTCGAGGTCGAGCCGGTTCGCCGGCAGTCCGGTCTGCGTCAGCACATGCCAGATGTCGGCGAACAGCGTGTCGCGGTCGCGGAACTGGATGGGCGAGACATTGACGCTGACCCGGACGTCCGCCGGCCAGTTCATGGCCTCGCGGCAGGCGCGGTTCAGGACCTGCCGGCCCAGTGCCTCGATCTGGCCCGTGCTCTCGGCGAGCTCGATGAAGACGTCGGGCGGGATCGCGCCGAATTCGGGATGGGTCCAGCGCGAGAGCGCCTCGAAGGCGACGATGCGCCCGCTTTCGGCGGCGACGATCGGCTGGAAGACGATGTCCAGCCCGCCGTCCGAGAGCGCCGCCGCGAGATCCTTCTCCAGCCGCCGGCGGCGCTCGAGCTGGCGCGCCATCTCGGCGTCGAAGAGATCCGCGCCGTTGCGGCCCTTCGCCTTCTGGGAATAGAGCGCGATGTCAGCGGCGCGGATCAGCGCCGTCTCGTCCTCGCCATGATCGGGCCCGATGGCGATGCCGACGGACGCCGTCGTCTTGCAGACGTTCGCGCCGAGCTTGATCGGCTTCGACACGGCCTTGAGGAGACGCCGGGCGAGCGCCTGGGCCTCGCGCCGGCCGATGTCCTTAACGACGATGACGAACTCGTCGCCGCCGAGCCGGCCGACCATGGCCTCCGGACCCGCGGCCGACCGCAGCCGCTCGCCGACCTTCACCAGCAGCTGGTCGCCGGCGACATGGCCGAGCGTGTCGTTGATGTCCTTGAACTTGTCGAGATCGAGCAGCAGCACGCCGACCCTGGCGCGGGTGCTCCCCGGCTGGACGGCCAGCGCCTCGGCGATGCTGCTCAGGATCATCGCGCGGTTGGCGAGGCCGGTGAGCCCGTCGAACTTGGCCATGCGCTCGATGTCGGCGGCGGCGCGCGTCTGCTCGGTAACGTCGTCCACCGTCAGGATCTGGTCGCCGGACGGCGTGGTGCCGGCCTTCAGCAGAAGCACCTGGCCGCGTTCCGTCACGAACTTGAGCACGAGGTCCCTGCCCTGCGTGAGGCTCGTCTGGATCTCGCCGATCTCGGCATGGCGGAGCGTCCCGCGCGGCAGCGCCGAGAGCAGCACCTCATGCAGGCGCTGGTAGTTCATCTGCGGGAGATCGAGCAGCGACAGGAAGCGCTGGTTCAGGATCTTCACCCGCCCGGACCGGTCCACCATGCACAGGCCGTTCATCATGTGCGTGATCGCCATGTCGAGCCTGAGGTTCACCTCGCCGACGTCGCGCTCGGTCCTGAAGGCGCGCGACACGATCTGGTTCAGCCCGCCGACGATCTTCACGAGCGTCAGCATGTAGATGACCAGCAGGCAGGCGAGACCGAAGTTCGTGCCCGAGGGATTGAGCATCAGGTAGGTGAAGAGCGGCAGGCAGGCGGCCGCGACCTGCCCACAGGCCACGAGCGGCCGGCCGGCGTTGCGGCCGGCGATTCCGCCCGCATAGCCGACGACGGCCGCCACCGTGATCACGCTCAGGTCCTTGATGTCGTGATCGGCGAAGACCATGACGCCGAAGGCGCCGAGGAGCGACGCGAAACCGATGGCGCCGATGCCGTAGATCAGCTCCCACAGGCGGGCCGTGCGATAGCTGGAAAGCCGGCCGAGATGATGCCGGCGGTAATGCAGGATGCAGGCGACGCGCGTCAGCCCGACCGCGCCGACGGCCGCCATCATGCTGAAGAAGCCGTTGTGCGGGTCCGCCACATGGCAGAACCACGCGAGCGCCATGATCCCGACCACGCCGCCCGCCACCGAGGTGACGTCGTTATGCAGGTGGTCGATCAGATCGAAATAGACCTTCCGGTCGCGCGCATGGGCTTCGGCCGGGCGGCGGAAGACCTGTCGCAGGATCCGACGAGGAAAACTGGGAAACGGCACGGAGGTCCTGTTGCGGAGCTATGGACCTCGGCATCCTGCTGTCAAATTCGTTATCAAAGATTTGATCGGACAATCAAATCCGTCTTTCTCGCGATTAAATTACGGCGGGTCCTGGACCGTTCCACAACTATAAATTGTATTTTGCTACCGCTGCGGAGGCCGCGGATGGCGCGCTCGCCAGTCGCGCGGCCTCTCGAACTCCCCGGCCCAGAGCCCGGCGTAGCGGGATCGCGCCTCCGCCTCCTCGGCCTCGTAGGCGCCGAAGGCGACGGCGCGTCCGTCGCGCACCAGTGCGGCGCCGACGTCGATTCCCCTCACGCGGCAGCGCGCGAGCAGGCGTCCGTAACGGTCGCGCTCGCTCCCGACGCAGGTCGCGAGCCCGCCTGCCAGCAGGAGCCGCAAGGCGGACAGCGACTCGCGCCCGCAGGAGGTCGAGCGTCCGGAGACGTTGCAGGTCTGCTGCAGCTCCGGCGCGTCGATGCCCAGGAGCCGGATCTCCTCGCCCGCGATGCGGAGGCTGTCGCCGTCCATCGCGACGGCGGTGCCCGTCAGATCCGTCTCCGGCGCCATGCGCAGGACGGCGAGGAGCCCTCCCGCGGCGACCAGAATGCCGATCGACAGGGCCAGTTTCGGTCTCAGCGCGGCCATCGCCCTTCGATTCGCTCGTTCGGTCGCTTGATGGGATAGGCCGGAGTTTCTTTCAACATGTCAGGATCGCCTTAACGACTCCGTGGCTAAGTTCAGGGCCGCGCGGCCTGACCCGGCCACCGCACAGGACGTTGCGTAACTGTTCATGACTCACCTGACGGCCGACATCGTCGAAAGGCGGAAAGCGACCGAGGATCGCCGGCTGATGGAGCGGCGCGGCCGCAAGAGCGTCGTGCAATCCGCGCGCGAGCGGCTGACCTCCACCACGGGCCTCGACCGGACCTTCGATTTCGAGACGCTCCGCCTCTTCGCGCGGGCCAAGACCTCGTCCTGCATCATCCTCTCCGTCTACACGCTGATGGTGGCGGCGAGCCTCACCGTCTGGACGGCCGCCGCCTTCGCGATCCTCTGGGGCTCCGTCACGGTCAGCGCCCTGGTGCTCGGCGCCCTGGTGGCGCAACGCTTCAACGTCGACGCCACGGAGGAAACGGCGACGCGCTGGCGCCGGCGCTTCATTGCGCTTGAGATCTTCCAGTCCCTCGTCTGGTCGTCGATCTCCGTGATCGCGCTGACCTCGCAGAGCGACCTGCTCCAGTATTTCCTGATCGTGGCGATGCTGATCTACAGCGGCGCGAGCTCGATGCTCGCCTCGTCGATCCGCATGGCGATCTTCGCCAGCGTCGGACCCATGCTGATCGCCATTGCCGCCATCTCCGTCATCTCGACGGACGTCGGCGCGCTGATGCTGGCCGGGCTCGCGACCTTCGCCGTCGTCGTGCATCTGGTGCTGGCGATCCGCACCCACGAAACCACGCTCGCGACCCTCGGGCTGGGCGCGGAAAAGGATACGCTCTTCAGCGCTCTCGAGGAAGCGAACGCCAAGCATGACGAGGCGCGGCGGCGTGCCGAGGAGGCGAACCTCGCGAAGTCACGCTTTCTCGCCACCATGAGCCACGAGCTGCGCACGCCCCTGAACGCGATCCTCGGCTTCTCGGAAGTGATGAAGAGCGAGCTTTTCGGGCCCCATTCCGTCGACCAGTACAAGGAATATTCGAACGATATCCATTCGTCCGGCCAGCACCTGCTGAACATCATCAACGAGATCCTCGACCTCTCGCGCATCGAGGCCGGCCGCTACGAATTGCAGGAGGAGCCCGTCGATCTCGCGGCGACGGTCGACGACTGCCGGCACATGCTGGAGCTGCGCGCGCGGGGCAAGTCGATCACGCTCCGTACGATGCTGGAGTCGGGCCTTCCCAGGCTCTGGGCCGACGAGCGCGCCATCCGTCAGATCGCCATCAACCTGCTCGCCAATGCGATCAAGTTCACGCCGCAGGGCGGCGAGGTCATGGTGAAGGTGGGCTGGACCGCGAGCGGCGGCCAGTATGTCGCCATCCGCGACACCGGACCGGGCATCCCGGAGGAGGAGCTGCCGACCGTGCTGGAGACATTCGGCCGGGGCTCCATGGCGATCAAGACCGCCGAGCAGGGAACGGGCCTTGGCCTGCCGATCGTCCAGGGACTGATCCAGCTCCACGGCGGCCAGTTCGACCTGCGCTCGAAGCTGCGCGAGGGCACCGAGGTGATCGCGATCTTCCCGCCGGGCCGCGTGATGGAGACGGTCGCCCCCGTGGAACAGGCGGCCTGAACGGATCGGGCACCCGGGCGGATCCGGAGACAAGCGTCCGGTCGCCGGACAGGACTGATGCTAGATCAACGGCTTGAGCAGATTGTCATCGAAGCGGCGCTGGTCCCCGTCCCGGAACAGGCCCCAGTCTGCCATCTCCACCGCCGCGCCGCCGATGATCTCCTCCGTGGAGACGACGTCGCCATGGAGCGCGATCACGGAGGTCGCATGCCAGTGAGCCTCGCTTTCCGTGCAATCGATGCGCGGAGAGGAGGCCCAGGAGGCATCGTGGACAAAGGAGAACCGGCGGCCGAACAGTGGCGCGCCGACCATCGCCGCCAGGCAGCAGGTCGACGAGCCGTAGCCCGCCACGTGAACCGTCTGCGGGCCGGCGGCCTGGATCTCCGCCAGGAAGCGGGGTTCCGAGAACGCCGAGATTTGCGACTTGATGATGATCGTCTCGCCCGGCAGCGGTTCGAAACCCTCCACGCAATCGACGAACGCGCCGCCCTTCGTGAAGAGCGGGCCCCGCTGCTCGTGCCGGACATGGATGATTCTCCAGTCCGAAGCCCGCGCATGGTCGAGAAGAAGACCTGCATTCTCGAGACTGGGCCCGATCATTTCCATGAACAGGGGGCGCCCGGGGGTCACGTACTCGCGCTGCACATCGATCATCACCAGCGTGACCGGAGGCAAAATTCCCATGAAAACCATTCCACGATCGTGAATAACAGGTTTCCGACAGCCCACTGGTTGGCAGCGGATTGCTTGACTGCGAGGTCGACGAGCAGAGTATCCAGCTCATTACGCCACGGATGATCCGCCCCGTCATGCAAGATTGCCGAACGGAAGCTATTCAAGAATGTTGAAGTCGACCTCCATTGAGGATTGGGACAACGTCCGTTTCTTCCTGGCGGCCGCCCGGGCCGGCAGCCTCAACGCGGCTGCGAAGAGCATCGGGGCCTCGCAGCCGACGATGAGCCGCCGCATCGCGGCGCTGGAGGCCAACGTGGGCGCGGCCCTGTTCGATCGCCACCGCGACGGGCTGGCGCTGACCGATACCGGGCGCGCCATCATGGAGCGCGCGCTCGCGCTCGAGGAGGCGGCCCTCGCGCTCGACCGGAAGATCCTGGCGCAGAGCGAAGGCATCGCGGGCACGGTGCGCGTGACGGCGACGGAGGGAATCGGCGCGCTCTGGCTGACGCCGCGGCTGCGCGCGCTCGCCGACCGGCATCGCGACCTGCAGCTCGAGATCCTGCTCGACAACGCGCCCGTCAACCTGCTCCGGCGCGAAGCCGACATCGCGCTCAGGCTGTCACGTCCCTCGAAGCCGGACCTGATCGCGCGCAAGGTCGGCGAACTGAACTTCAGCCTTTTCGCCAGCCGGGGCTATTGCGCGGAACATGGCGAGCCCACCTCGCTCGGGGACCTCGCCCGCCACAGTCTGGTGGATGTCACGCTGCGCCAGGCGGCGCCGGACCAGGCATGGCACCGCATCCTCGACGGGGAGCCGCGGATCGCGTTCAACACGAACAGCACCCATGCGCAGCTCGCCGCGGTGCGGGCTGGCTATGGCATCTCCCTGCTGCCGAGCTACGTCGGCAGCTATTTCGACGACATCGTCGCCGTGGTGCCGGAGGCGCACTGGCGGCGCGGCGAACTCTGGCTTGTCGCGCATACGGACCTGCGCACCAGCCCCCGCATTCGGCTCGTCTATGATGCGATCGTGGCGTTCTGCGCCGAGGACCCGCACTTCGGACGACAGAGCGAATTCCGAACGGGGTGACGCCGCAGTCTCGATCGGGGCAGGCTCCGGCCGCCGCCCTAGACCGCCTTCACGCTCACGCCCGCCTGCGCGAAGGTCGCCATGCCGGCATGGCAGGCGACCGCGCCCTTGACGATCGCGGCGGCCATCGCTGCGCCGGTCCCTTCCCCCAGCCGCATGCCCAGATCGAGCACCGGCTTCAGCTTCAGCCGCTCCAGCACCGCGCCATGCGCGCCCTCGGGCGAGACATGGCCGGCGAGGCAATGATCGAGCGCCGCCGGATCCGCCGCATGAAGGATCGCCGCCGCCGCCGTCGCGACATAGCCGTCGAGGATGACCGGGACCTTCTGCAGCCGCGCCGCGACGATGGCCCCCGCGATGGCCGCGATCTCGCGCCCGCCGAGCCGGCGCATCACCTCGAGCGGATCCCTGAGATGCGCGGAATGGAAGGAGACGGCCTTCTGCACGGCGGCGATCTTGCGCCGCAGGCCGTCGTCGTCGACGCCGGTGCCGCGGCCGACCCAGTCCGCCGCCTCGCCGCCGTAGAGCGCATGGTAGATGGCGGCGGCCGAGGTCGTGTTGGCGATGCCCATCTCGCCGAGGCAGAGCAGGTCGCTGCCGCCGGCGGTCGCCTCCATGCCGAAAGCGAAGGTGGCGGCCGCCGCCCGCTCGTCCATCGCCGCCTCCTCGGTGATGTCGCCGGTCGGCACGTCGAGCGCGAGATCGAAGATCTTGAGGCCGATGTCGAAGGTCGCGCAGATCTGGTTGATCGCCGCGCCCCCGGCCGCGAAATTGTCGAGCATCTGGCGCGTCACCTCCTGGGGATAGGAGGAGACGCCGTGCTTCGCGACGCCGTGGTTGGCGGCGAAGATGGCGACCAGCGGCCGGTTGACGGCGGGAGCGCCGCGCTGCCAAGCCGCGACATGGCAGGCGATCTCCTCGAGCCGCCCGAGCGCGCCCTTCGGCTTCGTCAGTTCGGCGTCGCGCGCCAGGAAGGCCGCGACCGCCGCCTCGTCGGGCTCCGGCATCTGGTCGAGCAGCGCCCTGATGTCGTCGAACGGGAGACCGGTGGGCTGCTGCATCGGAGGCGTCTGCATCGCAAGGTTCCTGACGAGTTTCCTGTCGCATCGGCCAGCGCACCCTCGCCCGCGCGGCCCGTGGCTGTTAGACCGCCGGGCGGGCATAGGAAAGGGCTGCGGTGTCGCGCGGGGATCAGCCGGAAGCCGAGGGGACCGACGGGGGAGCGCCGCAACTTGCCGGCTGGCGAGCGCTCGCGGCCGACGGCGCAGCCATGATCCGTTTCTACTCACGACTGCCCATGCCGCGCCTTCCCTTCGAGGCCGAGGCCCATGCGCCGCCCGACTTCCGCCGCGCCCCGCGCATGCTGCCCCTGGCGGGCCTCGTGATCGGGCTCCCCGGCGCGCTGGTTCTCGCGCTGTGCGCCGCCCTCGGCCTGCCGCCCCTCGTGGCCGCGGCGCTCGCGGTGGCGGCGGCGGTTCTCGCGACGGGTGCCTTCCACGAGGACGGGCTGGCCGACACGTTCGACGGGCTGGGCGGCGGCTGGACGCCGGAGCGCCGGCTCGAGATCATGAAGGACAGCCGCATCGGCTCCTACGGCGGCGCCGCCCTCATGCTGGCGCTGATCGCGCGCGTGGCCTGCCTCGCCGCGCTGATCGAGCGCGGCGGCCTGCCCGCCGCCGCCACGATGCTCGCCGCCGCCGCCCTCTCCCGCCCGATCGCCCTCCTGCCGCTCGCGCTGCTGCCTCCCGCCCGGCCGGACGGGGCCTCGGCGCTCGTCGGCCGCCCCTCGCGGGCGACCGTCGCCCTCGCCATCGGCCTCGGCCTCCTGCTGAGCGGCCTGCTGGCGGCGCTCGCGGGCGCATCCGTCGCCGGCGCCGGCCTGGGGCTGGCGCTGGGTCTCGCGTCGGCGTGGGTCCTGACGCGCTGGTCCGCCCGGGCGATCGGCGGCCAGACCGGCGATGTCGCGGGGGCCTGCCAGCAGCTCGCCGAGATTGCCATCTACGTAGGAATGCTTATGGTGTTGAGTCATGAGCATCCCATCTCCCTGCATCAGGGTCTGCAGCCTCGATGAGGTGAGGAGGATCTGCGTGGGATGTGGTCGGACGCTCGAGGAAATCGCCAGCTGGTCGCGGCTGGATGAGGCGCAGCGGCAGGAGATCGAGGCGCGTTCGCAGGAACGGCTGGCGGGTCTCGGCATGACGATCGACAACCAGTCCATGTTTCCCGACGCGCGTTCCTCCGCAACGCCCGCGCGCTGACCGCGGATCGTCGCCCTTGCTGCCACTCATCATCATCGCCGTCGCCATCGCGGTGGCCGTCGCGGCCACCATCGTCGGCAACGATGCACCGCTCGGCCTCGACCTTGATCGCCTGATGCCGATGATCGCGCTCACGCTGATGGCGCTGGCCATTGGCGCCGGCGCGATCGGCAGCTTCCGGGGGCGGATCGGCGAGGGCCTGAAGGCGGCGCTCGTCTGGGTGGCGATCGCACTCGCGCTGGTCGCGGGCTACGCCTTCCGCTTCGAGCTCGCCTCCGCCGGCAACCGGGTCGTCGGCGTCGTGGCGCCCGGCGTCATGCTGTTCGGTCCCGGCGGCGAGGTCACGGTGTCGCGCGCGCCCGACGGCCAGTTCCATTTCCGCGGCCAGGCCAACGGCAAGCCCATCCGGCTGATGTTCGACACGGGCGCCTCCAGCGTGGTGCTTACGCACGAGGACGCTTTGGCCATGGGCCTGAGGCTCCGCGACGACGATTTCAGCATCATGGTCCGCACGGCCAACGGCACGGCCCGCGCCGCCCCCGTCACGCTCCGCAGCCTTGAGATCGGCGGCATCCGCGAGACCGACGTCCGGGCCATGGTGGCCCAGCCCGGCCGCCTCGGCGAGAACCTGCTCGGCATGACCTTCCTGGAGCGCCTCGCCTCCTACGAGGTCCGCGGCGACCAGCTGACGCTGCGCGGCCGCGGCGGCTGACTCAGCCGACCGTCCCCGGCTTCGCCTCCAGCCGCATCATCGTCGCGGTGATGATCGCGACGACCGTCTCCCTGCCCTCTTCGACGGCGATCACTTCGCCCTGCGTGACGGTGAGCGTCCGGCCGGGCTTCACCACGCGGCCGATGGCGAGGAAGCGATCCCCCTTCGCAGGCGACATCAGATTCACCTTGAACTCGACCGTCAGCACCGCCGACCCCTCCGGCATCAGCGAGAAGGCCGCGTAGCCGCAGGCGCTGTCGACGATCGTGGTCACGACGCCGGCATGGAGATAGCCATGCTGCTGGCAGATGTGCTTCGCGTAAGGCAGCGCGATCACCGCCTTGCCCGGCTCCACCGAGACGAGCGAGGCGCCGAGCGTCGCCATGATGGTCTGCCGCTCGAAGCTCTCGCGGATGAGACTGGCGGGGTCGGTCATGCGGCGGCGAACCGGAGGCGTAGCCCGAGCGCGCCCAGGACCTTGATCAGCGTCGAGAGTTGCGGATCTCCCTTGGCCGAGAGCGCACGATAGAGGCTTTCGCGCCCGAGTCCGGCGCGCTTCGCGACGTCGGTCATGCCCCGCTTGCGTGCGATGACGCCAAGCGCATCAAGGAGCAGATCGACATCGCCGTCCTCGATCACAGCGTCGAGATAATGGGCGATATCCTCCTCGGTTTGGAGACTGTCGTCGAGGGTCCAGGGCTTGAGCCGCAGCTTTTCAGGTTGTTCTTCGCTCATCGCCTATCCTCACACTTGCCTTGCCAGCGACTGGGCCTCGACGATGTCCCTCGCCTGCGAGCCTTTGTCGCCGCCGCAAAGCAGGATGACGAGGGATCTGTCACGCAGCGTGAAATACAGGCGGTATCCGGGACCATGATCGACCCGCATCTCGCTGACGCCCGCGCCGACCGTCCGCACATCGCCGAGATTGCCCTGAGCAGCGCGCCGTAGCCGCATCTCGATCCGCGCCTTTGCAGTCCTGTCCTTCAGTCCCCGCAGCCAGTCATCGAAGAGAGCGGTCTGCTGGATGCTGTACATGCTTGTATCTTAAAAGATACAGAATGCCAAGGTTGGAAACGAGATGCTCACGCCGCCAGCCCCTCTTCCCGTCGCCGCATGGCGTCGCGCACGATGGCGACCGCCGCGTCGAGTTCCGCGAGCCCGGCGCCGGGCTTCAGCGCCTCGGTCGAGAGGTGCCGCCGGTAGAGCCGCGCGCCGGGCTGGCCGGGGAAGAGGCCCAGCAGATGCTTCGTCATCGCGTGCAGCCGCACGCCCTGCGCCAATTGCGCCGCGACATAGGGGCGGAAGGCGTCGAGCGCCTCGAACGCGTCCTTCACCGGTGCGGCCTCGCCAAAGAGCGCCGGATCGACGCCGAGCAGAAGCTCCGGGTTCTGGTAGGCCGCGCGGCCGAGCATGACGCCGTCGAGCGGGCCCAGATGCGGCATTGCCTCGGCCAGCGTGGCGATGCCGCCGTTGATCGCGACCGGAATCGCCGGATAGGCCGCCTTCAGCCGGTGCACGATCGCATAGTCGAGCGGCGGCACCTCGCGGTTTTCCTTGGGCGACAGGCCCTGCAGCCAGGCCTTGCGGGCATGGACGATCAGCGCGTCCGCGCCGGCGGCGACCATCTTGGCGGCGAGCGTGAACAGCGCCTCGTCTGGATCCTGGTCGTCGACGCCGATGCGGCACTTGACCGTGACGGGCACGGAGACCGCCGCTCGCATGGCGGCGACGCAATCGGCCACGAGGTCGGGCTCGCGCATCAGGCAGGCGCCGAAATGGCCGCCCTGCACCCGGTCCGACGGGCAGCCGCAGTTGAGGTTGATCTCGACATAGCCCTCCGCCTCGCAGATGCGCGCGGCCTCCGCGAGCTTCTGGGGCTCCGAGCCGCCGAGCTGCACCGCCACCGGCTGCTCATGGGCGCCAAAGCCGATGATGCGCGCCCGATCGCCATGAATCACCGCGCCCGGCGTCACCATTTCCGTATAGAGCCGCGCCCGGCGCGACAGGAGGCGATGGAACGAGCGGCAGTGCCGGTCGGTCCAGTCCATCATGGGAGCGACCGAGAAGCGCAGCTCGCGGGGGGACAGGCGGGTCATGCGCGGGTTATGGGGGCGACAGATCGTCCGCGCAAGCTGACCGCCAGGACCCTTGCTCAACGCTCTTGAATTTTGTTGAGCAAAGTCTATGCTCAACAGAAAGGTTTTTTGTTGAGCAATCAGGCATGCGTGTCGACCGTCATTCCTCGGTGGCCCATGCGGCCTATCACGATCTCCTTCGTTCGCTGCGCGACGATGCGGTGCTGGAGCTGCGCGGCACACCGACGCGCCTGGAGCGCGGGAGCCGCGCTTATTGGTACGACAGCTACCGCGTCGGTACCACCGTGCGCCAGACCTACATCGGCGAGGACGACGCCGAGCTGCGCCAGCGGCTCGATCGCGTGAAGGAACTCAAGGCCGCGGCTGCCGACAGACTCGCCGGACGCAACCGCCTCATCCGCATCCTCCGGGCTGAAGGCTTCCTCCGCGTGGACGGCGGCTTCGGCAGCCTGATGGCGAGCTTCGAGAAAGCCGGCCTCTTCCGGCTCGGCGCGACGCTCGTGGGCACGATCGCCTTCCGCCTCTATGAGGGAGAGCTCGGCATCCGCTACTCGTTCGACGAGGCCGCCCAGACCAACGACATCGACATCGCGAGCTTCGAGCGGCTGTCGCTGGCGCTCGAGGATACGGTCTCCGAGCCCGTGCAGAAAGTGCTGGCGGAGTTCTCTTTCGATCCCGTACCGACTCTCGAACGCGACGCCGTCTGGCGCTGGCGTCAGACGCGCAGCGACACGCTCGTCGAGTTCCTGACACCCTCGTTCGAGGAGGACGAGGGCCTGAAGAAGCTGCCCTCGCTCGGCGTCCACGCGCAGTCGCTGCATTTCCTGAACTATTTGATCGCCGAGCCGATCAAGGCGGCGGTCCCCTATCGCAGCGGCGTGCTGGTGCAGATCCCGCGTCCCGAGCGCTTCGCCGTCCACAAGCTCATCGTCGCCGACCGCCGCCGCGACGGGGCCGATAGCCTCAAGGCCCACAAGGACCGGCGGCAGGCCGCCTTCCTGATCGAGGCGCTGGCCGAGGACCGGCCCGAGGACCTGCGCGAGGCCTACGAGGACGCTCGGGAGCGCGGCCCCCGCTGGCGCGAGCGGCTCGCCGCGTCGCTGAAGCGCATGCCGGAGACGGCGAAGCGGCTGGAGGAATTGTAGGTCTCAAGAATAGCCTCCGCCTTGGCATCCACAACGTCCCTCATGCTGAGGAGCCGCCGCAGGCGGCGTCTCGAAGCACGCAGAACCGTCGTGCGTCCTTCGAGAAGGCTGCTGCGCAGCCTCCTCAGGATGAGGGTCGTTGATGACTGCAGGACAAGCGGCGATTCAGATCGCCGAAAGCCTCCAGCATTCCGGGAAATCGCTGTAGTCGTTGCTCGTCACGCCGTTGCGCATGGAGCCGGGATAGCTCTTCTGCGCCGCCGCGACCGTCAGCCTCAGCACGGCCGTCTGGCCGGGCTTCAGCAGCCCCGCATGCACCGCCGCCGCACCGATCGCGGAATCCCGCGTGTAGACGTCCGTGCCCCAGACCGTGCCCTCGAGCGCGCCGGTGATCCGGAAGTAATGCGTCACGCCCGGCGTCGCGCAGAGCCCGTGCAGGCTCCCCGGCGCGTCCGAGGCGACGAAATTCTGCTCGAGCAACCGCTTGAGCTGCCGGCGCGAGAGCTGCCCGCGCCTGTCGAAATAAGCAACGAGTTCCTGCACGGCCTTCATGGCTTGGTCCTCCGCTTCAAGTTGATGGTCCCATCGCGATGACCCGCCCGTAGGGCGGCGCGAAGGTCGTGGTCTCGCCCGGCACGGCCCAGAGCACGGCGTAGGGCATGGCGTCCGGGGGGAAGCCGATGTCGCCGTCTGTGATCACGATCGCCGCGGTGACGCGCGGGTCCTCGGCCAGCAGGCGAAGCGCCGGCGTCAGGTCGCTGCCGCCGTAGCCCTTGATCTCGTAGTCCGCGAGCTCGGTCGCCGAGAGCATGGCGTCGGAGGTCACCGCCGTGTCGCACTGGATGACGCGGATCTCGTCGACGCCGGTCGCCTCGCAGAAATCCGCGATGGCGCCGAGCGCCGCCGGCAGCGCGTCGCTCATGGAGCCGCTCGTGTCGAGCACGACGTTGAGCAGCATCGAATAGCGCTGCCGGCCGGGCATCACGATGTCCTCGCGGTCCGCGCCGCGGCGCGAGGCCCGCTGGAACGTACGTTCGCCGGGCGAAACGCCCTCGAGCCAGCGCTGCAGCGCCACCTGCCAGGGCGTCCGATGGATTCCGCGCAGCGCCCGCACCTGCTTCTGCGCGCCGCCGGGCGTGAGCCCCCGTCCCCGCAGGATGCCGAGCGCCTTCGCCATGGCGAGGCCCTTGGCCGCGAGATCGCGGACCGCGCGGGCGCGCGCCTCCTGCTCCTCGGCGCTCTCGGGGAACATCGCCCGCTCCTTCGCCGCATCCAGCACGTCGCCCATCTGGTCGGGCGAGCCGCTCTTCCCCGCGCCCATCGCCTGATCGGCGGTGACGATCGCGCCCTCCCAGACCTGGGTTCGCGCCTGCGTGGCGGCACCGTTGCGGCGCATCTCCAGCACGATCTCCTCGGCCGAGCGGTCGCGCGCGCCCGGCATGTCGAGCCCGCCGGCGGGAATGGCCTGATAGCCCAGCGCATGCCGCAGGATGTCGTTGATGATGTAGTCATGCGCGTAGTTGAACTCGAGCCGGCTGGAGCCGACCGCCCGGTCATGCGTGCGCAGCGCAAGATGCAGGAGCTCGTGCGCCAGCACGAACACGAGGTCGGGGTTGGAGAGCCGCGCCGTGAAGCCGCGGTTCGCCACGAGCCGCCCCGAGGCGAAGATGCCCATCGTCGGCACATGATCGTCGAGCGCCACCCGCACCGCCGCCGCGAGGCCTGCAAGATGCGGAAGCGGCACCGTGACCATGCGCAACCCACGCGCGATCCGGTCGAGGGTGGCGCGGTCTTCTTTCGACGGCGCGGTCATGGCGACGCTCCCATCCCTCCCCCTTGCGGGGAGGGTGGACAGGCGAAGCCTGGCCGGGAGGGGGTCGCGCTGCGCTGGACGAGAGGACGCAGCGCAACCCCCGCCCGACCCGCCGCTGCGCGTCGGGCCACCCTCCCCTCATGGGGGAGGGATGAACAAAAACGCCCGCTCATGCCTTCGTCACCGTCATCAGCAGCTTGAAGAGCGCCTTGTCCGCGCCGAGCGCCCCCCACTTCTCCACCATGTCGGTGACGATGATGAGCTGGTTCTCGGGCGGCAGCGCTTTGAGGAAGCGGTCGATCATCCGCGGCGGCAGGCCGTCGGCGCAGCCGTCGCGGACGAACTGGCGGATGCAATCGAGGATGAACCAGCGCGCGCTCTCGCCCTTGGGCAGCAGCGCAGGCTCGCGCAGGTAGCGCTCGATCGGCTGCACCGGCCCGATCGCCTCCTCGGCGAGCGCGCAGAAGACGGCGGCATCCTCGGGCGACAGCCGGCCGAAGGCGAGCGCGCGCCGCGTCTCCGCGGTGAGGATGCCGCCCTTCTCCGCGAGATCGAGCGCGCGGGAGAGCAGCGACCAGGCGCGCGGCGTCGAGAAGGGCACGGGATCCGCGGGCACCGGCCGCATCAGCGCGTCGGGCACGGTCTGGATGAAGCTGCGGATCTCCTGGCGGACGCCGGCGCGCTGCGCCCAGGCAAGCCATTCCTCATGGTCGTGCCGGATCTGCAGGATGGTCACGCGGTTCACGAGCGCCGAGCTCATGGCCCGCACCAGCGCCCGGTCCTGCAGCCGGTTGCCGGCGGCCACGACCCAGGTGCCGGGCGGCAGCGCATGCTCGCCGAGCCGGCGCTCCAGCAGCAGCGAATAGAACGCCTTCTGCACGTCGGGCGCGCAGGCCGGCAACTCGTCGAGGAAGAGGCAGAAGGGCTCCGGCGTCTCGGGCAGCAGGATGCGCGGCGGGCAGAAGACCGAGCGCTCGCCGACGATGCGGGGAATGCCCGACACGTCCTCCGGCGCGATCTGGGTGCCGAGCAGCGAACGGCAGGGCAGCCCCGCCTCTCGCGCCGCCTCATAGACGACCTCCGACTTGCCGATGCCGGGCGCCGCGAGCAGCAGGAAGCTCTGCTCGTGCGCCATGCACTGGATCAGCTTCTTCGCCTGCCGGAGGGTGACGACCTCGTCGAAGGCGGCCTGGCCGGTGGCCATCTGTCCGTTGGTCATGGCTGGGGGACCCTGCGGCCGGTCCGGGCCGCGTCGCGCCTTGGGACATTCGCGTGGATCGCGTTTCCGGGCGGTTCGAGTCGTTACGACAGCGGCGTTGTCGCGTTGCTGAATCGGCCGTTGAACGGCCGTTCATCGAGCGGAGGCGGGTTCGCATCGCATGAGGAATGATGCTAGTCTGCTCGGATGTCCGCTGCTTCCGAAGCTCATTCACGCATCAAGAGCGATCCAGCGATCTTCGGTGGACGCCCCATCGTTCGCGGCCTGCGCGTGCGCGTGAAGGATGTGCTCGATCTCTTGGCGGCAGGAGCCACGCAGGACGAGATCCTGGCGGACTACCCCTATCTTGAGGCCGAGGATATCGCGGCCTGTCTCAGCTACGCGGCCGACCAGCTCGACCATCCGGTTCTACGCGTCGCCTGATGCGCTTCCTGATCGATGCACACCTGCCGCCCTCGCTGAAGCTGACATTCGCCGATCTGGGTCACGAGGCCGTTCATGTTTTCGATCTCGGCCTGGGTGACATGCCCGATGCGGAAATCTGGGCTTACGCGCTTCGCGAATCCTGCGTCATCCTGACGAAGGACGAGGATTTCGCGATCCGGCGCAAGGCCGTCGCCAACGGGCCAGGCATTCTCTGGATCAGGCGTCCGAACACGCGCCGCGCCGCGATGGCGACATGGCTGAGTGCGCTACTCCCGCTCGCAGTCGAGGCATTCGAACGCGGCGAGATCCTCGTCGAGATCGCCTGACCCTCACGCCACGATCGACCAGAGGAACCTGAGGCTCACCAGCAGCAGGAACACGCCGAAGGCGAGCTCCAGCTTGCGCTTCGGCATGCGATGCGCGAGGCGGGCGCCGTAGGGCGCGACGAAGGCGCTGGTCGGCGCGATCAGGGCGAGGCCGATCAGCGAGACATAGCCGATGGAGAGCGGCGGCAGCTTCGCCATCTGCGCCCAGCCCGCCAGCATGTAGCCGATCGCGCCGGGGATCGAGATCAGCACCCCCAGGCCCGAGGAGGTGGCGACCGCCTGGTGGATCGGCCGGTTGAAGAGCGTCATCACGAGGTTCGAGATCTGCCCGCCGCCGATGCCCATGAGCGATGAGGCCGCGCCGATGACGAGGCCGATGGCGCGCATGGGCAGGGGCCCCGGCAGTTCGCCGCCGAGCCGCCAGCGGTCGCCGCCGAGCAGGAGCTTGGCGGCGGAGATCGAGGCGACCACGACGAAGACGATCTTGAACAGGGCCGCCGGCGCATAGGCGGCGACGAACGAGCCCAGGATCACGCCGAGCACCACCGGCGGCCCCCAGAGCCTCAGGACCGCCTCGTCCACCGCCCCCTTGGCGCGATGCGTGCGGAAGGACTGGATCGAGGTCGGGATGATGACGGCGAGGCTGGTGCCGACCG